>Ga0233424_10000197_pt1 | contig 84733 bp, 80 predicted proteins | sample Watercolumn_Towu_FD_181011 | JGI IMG/M metagenome (GOLD analysis project Ga0233424, IMG submission 181011) | Freshwater microbial communities from Lake Towuti, South Sulawesi, Indonesia - Watercolumn_Towuti2014_125_MG | ecosystem: Environmental > Aquatic > Freshwater > Lake | place: Indonesia... | reverse complement strand
GAGGGGTTTGGGAGAGTGGGGCGCATGCCACCGCCCCCTCTCCCCCGCCCTCTCCCGCAAGGGGAGAGGGAGCCCCACCGGAGAACCGAGATGAGCCTGCCCGAGACCGAGACCGCCGCCCCCACCAGCATCGCCCCGCTGGCCGAGCGCATCCTCTACGAGGTCAAGCGCGTCGTCGTCGGCCAGGACGGCTTCCTCGAACGTGTGCTCGTGGCCCTGCTCGCGCAGGGCCACCTGCTGGTGGAAGGCGTGCCCGGGCTGGCGAAGACGCTGACGGTGAAGACGCTCGCCGCCACGCTGGGCGGCAGCCACCGGCGGGTGCAGTTCACGCCCGACCTGGTGCCGGCCGACCTGGTGGGCACGCGCATCTACCACCAGCGCACCGGCGAGTTCGCCACCACGCTGGGGCCGGTGTTCACCAACCTGCTGCTGGCCGACGAGATCAACCGCGCGCCGGCCAAGGTGCAGAGCGCGCTGCTGGAGGTGATGCAGGAGCGCCAGGTCACCATCGCCGGCGAGTCGCACCCGGTGCCGCGGCCGTTCATCGTGATGGCCACGCAGAACCCGATCGAGAGCGACGGCACCTACGTGCTGCCCGAGGCGCAGGTCGACCGCTTCCTGATGAAGGTGCTGGTGGGCTACCCGAGCCGCGAGGAAGAGGCGGTCATCGTCGAACGGGCCATCGCCGACCCGGTGGCGGTGCGCGCCGTGGCCGGGCTCGACGCGCTGCTCGCGCTGCAGCGGCAGCGGCGGGCGGTGTATGTCGACCCGGCGCTGGTGCAGTTCGCCGTCACGCTGGTGGGCGCCACCCGCGACCCGGGCAGCCAGGGCCTGCCCGAGCTGGCGCGCTTCATCAGCCATGGCGCCAGCCCACGCGCCAGCATCGCGCTGATCGAGGTGGCGCAGGCGCTGGCGCTGCTGCGCGGGCGCAGCTACGTGCTGCCCGACGACGTGGTGGCGCTCGCCGCCGACGTGCTGCGCCACCGCCTGGTGCTGAGCTACGAGGCGCTGGCCGAAACACAGGACGCCGACACGCTGATCGCGCGCCTGCTCGAACGCGTGCCCGCCCCCGCCGCGCTGACCCGCGACCCGCGATGAGCGACCTGCCCCCCAACGAGAGCGCCGATGCCTTGCTGCGGCGCCTCGAGTGGACCGTGCTGCGCCCGCTCGACGGCCTGCTGCAGGGCGACCACCGCACGCACTGGCGCGGCCACGGGCTCGACCTGGTCGACCTGCGCGTCTACCAGCCCGGCGACGACCTGCGCCGCATCGACTGGCACCTGACCGCGCGGCTGCAGGAGCCGCACGTGCGGCAGTACACCGAGGAGCGCGAGGTCACCGCGTGGCTGCTGGTGGACCTGAGCGCCAGCATGTCGGCCAGCGGCGATGCGGCCGCGGCCCCGAAGCCGCTGGCGATCGCGCTGGCCGCGCTGCTCGCCCGGCTGCTCACGCGCCAGGGCGGCCGCGTCGGGGCGCTGCTGTACCGGCCGCAGCGGCGCGGCCGGGCCCCGGACGCGCCGGGCGAAGGTGCGGTCGAGCTGCTGCCGCCCGGCACCGGCCGCCACCACGTGCTGCGGCTGATCGAGCGGCTGCGCCAGCCGGCCGACGAGCGCACCCGCCACGACACCGCGCTGGCCGACCTGCTGGCCTTCGCGCAGGCGATGATCCGCCGCCGCTCGCAGGTGTTCGTGCTGTCCGACTTCCTCACCCAGCCCGGCTGGGACCGGCCGCTGCGCCGGCTGACGCAGCGGCACGACCTGCTCGCCGTGCACCTGCGCGAGGACGTCGAGGCGCTGATCGACACGCTCGCGCAGCACGACGGCCTGCAGCTCGAGGACCCCGAGACCGGCGAGCACTTCACGCTGCACGGCCACGGCCCGGCCTTCGCGCAGCGGCTGCGCACGCTGGTCCAGGCGCAGGACGACGCGGTGGCCGAGACGCTGCTGCAGGCCGGTGCCGACACCCTGGCCCTCACCGCCGGCGACGACCTGCTCGACGCGCTGCTGCGCTGTGCCGCGCTGCGACGCCGCCGCCCTGCCGCCACCGCCGCACTGCGCTGGCGCAAGACCGCGCCGCCCGGGCGCATCGGAGCAACACGATGATCGGCTTCCTGTGGCCCACGGTGCTGTGGGCCCTGTTCGCCTGGCCCTTGCTGGTCGGCGCCTACCTGTGGCTGCTGCGGCGGCGCCGCCGCGCCACGCTGCCGGTGGCCCGGCTCGCGCTGGTGCGCCAGGCCGCGGGCGCGCGCGCCGGCTGGCGCCGCCACCTGCCGCCGGCGCTGCTCTTCATCGCGCTGGGCGTGCTGCTGCTGGCCGGGGCACGCCCGGTGGCGAAGATCCGCCTGCCGCTGCAGCAGCAGACCATCCTGCTGGCGATGGACGTCTCGGGCAGCATGCGCGCCACCGACGTCAAGCCCAACCGCATCACCGCCGCGCAGGAGGCCGCGCGCACCTTCGTGAAAGCGCTGCCGCGCGACGTGCGGGTGGGCGTGGTGTCGTTCGCCGGCTCGGCCTCGGTGGTGCAGGCGCCCACCACCAGCCGCGACGACGTGCTCGCCGCGATCGACCGTTTCCAGCTGCAGCGCGGCACCGCGATCGGCTCGGGCATCGTGCTGTCGCTGGCCACGCTGTTCCCCGAGGCGGGCATCGACCTGCAACAGGCCACAGGGCAGCGCACCTCGCCCGGCCCCGGGCCGCAGAAGCCGGCGCCGCCGCCGTTCCAGCCGGTCGAGCCCGGCTCGTACCCCTCGGCCGCGGTGATCCTGCTGACCGACGGCCAGCGCACCACCGGCGTCGAGCCGGCCGAGGCCGCGAAGATGGCCGCCGAACGCGGCGTCAAGGTCTACACCGTGGGCGTGGGCACCAAGACCGGCGACACCGTCGGCTTCGAAGGCTGGAGCATGCGCACCCGGCTCGACGAGGACACGCTGAAGGCCATCGCCACCACCACCCGCGGCACCTACTTCCACGCCGGCACGGCCGAGGACCTGCAGCAGGTCTACGCCGGCCTGTCCAGCCGCGTCGCACTGGAACTGAAGGAGACCGAGGTCACCGCACTGCTCGCGCTGGCCGGCGGCTTCCTGGCGCTGCTGGCCGGCGCGCTCAGTGTCTGGTGGTTCGGGCGCATCGCCTGACCGGCCTTCTCTTGTTGCCGCCGCCACGCCACATCACCCAAAGGACTGTTCTGATGACCACGCGATCCACCGCCCATGCCGCCTGCCGCATGCTCGTCGCCGTGCTGCCGTTGCTCGGCGGCGCCGGGGCGGCGACGGCCCAGGAAACCCTGCCCACGACGCCCGAATCGCTCGCCCACCGTCCGGTGTCGCGCACCGAGGTGCTGGCCGACCTGCTGCTGTGGCGGCAGGCCGGCTTCACTGGCGTCGATGCCGATCTCGAACCCGGAGAAGCGTACGACCGCCGCATCGCGGCGTACCACCAGTTGCGCTACGGCCCGGCCTTCGCGGCCACCGTGGCGCGGCTGGAACGTGAACAGCACGGCGACGCCGCGCTGACCGCGCAGCAGCAAACGCCCGGCCGCACCCGCTGACGCCCCCTGGCGCGCCGCGCACTGCTGGAAACGCAGCAACCTGGCAGGTACGGGTCTTGCGCGGCACGCTCCACCCAAGCTCTTGCGCACCTCCCCATGTCGGTTCCCCACCGTTCCCTGACCCGCCCCCTGGGCGCGCTCGTCCTGGCCGCTTCGCTGGGCGGCCTCGCGGCCCAGCCGGCCGTCGCCGCCACGCCGGCGCCGCTGGTGCAGGGCCTGCCGGACTTCTCGCCGCTGGTCGAGGCGGTCGGCCCTGCGGTGGTCAACATCCGCACCACGCAGAAAGGCAGCGCCCGCGGCGCGGCGATGACCGACGAGCAACGCGAGCTGTTCCGCCGCTTCTTCGGCGTGCCGGCGCCGCGCGGCGAGGGGCCGAAGGGCGGCGACGACGACACGCCCGAGGTGCGGCGTGGCGTGGGCTCCGGCTTCATCCTCTCGGCCGATGGCGTGGTGCTGACCAACGCGCACGTCGTCGAGGGGGCCGACAAGGTCTATGTGCGGCTCACCGACGACCGCGAGTTCGAGGCCAAGGTGCTCGGCGCCGATGCGCGTAGCGACGTGGCGGTGGTGAAGATCACCGCCACCGGCCTGCCCACCGTGCGCTTCGGCGATTCGGACAAGCTGAAGGTCGGCGAGTGGGTGATCGCGATCGGCTCGCCGTTCAACCTCGACAACACCGTCACGGCCGGCATCGTCAGCGCCAAGGCACGCGACACCGGTGATCTGCTGCCGCTGATCCAGACCGACGTGGCCATCAACCCCGGCAACTCCGGCGGCCCGCTGATCAACCTGCGCGGCGAGGTGGTGGGCATCAACTCGCAGATCTACAGCCGCTCCGGCGGCTACCAGGGCATCGCCTTCGCGATCCCGGGCGACGAGGTGCAGCGCATCGCCAGCGAACTGCGCACGAACGGCCGCGTCGTGCGCGGGCGCATCGGCGTGCGCATCGGCGAGGTGACCACCGAAGTGGCCGAATCGCTCGGCCTGCCCAAGGCCGCCGGTGCACTGGTGCGCGGCACCGAAGACGACGGCCCCGGCGCGAAGGCCGGCGTCGAACCGGGCGACATCATCACCCGGCTGGATGAACGCCCGATCGCCAAGTGGACCGACCTGCCGCGCTTCGTGGCCTCCACGCGCCCCGGCACCGAGCACAAGCTGACGGTGCTGCGCCAGGGCGCGCAGAAGGAGCTGCGCATCACCATCGCCGAGCAGCCGCCGGAGAAGACCGTCGCGCAGGCCGACACGCCCAAGCCCGAAGCCGCGCCCACCGGCCGCGCCGCCGCGCTGGGCCTGAAGCTGGCCGAGCTGACCGAGGCCGAGAAGCGCGAGCTGAAGCTGCAGCGCGGCGTGCGCATCGAGGCCGCCACCGGTGCCGCCGCCCGGGCCGACCTGCGCGCCGGCGACCTGCTGCTGAACCTGTCGAACCGCGACGTCACCGGCCTCGCACAGCTGGAGACGCTGCTGGAGAAGGTCGACCCGGCCAAGCCGTTCAGCGTGCTGATCCGACGCGAGGAGTTCGTGCAGTACGCGGTGATCCGGCCACAGCGCTGAGCGATATCCAACACCGACGACGCGGGGGACTCCAAGGAGTCCCCCGCGTTGTTTTCAGCAGCACCGGTTCACACTGCAGCAACCTGGGCGCAACGTTGCTGCAACCCCACCCGAATCCGACGGCCATCGTCGCCTGATCCGCTGGCACAGCGCGTGCGCTGTTGGGCCTGCCGCCCGCCACGCGACAGACCAGACAGACGACGAGAAACCGACATGCACCGTTCGAATTCCAACAGGCTCACGTCGCGAGCCACCGCCCGTTCGGCCACCTTCCCATTCAGCTTCACCCCCATTGGCGCCGCCGTCGGCCTGCTGCTGTTCGCCGGCCACGCCGCGGCGCAGAACGCGGCAGAGCCGCCCGCCGCCGCGGCCAGCGAGGCCACTGCCGACGTGCAGCGCCTCGACCAGGTGGTCGTGCGCAGCCGCAACCGCATCGAGCGTGTCCAGGATGTGCCGCTGTCGGTGTCGGTGGTGACCAGCCGCGACCTCGAGCGCGAACTCGCCTTGGACATCGGCGCCATCACCAAGCGCGCGGCCAACGTCGAGCGCAACAGCGGCAACTCGCGCACCTACAGCCTCTCGATCCGCGGCGTCGGCAAGGTCGGCCAGACCGAGTCGCAGGACACCAGCGTCGGCGTCATCCAGGACGGCGTGAACCTGGCCTATGCGCCGCTCTCCAGCTTCGACTTCTACGATGTCGAATCGGTGGAGGTGGCGCGCGGCCCGCAGGGCACGCTGCTGGGCAAGAACAGCACCATGGGCGTGGTGGTGATCAACACCCGCAAGCCCTCGTTCACGCCGGATGCGAGCTGGTCCGTCACGCTCGGCCAGCGCAACACCGTCATCTCCCAGTTGGCCGGCGGCGGCCCGGTGATCGACGACCTGCTGGCCTGGCGCGGCGCGGTGAGCGTCAACAAGGGAGGTGGTTATTACCAGAACGCCTACAACCCGGACCAGACCTACTACGACCGGGACCGCGTGGCCGGGCGGCTGCAGTTCCTCTTCACGCCCACTCCCGACTTCAGCGCCCGCGCCGTGCTGGAACGTCAGCCGAAGGCCGGCGAGTATTACAACGGCCTGACGTTCCGCACCCAGGTGCCCGCACGGTATGCCGATGGCGGCCTGACCTCGGCCAACAACAACCTCAACATCCAGAACAAGCTGAACCGCGCCTGGTTCGCCGAGTCCGGCCGCTTCGACTACGCCGACTACCTGAACCCCAACAGCATCGACCTGGACAACCAGCGCCCGCTGATGACGTCCACCCAAGGCGCCTCGCTCGAGCTGAAGTGGAACCTCGGTTCGCATGACCTGACCTCGATCACCGCGTACCGCGACTACCACTTCCACGCCCGCAACGACGAAGGCACGCCGTACGACATCAGCCTGAACGGCGGCGGCAAGGTCGACGCCTACCGCCAGCAAAGCCAGGAACTGCGGCTCGCCTCCAAACAGGGCGGCTTCGTGGACTACCAGGTCGGCGCGCTGTTCTTCCGCAACATCGTCGACGTCGGCCAGCAGGGCTACAGCAATGCCTGGGGCTCCGACGCCGGCGCCTGGTTCGCCAGCAACCTGCAGTACAACGCGCTGGACGTCAACGGGTCGGGCCGCGCATTGCTGGTCGATTCGCTCGACGGCGTGGTCAAGCGCCAGGCGCAGTTCGTGAAGAACAAGAGCCTGGGGCTCTACGGCCAGGCCGACTGGCACTTCACCGAACGCACCACGCTGACCACCGGCGTGCGCTTCACCCGCGAGGACCGCCGCAACAGCGCCGATTCGCTGATCGTCGACTACGGCAAGGGCGGCCAGTGGCTGAACCCGGTGACGCTGGACGGCATTCCCCTGGGCGGCTTCAATTCGGTGGCGTTCAACAACACCACCTACAGCGCCGCCAACCCGAACGCCGGCACCGCCGGCAACCTGACCGGCAGCAACAGCGCGGCGCAGATCGCACTGGCCAACCGCGTGGCGCAGAAGTACTTTGGCGTGGCCGACTACAACAACCTGACGCAGCAGCAGAAGGCCCAGGTCGCCGCCGCCAAGGCGATCCGGCAAGGCCAGTACGGCAGGCTGTGGGCGCTCACCGAGAGCCCGGCCTTCCGCAAGACCCAGCCGGGCCTGAACATCAGCCCGAGCTACAAGCTCAACGATGACCAGACCACCTACCTGGCGCTGCAGTACGGCGAGAAGGGCGCGGTGGCGCAGATCGTCAACGGCACGCCGCGGCAGGCCGACCCGGAGAAGGTGACGTCGCTGGAATGGGGCCTGAAGTCGGCGCTGCTGAACAAGACGCTGTTCGTCAACTTCGACATCTTCCAGAGCAATGTGCGCGGCTACCAGCAGTCAGTGTCGGTTCCCGAGGTACCGGGCTCGGCGACGCAGGTCACCTACACCGGCAATGCCGACAAGGTGGTGATCCGCGGCCTCGAGGTCGACGGTGCCTACACCGGCTGGCGCAACATCACCGTGCGCTTCTCCGGCGCGTACAACGAAGCCAAGTACAAGTCGTTCACGAACTCGCCGACCCCGGCGGAATACGAGACGGCCGGGGTGCTCGACCAATCGGGCAACTTCCTCTCGGGCGCTTCCCGAGTGCTGTTCAACCTGGGGGCCGAGTACCGCCTGCCGGTTTTCGGCGACAAGGTCTTCCACACCAGTTTCAACGCGGCATTCAAGGGCCGCTTCAACTCGGACAACAACCTCTCGCAGTACGCGTACATCAACAGCCGCGTGCTGGCCGACGCCTCCATCGGGATCGGCCGCGCCGACGGCAAGTTCGACGTCAACCTGATCGTCAAGAACGTCTTCGACGACCGCACGCCGCAGGCCGTGACGTGGAACTCGATCACGCCGGGCGACCAGCGCTGGATCGGCATCCAGTTCTCCGGGAAGCTCTGAGCCGCCGCGCAGACCCGTTCCTTCTACCGTCTACCGATTGCAATGGGACTCTCCCGCAAGGGGGAGCCGACGTTGGAGTCCGGCCTCGGCCGGGCTCCTTTTTTTTCGTCCCGGCCGGGGGCGCCCGCCGCGACCCTGCCGCCAACGCTGTTCGATATCGATCACCCCGGGCTGTTGGATCCACGACAGGTTTCGCCGGCCGTCGCCACCGAAAAACCGCGTTCTGGCGGGTCCACCCGCTGGCCTGGGGATTGCAGTAAGTAACGCCGACGCGCCGGTCCTGCACGAATCCCGTGGCAGCGGCAGCGGGGCCGGCGCGTCACCCTCCTCCCGTTTCACGCTTCCCAAATCACAAGGGTTCAACTGATCATGAAGCGCCATCCGCTCACCCTCGCGATCGCCGCGGCGATCGCCCTCGGCTCGTACGGTGCGGCACCGGCCGGCGCCGCCGACGCGGCCGCCGCCCCGCAGAAGGCCGCCGCCGCGCCGGCCAAGGCCTGGTCGGCCTACCAGCCGGTGGTCGTGCCGGCCGTGCCGGACGTGAAGCAGAAGGGCTGGGTGCGCGCGCCCCTGGACGCCTTCGTGCTGGCCAAGCTCGAGACCGCCGGCCTGAAGCCGTCGCCCGAGGCCGACCGTGCCACCTACATCCGCCGTGCCACGCTGGACACCTGGGGCATCCTGCCCACCCCCGAGGAGGTGAAGGCCTTCGTCGGCGACAAGTCGCCGGATGCCTACGAGAAGCTGGTCACGCGCCTGCTGTCGTCGCCCCACTTCGGCGAGCGCCAGGCCCGCCGCTGGCTCGACCTGGCCCGCTACGCCGACAGCGCCGGTTTCCAGAACGACGAGACCCGCCCGAACAACTGGCGTTATCGCGACTACGTGATCAACGCGTTCAACGCCGACAAGCCGTTCGACAAGTTCATCAAGGAACAGATCGCCGGCGACGAGCTCTGGCCCGACAGCCAGGAAGCCCGCATCGCCACCGGCTACCTGGCCGGCTACCCGGACAACAGCAACTCGCGCGACCTGGTGCAGCGCAAGTACCAGATCGAGACCGACCTGACCGACCTGGTGGGCGAGACGCTGCTGGGCGCCACCATCGGCTGCGCCCGCTGCCACAACCACAAGGCCGACAAGGTCAGCCAGAAGGAATACTTCCAGCTGCAGGCCTTCTTCGCCAACACCGCGTTCGACCCGGCCTACAAGCTGAAGGAGAAGGGCGAAGTCGACGTCGAGTGGGAGAAGAAGCAGGCGGCCTACCGCGAGGCCACCAAGGCCATCCGCGACCAGCAGGACGCGCTGCTCGCCGGCCTGGACGAGAAGGCCATCAAGTACCAGAAGGAACGCTACCTCACCGACAGCCGCGAGTCGCTGTTCAAGGCCCAGGCGGAGTGGAACCCGCTGGACCGCTGGGTGAACTGGCGCCACAAGGTGGTGGCGCCGGACCGCCAGTCCAAGGCGCAGTACCTGAAGCTGTCGGCCGAAGACACCAGCAGCCCCGAGTACGACCCGGCCAACGTCGAGAAGTGGAAGCAGTACGAGAAGCTCACCGCCGAGCTGCGCAAGTTCGACAAGATCCGCCAGTCGCAGACCACCAACGCCAGCCTGACCACCGCGTTCGAGCTGGGCAAGGAAGCACCGCCCACCTACCTGCGCTTCGGCGGCATCCACGAGCGGCCCACCGACGAGGTGCAACCGGGCATCCCGGCGCTGTGGAACCCCACCGGCGAGAAGCTCGAGATCAAGCCGCTGGAGAAGTCCTCGGGCCGCCGCACTGCGCTGGCCGCGTGGCTCACCAGCGACAAGAACGGCCTGACCTCGCGGGTCTACGTGAACCGCGTCTGGTCGCAGTACTTCGACAAGGGCCTGGTCAGCACCGTGGCCGACTTCGGCCGCGCCGGTGCCAAGCCGACGCACCCGGAGCTGCTCGACTACCTGGCCGGCACCTTCGTCAAGGAAGGCTGGAGCGTCAAGAAGCTGACCCGCGAGATCCTGCTGTCGTCGACCTATCGCCAGGCCTCCACCGAGCGCACCGAGGTGGTCAAGGCCGATCCGGAAAACAAGCTGCTGGCGGTGTTCCCGCGCAAGCGCCTGGAGGCCGAGGAGATCCGCGACTCGCTGCTGTACGCCTCGGGCCAGCTGGTGGACAAGATCGGCGGCCCGGCGGTGTTCCCGCCGGTGCCGAGCAACCTGAACGCCGGCAACCTCTGGCAGAAGCCCGAGAAGGAAGAGGACGGCCGCCGCCGCAGCCTCTACACCTTCGTGCGCCGCTCGGTGCCGTATCCGCTGACGGTCAGCTTCGACCCGGCCAACACCGCCAACCCGCACCAGAAGCGTGACGTGACCACCACGCCGCTGCAGGCGCTGACGCTGTTCAACAGCGACGTCGTCTTCGCCTGGTCGCAGGCGCTGGCCGGCCGCGTGATCAACGAGGCGGGCCGCGACGAATCGGCCCAGATCGACCGGCTGTACGAGGTGCTGTTCTCGCGCAAGCCCAACGCCACCGAGAAGACGGCGTTGAAGACCTTCCTGGCCGAACAGGAGAAGGTGGTCGCCGCCAAGGTGGCCGAGGCCTCGCAGAAGGGCACCTTCGAGGTGGCCGTGCCGACGGGCCTGAAAGGCAACGTGCCGGTGAACCCGGTGCGCGCCGCAGCCTTCGTCGACCTGGTCCACACCGTCGCCAACTCCAACGACTTCGCCTATCGGTTCTGACGACTGGGGCCTCGCTCTGTGGGAGCGGCTTCAGCCGCGATTCGCGGCACACCAAGAGCCCATCGCGGGTGAACCCGCTCCCACAACGGCACCTCCGCTCCTCTTCAACAACTTCCAGCGCACCACCACCATGTCCACTTCACGTCGCGATTTCCTCTCCCGCTCCGGCCTCTACCTCGGCGGTGCCGCCGCTGCCGGCTTCGGCCTCGGGGGCTTCCAGGCCGCCATGGCCGCCGACCTGGTCGACCCGCTGGCCCCGAAGCAGCCGCACTTCGCCCCGAAGGTGAAGTCGGTGATCTGGCTGCATCAGAACGGCGCGCCGTCCTCGCTCGACCTGTACGACTACAAGCCCACGCTGCACAAGCTGGCGGGCCAGGACGTGCCGGCCTCGTTCCTGAAGGGCATCAAGACCAGCACGCAGGGCGGTGTCGGCAAGCTGTTCGTCGCGCCCAGCCGCGAGTTCAAGCAGTACGGCGAATCGGGCGCGTGGTTCTCGAACCTGCTGCCCAACCTGTCGCAGCACGCGGACAAGCTGACCTTCATCAAGTCCAGCGTCACCGTCGGCGCCACGCACGACATCTCGATCCTGAAGCTCAACACCGGCGACCTGTCGCCGGGCCGCCCGTCGCTGGGCGCGTGGATCACCTACGCGCTGGGCTCGGCCAACCCCGACCTGCCGCCGTACGTGGTGCTGTACGACGGCGACCGCGAGCCCACCGCCGGCTCGGCCAACTGGAACTCGGGCTTCCTGCCCGCGGTGTACCAGGGCGTGGCCTTCCGGCCCGGCAACTCGCCGATCCTGTACCTGGAGCGCCCGGAAGTGCGCGCCGCCGAGCAGCAGCGCGCCTCGCTCGACCTGCTGAAGAAGCTCAACCACCTGGGGGCCGCCAAGTACCCGAGCGACACCGAACTGCTGGCGCGCCTGAAGTCGTACGACCTGGCCGACCGCATGCAGGTGGCCGCCCCGGCCGCGGTCGACCTCAGCAAGGAAACCGACGCCACCAAGAAGCTGTACGGCATCGACGACGAGATCAGCGGCCGCTACGGCGAGACGCTGCTGCGCGCGCGCCGGCTGGTGGAGCGCGGCGTGCGCTTCATCCAGGTGGTGACCGGTGATGCGCCGGTGAAGGACGGCACCCGCGCCAGCTGGGACGCGCACGACGACCTCGAGGTCAACCACGCGGTCAAGGCGCGCCAGGTCGACAAGCCGATCGCCGGCCTGCTGGCCGACCTGAAGAGCCGCGGCCTGCTCGACACCACGCTGGTGGTGTGGACGCAGGAGTTCTCCCGTACCTCGTACGGCCAGAGCGGCAACGGCCGCGACCACAACCCCTGGGGCTACACGCAGTGGCTCGCAGGCGGCGGCCTGAAGGCCGGCTTCACCTACGGCGAGACGGACGACATCGGACTGCAGGTGGCCGACAAGGACAAGGCTGTCGACACGTACGACGTGCACGCCACCGTGCTGCAACTCCTGGGGCTGGATCACCTGAAGACCACCTTCCTGAACAACGGCCGCTCGGAACGACCCACCGTCGTGTACGGCAAGGTCATCAAGGAAGTGCTCGACATCTGATCCCTTGCAGCCCGGGCGGTGGGGGGACACCGCCCGGTCGCTGCGCCACTCCGGGCCGCTCACGCGCTGGGCCGGGGTGGTTTTTTCTTTTGACAAGACCCCTTGCCTTCATCTGCCGCTCTCATGCCGTTTCCGATCACGCCCCGCGGGTGGGCCCTCGCGCTGCTGTGCACCACCGCCGCCTTCCTGCCGCTCCAACTGCAGGCGCAGGCCGAGGCCACCGTCGACATGGATCTGATGCAGACCATCGAGGACACCAACAAGAGCCTGGCCTCGAACATCGCGCTGAAGGACGCCAAGGGCAGCGTCGCCGACGCCCAGGAACTGGCCCGCATGTTCGTCACCGTCGAGACCTACTTCGCCCACAAGGGCGATGCGCTGGACGCGGTGGCGATCTCGAAGAAGAGCCGCGACCTCGCCACCACCATCGTCGACCAGATCGGCCGCAAGGATTTCGACGGCGCGACCAACAACGCCACCGCGCTGGGCCGCGCCTGCCGCGAATGCCACACGTTCTACAAGAAGTCGTGAGCGGCGTGCAACGGCGGCTGCCCTGGGCCGCGGCATTCCTGCTGGCCGGCGCCGCAGCGCTGGTGCAGGCCGCGCCGCCCAAGCCCGCGGCACCGAAGGCGACCACCGCGAAGCCCCCGGTCGCCACGCCGGCCGGCAATGCCACGCTGGGCCGCGACAAGGCCGAGGCCGAGCGCTGCATCGAATGCCATGGCGAACGCGGCCAGGGCCAGGAGCACGCCAACGGCCCCGAAGGCAAGTTCGCCAAGCTGGCCGGGCAGTCGGCACCCTACCTGTGGAAGCAGATCGAGGACTTCCGCTCCGGCGCGCGCAAGCACGACGTGATGGCCGTGATGGCGCGCTCGGTGGAAGACGCCGACCTGCACGACATCCTGGCCTGGTTCGCGTCGCAGCCGCCGATGCAGGGCGACGGCACCGGCCAGAGCGACGCCGGCCAGCGCCTCTACACCCAGGGCGATGCCGGCCGCGGCATCCCCGCCTGCGCGAGCTGCCATGGCGACGCGCAACGCGCACCGGTCACGCCGCAGCACCCGCGGCTGGCCGGGCAGGAATACCGCTACCTGGCGCAGCAGCTGCACGACTGGCGCAGCGGCTGGCGCCGCAACAGCCCCGGCGGCGTGATGGCGCCGATCACGGCCAAGCTGACCGACGCCGAACTCGACGCGCTGGCGCTGTACCTCGCCGGGCTGCGCTGATCCACCGCCTTCTTCCCGTTCACCAGAGGAGCTTGCCTGCCATGCCGCACCGCCATGCAACATCCCTCGGGGCCGCCGTGCTGCTGCTGGCGCTGGCGCTCGCCGGTCCTGCGATGGCCGAGCCGGCCCCCGCGGTGACGGTGACGTTCGCCGGGGTCGACCACTACGCCGATGCCGGCCACGGCGCCGACGAGGTGCAGCGCAACCTGCAGCGGCTCGAGCACTGCCTGCAGCGGCTGGGCGAACAATCGCTGCAGGACGGCCAGCACCTGCGCATCGAGGTGACGCAGCTCGCCCTCGCCGGCACCACGGGCGGTCCGCGCATCACGCTGCGCTACCTGCTGCGCGCGCCCGACGGCCAGGTGGTGCAGGTGCGCCAGGCCACGCTGGACGACGCCGCCCGGCGCGCGCTGCGCGCCGACCACGCGAGCGCCGCCGACGGCAGCGCCGACGAACCGCTGCCGCGCGAACGCCGGCTGCTGGCGCGCTGGTTCGAACAGGAATTCGGCGCACCGCTGCGGGTGGCCCAGCAACGCCCCTGATCTCCGCCTGGCTCACCGAACGAGCCACCCCCAACGTCCGGAAGGCCGTGATGAAGAAGCTGCTCTACCAGATCCACCGCTGGGTCGGGGTCGGCCTGGCGCTGTTCATGGCGCTGTGGTTCGCCTCCGGGCTCACGATCCTTTATGCGCCGCCGACCGTGCTGGGCGCCGCCGAGCGCTGGGCCGGCCGCGAGCCGCTTCGGCCCGAGGCCGGCTGGCTGAGCCTGGGCGAGGCCTGGCAGCGCGCCCGGCCCGGCGAGTCCGCGGACCGCATCGCCCAGGCCCGGCTGGTGCGCCAGGCCGACGCACCGCAGTGGCTGGTCGAGACCGTCGACGGCCGGCTGCAGGCGCTGTCGGCAGTGGACGGCCGCTTGCACACCACCGACGGTGCCGAGGCGCTGCTCATCGCCGAGGCCTGGGTGCGCCGCAGCGGTGACGACGTGCCGACCTCGCTGCGCCACCTCGACCTCGGCGCGCAGGACAGCGCCAGCCGCAACCTCGGGCCGTTCCGGCCGCTGCACCGCATCGCCGTGGACGACGGCCAGGGCCGCGAACTGCTGGTCTCGGCCCGCACCGGCGAGGTGGTGCGCGACAGCACCCGCCTCGACCGTGCGATGTACTGGGCCGGCAACTACCTGCACCTGCTGCGCCCGCTGGAGACGATCGGCCTGGGGGCCTGGCGACGCGACGTGCTGATGTGGCTGGCATGCCTGGCCTTCGTCGGCAGCGTCACCGGCCTGGTCATCGGCTGGCAGCGCTGGCGGCCGGGCTGGCGCGGCCGGCCCACCTACAGCCAGGGCCGCCACCACCCGTACCGCGACGCCTGGAACACCTGGCACTTCTGGACCGGCCTGATCGGCGGCACCGCGGCGCTGCTGTGGAGCTTCAGCGGCTTCTTCAACGGCAACCCGTTCCAGGTCTTCGGTGCGGCGACGCCGGCGAAGGCGCAGACGGCGCGCTACCTCGGCCCGCAGGTGCCGCCCGAGATGCTGGCCTGGCGACCGGCGCCGCCGGCGTTGCCGGGCGGCGCGGCCGACACCGTCGAGCTGGCCTGGCACCGCCTCGGCGACCGCGCCACGCTGCTGGCGGTGCAGCGCGACGGCCGGCGCGAGGCGGTGCAGGGCAGCGGCTTCGACGACGCCACGCTGCGCCGCGCGGCCGAGCGCTTCGCCGGGCCTGGCACGCCGATCGCCGCGGTGGACCTGCTGCGCGAACACGACGCCTACTACTACGCCCGGCACGACCGCAACGCCGCCGAGCGGCCGCTGCCGGCGCTGCGCGTGCGGCTGGACGACAGCGCCGGCACCCAGCTGTACGTCGACCCGCTCGACGGTCGCCTGGTGCTGCGACAGGACACCCGCCGGCGCGTCTACCGCTGGCTGTGGTCGGCGCTGCACCACTGGGATGTCGGCTGGCTCGCGCACCGTCCGCTGTGGGACGCCTGGATGCTGACCTGGGTGGTGTTCGGCCTCGTGCTGGCCACCAGCGCGGTGGTGCTCGGCTGGCAGCGTGTGCGCCGCACCGTGGCGCCGCAGCGCAAGGCGGGCAAGGCGACCGCCAAGCCCGCACCGGTGCGGAGCGGCGTCAGCGGCGTGAGTCCCTCACGCCATCGCGCCTGAAGGCGCTCCCACAGAATGCACGACAGGCGTCCCGCCCTGCCCCTCCCGCCCTCACCATGTCCCTGCGCCGCTCCGTCCGACACGGCCTGCTCTGGCTGGCTGTCCTTGGCCTCTCGGTCGCCCACGCCGCCGGCCCACCGCCGCGGGTCGACGTGACCTTCGTCGACACCGAACGCTATGTCGACGCCGGCGACGGCGCCGCCGAGCAGCGCCAGAACCTCGGCGAACTCGAGCGCCAGCTGCGCCGCCTGGGCAGCCAGGTCACGCCCCCCGGCCAACGCCTGCGCCTGGAGATCACGCAGGTCGACCTCGCCGGCCGGCTGCTGCCCTTCGTCGGCGGCCGCGGCGCGCAGCCCACCCGGGTGCTCGACGGCGGTGCCGACTGGCCGCGCATCGACCTGCGCTGGCAACGGGTCGGCAGCGACGGCGAGGTGATCGGCCGCGGCGACGCCTCGATCGACGACAAGACCTACCTGCAGCGCCGCCTGCCCACCAGCGGCATCGACCGGCTGCCGTACGAGCAGCGCATGCTGGCGGAGTGGTTCACGCGCACCTTCGGCGCGTCGAAGTAGCCCGCCCGGGCTCATGCGCTGGCCACAGTCCCATGGCCGGTTTTCTTCGTTGTCACGGGGTGGACCCGCCGGCACAGTCAGCACGTCGTCGGCCGGCTGTCCTGGCCGGCCGGACCCACACCACAACGAACGATGCGACTGTCCCGCCCCCTCGCCGCCGCGGCCCTGCTGCTCGGCACCTGCGCCGCCTTCTCCACCTTCGCACAGAACACGCCGAGCGGCCTGATCGTCGAACGCAACCTCTCGGCCGAGGCCGCCCTCGAGCTGGCCACCGCCACGCTGGAACGCTGCCGTGCCGACGGCTACAAGGTCTCCATCACCGTGCTGAACCGCCATGCCCGCACGGCGGTGTCGATCAGCGACGACGGCGTCAACCCGCACACGCTGGAGAACAGCCAGCGCAAGGCCTACACCGCGTTCACCACCCGCGCGCCATCGGGCGAGGTCGGCAAGCGTGCGCCGGCGGCACTGGCGTCCTTCCTGCAGCTGCAAGGCACGACCGGGGGCGAGGGCGCGCTGCCCGTGTTCGCCGGCAAGGAACTGGTCGGCGCGGTGGGCGTCTCCGGCGCACCCGGTGGCGACAAGGACGCCGCCTGCGCGCAGGCCGGCATCGACCGCATCGCGAAGAAGCTCGGCAACTGACCCAGCGAGCGACGACGCTCCCGCGTCCCATGGACCTGCCGTTGCCCCCGGTGATCGACGCGGCGCCGCGCCGCGCCGTGACCCCGCTGCAGCACCCGCACCTGGTCTGCATCACGGTCGAGGGGCTGGCCACGCTGCCCGGCACCCGGCCCGAACTGCACCACCTGCAGCAGCTCATCGAGGCCGGCCGCGGCTACCCGCGGCTGCCCGGCCGCGCCGAGCTGGAACGGCTGCGCGAACACGGCTACGACATCGCGCTGATCGACCGCGCCACCGGCGACCCCACCGACGACGGCCGCCACCCCGCGCTGTGGCTGTGCGACGAAGCCGTGCGCTTCATCGCCGGCCGCCGCGGCCCCCGCCCCTTCGCCCTCTCCCTGGTGCTGCCGGGCGAAGCGCACCGCACCGAACGCCTGCGCGACCTCGACCGCGCCGTCGGCCAGGTGCTGACCGCGTTGACCGACTGGGGCCTGGACGAGCAGACGCGCGTGCTGCTCGGGCCGGTCCGGCGACCGCTGGGCGGCTGAGTCGCCGATCCCACGCTGCCATGCCAGCACACATCCGACCCTGCCTTCCTGGCGAGGAGACACTTCTACGTGTCAGGCCCCTTCGCACGACTGGGCGTCGGCTCGCGGCTGATGCGGCACCTGCTGGCTGAAGCCCACCGGCAGGGCGTCAAGACACTCACCTCCCATGTCAGCCGGACGGCGCGACCGTTCTACGAGAAGTTCGGTTTCTCGGTCGTCGAGCATCGCAGCCCCACCGTGGGGGGCATCGTCATTCCCAACGTCGTCATGCGCCGCAGCGCTTGAAGCGCTCCGTGCGACGGCGGCTCTCCCGCCCGCCTCAGGGCTTCAGGGCGGGGTCCCAGTGCTCGGCGATCTTGCCGTTTTCGATGCGGAACATGTCGAACCACGTGGTGGTGTACCGGCGCGACGAGTCCTTCGGGTCGGGGTACTCGCGCACGAAGCTCAGCGTCACGAGGTCCCGCTCGGCGGTGATCGAGACCAGCGGTGCGGTGATGCGCGGCTCGATCGGCTTGGGCTGGCGGATCTTGCCGAAGAACGCCACGAAGGCGGCGCGGCCGGTGGGCACGTTCGGGTTGTGCTGGACGTAGTCCTCGGCCAGGTATCGGTCGGCCCGCTCGAGGTGGCCGGCTTCGAAGACCTCGCGCCAGAAGTCGTAGACGAGCCGCTTGTGGGCGGCCAGCAGCGGGTCGGCACTGGCGAGTTGGGCGGCCTGGTCGGCGGCGGGCGTCACGGGCACCTGGGCCTGGGCGTGCAGGCCGGTGACCAGCAGCGCCAGCAGCGCGGCCCGGCGGACAGGAAGACGGATGGGCATCATGGCAGGGCTCCTTCGGGGGTCAGCGGGCGTGCAGGCCCATCGACGCGCTGGCCGCCAGGCACAGCGCCCCGGCGGTGAGCAGGCCGCCGGTCCAGCGGTCGGAACCGCGGGCGAGCGCGCGGGCGCGTTCGAGGCCCTGCCGCGGCGGCAGGAACAGCGGCAGCGGCCGCAGGCACCAGGCGATGCCCAGCAGGCACCAGCCGGTGACACCCAACAGCGCGGCCGGCCATGCGGCATCACCGCGCAGCGCATCGACCCCGTGCAGGAGGGCCAGGCCGAGCGCCAGGGTGGCGCACGGCAACCGTTCGGCCAGCCGGTCCCGGCCGCCGTCGTTGGACTGGTCGTTCATCATTTTTCTCTCCCTGCCCGCATTGTCGGTGTTGCGGCGCGCTGTCGGCCCGCCTGTCGCCCGCCTGTCGTGTCGCTGTCGCCGCCTGTCGGGCCGCTGGCGTGGCATGCTGCACGCCTGCCCTTCAGGATGCGGGCCAGGCGATCGATTCAACGGAGCACCGATGCGGGTTCAGAAACTGCGGCTGCAACACGGCTGGTCCCAGCAACAACTGGCGGACCTGAGCGGCCTGAGCGTGCGCACCATCCAGCGCATCGAGCGGGGCCAGCCGGCCAGCACGGAGACGTTGAAGTCGCTGGCGTCGGTCTTCGAGATCGACTTCACGCAACTCCAGGAGGCCTCCATGCCATTGCAGGAACCGCAGGACCCGACCGACCCGGCGCGCACGCCGGTCCCACCGCCGCTCGACGCCCGCTCGCACGAAGAACTGCTGGCGATGCGCCATGTCGAGAAGCTGCGGCGCTTCTACCGCGGGGTGGCGCTGTACGTCGTCGTCATCACCGGCTTGACGGTGCTCAACGCCCTGACACGACCGCACCACTGGTGGGTGGTGTGGCCGGCCCTCGGCTGGGGCATCGGCCTGCTGGCCCGCGCGGCGGCGACGTTCGACTGGCTGCCGTTCTTCGGCGCCGACTGGGAACGCCGCCAGATCGAGAAGCGGCTGGGCCGGCCACTCTCCTGACCGCCGCGGCGGCGCGTCAGTCGGCGAACGCGAAGCGGCCCTCGCCGGCGATCTCGGCCAGCGGCCGGCGCGGCGACGGCTGCTCGCGCGCCTGCAGCGCCTCGGGCAGCGCGGCCTTGTCGCCCGGCTTGCCGATGACGATGACGGCGTGCAGCACGTGGCTCTCCGGTACGCCGAGGTTGGCGCGCAGCTTGTCGGCATCGAAGCCGCCGACCGCGTGCGACGACCAGCCCGACAGCACCGACTGGAACGCCAGGCTGGCCCAGGCGGCGCCGGCGTCGAAGGCGGTGGAGCGGATCGGCTGCGGAGCGCTGCCGTCGGTGGGCTGCGTGTGGGTGCGCGAGGCCACCGCCACCAGCGCCGAGGCGTTCTGCGCCCAGGCCTGGTTGAAGGGCACCAGCGCGTCGTGAATGAGGCCCCAGGCCGGCGTGTCGCGGCGGCCGTAAAGGAAGCGCCACGGCTGCAGGTTGAAGCCCGAGGGCGCCCAGCGCGCGGCCTCCAGCAGCGTCAGCAGTTCGGCTTCGCTGATCGTCGAACCGTCGAAGGCGCGCGGCGACCAGCGGCGCAGGAACAGCGGGTCGATCGGGTGGGTGGGTTCACGCGGAGGTTGTTGGCTCATCGAGGCACCGGGCAGCGGCCTGGGTTGGGAGATCGGAGCCAAATGGTGGTCACGCGGCAGGCGCGGCGCAACGAAGCGCTGCGCATGTGCTTAGGTGGTTCCCGAACATGGTGCCTTCCGGGCATGCCGATTGCCAAGCGGCGCTGTCCCCACTCCGGCCGCGCCCGCCGCCTCCATGCCGACCCGTCCCGCCCCGCGGTCCTCCGCCCCCTCGGCCCGGGCACCGGACGCGGCTGCCGCGCCCGCCCCCCGCGCGGCCTGGTGGAAGACGCTGGGCCCCGGCCTGATCACCGGCGCCGCGGACGACGATCCCAGCGGCATCGCCACCTACACCCAGGCCGGCGCCCAGTTCGGCTACGCGGTGGGCTGGACGATCCTGGTCACCTTGCCGCTGATGGTGGGCATCCAGCTCGCCAGCGCGCGCATCGGCCGCATCACCGGCAAGGGCCTCACGGAGAACTTCGCGCGCTTCTGCCCGCGCTGGCTGGTGGTCGCGCTGGTGCTGCTGCTGGTCGTGGCCAACGTGATCAACATCGGCGCCGACCTCAACGCGATGGCCGACGCCGCCGCGCTGCTGGTCGACCCCGGCGGGCACGCCCACGCGGCCCGGCTCGGCTTCGCGGTGGGGCTGGCGCTGCTCTCGCTGCTGCTGCAGGTGTTCGTGCCGTACGAGCGCTACGTCGGCGTGCTCAAGTGGCTGACGCTGTCGCTGCTGGCCTACGTGGGCGTCGGCTTCGCGGCACGGGTCGACTGGTCCGATGCGCTGTGGCAGACGCTGCTGCCGCGGCTGCAGTGGCAGCGCGAGTACGCCACCACGCTGGTGGCCATCCTCGGCACCACCATCAGCCCGTACCTGTTCTTCTGGCAGGCGGCGCAGGAGGTCGAGGAGATCCGCCGGGTCGAGGCCGACAAGCCGCTGCGCATCGCCCCCGAACAGGCGCGCCGCCACCTGCGCCGGCTGCGGCTGGACACCGTGGTCGGCATGGGCTTCTCCAACCTGATCGCGTTCTTCATGATCGTCGCCGCGGCGGCGACGCTGCATGCCCACGGCGTGCACGACATCGAGACCACCGCGCAGGCGGCCCAGGCGCTGCAGCCGATCGCCGGCGAAGCGGCCGTGCTGTTGTTTGCGGTGGGCGTCATCGGCACCGGCCTGCTCGCGCTGCCAGTGCTCGCCGGCTCGGCGGCCTATGCGGTGGCCAGCCTGCTGCACGTGCGCAAGGGGCTAGACCAGCCGCTGTCGGCGGCACGCGCGTTCTACGGCATCCTGGCGGGCGCGCTGCTCGTGGGCCTGGTGATCGGCGCCTCGGGGCTGAACCCGATCAAGGCGCTGTACTGGTCGGCGGTGATCAACGCCGTGATCGCGGTGCCGATCATGGGGGCGGTGATGGTGGCCGCCTCGCACCGCAAGATCGTCGGCACGCTCACGCTGCCGCCGCTGTGGCGGCTGCTCGGCTGGCTGGCGACGCTGGCGATGGGGGTCGCGGCGCTGGGGATGTTTGCCACGATGGCGTGAGCCCGGGCGCGATCCGGCTCAACGCCGTGACAACTCCGGCGGCCGCTTGTCGTCCGGGTACCAGTAGCGCAGGTGGCAGCTTTCGCAGGCGTGGTCAAGGCGTTCGCCGGCGAGGTTGTAGCGGCGCAGGTCGCGGGTGTCGATGGCGGCGAGCACGTCCTGCGCGGCGAGTTGCAACGCCTGGGCATGGGCCGCGAAGGCCGGCCGGTCGGCTTCGATGCGGTGCAGGATCTGCTCGGCGTCGAGGATGCCGAGCACGTGGCTGTCTTCGAGCGCCCGCCCCACGTGGGCGACGGCGCGCCCGGGCATCGGCAGCAGCGTCGCGCCTTCGGCCAGGCGCAGCGCCTGGTGGCGCAGGGCCAGCCATTCGGCGTCGGTCTGCGGCTGGTGGTCGATGGTGCCGGCGGCGGTGGTCTCGCTGGAGACGGCCTCCCACAGCGTGTCAGCCGCCGGGTCGACAAAGGCCTGCATGATCTCCTGGATCGACGCCACCGGCTGCGGGCCCACGGGCGGTTCGACACTGCGGTGGCAGGCAGCCAGCACCGCGACGAGCACGCTGCCGACGAGGAGTGCGCGCCGCATCAGACGAACCCGATCATGCGCCCGGCCATGCCGATGCCGAACCACGCCAGCAGCGACAGCGCGACGCTGGCCCGCGCGAGCACCGGCCGCGGCGCGGGCTGGCGGGCGACGCGGCGCAGCAGCAGCAGGTGCACCGCCACCGCAGCGACGAACAGCACCAGCTTGAACTGGAACACCGGCTTGTAGAAGTACAGCTGCGGGCTCGCGATGAACATGCCGATGCCGCTGGCCAGCGCCAGCACGAGCCCGGCCGACACCAGCCGCAGGATGCTGCGGCTCAACAGCGGCAGCGGCTGTTCGGGCAGCACCCAGCCGAGCAGCCGCAGGCTGATGAACAGCACGCCGGCCAGCAGCATCACGAAGCCGGCGATGTGCAGCACCTGCAGCCCCGCGCCGACGAGGTGGTCCGACTTGGCCAGCGCCTGGGAAAGCGACAGGTGTTCGATGTCTGACAGGACGTCAGCGATGGAGGTCATGAAGAAGCGCGAGGTCTGTCACCAGTGTGTGACGTAAGGGATCAGCCGGCCACAGACGATCACCGCCGACCACAGCAGCAGCGAGGCGGCGCCCGCCGCCCGGGCGGCCCGCGGCGGCGCCACGCCGCCGAGCTCGAGCGAGGGCCGGCGCGCGATCACCACCTCGAAGTACGCCGCGTTGGCGCCCGCGAGGGCGATGAACAACAGCTTGAACGGGAACGCGGGGCTGGCCACCAGCGTGGCCGCCTCGGCCCAGAACAGCAGCCCGCCGGTGACGAACACCAGCGCGAAGCCGGCCAGCGACCACGGCCTGAGTGCGCGCAGCACGCGCGTGGCCGGCACGTCGACCAGCAGCCAGCCGAGCAGGCGCAGGTCGACCAGGAACAACAGTCCCACCGAGATCGACAGCCCGATCAGGTGCAGCCCCTCGATGACCGGGAAGGCCACCGGCGACTCGGCCAGCGCGGTGCCGAACGGGGTGTCCTGGATCGACTGGGCCCAGTCGACCCATGCGTCGAGCGACATCGCCTCAGCCTCCCGGTTGTGCCGTGTTGCCGAAGCCGCCGTTGTTCTCGTGGCAGATGCGTTCCTCGCGTTCGACGATGCGCTCCTTGCCGTCGTGCTTGGCCAGGCGGGTCTCGAAGTGCCAGCCGTTGGGCTTGTCGTCGGCGGTCCAGCGGCGCGCGGGGATGGTGGCGGTCCACGGCCGCGTGTAGACGGTCGGGTCGTCGAAGGTGGCGACGTAGTTGTAGCCCTTGCCGTCGTTGCTGAACACGTAGCGCTCGGTGATGTGGCCGTTCTCGCTGATGAACTCGCCGGTGCGGCCGAACAGCGCCTTGCCGTTGTGGTTGGTCACGTCGACCACCAGCGTGTTGCCCTCCCAGCGGCCGCGCGAGTCGGCGTTCCACAGCTTGATGTTGGCCGGCAGGTGTGGCCGGCCGTCGAGGTAGACGAAGCGCGTGCCCGAGTTGAAGAGGAACACCACCAGCCCGGGGTACTGGCGGATCTCGTAGCCGTGCCAGATGAAGGACTTCGGCACACCGCCCGGCGCGCAGCGCGCCAGCGGCTCGATGTACTGCGGCTGCGTCGGGTTGTGGAAGTGGGCGAGGAAGTCTTCCTGCGCTGCCTTGGCCCACGGCTGGAACGGGATCTGGCCGTCGGCCGGATCGGTGACGCGGCTGATGGCGCGCTCCTCGCGCGGGCCGGCCGGGCGGCCGCGCGTGGCCGGGTCACCGGGGATGCCGCCCTGCGGGTCGGTCCAGTTGTTGTGGTTGGCGATGGTGTTGGACCAGTGGCCCTGCACGTCGGGCTGGCCGTCGCGCAGGCGCTTGCCGGTCCACTTGCCCGAATCGATCAGCGGGTAGGTGCGTTCCTGCGAGATGCCGCCGCCACCGCCGCCGCTGCGGTACGGCGTGGGGGCGGTGCCAGGGGGTGTCTGCGCATCGCTGTAGGGCGACAGGGCGAGCACGGTGGCGACGATCAAGGCAGTCTTGACGAGCCGCTGCCGGAGCCTCGCATGGACTCGCTCTCCCCTTGCGGGCGAGGGCTGGAGAGAGGGGCGGGCGGTGGCCTGCAACCCCTCTCCCCAACCCCTCTCCCACAAGGGGAGAGGGGCTTCGGGAGCGTGGTGGAGATGAGGGTTCATTTCGGCGGGCGCGGCGGATAGTGGGCGTCGTAGTCGAGCGTGTAGCAGTAGTTCTCCACCAGCTGGAAGTTCGCCTCGCGGTGGCGGTGCAGCAGCACCGACAGGCTCCACGGCCGGCTGTAGACCTGCGGGTCTTCCAGCGTGGCGCGGTACTCGATCGTGTTGGCATCGAGGTAGCGCCAGCGCTCCACCACGTGCAGCGCATCGCTGTGGAAGTTGCCGGAGCGGTCGAGCCAGGTCTCGTCGTTGAAGTGCTTCACGTCGACCACCAGCGTGTCGCCGTCCCAGCGGCCGCGCGAGTCGCCGAGCCACCAGTCGTTCGGGTTGTCCGGGTGCTGGGTGCCGTTGGTCGCGATCGTGCGCACCGAATGGCCGAACTGGAACACCTGCGTCAGGTCCTCGGCGCGCTGCAGCAGCTGGAACGGCTCGCGGTAGTACACGCCGCGCGGCACGCCGAGCGTGTAGCACTTCAGCCGCGGGTCGGCCTGCTCGCGCTGCTCGAAGTTCTTGCGGCGCTGCTCCAGCGCCTTCGGCAGGTAGGGGATCGAGCCGCCGTCGACGATGCCGGCGAACGGCGGCGCATCGCGGCGCCCGCCGTGCGGCTCCAGGCCGTGGTCGGCGGCACTGGTGGTTTCCCAGATGCCGGAGAAATCCGGCTTGCCATTGGGCAGCCGCGGGATCTTGCCCACCGGCGCGGCCGCCCCGGCCGCCCCAGCCATCAACGCGAACACGGTGGCGCCCAGCGCCAGCAACGACGGCAACTTCATGGCCGCGCCGCCGCCGCGGGGGCGTCCTGTGCGCCGCCGGTCTGGAACGTGCGGCCATCGGGCAACGTCACGTACACCGCGTAGCCGAACGGCCCGCCGTTCTTGGCCTTGTAGCCCTTGACCTTGACCTCGGTGCCCACCGGCAGCGTGGCCTTGGTCAGGCCCTTCTCCTGCAGCGAGAACGGCGCGCCGAACTCGACGCCCCAGTTGGTCGTGGTGCCGTCCGGGTTCTTGACGTCGAAGTACAGCCAGCTGTGGGGGTTGACCCACTTGGCCTTGGTGACGGTGCCGGCCACTTCGAGCGGCTTGTCGGCGTCGAACTCGGCCGAGAAGGCGTGGTGGGCCTGGGCGGTGCCCGCCAGCATCAGGCCGGCCAGCAAGGCCGGCCCGGCGCGGCGTGCGGCCATGGGGAATGAAGAGCGGAGGGTTCGGAACATGGAGGTTTCCTGCTGCTGATGCGCGACCGGCATGGCGGTCTTCCACGCACCTTTCGTACCAGGGGAATCCCGGGGAAGAAGGGTCGGCACTGCTGAAGATGCAGCAGCACCATACGGACCGCTGCTGCAATCTCCACTGCGAAGCGGCGTTGGCGCCCTGCCACGCTCCGAAGTCGGCCAGCCGGCAGGTGCGCCGCGGTCACAGCGCGCGGATCTCGACCTTGCGGAAGCGGATCACGCCGCCGGCCGACTGCAGCGCCAGCGGGCCGCTGCGGTGCCGGCCGTCGGTGGCGTCCACGGTCTGCTGGCCGTTGAGCAGCACCGTCAGCCGGTCGCCGCGGGCGGTGATCTCGAAGGTGTTCCACCGCCCGGCCGCCCTCGGCCCAGGCTGCGCCACCTTGGCCACGCCGACGATGGCACCGGTGCCGTAGCTCGGGTCGGGCCGCTTGTCGAAGATGTTGACCTCGTAGGCGCTGTCGGCGCTGACCTTGGCCGGGTCCTGCGCACGCAGGAACAGGCCGCTGTTGGCCGGCTCGTCGGTCCAGAACTCGGCACGCAGCGTGAAGTCGCCGTAGCCCTGCTTCGTGACGAGGAACCCGCCCTTGCCGTCGCGGCCCTCGAGCGCCCCGTCGGCGTAGCGCCAGTGGCCTTCGCCGAGTTCGGTCCAGCGCTGCGCCAGGGGCTCAGGCCGTGAGCCATCGACCAGGGTTTCCCAGTCACCGGCACCCGGGGCGCCGGCGCAGGCCGCCAGGCCGGCGATGAGCGCAGCAGCCAGGGTGGCGCGCAGCGCGGTTCGTCTGTGCATCGCGTTCGAGATCATCAGGGCTTCCTCTGCAAATCATGGATGTGGACTTCAATGTGGGAGCGGCTTCAGCCGCGATCCCCTTTTCACGGCGCGCTGGCCTGCGTGGTCTTCACCGGCCCGTTGCCCCAGACCTGGATCACCGCTTCTTCGCCCTTGGCGCCGTCGTAATGCACCTGGCCACCGTGATGAACGACGTAGCTGCCGGCAGGCACCGGCACGGTCTGCGCCGGGTCGAACTGCCGCCCGGTGCCGACCCACCACGTGCCCGAGAGCACGACGAAGAAGCGGTCCTGGTCATGCAGGTGGGGCCGGCTCATGTGGCCGGGCAGCCAGCGGATGCGCACCACGTAGGGCCCGGGCTTGGAGGGGTCGCCGTACAGCACCGCCTGCTCGCTGGTGCCCGCCGCATTGCGCACCCAGCGGATCTCATCGGGCGTCTTGAACTCGACCGCGCGCAGGTCCAGCTCGGCCGCTGTCGCCCACCCGACCCCGCCGAGGCCGACCACGGCCCACAACACGCCTTGCAGCACCCGCCCGCGGGCCAGCACCCTGTATTGGCGACTCAACATGCCGATCCTTCCCTGTTGGAAAAGCCAACCCGCCGTCGCACACAGGGCCACCCCCTACACAGAACGCAACATCCAGGCTGACAATCACCACCACCGAGCAGGAACCGAGCCAGGCGACAGGTCGCCCGCACAAGTGGAAGAAAGAGTGGAAGGAATCGAGATGAGCACGACATCCCAACCCCCGACACCGGTCATCCCCTACAGCCGGACGGCCCGCACGCTGCACTGGATCACCGTGGCGCTGGTTGCGGTCCAGGTGCCGGTCGGGGTCACCATGGCGTACCGCGGCAACACGCTGAACGTCTGGGACGCGCTGACCGACGCGCTGTACAGCAGCCACAAGCTCATCGGCCTGACGCTGTTGACCGTGGTGCTCTGGCGGCTGGCTTACCGATGCACGCGCGGCGCGCCGCCCGACGAACCGACGATCGAGCGTTGGCAAAAGCTCGCGAGCCACGCCAACCACTGGGCGTTGTACCTGCTGCTGGTGGCCACGGCGGTGACCGGCTACGTCGGCATCTCGCTGTTTCCGGCGCTCGACCTCTTCGGCGGGTTCACGCTGCCCGGGCTGGTGGCGCCCGACAAGGCCGCCGCCAGCCGGGCCTTCGCCGTGCACGGCGCGCTGGCGATCGGCCTGGTGCTGCTGATCGCCCTGCACGTGGCGGCGGCGCTGTTCCACTACGCCGTGCGCAAGGACAACGTGCTCGGCCGCATGATCCCGCGCCTGCTGCGCTAGCGTCAGATCTTCCCGCTCACCGTGATGCCGAACCACCGCGGCACGGCGGGGTTGTAGCTGTTCCAGGTGCGCGCCGTCGGCGTCTTGTCGTTGAAGGCGTTCTTCACGACCAGGCTGACGTCCAGCTTCGCATCGGCACGGCCGAGACCGATGGCGAGGTCGGTCTGGCTCGACGCGGGCACCCAACCATAGCTGGAGAGCGCGTTGTCCGAGTTGTACTTGGAGTTGTAGGCGGTGTTGAAGCTGGCGTGGAAGAGCTTGTCGCTCAGCACCGGCACGCGGTAGTCGGCCCCGACGTTGAACGTGAAGCGCGAGGCGCCGGGCAACTGCTGGCCGGTGACGTCGCGGTAGGCCGGCGACAGGTTGCCGTTCTCGGCGGGCTGGGCGTTGCGGGTGAACTCCTTGTAGACCGCATCGTTGAACGCACCGGAGAACCGCAGCGTCACGTTGCGGATGCCGCCATAGGCGCCATCGAACTCCAGGCCGCGGGCCTGCACCTTCGGCACATTGCCGGTGTACGACACGTAGGCCTGGGCCGGCGTGATGCCGGCGGCCAGGTTGGCCGCGGTGGTGTAGGGGTCGTCCCCGTAGACAGCCTGCTGGTAGTCGCGGATCTTGGTGAGGAACAGGTTGGTGTTCAGCACCAGCGTCTTGTTCAGCAGCAGGCTCTTGAAGCCGATCTCGTAGGAGTTGGTCTTCTCGGCCTTGGTGAGGAACGAATTGCCGTTGACCACCTGCGAGATGCCGGCCTTCTGGCCGTACTGCCACGAGACGTAGCCGGTCCAGTCGTCGTTGAACTTGTAGGTGGGACTGAGCACGAAGGCCGGCTGCGTCTTCTGGAAGCTCTCGGCCTGCACCGTGCCCCACAGCTTGCCGACCTGGGCGGAGCGCAGCGCCCGTGCGGCGGCAATTTGCGCCGCGGTGGCGCCGGGGTAGCGCGCGGCGATGGCCGCATCGTCGGTGCCACTGAGCAGCGTGCCCGCGCCGGTATCGGCCAGGTACGACGTCGATTCGGTCTTGCGGTTCTCACGCGTGATGCGCAGGCCGGTGGTCACGGTCAGCGGCTCGCTGAGGTGCCAGTTGGCCTGGCCGTACCAGGCGGCGCTCTGGTTGTTGTACTTGTTGTCGACGCGCTTGTAGAGCCGGTTGAGCGAATCGCCCAGCAGCGTGCGGCCCACCGGCGTGGCGTCCAGCGTGCTGTACTGGCTGTTGCTGGCGAACCAGGCGCCGGCGTCCGAGCCCCAGCCGGTGCGTGTCGAGTGGTCGGTGCGGGTCTTCATGTAGAAGAGCCCGGTCTGGTAGTCGACGAAGCCGCCGGTCTTCGAGGTCAGCCGCAGTTCCTGGCTGGCCTGCTGGTAGTTGACCAGGCCGCCGCCGTTCTTGCTGATGTCGAACGGCGTGCCTTCGTCGTTGCGGGCATCGAAGTAGTAGTCGCGGAACGCGCTGATCGACGTCAACGTGTGGTCCGCGAGCTTCCAGTTCAGCTCGGCCGAGGCCCCATCGGTGCCGGTGACGATGGCGTTGTAGTTGTCCGCATTGATGCTGTTGGTGCTGAGGTAGTCGGTGGCGTAGCGGTAGCTGCTCTGGTCGAGGAACCAGCGCCGGTTCAGCCGGGTCGACGCATCGGTGCCCAGCGTGTTGGTCGCCCCGTTGGCGTAGGTGGTGGGCGTCGGCGTGTTGTAGGTGCGGCCGTTGCTGGCCTCGCCTGCCTTCGGCTGCGCGTCGAACGACAGCAGCGCGTTGAAGTCGGCGGTGGGGGTGAACAGCAGCTTCAGGCGGCCCGACAGGCGGTCGCGGTTGGCATACGTGAGGTCGTCGTTGTAGCGGTTCACCACGTCGCCGCGCCCCTTCACGGCACTGATGGTGCCGCGCCAGGCCAGCAGGTCGTCGATCACCGTGCCGCCGTAGGTGGCGGTGCTGTACAGCGTGTGGCGCTGCCCATAGCTCAGCAGGAAGCTGCCGCCCGGCTCGAAGCTCGGCTTGCGGGTGGTGATGTTGATGACGCCCAGGCTGGTGTTCTTGCCCAGCAGCGTGCCCTGCGGGCCGCGGGTGACCTCCACCGCGTCGATGTCGGCGAAGTCCACGCTGGAGGCCAGCGGGTTGTAGGCCAGGTTGACGCCGTCGATGATGATGCCCACGCTGGGGTCCTGCGCATCGGTCTGCGCCTGCTTGCCGATGCCGCGGATCGACAGGCTGAACTGCCGCGGATTGCCCGGGTTCCAGTTCACGTTGGCCGCGCGCTTGGTGATCGCCGACACGTCGGTGGCGAGCAGCCGTTCCAGCTCGTTGCCGCTGACGACCGACACCGACAGCGGCACGTCCTGCAGCTTCTCGATGCGGTTGCGGCTGCGCACGACCACCTGGTCGAGCTGCTGCGGCGCTTCGGCCTCTGCGGCGGCCGGTGACGCGGGCGCAGGCGCGGCCTCCTGCGCATGGACCGGCCAGGCCAACCAGGCCAGCGCGGCCACGGTGGCCTTCAGGGCAGACGGGGGCAGCCGCTTAGCAGCGGCGGTATGCAAGGGACGACGGAGCATGGACTGCTCTCCTTCACTTCGTGATGAACCAACGGGCGGCAGCGAACCCGGCTCCCATCGCAACCGGTGGGCCATGCGCGGCAGCGGGGGGCAGAAGCTTCCTCGCTGCGCGAGCAAGCGGACGGGTGCGGCCAGCGAGGGCACGCCCAAGGGGTCGCATTGCCAGCAGGGACTGCTGCATCGGCAGGCGCCGCTGCTGCGCACACCACAATCGGCGAGATCCGGGGGCCGCCGCCGCAGGCACCGGGGCGCTCTCGCCGGCCCCGCGCTGGCCCCGCCGCTGCAATGCCCGGCTGGCCGGTTTGGTGCAGCCCGTCGATGGCTATGCAACGGGGCCTGTGGCCTTCGAAGCACTGCCCTGCCGCTTCGATGGCGAACGGATAAGCACCTGCAAAAGGGTTCGTTGCCGAGCTTGCGCGGCGTTCCTACCCTCGCGCGCGGTCCCCTCTCCTGGAGCCTCGCGTGTTCTTCCGTTCCCTCGTCCGTGTCGGCCTGCTGGCCGGCATCGCCTGCACCGGCGCCCACGCCGGCCAGTTCGCCAACGGCAGCTGGACCGCCAGCGCCTGCGGCCCCCGCCCCGAAGCCCCTGCCGTCAACGGCAAGGACGACAAGACCTACAACGCCAGCGTCGAGGCTGCCAACGCCTACCTGCCCCGGCTGCGCGACCACCTCGACTGCGTGATCAAGGAGGCCAATGCCGACCGGCAGACCGTCACGCAGGGCGCCAACGCGGCGCAGCAGGCGGCCGCCGCTTCGCGCGAGCAGCTGCTGGCCGAACTCAAGGCCGCCGAAGGCAAGTTGAAGTGAACCCCTCTTCCGGAAACACCATGTTCACGCTCCTGCGCTCCCTCACCGCCGCTGCTGCGGCCCTGTGCCTGCTGGGCGCTGCCCATGCCCAGCAGCAACCTGACTTCAGCAAGGTCGAGATCAAGACCACGCCGCTGGCCGACAACCTCTACCTGCTCGAAGGCCAGGGCGGCACGATCAGCGCGCTGACCGGGCCGGAGGGCGTGCTGCTGGTGGATGCGCAGTTCGCGCCGCTGACCGACAAGCTCGCCGCCGCGGTGCGCAAGGTGTCGAACCAGCCGATCCGCTTCCTCGTCAACACCCACGTGCACGGCGACCACACCGGCGGCAACGCCAACTTCGCGAAGCTGGGTGCCACGCTGCTGTCACGCGACGAACTGCGCGACCGCCTGGCCCGCCCGCGCCCCAACGCCAGCGGGGTGCCCGGCCAGCCCGCGCCGGCCCAGGCGTTGCCCACGATCACCTACGACGGTCCGGTGACCGTGCACCTGAACGGCGAAGACGTGCGGCTGATCCCGATCCGCGGCGCGCACACCGACGGCGACACGCTGGTGCAGTTCGTGCGCCACGACGTGCTGGCCACCGGCGACTACTACCGCAGCACCGGCTACCCGGTGGTCGACCTGATCAACGGCGGCACGCTGAAGGGCCTGGTCGACGGCCTCGGCGCCACCATCGCACTGGCCGGCCCGCGCACGAAGATCGTGCCCGGCCACGGCCCGGTGGTCGACCGCGCTGCGCTGGTGGCGCACCGCGACCTGCTGCTGGCGGTGCGCGACAAGGTCATTCCGCTGGTGGCGCAGGGCAAGACGGTCGACGAGGTGATCGCCGCCAGACCCACCGCCGACTTCGACGCCCAGGTGCCGCAGGCGGCGCAGACCTCCGAGCGATTCATCCGCTGGCTGTACGCCGACCTGAAGGCCGCGCTGTGATGAAGCTGCTTCCCGCGGCCGCCGCGGTGCTGGCCACCACGCTCGCCGCCTTCAACGCCGGGGCCGCGGGGCTGGCCACGCCCGGCATCGCCGGCGTCGTCAACGCCAACACGGCGATCGAACTGGTCAACGCCGGTTTCGCCGGCAGCGACGGGCCGCTCGGCCTGTCCGACGGCAGCCTGATCTTCGCCGAGCCGCGGGCCGCGCGCATCACGCGCATCGACCGCGAAGGCAAGCTCTCCACCGCGCTGGACGACAGCGGCGGCGCCCGCGCGCTGGCGATCGGCCCGCATGGCGAGCTGTACGCGGCGCAGGGCAGTGGCGGCATCGCCCGCATCTTCCCGCCGCAGCAGGCCGGCGTGCTGGCCGCCAGCACCGCCGAACTGCCGATCGGCGCCGCGCAGGACCTGGTGCTCGGCCAGCTCGGCCGGATCTACTTCACCGCCGCCGCCCGCGATGCCACGCCGGCCGGCATCTACTGCATCGAACGGGGCGGCACGCGCGTGCGCCGCGTGGCCGACGGCCCCGGCCAACCGCAGGGCATCCAGCTCAGCCCCGACGAACGGCTGCTGTACGTCAGCGACCGTGCCAGCGATGCGGTGGTGGTGTTCGACGTCGCCGACGACGGCTCGCTCGGCACCGCCAAACCCTTTGCACGCCTCGCGTCACCCGGCGCCGGTGGGCTCACCATCGATGCCCGGGGTCGCCTCTACGCGGCCAGCCGCGCCGGCGTCGAGGTGTTCTCGCCGCGCGGCGAGGCGCTCGGCCTGATCGAACTGCCGCAGCCGGCGCAGAACGTCGCGTTCGCCGGGCCCGGCAAGCGCACGCTGTATGCGGTGGGGAGCGATGTCGTCTTCCGCATCGCGCTCAATGCCTCGGGGTACGCCGGCCGGGCGAAGTGAGCCCTGCGTTCCCGCTGCCTTTTGTTTTGGGCCGGCCCCACCACGTGCCCACCGCATACGCCGGCAGGAACCACCACAGCTCGGGGTTGCCGAGCGCGAGGCCGGCCAGCGCCGGGCCCGGGCAGTAACCCGCCACGCCCCAGCCGAGGCCGAACAGCGCGGCACCGCTCAACAAGCGCGCATCCACCTCCCAGCGCTCGGCCAGGTGGAAGCGCACATCCCACCAGGGCCGGCCGCGGCGGCGGATCAGCGGGAACAGCAGCAGCGTGGTGCCGGCCGCGCCGGCCATCACCAGCGCGAGGCTCGGGTCCCAGGGGCCGGTGACGTCGAGAAAGGCCTGCACTTTCACGGGATCGGTCATGCCGGCCCATTGCAGGCCGAAGCCGAACAGCAGGCCGGCCAGCAGCGCCACGGCGGCGCGCTTCACAGCACCCCCACCACGTGCCGCAGCACATAGACCGCCAGCATGCCGGCGGCGACGAACACGGCCGTGGCCGCCAGCGAGCGCTTCGAGCGCAGGCCCAGGCCGCACACACCATGCCCACTGGTGCAGCCGCTGCCCCGCGCCGTGCCCCAGCCCACCAGCAGCCCCGCGGCCGCAAGCCAGCCGGGCGACAAGCGCCCCGGCGCCGGCAGCGCCGGCGGCCCCAGGCTCAGCGCATGAGCCCCCCAGGCGCCGGCGAGCAGCCCGAGCACGAACAGCAGGCGCCAGGCCCGGTCACCCGCCGCTGCGCCCCACAGCCGGCCGGCGATGCCGCTGATGCCGGCCACGCGGCCCAGCGCCAGCAGCAGCAGGCAGGCGGACAACCCGATCAGCAGCCCGCCCGCCAGCGCGGCGAGCGGCGTGAAGGAAGTGGACGACGCCTCGAAACTGGCAGCCATGTGCGACCCCGGTGATCCCAGCCGGGGTCGATCGTAGCGCCAGAGGTCAGGGCGCCGGCTGGCCGATGAAGGCCTTCAGGTCGTTCAGCGCGACGAGCCCCGGGCCGTGCAGCGCCGCGATCTTCTCCACCGCCAGGCCGCGCTTCTGCAGGTTCTCGTACAGGTTGACCGCGAACGGGTTCACCGACGTGGGCGCCGGCGCGCCGGCGGCGAGCGGCGTGTAGGCATCGGCCTCGATGATGAGCTTCTCGGCCGGCAGGTAGACCAGCAGGAAGGCGTCGTTGTGGCCGCTGCCGCTGATCTCGTGCAGCTCGATGCGGTGCTGGCCGCCCTGGCCGTCGTTCAGCACGTGGCGGTCGGTGAAGGTCTCGAAGCGCGCGGCCTTCTTCGACTGCGCGAGGCGGTCGGCGTGCACCGTGCGCGGCGCCGCCCAGGCGTCGCGGTAGTAGGCCTCGTTGGCCTTCACGGTGACGATGGTGGCGCCCTCGTCCACCAGCGTGCGCACGCCGCCGGAATGGTCGAAGTGCACATGGCTGTTGACCAGGTACTTGATCGGCTTGGCCGGGTACAGCGCCTTGACCTTGGCGACCACGGCCAGCGCGCGTTCCTCGCTCTGCGGCGCCTCGACCAGCACGACATGGTCGCGCTGCTCGATCGCCACGCTGTGGTGGGTGCCGCCGGTCAGGTACTGCACGCCCGGCGCGATCTCCTTGGCGACGACCTCGATCACCGGCGCCTGCTTGGCCTCGGCCGGCACCGGCAGGTCGACGCGCGGGTTGGCCTTGACGGTGTTGACGTGCAGGTCGAGCACCGGGTGGCCGCCCAGGCTGCGCTCGATGCGGGCCGGGAACGGCACGCCGTCGAACACCTTGTAGTCGCTGAAGCGGGTCTCCACCAGCGTGTCGCCGAGGATCGGGTTGGCGATCCAGGTGCGCACGCGCTCCACTTGCTGCTGGGCGTTCAGCGTGCCGACCCAGCGGTACTTGCCGGCGACGGTGAAGCTGACCTCGGTGACGTTGCCGGCCGCCTTGGCGGTGGCGCCGTTGGCCCGCGCGGCCCGCAGGAAACCCTGCGGCGTCGCCCAGATCTCGGCGACCCGTTCCTCCAGCGCCGCCGGCTGCGCGGTGGGCGCACCGTTGCCGGTGGGCGGGCGGTTCCACGCGAAGCCGCCGCCGACGTACTGGTCGACGACCTGCTCCACCGGCGCCGGCCGCACGCGGCCGGGCTCGATCACCTGCTTGCGCGCGATCTGCACGCGGGCGCTGCCGGTCTCGTAGTCGACCGAGGCGACATAGCGGCTGACGTCGAACGCCGGCCACGGCAGGCCCGGTGCCGGCGCCTGGCCGAACTGGAACCAGCGGCCGGTGCCGCTGAACTCGACCGCGTTCAGCTGGTCGGCGCCGAGCGCCTTGGCCGCCGCGGGCAGCGCCTGCGCGAACGCGGCGCCGTGGGCGATGAAGGCCAGGGCGGCCAGGCCGGTGAGGCGCAACAGGGCGGGTCGCATGGTGAGTCTTTCTTTCAGGTCTGTGGTGACGGCCCGCAGCGCAAGGGCTGTACCACCGGGGATGGCCATCCTGCCGGGCTCATGGTGAGGCGCGAATCGCGGCTGAAGCCGCTCCTACAGAGGTCTGCACAGAGGTCTACAAAGCGGCCCACACAGAAGCCCACACACCGTGTGGCGAATGCAGCAGCCCCTGCTGCAACACCAACACCACTGCCCGTGCTGGCTCCGGGCCTCTGCCTTGACCACGGGTACGGGCCTTGCGTACTGACCGGGGTTTGCGCTCGACACCCCCGTCACCATGTGGATCGTCCAGCTGGCCCTGCGCCGGCCCTACACCTTCATCGTCGCCGCGCTGCTGCTGGTGCTCTCGCTGCCGTGGGTGCTCTCGCGCATGGCGGTCGATGTCTTCCCCGAGGTCGAGATCCCGGCGGTGGGCATCCTGCTGCAGTACGGCGGGCTGTCGGCCGAGGAGATGGACGGGCGCATCACGCGCCGCGTCGAGGGCAACCTCACCAGCTCGGTGGCGGACATCGACCATGTCGAGTCGCAGTCGGTCGCCGGCCTGGCCGTCATCAAGGTGTTCTTCCAGCCGCACGTGGACATGGCCGTGGCCACCGCGCAGCTGGTGGCCAGCACGCAGAGCGCGCTGCGCTCTCTGCCGCAGGGCGCGCCGCCGCCACAGATCCTGAGCTACTCGGCGACCAACCTGCCGGTGCTGCAGCTCGGGCTCTCGAGCGAGAAGCTCAGCGTGCAGGAGCTCGACGAGCTGGCCTACAGCACCCTGCGCAACCGCCTGCTGCGCGTGCCGGGCACGCGGGTCACCGCGCCGTTCGGTGGCCGGGCGCGGCGCGTGTCGATCGACCTCGACGGCCCGGCGCTGCTGGCCCGCGGCCTCACCGCGGTGGACGTCGTCAATGCGATGTCGGCGCAGAACCTGATCCTGCCCACCGGCAGCGCCAAGCTCGGCGACACCGACTACAACGTGTCGCTGAACGGCTCGCCGGCCACGCTGGCGCAGCTGGGCGACATCCCGATCAAGACGGTGAACGGCGCGATGGTGCTGGTGAAGGACGTCGCGCAGGTGCGCGACGGCGCCGAGCCCGAGAAGAACATCGTGCTGCGCGACGGCGCCCGCGGCATGCTGATGACGGTGATGAAGAACGGCGGCGCCTCGACGCTGGACATCATCCGCAACATCAAGGCCCTCCTGCCCGAGGCGATGAAGCAGCTGCCCGAGGACGTGGAGGTGGTGCCGCTGCTCGACCAGTCGAAGTTCGTCTCGGCCGCGCTCGAAGGCGTGCTGCACGAGGCGCTGATCGCCGCCGGCCTGACCGCCGCGCTGATCCTGCTGTTCCTCGGCAACTGGCGCTCGACGCTGATCATCGCGGTGTCGATCCCGTTGTCGATCATCGCCTCGGTGCTGCTGCTCTACCTGTTCGGCCAGACCATCAACCTGATGACGCTGGGCGGCCTGGCGCTGGCGGTGGGCATCCTGGTGGACGACGCGACGGTGGAGATCGAGAACATCGAGCGCCAGCTGCAGCTCGGCAAGCCGCCGAAGCAGGCCATTCTCGATGGTGCGCAGGAGATCGCGATGCCGGCGCTGGTGTCCACGCTGGCGATCTGCATCGTCTTCGTGCCGATGTTCCTGCTGCCGGGCGTCTCGTACTACCTCTTCGTGCCGATGGCGATGGCGGTGGTGTTCGCCATGCTGGCCTCGTACGTGCTCTCGCGCACGCTGGTGCCCACGCTGGTGATGTACCTGATGAGGAACCATGCGCTGCACCACGACGCGCAGGCCGCCGTGCCGGCACGGGGTCTCCTGGGCTTCTTCCAGCGGCTGCAGCGCGGCTTCGAGGGGCGCTTCGAGCGGCTGCGCGCCGGCTACACCGCGCTGCTCGCGGCGCTGCTGCAACGGCGTGCCAACGCGGCCGGCGGCTTCCTGCTGCTGTGCCTGGGCTCGGCCGGGCTGTACGGCCTGCTGGGCCGCGACTTCTTTCCGCCGGTGGACAGCGGCCAGATGCGCCTGCACGTGCGCGCGCCCACCGGCCTGCGCATCGAGGAGATGCCGGCGCTCGTGCAGCGCATCGAACACGAGATCCGGCAGCGCCTGCCCGCCGGCGAGATCGAGACGCTCATCGCCAACATCGGCGGGCCGTATTCGTCGATCAACACGCTGTACAGCAACAACGGCACCATCGACGCCACCGACGTCGAGTTCCTGTTCTCGCTCAGCGACGGCCATGCGCCCACCGCGGGCCACATGAAGACGCTGCGCCGCGAGCTGCCGCTGGCCTTCCCCGGCGTGGAGTTCTACTTCCAGCCGCCGGACATGATCAGCCAGACGCTGAACTTCGGCCTCACCGCGCCGATCGGCATCCAGCTGCGCGGGGCCAAGGCCGACGAGGCGCGCCACCTCGAGCTGGCCGGCGAACTGGTGCAGCGCATCCGCCGCATCCCCGGCGCGGTGGACGCGCACGTCTACCAGCGCTTCAACAAGCCCACGCTCGACCTGCAGATGGACCGCCAGCGGCTGCAGGCCTCCGGGCTGCAGGCGCGCGACATCGCACAGAACGTGCTGGTGTCGCTGAGCTCCAGCTTCCAGACCGCGCCGACCTACTGGCTCAACCCGGTCAACGGCAACACGCTCGACGTCGCGGTGCAGACGCGCTACTACGACATGGCCAGCCTCGACGCGATCGACCGCATCCCCGTCAACCCCAGCGGCAGTGCGGCCCAGCTGCTCGGCAGCCTGGTGAAGGTGCAGCCGAAGACGCAGGCCAGCGTGGTGACGCGCAGCGAGTTCCAGCCGGCGATCGACGTGCGCGCCTCGGTGGCCGGCCGCGACCTGGGCGGCGTGGCCGCCGACATCGACCGCGTGGTCGACGAGGTGCGCGCCAAGCTGCCGCGCGGCAGCGAGATCGAGGTCAAGGGCCAGGGCGTGATGATGCAGGCCACCTACCGCGCGCTGGCGCTCGGCGTGGCGGTGGCCATCGGGCTGGTGTACCTGCTGATCGTCGTCAACTTCCAGTCGTGGACCGACGCGGCCATCATCCTCGCCGCGCTGCCCGCGGCGCTGGCCGGCATCGCGTGGATGCTCTTCCTCAGCGGCACGCCGCTCAGCGTGCCGGCGCTCACCGGCGCGGTGATGACGGTGGGCGTGGCCACGGCCAACAGCATCCTGCTGGTGTCGTTCGCGCGCGAACGCCACCAGGCCGGCGTGCCGGTGCTGCAGGCCGCGCTGCAGGCCGGCGCCACGCGGCTGCGGCCGGTGCTGATGACCTCGCTGGCGATGGTGCTCGGCATGCTGCCGATGGCCGTGGGCCTGGGCGCCGGTGCCGCGCAGAACGCACCGCTCGGCCGCGCGGTGATCGGCGGGCTGGCGTTCGCCACCCTGTCCACGCTGTTCTTCGTTCCCCTCGTCTATGCGCTGGTCCACCACCGGCGCGGCACACCGCCCCTTCAGCCATGACCACTCCTCTCCTGTGGGAGCGGCTTCAGCCGCGATCTGCGCCCCACCACGAGCCCCTCGCGGCTGAAGCCGCTCCCACAGAACCCTCGCGACCGTTGCGCCGCGCCGGCTGGTGGACCGGCGGCCTCGTGCTGCTGCTGCTGACCGGGGCCGCGGTGCGCGGCTACAGCAACACCCGCGCCGCCGCACAACTGGCCGACGAAAGCGCCAACGACGCGGTGCGCGCGGTCTTCACCATCACACCGAAGCCGGTGGCCCGCGGCCGCAACGTCACGCTGCCGGCCACGCTGCGCGGCCTGCAGGAGGCCGCCGTGGTGGCCCGCACCGGCGGCTACCTGCAGCGCTGGACCAAGGACATCGGCGACCGCGTGAAGGCCGGCGAACTGCTCGCGGTGATCGACGCCCCCGAGGCCGAGGAAGAACTGCGCCAGGCCCGCGCCACGCTCGAACAGGTGCGCGCCACCGCCGCGCTGACGCAGAGCGCCCTGGTGCGCTACGAACAGCTCGGCGAACGCGACGCGGTCTCGAAGCAGGAACTCGACGAACGCCGCGCCGCGCGCGCCAAGGCGGACGCCGACCTCGCCGGCGCGCAGGCCAACGTCAAGCGCCTCGAGGCGCTGGCCGCGCTGCGCCGCGTGGTCGCGCCGTTCGACGGTGTCGTGATCCGCCGCAGCGCCGAGGTCGGCCAGCTCATCAGCACCGGCACGGCGCGCGAGCTCTACTACCTCGCGCAGACCGACCGCCTGCGCATCGACCTCGCGGTGCCGCAGGTGCATGCCGCCGACGTGCAGACCGGCCAGACCGTGCAGGTGCGCTGGCCCGACCGGCCCGGCACGCCCACGCCGGGCCGCATCGCCCGCACCGCCCCCGGCCTGGACACCGCCACCCGCACCCGCCAGGTCGTCGTCGAACTCGACAACCCCGGCCAGCGGCTGCTGCCCGGCGCCTATGTCGAGGTGGTGTGGGCCCCGCCGAAGGCTCGCGGCGCCGATGCTGGCGACGGCCCGCTGCTCGTGCCCACCGGCGTGCTGCAGTTCCGCCAGGAAGGCCCGCGCATCGCGGTGGTCGAACAGGGCCGCATCGCCCTGCGCAACGTGCAGATCGGCCGCGACCTCGGCCGCACCGTCGAGATCCTCGACGGCATCGGCCCGAAGGATCAGCTGGTGCTGAACCCGCCGGATGTGATCGTCGACGGCGAGGCGGTGAGTGCGCGGCCGGCGCCCGATGACGCGGCGCAGAAGACAGCGGGGCCAGGGGACAAGAAGGCGCCCTGAGCGGCCGGCCCCTCAGCCGTCATCCCGGCGAAGGCCGGGATGACAGGCAGGGGGTGGACGGTCCCTCAATCGAGGCCGCATGCCAACGCCGCGCACGCCGAGTTTTCTCCCGCCAGCGCCTGGCACGGAAGCAGTACGCAATACGCTGGCCTCCGGTCACGACCCTCTACGCCGCCGCCCATGAGTCCCGCCACATCGCCGATGCTCTCCTTCGCCACCCCCACCGGCCGCTTCAACGCCCGCGCCGCCGCGGTCATCGTCGACGATGGCTGGGTGCTGCTGCACCAGCTGGAGGGCGACAGCGTGTGGTCGTTGCCCGGAGGTCGCATCGAGGCCGGTGAAACCGCGGGCGATGCTGTGCGGCGCGAGCTGCGGGAGGAGCTCAACGCCGAGGTCGTGTGTGGGGAGCTGGCGTTCATGGTCGAGAACTTCTTCGAATGGGACGGCGTGGCGTCGCACGAGATCGGGCTGTACCACTGGGCCACGTTGCCGCCAGGCAGTGCGCTGCTCGACAAGCAACGGCACCACGCCGGCCAGGAGGGCCCGCTGGCGCTGACCTTCCGTTGGTTCACTTTCGACGCCTTGAAGGCGCTGGACAGCTTCCATCCTGCCTGCCTGCGCACCGTGCCGCTCCTGCGCGGCCAGCCGCCGCTGCACCGGGTGCAGCGATAGCAGCACCCCGCCGCGCCCTGATCCTTCCGCCCCAGCGACCGTCGCCATGCCCTTGCCTGCCTTCCCCGTTCTCCTCACACGCCGCCTAGCACTGTCGCTGCTCGTCCTCTGGCTCGGCCTGGGACTGGCCCCGGTGCAGGCCGCGCCGGCCGCGGTGGAGGTCTACGCGCAGCTGCCGCGCGCCACGGGGGCGCGGCTGTCGCCCGATGGGCGGCGGCTGGCCGCGATCGTGCCGGTGCAGGGGCGGCGCGCGTTCGTGGTGTACGACCTGGAACGGCGGACCCCGCCAGCCATCGTCAAGACCGGCGAGGGCGAGCCGGCGTGGCTAGCATGGAAGACCGACCGGCGGCTGGTGGGCTCGGTGAACATCGTGTCGCAACGGCAGGTGTCGGCCAAGGTGGTCGAGACGCGGCTGTTCGCGTTCGACCCGGACGGGCAGCGCCTGACCGAGCTGGTGCGGGCCCAGGACGGCGACTACGAGCCGCAGATCCAGGACCGGGTGGTCAACTTCCTGCCCGACGATCCCGCGCACCTGCTGCTGCAACTGGCCAAGGTGGACCGCTTCTCGCGCACGCGGATCAGCGGGCAGACGGCCAACGAGCGCCTCGCGCATCCCGAGGTGGTGCGTGTCGACCTGGCGAGCGGCAACACCGAGACCGTCGTGCCGATGAACGGGCAGATCGGCCAGTGGATCACCGACCGCAGCGGCCAGGTCCGGCTCGGCTGGGCGATCGACGAGCAGCGCCGCCAGGTCAACCTGCTGGCACGCGACACGCCGAGCGGCCTGTGGCGCAATGTGCAGACCGTGCCGTGGAACGAAGGGCGGCGCTTCGAGCCGGAGGCCTTTGTCGACGACAGCGGGGAGCGGCTCTACGTGGTCTCGAACCACGAGGGGCGCTACGCCGCGCTGTACGAGTTCTCACTGAAGGAGAACCGCTTCGTGCGCCGCGTCGCCGCCCATGCCGATGCGGACATCGACGGCATCGTGCAGGACGGCGTGCTGCTCGGCTATCGCGACGGCTTCGGTACCACCACCTACCTCGACCCCGACTGGGCCCGCGATGCCGCGGCGCTGCGCCAGGCCGTGCCGGATGCGCAGCTGCGGCTGGTCGACCGCAGCCGCGACGGCCGCCGCGTGCTGGTGGCGCTGCGGCGCGGCAACGAGCCGGTGGACTACTGGCTGCTGACCCGCAGCCGCGAGGCACCGGTGTTCGAGCCGGTCACCGAGGCCTACCCCGGCCTGGATCCGGCCGAGATCGCCCCGACCCGGCTAGTGCGCTACACCGCCCGCGACGGCCTGAGCATCCCGGCGCTGCTGACGCTGCCGGTGGGCCATGCCGAGGGCCAGGGGCCGCTGCCGTTCGTGGTGCTGCCGCATGGCGGACCGTCGGCGCACGATGTCGCCGGCTTCGACCACGAGGTGCAGTTCCTCGCCAGCCGCGGCTACGGCGTGCTACAGCCGCAGTTCCGCGGCTCCACCGGCTACGGACTGGACTTCCTCACCGCCGGCTACGGCCAATGGGGCCTGGCGATGCAGGACGACGTCACCGACGGCACGCGCTGGCTCGTCCAGGAGAAGCTGGCCGACCCGCGACGCATCGCGCTCGTGGGCAGCAGCTACGGCGGATATGCGGCGCTGATGGGCGTGGCGAAGGAGCCGGGGCTGTACCGCGCGGCGGCGGCGTTCTCGGCCGTGACCGACCTGGTGACGTTCGTCGACGACCTGCACCGCACGCTGTACGGTGACCTGAACCTGCCCACCGTGCAGACCCGCGCCAGCGGCTCGCTGGAGGCGCGCTCGCCGGCCCGCCTGGCCGAGCGCATCCGCGAACCGGTGCTGCTGGTGCACGGCCGCCAGGACTACACCGTGCCGGTGCTGCACACCGAGCTGATGGAGCAGGCGTTGAAAAAGGCCGGCCGGCCGGTGCGCAGCCTGTACCTGGCCGACGCCGACCACTACTTCACCCGCGAGAGCGATCGCGTGGCGCTGCTGACGGCGCTCGAACGTTTCCTCGCCGAGACGCTGAAAGCCGACACCGCCGCGCCCTGAAACAGGCCGCTCAGCCCTCGCCGCCGCTGGGCGCGCGGCTCAGCGTGTTGTTCGCCGTGACCACCGTCTTGAGCATGCGCACGAACACCTCGCGCTCTTCACGGCTCAGGGGTTCGAGCATGCGCTGCTGCGCCGCCAGCACGCCGGGCACCACCTCCTCGAGCAGCGTGTGGCCGGCCGGGGTGATGGTGAGGGCGCGGGCGCGGCGGTCTTCGGCCGAGACCGAACGGGCCACCCAGCCGCGCGCCTCCAGGCGGTCGATCACGCCGGCGATGGTGGAGGTGTCGAAGCCGATGGCGCGGGCCAGCGTGCGCTGGTCGATGCCGGGGCTGTGGGCGATGCGCTGCATCGCCGCGTACTGCACCGGCGTGATGCCATGGTCCGCGGTCTCCTGCAGGAACACCGCCACCGCGATCTGCTGCAGGCGGCGGATGTAGTGGCCCGGCAGGGCTTCGAGTTCGAGGGTCGGCGGGCGCGGGGTCTGGCGGTGGGCAGCCATGGGGGATGGGCGGTGCAGGGGGCTGGCCGCATGGTACTGCAGCCTCGTGCGTGTACTGACGATGTCTCGTTCACAGGTTCTCAGGCCGCGCCGAGCGGCAGCGCCGTCTTGTAGCGCACCTGCTTGAGCGCGAAGCTCGAGCGGATCTTCTCGACCATCTCCAGCGGCGACAGCTGCTCGAGGATGAAGCGCTCCAGCGCCACCATGTCGGCCACCGCGACGCGGATCAGGTAGTCCGCGTCGCCGGTCATCAGGTAGCACTCCATCACCTCCTCGCGCGTGCACAGGTGCGCCTCGAAGGCCTCCAGCGCGGCCCGCGTCTGCTGCTTCAGGCTGATCGAGATGAAGACGTTCAGGTGCAGGCCGAGCTGCTGCGCATCGAGCAGCGCCACGTACTGGCGGATGACCCCCTGCGCCTCGAGCGCGCGCACCCGCGCCAGGCAGGGCGACGGCGACAGGTGCACCCGCCGCGCCAGCTCGACGTTCGACAGGCTGGCATCGGACTGGAGTTCCCGCAGGATCCGCAGGTCCACCGCATCCAGTTCCATTCGCGCTCCTCGCTCGTTGCTTGATCGAAGGCGCGATTGTGCGGCGCGCCGGCACGCCGCACCGCCAGCGGCAGGCTGGGCGGATCAAATCGCCGCGCCGAGCATCTGCGAGACCCGCGACATGAGGCCCGGAACGTCGGCATCGCGCGTGTGCTCGACCTCCCAGCGCGCCAGCTGCAGCGAGCTCTCGACGACATCGCGGGCGCGTTCGTAGCGCCGGGCCATGAAGGCCGGCAGCGCCGCCTCGGCGCGGCCGCCGTGCCGGGCGAGCTCCTCGGCCAGCACCACCGCGTCCTCGATGCCCATCGCGGCGCCCTGCGCCAGCACCGGCGGGTTGGCGTGGGCGGCGTCGCCGATCAGCACGGTGCGCTCGGCATGCCATGGGGCCGGCACGATCAGCCCGGGCAGCGGGCGGTAGCTGACGGTCGCGGGGTCGGTGAGTTCGTCCAGCAGCGCCGGCACACGGCCGCCGTACAGGCCTTCGAGCCGCGCGCGCAGCGTGTGGTGCAGCGTCGCGTCGTCCTCGCGGTGGTCTTCCGTCGCCGCCTCGACGATGTAGAGGTAGGCCTCGCTGTCGCCGATGGGGCAGATGCCGACCACGCCGTAGCGGCCGCCGAGGTAGATCTCGCTGGTGTCCAGGCCGGCGGGGCGACGCACCCTGGCGCGCCACGAGCCCTGCCCCGAGTGCACCGGTCGGACCGCCGGGAACAGCCGGCCGCGGGCCGCCGAGAACAGTCCCTCGGCCGCGACACACAGGGCGTACGTGCCGCGCGTGCCGTCGCTGAACTCGACCGCGACGCGCTCGCCGGCCGGGGCGCTGGCCACGATGCGCAGGCCGGTGCGCAGGCGCACGCCGCGCTCGCGCGCCTGGTCCACCAGCGTGGCATGCAGGTGCCGCCGCGACACGCTGCAATGCCCGGGCAGGTCCTCGCCCCACGGCCCGGTGGTGGGCAGTTCGCGCAGCAGCCGGCCGGTGGCATCGCACAGGCGGAGGTGATCGGCCGCGACGCCGCCTTCGATGATCGGGCGGGCCAGGCCGATGCCGTCGAGCGCACGCAATGCGTTGCCCACCAGCGTGAGGCCGATGCCCCCATCGTCGGTGAGGGCCGGCTTGGCCTCGACCAGCTCGACCGCGAAGCCGTGCTGGCGCAGCGCGCAGGCTGCCGTCAGCCCCGCGATGCCGGCGCCGCTGACCAGCACCGTCGCGCCGGTCATGCGGCCACCCTGGCGCTGGCGGCCGCGGCACGTTCGCTGCGGATCATCTCGGCGATCAGCCGGCGCGAACGGGTGTTGGCCTCATCGGACTTGACGCTGACCTCCGGCGCACGCTGCTCGCCGAGCCGGTCGTAGAGCGCCTGGATCTGCTCGATCACGACGACGTCTTCCATCAGCAAACGGCGCAGGTCGTCGAAGCGGCCGGGGTGCCTGTTCTCGAACGACGTGGCGAACAGCGCGAAGTGGTGCGTCAGCCGCGCCTGCCCGGGGGTGATCGACACGATCAGGTTGATGCAGCCGGGCGTCGCATCGGGCTGGCCCACTTCGACGAAGTCCTGGCGGATCTCGCAGAGGTGGTTGGCATGCGCGGTCAAAGTGAGCGTGCGGTCCACCCGGTCGCCGCGCAGCCCCATCGCCGCGCACAGCATCGGCGGCAGCGTGTCGTTCTCGAAGCGGCGCACCGTGCTCACCGTGGTGCCGTGCTGTTCGAGCGTGTACGGATGGCGGGCCACGTTGCCGCTGTCGATCAAGCCGTGGTGCAGGTAGGTGATGTGCGTGGCGTCGAGCAGGTTCTCCAGCGGCAGCAGGTAGTTGGCCTTCACCTCGAGGTGGATGCCCGGCTCGCTGAACATGCCCTGCGCGCCGATGCCGAGCGCCGCATGGTCCGGGATCCGCGATGGATCGCAGCGCGACGGGTCGCCCATCCACACCCAGATCCACGCCCACTGCTCGACCACCGGGAACGCCCGCACCGCCATCTTCGAGGGCACGACACCGCCCGAAGGCACTTCGATCGCCTTGCCGCGTTCATCGAAGCGGATCCCGTGATAACCGCAGCGCACGCCGTCGCCCTCGACCCGGCTGGTCGCTGCCGTCAGCGGCATGCCGCGGTGCGGACAGCGGTTGAACAGCGCCCGCACCGCGCCCTCGGACGAGCGGTAGAACATCAGCGGTTCACCGCAGACGTCACGGGCCACCATGCGGCCCGGTTCGATCTCGTGCGACCACGCGGCCACGTACCACTGGTCGAGCGGAAACTCCGCCGCGCCGGGCGTCATGCAGATATCACTGGTCTTCATCGTCTGTCTCACTGTTCTGGGGTCGCCAGATTCTGTGAGCCGAGGGCCGGCGTGGCCAATCGAACGTGGTGCAGGGGCCTATCGATCTCGTCGATGGTCCTGTGTTGCCCAGCTCAGGAGCGTGCCGCCGCGCGCTGCAGCATCCCGCGCAGCCACTGCATGCCGGGATCGCCGTCGTGCAGCGGCTTCCACTGCAGCAGCTCCACCAGCGGCGGCACCGGCACCGGCAATGGCAGCACCTTCAGCGGCAGGCGCTGCGCCATCAGCGCCGCCAGGCGCCCTGGCACCGTGGCCACGTACTCCGAGCAGGCCACCAGCCCGCCCATCGCCGCGAAGCCGTCGACGATCGGGCCGACCCGGCGCTGGATGCCGGCGCGCTCCAGCGCCACCGTGTCGATGAAGGGGATGCGCCCGTCGTCGTACTCCGGCACCACGTGCAGCAGCGACTGGTAGTGCTCGAGCGTCAGCGTGTCACCCACGCTGCGGTGGTCGCGGCGCACGAGGCCGACGAAGGGATCCTCCAGCAGCACCTCGGCACGGTGCCGCTCCGAGTGGGCACCGCTGGGCGTGATGGAGAAGTCGTGCTGGCGCCGCTCGAGCGCCTCGGTGGTGGGCTGTCGCTCCACGCCGCTGCCACTGGGGAACGGCGTGGGCCGCAGCGTCAGCTGCACCCGCGGCGCCTCCTGCTCGAGCAGCCGGATCACCTGCGGCATCAGCACCGTCATCGTGTAATCGGAAGCCGAGACGGTGAAGCGCCGCGGCGTCTGCGCCGGATCGAAACTGCCGCGCGTGAACACGATGGTCTCGGCGCGCAGCAGCAGCTCGCGCACCGGCTCGGCCAGGCGGCGCGCCAGGTCGGTGGGCACCATCTCGCTGCCGCTGCGCACGAAGAGCGGGTCTTCGAAATGCTCGCGCAGCCGGCCCAGCGCCGCGCTGAGCGCCGGCTGGCCGAGGTTCAGCTGCCGCGCAGCCCTGCTGACGCTGCGATGCTCCACCAGGGCATCGAAGACCAGCAGCGTGTTCAGGTCGACACGGTGGAGGCGCATCGGTCGCTTCTCTCGGGTTCAAGGGACCGACGCATTCTGGCGCGGCGCGGCGCCGCCGCGCGCGTCAACCGCGCCGGGCCGCCTCGATCGCCGCGATGTCGATCTTGCGCATCTGCATCATCGCCTCGAAGGCGCGTTGGGCAGCGGCGCGGTCCGGGTCGGTGATGGCATCGGTCAGCGCCCGCGGCGTGATCTGCCACGACAGGCCCCACTTGTCCTTGCACCAGCCGCAGGCGCTCTCCTGCCCGCCGTTGCCGACGATGGCGTTCCACAGCCGGTCGGTCTCGGCCTGGTCGTCGGTGGCGACCTGGAACGAGAAGGCCTCGCTGTGCGGGAAGATCGGGCCGCCGTTGAGCCCGAGGCAAGGGAGGCCGATCACGGTGAACTCCACGGTCAGCACGTCGCCCTGCTGCCCGGACGGGTAGTCGCCCGGCGCATGGTGCACGGCCTTCACCGCGCTGTCCGGGAAGGTCGCGGCGTAGAACTGCGCGGCCTCCAGCGCCGTGCCGTCGTACCAGAGGCAGATCGTGTTCTTCGGGGTCATCGGGGTCTCCTGTTGGGGCGGCAACCGCGATGATGATGCGGTGCCAAAGCACCCGACCGGTGTGCTGGCACCACCGCAGGCTGTCCGGAATTCGACAAAGTCTGGCCCGATGGCGTGACACGGACTTCGGGAAAACGCCTACGCTCGGTGCATGTCCACCGCTGCCCGCCTCGGTGCCGCCGAACCGATCGACCGCACCGCCCCGCCGTCCCCGCCTGCCCAGGGGTTTGTCGTCCGCATCGTCGGCGCCGCCGCGTTCGCGCACCTGCTGAACGACCTGATCCAGTCGGTGCTGCCGTCGATCTACCCGATGCTGAAGGCCCACTACGCGTTGAGCTTCTCGCAGATCGGCTACCTCGCGCTGGTCTACCAGATCACCGCGTCGCTGCTGCAGCCGTGGGTCGGCCTGTACACCGACAAGCACCCGAAGCCCTACCTGCTGCCGATGGGCATGGTGGTGACGCTCAGCGGCATCGCGCTGCTGGCCTTCTCCAACAGCTACGAGATGCTGCTGGTGGCCGCCGCGGTGGTGGGCGTGGGCTCGGCCACCTTCCATCCGGAGGCCTCGCGCGTGGCGCGCACCGCCTCGGGCGGCCGCTTCGGCACGGCGCAATCGTCGTTCCAGGTCGGCGGCAACACCGGCTCGGCGATCGGCCCGCTGCTCGCCGCGGCGATCATCATCCCGCACGGCCAGCCGGCCATCGCCTGGTTCATGCTGGCGGCCGCGCTGGCCATCTGGGTGCTGCTGCGCATCACGGGCTGGACGCTGCGGCATGGCCCTGCGCAGGCCAAGGGCCTGGCCCGCGAGCAGGCCCGGGGCCTCAGCCGCCCCGAGATCGTCCGCGCGGTCGGCGTGGTGTCGGTGCTGATGTTCGCGAAGTTCGTCTACATCGCGTCGTTCACCAACTACTTCACCTTCTACCTGATCCAGCACTTCGGCCTGACGGTGCAGGAGAGCCAGGTCTACCTGTTCATCTTCCTCGCCGCCATCGCCGCCGGCACCTTCGTCGGCGGCCCGATCGGCGACCGCATCGGCCGCAAGGCGGTGATCTGGGTGTCGTTCCTCGGCGTGGCGCCGTTCGCGCTGGCGCTGCCGTATGCGAACGTGTTCTGGACCGCGGTGCTCGCCATCGCCGTCGGCCTGGTGATGTCGTCGGCCTTCGCCGCGCTGGTGGTCTATGCGCAGGAGGCCGTGCCGGGCCGCGTCGGCATGGTGTCGGGGCTGATGTTCGGCCTGATGTTCGGCATCAGCGGCATCGGTGCCGCGGGGCTCGGCCACCTGGCCGACGTGCACGGCATCGTGTGGGTCTACCACCTGACCTCGTTCCTGCCGCTGCTGGGACTGGCCACCGCGCTGTTGCCGGACACGCGCCGGCGCTGATCCGCCGTCGGGCCCGCCCACGGCCGTGGGTCGATCAAGCGCAATCGCGAACAATTGCGCAGAGCGGCGCAAAGGGCCTCACCTTACTTTTCCAAGGGCCGGCGGTGCCGCGGTGAAACTGGTTCCATGGACCGCACACCCCACTCGATCGATCCGCAGTCTCACACCTGGTTGGAGCTCGGAGAAGTGCAGCGGCTGCTGCTGGACGCGTACCCCGGCATCGTGCTCGGGCTGGACCTGGGGGGCCGCATACGCAGCCTCAACCCGGCCGCCTCGCAGCGCCTTGGCGTGGGCCGCGAAGCGCTCGATGGGCAGCCGCTGGTGGGCAGCCTGATCGCGCGCGAAGAACTCGAGCTGCGCGCGATGCAGCTCTCCGAAGCGCTGGGCGAACGGGTGCCGGCCGATGCCGGCGCGTTCAGCGCCCGGCTGATCCGCGGCCTGCCGGCCGACGAACACGACTGGGTGCTGCGCCACCGCGACGGCTCGCCGCTGCCCACGCGGCTGAGCTTCGGCGCGCTGCGTGACCACCAGGGCCAGCTCAGCGGCCTGCTCGCGGTGGAGGCGCTGGGCGCGCCGGGCGAAGACGCGGCCACGCACCTGCCCCTGCACCACCATGACCGCCTCACCGGCCTGCCCAGCCGCGCGGTGCTGGCCGACCGCGCCGAGATGGCGATCCAGCGGGCCGCGCGGCAGCGCAGCGTGGTGGCGCTGATGCTGCTCGAGCTCGACGGCTTCGACACGCTGTGCGAGGAACACGGCCACAGCGTGGGCGACGACGTGCTGCGCGCCACCGCGGGCCGCCTGCACTTCGAGCTGCGCAAAACCGACACCGCGGTGCGCCTCGACCGCGGCCAGTTCGCGGTGCTGCTGATCGACCTGCACCAGCCCGAAGAGGCCCAGCTCGTCGCCGCCAAGCTGCAGAAGGTGCTGTCGCTGCCGATCAACGTCGGCGTCGCGCGGCTGCCGGTCACGGCCCGCGTCAGCGTGGCCTGGTTCCCGGCGCATGGCGACCAGCTGCTGCCGCTCCTGGAGGCGGCCGGTGGCGCGCTGGCATCGGTGACCGATGCCGGCGGGGTGGCGTTTGCGCCGCTGCCGGCGCCAGCGCCGGAAGCACCTGCGGACGGCACCTGACGACAGCGCAGCCTGCGGGTGAGACTGGACATGGGCGGCAGGCAGGACGACGGTCGATTCCAGGAGGCCGTCGTCGCGCATGGGTGCCCTCCGGCCAGCCCTGCATGATGGACTTCTGCATCGTCTAGAACCGCACGCCACGTCCGGGAGCCCGAGCAGTCGGTCGACCGCGACCTGGTCGCCCTGCACGTGATCACACTGGTAAACCCCTAGACATCGCGGCCAGATAAACAGCATACTGACGATCACCGTGCTGATGGATAGCAAAGCCTTCCGGTCCAGCGCCCTCATTTCTGCTCCAGGAGCCCCTCATGCAGTTCCACCTCAACGGCTTCGTCCCCGGCGACCCCCATGTGCAAGCGCCCCTGCCCGGCGCGCCGTTCAGCCCCGAAGCACCGCCCGCCGAGGTCGACGTGCTGATCGTCGGCTGCGGCCCCGCGGGGCTGACGCTGGCCGCACAGCTGGCGGCGTTTCCGGAGATCCGCACCTGCATCGTCGACCAGAAGGACGGCCCGCTGCGGCTGGGCCAGGCCGATGGCATCGCCTGCCGGACGATGGAGATGTTCGAGGCCTTCAACTTCGCCGAGCAGGTGCTGAAGGAATCGTGCTGGGTCAACGAAGTGACGTTCTGGAAACCCGATGAGCACGATGGCGAGAAGATCGTGCGCCACGGCCGGGTGCAGGACACCGAGGACGGCCTCTCGGAGTTCCCGCACGTGATCCTGAACCAGGCGCGTGTGCACGACCTCTACCTCGAGACGATGCGCAACTCGCCCAGCCGCCTGCAGCCGCACTACAGCCGCAGCCTGCTGGACGTGACGGTGGACGACAGCGCCACCGATCACCCGGTGACCGTGCGCCTGGACCACCAGGGCCAGGTCGAGACCGTGCGGGCCCGCTACGTGGTGGGCTGCGACGGCGCGCGCAGCGCCGTGCGCCGCTCCATCGGCCGCCAGCTGGTGGGCGAGGCGGCCAACCAGGCCTGGGGCGTGATGGACGTGCTGGCGGTGACCGACTTCCCGGACATCCGCTACAAGGTGGCGATCCAGTCGTCGCACAGCGGCAACCTGATGATCATCCCGCGCGAAGGCGGCTACCTGGTGCGCTTCTACGTCGAGATGGACAAGCTCGGCGAGGACGAACGTGTCGCCCAGCGCAAGATCACGCTGGACCAGCTGGTCGGCGCGGCGCAGCGCATCCTGCACCCGTACACGCTGGACGTGAAGGAAGTGGCCTGGTGGTCGATCTACGAGATCGGCCACCGCATCTGCGACAAGTACGACGACGTGCCCGATGCCGACACGACCGCGCGCCTGCCGCGGGTGTTCATCGCCGGCGATGCCTGCCACACCCACAGCCCCAAGGCCGGCCAGGGCATGAACTTCTCGATGCAGGACACCTTCAACCTCGGCTGGAAGCTGGCCGCGGTACTGCGCGGCCAGTGCCCGCCTTCGCTGCTGCACAGCTACTCGGCAGAGCGCCAGACGGTGGGCCAGCAGCTGATCGACTTCGACCGCGAATGGGCCAGGATGATCAGCGACAAGCCGTCGGAAGGCGGCACCGGCGGGGTCGACCCGAAAGAAGTGCAGCGCTACTTCCAGCAGCACCTGCGCTTCACCGCCGGCATGGGCACGCGCTACCGGCCGTCGACGATCTGCGGCGACACCACGCACCAGGCGCTGGCCACCGGCTTCGAGGTCGGCACGCGCTTCCACTCGTCGCCGGTGCTGCGCATCACCGATGCCCGCGTGCTGCACCTGGGCCACGTGGCCAAGGCCGATGGCCGCTGGCGCCTGTACGCCTTCGCGGGCGCGAACGACCACGTGGACGAGCAGGCCGGCGTGCGCGCGCTGTGCCGCTTCCTGGAGACCTCGCCGCAGTCGCCGGTGCTGCGCTACACCCGCCCCGGCCAGGACCCGGACGCCGTGTTCGACCTGCGCGCCATCTTCCAGCAGAGCCACCGCGACCTGGCGATCGAATCGATGCCCGCGCTGCTGCGCCCGCGCAAGGGCCGCCTGGGCCTGCACGATCTCGAGAAGGTGTTCTCGGCCCAGCTGAAACATGGCCCGGACATCTTCACCGAGCGGGGCATCGACCGCACGCAGGGGGCCCTCGTCGTCGTGCGGCCGGACCAGTACATCGCACAGGTGCTGCCGCTCGACGCCCACGCCGAGCTGGCGGCGTTCTTCGACGGCTTCATGCTGCCGAACTGAGCGTCATGGGCCGCATACTGCGGCCCATGACGCTCTCTGCCCACTCCACGCTGATCACCGCCGAGGTGCTGCAGCGCCACCTGCACGACCCCGCCTGGCGCGTGATCGACGTGCGCCACGACCTGGCCGACCCGGCCGCCGGCCGGCGGGCCTACGACGCCGGCCACCTGCCCGGGGCGCTCTTCGCCAGCCTGGACGACGACCTCAGCGGTGAGCCGCAATGGCGGACGACACCGGGCGGCCAGCGCCACAACGGCGGCCGCCATCCCCTGCCCGAACGCGAGGCGCTGCGCCAGCGCCTGCAGGCGCTCGGCATCGGCGACGACACGCAGGTCGTGGCCTACGACGCGCACGGCGGCATGTTCGCGGCCCGCCTGTGGTGGCTGCTGCGCTGGCTGGGCCACGAGCGCGTGGCGGTGCTCGACGGCGGCCTGCCGGCCTGGCAGGCGGCGGGGCTGCCGCTGTCCACCGACGTGCCCGCGGCCCCCACGCCCGGCAGGCTCACCGAACGAGCCTCCCTCGAAACGCTGGTGGACCTCGACACCGTCTTCGGCAACCTCACCACCCGCCGCCTGCAGGTGGTCGACGCCCGCGCGCCCGACCGCTTCCGCGGCGAGAACGAGACCCTCGACCCGGTGGGCGGCCACATCCCCGGCGCCGTGAACCGCTTCTTCAAGGACAACCTGCAACCGGACGGCCGCTTCAAGCCCGCCGACGTGTTGCGCGCCGAGTGGACCGCGCTGCTGCCCGAGCCCACGCGCGGCATCGCGCAATGCGGCTCGGGGGTGACGGCGTGCCACAACCTGCTGGCGCTGGCGCATGCGGGGTTGCCGGGCGTGGGGCTGTATGCCGGGTCGTGGAGCGACTGGGTGTCCGATCCCGGACGGCCGGTGGCGACGGGTGCTGTCTAGGCCGGCCCTCGGGCCTTTGGACCTTTGGGCCTCTGTAGGAGCGACTTCAGCCGCGATCGGTGGCAGGCAGCGAATCGCGGCTGAAGCCGCTCCTACAAAACCACACCACACCACACACCACAACCATCAGGCCTACAAGTCCGCCGCCGCGATCGCCACTTGCTCGCGAAACCGCGCCACGTCGAGGCCCAGCGCCTCGGCCTGCAACAGCGCCAGCTTGACCAGGAACAGCGGCGTCTGCGCTTCGCCCACGCGGTCGAGGGCCTCGGCGAGGCAGTCGTAGAGGTCTTCCAGCGAGCCGGGGGTCGGGGTGGCGGTCATGGTTGGACGAGGCGGAGGTGGTCGAGGGCGGCTTGCAGGCGCGCGGCGCCGAGGGCCTGCCAGCGGGCGCAGACGTGCTGGTCGGGGCGCAGCAGGTAGGCGGCGCCTGGGGCCGTGACGCCGTAGCGTTCGCGCAGGTGGCCGTCGGGGTCGGCCAGCGTCTCGTGCGCGCCATGCACGGCAGCGCCCTCGCCGCGCACTGCGAACACCCGCACCGGCAGGCCACCCTGCCGCGCGTCGGCCACCACGGCCTGCAAGTCGACCGGCAGTTCGGCGGCGTCGGTGAAGTACAGCAGGTCGCAGGCGCCGCCGACGTGGTCGAGCAGGAAATCGTCGTCGCCGAGCCGCACGTTGCGCGGCGGCGCCCCCTTCGCCGGACCGGCGGCGAACAGCGCGTCGTCGTCGCCCGGGCAGTTCAACCGCGAGTCGGTGTACTCGTGCGGCCGCGAGGTGCGCCAGTGGTAGAGCGGGCGCACGAAGGGCTGCGTCAACGACAGCGACAGCACCGCGTCGCGCAGCAGCTGGAAGCCGCGGGTGGGCGGGGTCATGAAGCGCGTGCTGCGGCTGGCCTCGGCGATGATCTCGCGCGCCGCGGCCACGCGTTCGCGGCTGTAATTGTCCAGCAGTGCGGGCGGCGCCAGGCCCTTGGCCACCCACGCGAGGTGCCAGGCCAGCGACTGCGCGTCCTGGAACGCGGTGTTGGCGCCGCGCACGCCGAAGATCGGCAGCAGGTGCGCCGCATCGCCGGCGAACAGCACGCGGCCATGCACGTAGTCGGGCAGCGTCAGCGTGCGGGCCGAGTACACCGAGCTCCAGTCGAGCTGCCACGGCACGCCGCCGAAGCCGATCATCGCGAGCTGGGCGTCGATGCGCTGCTTCAAGGCGTCGGGCTGCAGCGCCTGCTCGGGGGTCTCGCCGGGCGGCAGCTGGTAGTCGACGCGCCACACACCGTGCGGCTCGCGGTGCATCAGCACGGTGTTGCCGCGGTTCCACTCGGGGTCGAAGTAGGCCAGCCGTTCGGTGGGCAGCGGCAGGTCGATCTCGATGTCGGCGATGACGAACCAGCCTTCGTACGACTGGCCTTCCATCTGCAGCCCGAGCTCGGAGCGCACCGTCGAGCGCCCGCCATCGGCGGCCACCAGCCAGTCGGCCTGCAGCGTGTACGGGCCGGCGGGGGTGTCCACGTCGACCTCGACGGCCTCGCCGGCCTGGCGCACGGCCCTGCAGCGGTTGCCCCAGCGCACCTCGATCAGCGGGCTGGCGGCACAGGCCTCGTACAAGGACTGCTCGAGGAACTGCTGCTGCAGGTTGTTCATCGGCGCGAAGCGGTCGTCGGCGTCGTGCGGCGCTTCCATGCGGAAGACGTGCTGGCCGCGGTAGAAGCTGTTGCCGAAGCGCCAGGGCAGCGCCTGCGCGGTGATGCGCTCGGCCACACCGACCTGCTGCAGGATCTCCATCGAACGGCGCGTGAAGACGATGGCGCGGCTGCCGGCCGAGAACTGCCGCTCGGCCGCGAGCACCACCGAGCGCACGCCCTGGCGCGCCAGCTCGAGCGCGGTGACCAGGCCGCTCGGGCCGGCACCGACGATCACCACGGCGTGGTGCTGCGGGCCGGCATCGGCCGTCGGCAGCCAGGCAGGATGGACCTCGTAGCGGAAGTACAGCGAGGAACGGGGGACGGTGCTGGGGTCGTGCATACGGGGTTGGCGGGATCAGCGCGCGGCGGCGCGTTCGCGTTCGGCGGCGAGCCGTTGTTCGACCAGCGCGCGGTATTGAATCAGCGCCACGTCGAGCCCGCACGGCACAGGCGTGAACGACGGGTCGGCGCGCAGGCTCTGCGCCTGCGCGGTGATGATGGCGCGGTCTTCCTCGAAGGCGGTGACGATGCTGCGGTACAGCCGCTCGTTCACCGCGGGATCGTCGCGGTCGAAGTTGCGCGGCTGCGCGAAGAAGTAGTGGCAGCTGTCGGCCGTCTCGGGCGTGACGGCCTGGCAGTGGCGAAACTCCACCGCCCCGTCGCGCTGGCCGCGCTCGGCACCGCTGCCGGCCGGTGCGAAGCCCGAGTCCATGATGAGCACGCCGGGCAGCAGGAAGTCGTAGTTGTTCCAGCGGTCGACGGGGCCGGTCATGCCCTTGGCGGCCAGCAGCCCGGCGACGAAGGGCGGCGCCGGCCGGTCCATGAACCAGCGCGTGATGCGCAGGCCGTGGTCGAGGCGCTCGACCTTCGAGCGCAGCTGCGCGTACTCTTCCGAGCCGCCCAGCGTGTTGGCATGCACATAAGACAGGTGCGAGAAGTCCAGCAGGTTGTCGTGCACCAGCCGGGCATCGACGTCGTAGTGCAGGTAGCCGGGCGGCGTGCAGGCCCAGTCGGGGTCGACCAGCCAGTGCGTGTCGGGGATGCGCTGCGGGTCGGCGTCCTCGGGCCGGCCGAGCCACAGCCACACCCAGCGGCTCGACTCGACCACCGCGTAGGGGCGCACGAAGGCTTTCGGCGGCACGCGGTCGTGGCCCGGGATCTCGACGCAGCGGCCGCCCGCATCGAAGCGGAAGCCGTGGTACAGGCAGCGCACGGAGTCGCCCTCGTGCCGGCCCACCGACAGCGGCGCGCCGCGGTGGCAGCAGCGGTCGTCCATCGCGACGAGGCGGCCTTCGCCGTCGCGCCAGAACAGGAGCTTGCGGCCACAGATCGTGCGCGAGAAGAGCTGGCCGGGCTCGATCTCGTGCGACCACGCGGCGACGTACCAGCAGTCTTCGATGAACGACGTCATGGTGATGCCCGGTGGTTCAGCGTTCCACGTACTTCCACTTGCCGCCGTCGATGCGCACCATCACCTGGCTGCGCTCGTCGGCGCCGTTGTGGTCGCCCGCCGACATCGAATAGACCCCCTGCGTCAGCACCAGGTTGTGGGTCGATTCGAGCGCGGCGCGCAGCGCCTCGCGGAACTGCGGCGTGCCCGGCGCGGCCTTCTTCATCGCCTCGGGCACCGCGTTCTGCAGCAGCAGCATCGCGTCCCACGCCATGCCGCCGAAGAGCGACCGGCTGCCGGCACCGTAGCGACCTTCGTACGCCGACAGGAACGCCATCGCCTTCGGCCGCACCGCGTTGCCTTCGGGCAGTTGCTCGGCCACCAACAGCGGCGACACCGGCAGCAGCGTGCCGTTCACGCTGGGGCCGCCCAGGCGCAGGAAGTCGTTGTTGGCCACCGCCTGGGTCTGGAAGATGGTGCCGGCGAAGCCACGCTGGCGCAGCTCGATGTGCGGCATCGCCGCCGGCGTGCCGGCCGCGGCGATCAGCACCGCATCGGGCCTGGTGCCGGTGATCTTCAGCGCCTGCGAGACGAAGCTCTGGTCGGTGGCCGCGTAGCGTTCGACGCCGGTGACCTGCACACCGAACGACGGTGCCATCTTCTGCGCCACGTCGACGAAGGTCTGGCCGTAGGCATTGCTCATCGCCACGATGGCCAGCTTGGCCTGCTTGTCGCGTTTCATCTGCTCGAAGACCAGCTTCAGCGGGATGTCCTCTTCCGGCGGCATCTTGAAGGCGAAGCGGCGCGGGCCTTCCTGCGGCTTCACGATGGCGCCGCCGCCGGCCAGGCTGATCATCGGCGTCTGCGTCTCGCCGGCCACCTGCATCGCGGCCAGCGAGGTCGGCGTCACCGACGGGCCGACGATCACGTCGACCTGGTTTTCGCTCGCCAGGCGGCGTGCGGCCAGCGTCGCCGCCGTCGGGTCGGACGCATCGTCGAGCAGCGTCACCTGCACGCGCTGGCCGGCCACTTCCTTCGGCCACAGCTCGAGCGTGTTGCGGGCCGGGATGCCGAGCGAAGCGGCCGGGCCGGTCAGCGAGAGAATCACGCCCACCTTGAGATCGGCTGCCGCCGGACCCGCGAGGAACGCGGCCGCGCAGGCGGCCATCGCATGACGCCAGAACTTCATGTGTGTCTCCTGGGGCGGTCCGTGCCGCCCATCGATTTAGACAGTTTTCTCGTCTAACGAGAATTTTTATTCTATTGACTGGCGAAAGTCTGTCAATGGATCATCCATCGAGAAATGCCCCAACCCCGCAAGACCCCTGCCGAGGCCCCCCCGCCGCCCGAGCGCAACGCCGGGCCGTCGGTGATCCAGCGCGTGATGGCGATCCTCGGGCTGTTCAGCCCGGGCCAGACGCAGATCAGCGTCGAGCAGATCGCCGAGGCGCTGGCGATGAGCCCGGCCTCGGCCTACCGCTACGCCAGCGAGCTCACGCAGGCCGGGCTGCTGGCGCGCTCGTCGGGCAGCTTCCGGCTGGGGCCGAAGATCATCGAACTGGAGTACCTGATCCGCCACCACGACCCGGTCATCAGCGCCGCACAGGACCTGATGGAGGGCCTCGCCGAGCTGACCGGCAGCGACGTGCTGCTGTGCAACTTCTACGAGGACGCGATCGTCAACGTCTCGCACGTGCGCGGCCGCTGGCCGGTGCAGATCACCTACACCAAGGGCCTGCCGATGCCACTGTTCCGCGGCTCGCAGGCGCACGTGGTGCTCGCCCACCTCGACCGCCGCAAGCTGCGCCGGCTCTACGACGACGGCCTCGCCGACCCGGCGCTGGCGGCCGACGTGCAGGCGATGGGCGCGGACTGGAGCGCCTTCATGAACACGCTCAAGCGCATCCGCGACGACGGCCACTACATCTCGCGCGGCGAACTCGACGCCGACGTGGTCGGCATCGCCGCGCCGGTGTTCGGCAGCGCCGGCGAGATCGTCAGCAGCATCGTGGTGGCGCGCAGCCTGGCGGCGCCGTCGAAGCTGTCGGAGGAATCGCTGCTGGCGCTGGTGAAGCAGACGGCGCAGGAGCTGTCGCGGCGGTTGAAAGGGGCCACCGCGGCCCCCTGAAAAGCAGAAAGGGCCAGCCTCGCGGCCAGCCCTTTCGACGGGAGCAAGATGGAACGGGGCCCGTCAGAACCCCGGCCCGCCGCCGAAGCCGCCACCGTCGTGGTGGTCCGGCAGCGAAGGCGCCTTCGGCTCCGGCACCTCGGCCACGATGGCCTCGGTGGTCAGCACCAGGCTGGCGACCGACGCGGCGTTCTGCAGCGCGGTACGCGTCACCTTGGCCGGGTCGAGCACGCCCTGTTCGACCAGGTCGCCGTAGGTGCCGTTGGCGGCGTTGTAGCCGTGGTTGCCGCTGCCGGCCAGCACCGCGGCCACCACCACCGAAGCTTCCTCGCCGGCGTTGGCGACGATCTGGCGCAGCGGCTCTTCCACCGCGCGCAGGATCAGGCGGATGCCGGCGTCCTGGTCGGCGTTGTCGCCCTTCAGCTCGCCCTTGGCCAGCACGGCCTGCTTGGCGCGCAGCAGCGCCACGCCGCCGCCGGGCACGACGCCCTCTTCCACCGCGGCACGCGTGGCATGCAGCGCATCCTCGACGCGGGCCTTCTTCTCCTTCAGCTCGACCTCGGTGGCCGCGCCGACCTTGATCACCGCCACGCCGCCGGCCAGCTTGGCCACGCGTTCCTGCAGCTTCTCGCGGTCGTAGTCGCTGGTGGCCTCGGCGATCTGCGCGCGGATCTGCACGACACGCGCCTCGATGTCGGTGGCCTGGCCCTTGCCGTCGATCAGCGTGGTGTTCTCCTTGCCCACTTCGACGCGCTTGGCCTGGCCCAGGTCCTCGAGCGTGATCTTCTCGAGGCTCAGGCCCAGCTCCTCGCTGATGACGCGGCCGCCGGTGAGCACCGCGATGTCCTCGAGGATGGCCTTGCGGCGATCACCGAAGCCCGGTGCCTTGACGGCCACCACCTTCAGGATGCCGCGGATCGAGTTGACCACCAGCGTGGCCAGCGCCTCGCCTTCCACCTCCTCGGCGATGATCAGCAGCGGCCGGCCGGTCTTGGCCACCGCCTCCAACGCGGGCAGCAGCTCACGGATGTTGCCGATCTTCTTGTCGTACAGCAGGATGAACGGGTCGTCGTGGATCGACAGCTGGCGTTCGGCGTTGTTGATGAAGTACGGGCTCAGGTAGCCGCGGTCGAACTGCAGGCCCTCGACCACATCGAGCTCGTTGTCCAGGCTCTTGCCGTCCTCGACGGTGATCACGCCTTCCTTGCCGACCTTGTCGATCGCGTCGGCGATGATCTGGCCGATGGGCCAGTCGCTGTTGGCCGAGATGGCGCCGACCTGGGCGATCTCCTTGCTGGTGCTGGTGGGCTTCGAGAGCGTCTTCACCTCGGCCACCAGGGCCGTCACGGCCTTGTCGATGCCGCGCTTCAGGTCGGTGGGGTTCAGGCCGGCGGCCACGTACTTCAGGCCTTCGCGCACGATGGCCTGCGCCAGCACGGTGGCGGTGGTGGTGCCGTCACCGGCGTTGTCGCTGGTCTTGGAAGCCACTTCCTTGACCAGCTGCGCGCCGATGTTCTCGTACTTGTCCTTGAGCTCGATCTCCTTGGCGACCGAGACACCGTCCTTCGTGACGGTGGGGGCGCCGAAGCTGCGCTCCAGCACGACGTTGCGGCCCTTCGGGCCGAGCGTGACCTTCACCGCGTCGGCGAGGATGTTGACGCCGCGCACGATCTTGTGGCGGGCGTCGTCGGCAAACAGCACGTGTTTGGCGGCCATGGCAATGATTCCTGGTGATGGGGGTGGGAGTTCGGGTCAGAAGAGCAGCACGGCGCGTCAGCGCTCGATCACCGCCAGCACGTCGTCCTCGCGCACGACGAGCACTTCCTCGCCGTCGACCTTGACGGTCTGGCCGGCGTACTTGCCGAACAGCACGCGGTCGCCGACCTTCACGGCCGGGGCCACGAAGTCGCCGTTGTCGGCGCGCTTGCCGGGGCCCACGGCGAGCACGTCGCCTTGCTCCGGCTTCTCGCCGGCGCTGTCGGGGATCACGATGCCGCTGGCCGTCTTCAGTTCGGGGTCGCTGCGCTTGACCAGGATGCGGTCTTGCAGGGGGCGGATCGCCATGGAGAGAGCTCCTGTTGCAATGAGAGTGAGGTTGGGGAGCGCGCTTCTGCAAGCCCCGGGCCAAGCACGGCAGGCGGCCCGGCGGGCCCGGTTCTGCTGCAACGGCAGCAGCCTGCGCGGCCTGCGCAGCAGCGGCGCTGCTGGCATTCGCACAGCGTGCGGTGCGGTCATAAGCACCTGCACAACGCTTCGTTGCAGCGCTGCGGCGCGGCGCGTAGCCTTGTTCGATCCTGCCTGCATGGTTGTGTTGCCGCCTCCGATGACCACCGACCCGACCCTCTCCACGCCGCGCTTCGAGCTGCGCTTCGTCAACCTCTTCGACCCCGGTCGCGGCTACGCCTTTCCATGCGACGCGCAGGGGCACGTGGCGTGGTCGCGGCTGTCGGCGCTGACGCGTCACCACTACGAGATCGCGCAGGAGCGCGTGGGCCGCGAACTGGCGGCACCGGTGGTGGCCCGCTGCGCGGGGGCGGCCCGATGAGCACGGCAGACGCGGCCGGCAAGCCGCCCTTCTTCCGCCATGCCGACGCGCACATCGACCTGTCGAACCGCCAGCTCGAAGAAGCCGACCGCGGCGCCGTCAGCGGCTCGCTGATGTTCGCCTCGGCCCGCTTCAACGCCTGGCTGCTGGCATCGTCCGCCGCGTCGCTCGACGACGCCCGCGCCACCCGCGAGTCGTCGCTCGACTACCTGACGCGGCAGTACCGCGAGATGCTGGCGGACAACCTCGACGACTACCTCGAGGCGATCGAGCGGGAGTTGGTCCAACCGTCGACGGCCGGTTGATCCACGTTGCCCTCGGTCCTTGTGGGAGCGGCTTCAGCCGCGGTCAGCGCCTCGTGACGCACCATCGCGGCTGAAGCCGCTCCCACAGAGACGCCGCCACCGATCCAGCGGCCGGCTTCTTGCTCCGTGGTGTTCGCTCAGGGAGAACACCATGCCGCAACAACAGACGGCCCTGCTGTTCGATGCCGAAGAAGGCACGACCAGCATCCTTGCCATCACGACGACCCCACCGGCCGCCGTCATGCCACGGCCCTTTGACGGCACGTCCGTCGCCGCCCCCGTCCTCGCCGGCCTCGGCGTCACGCTGCTGCTCACCGGGCTGTTCCTGCTCGGCAACCGCAACCGCTGGGGCTTCCTCACGATCGGCGCCACGCACGGCCTGCTCGCGGGCGCCGGCTGGTGGCTGGGCCACGTGCTGCCGACCGCCGTGGGGCTCGGCGTGCTGCTGCTGAGCCTGCGGGGTTTTGTGCGCTGGCGCCCCGCGCCTGCCCCGTAAGCAGCAATCGGCTGCGGCCTTTGCAGCAGGCGCGCCGTGCCGGCACGGCATGGTCCGTGCATCCCTGGGCGGTTCCCCAAGCCTGCCGGCCCTCCGTCCCATGTCCTTGCCCTTGCGTCGCCCCTTTGCACTGGCCCTGCTGTTGATCGGCAGCGTGCCCGTGCTCGCCCAATCCGTCTTGCCCCGACCGCCCGAGCCGTTCGCCGGCCACATCGAACGGGACACCAAACGTTCCACCCCCGCGTGGCCGAAGGCGCCGCAGGCGCCGAAGGGCGCGCCGAACGTGCTGGTCGTGCTGCTCGACGACGTCGGCTTCAGCGCCCCGTCCACCTTCGGCGGCGTGGCGCAGACCGAGACGCTGCAGGCGCTGGCCAACGAGGGCGTGAGCTACAACCAGTTCCACGTCACCGCGCTGTGCGCGCCGACGCGCGCGGCGATCCTGACCGGGCGCAACCACCACGAGGCCGGCTTCGGCGTGGTCGGCAACGCCGGTTACCCGGGCTACGACTTCACCTGGCAGAAGGACACGGTCTCGGTGGCCGAGGTGTTGCGGCAGAACGGCTTCGCCACCGCTGCGTTCGGCAAGTGGCACAACACCGCGCCGTGGGAGATCACGCCGGCCGGCCCGTTCGACCACTGGCCCACCAGCCTGGGCTTCGAGTACTTCTACGGCTTCCACGGCGGCGCCGAGAACCAGTACGAACCGCGCATCTGGCGCAACACCACGCCGGTGGAGCCGAAGGCCACGCCCGAGCAGGGCTACCACTTCATCGCCGACATGGCCGACGACGCCACGCGCTGGCTGCGCACGCAGGACGCGGTGTACCCCGACAAGCCGTTCTTCGTCTGGTTCGCACCCGGCGGCACCCACTGGCCGCAGCACGTGCCCGCCGACTGGATCGCGAAGTACAAGGGCCGTTTCGACCAGGGCTGGGACCGGCTGCGTGAAGAAACCTTCGCGCGCCAGAAGCAGCGCGGCGTGATCCCCGCCAACGCCGAGCTGACCCCGCGCCCGCCCGAGCTGCCGGCGTGGGACAGCCTGCCGCAAGACCAGCGCCGGCTGCTGGCCCGGCAGGCCGAGATCTCGGCCGCCTACCTGGCCTACACCGACCACCAGGTCGGCCGCCTGCTGCAGTCGATCCGCGAGCTCGGCCGCGGCGACAACACGCTGGTGCTCTACATCGCCGGCGACAACGGCGCGCAGGTCACCACGCCGCTGCTGGGCCGCGACGCCCAGGGACCCGACGGCCGCCCGCTGCCGCTGGCCGAACGCCTGCGCCAGCTGGAGGCGCTGGGCACGTCGCGCTTCGACAACCTCTACGGCGGCGCCTGGGGCTGGGCCGACAACACGCCGTTCCAGTATGGCAAGGCGATGCCGGCCACGCTGGGCGGCGTGCGCAACCCGCTGGTGGTCTCGTGGCCGAAGCAGTTGAAGAGCCGCGGCCAGGTGCGCGGCCAGTTCAGCCACGTCACCGACATCGCGCCGACGATCTTCGAGGCCACCGGCGTGCAGCCGCCCGAGGTGGTCGACGGCGTGAAGCAGGTGCCCTATGCGGGCCACAGCCTGCTGGCCAGCTTCGACGATCCGAAGGCAGTGGTCGCGCACACGCGGCAGTACTTCGAGATGAGCGGCAGCCGGGCGATCTACCAGGACGGCTGGTGGGCCGGCTCCCGCCAGGTCACGCAGGGCCCGGGCCCGTTGAACCAGGCGCCCTTCGGCCAGCGCCCGTGGCAGCTCTACAACCTGAACGACGACTACAGCCAGGCCCACGACCTCGCCGCGCAGCAACCCGAGCGCGTGAAGCAGCTCGAGGCGCTGTTCGACGAAGAGGCCTGGAAGCGCGACGTCTACCCGCTGCAGCCCGACGGCCGCGGCCGGCCGAACCCGGCCAGCGGCCGCAGCGTGTTCACCTACCGCGCCGGCGTGCAGCGCCTCCCCACGGGCAACGGGCCGGACGTGACGCGCCGCGCTCACCGCATCGAGGCCGACATCGTGGTGCCCGCAAAGGGCGGCGACGGCGTGCTGATCGCCAACGGCGGTCGCTGGGGCGGCTTCAGCCTGTACGTCAAGGACGGCCGGCTGGCCTACACCGCGAATGCCTACGGCAACGTGAGCGGCGAGATCGTCGCGCAGCGCCGCCTGCCGGCCGGCCCGGCGAAGGTGGCGTTCGAGTTCACGCCCGATCCTGTGGACGCCAACGCCCCGCCGGCACCGCCCAGCGCGAGCGGCCTGCCGCAGCCTGGCCAGGCCAGCCCGCCGGCGGGCACCGGCCGGCTGTTCGTCAACGGCACGCCGGTGGGCGAGGGCCGGATCCAGCGCATCGTCTACGGCCCGTACGAGTCGCTGGACATCGGCGCCGATCTCGGCACGCCGGTGAGCCCGGGCTACCGCGTGCCGTTCGCCTACGGCGGGCGGCTCGAGCAGGTGCGCGTCGAGCTGCGCTGACGGTGCCGCGTTCGCTGTTCACGGCAGCGGCGTTGCTGCTGTGGGCCCTGGTGGCTCATGCAGTGAGCCCGGCCGGCTACATCGGCAGCGCGGCGTGTGCCGGCTGCCATGCACAGGCCGCCGCGGCCTGGCAGGACTCGCACCACGCGCAGGCGCTGCAGCCGGCCAGCGTGGCCAGCGTGCGCGGCGACTTCAACGACGCGGTGTTCGAGCAGCAGGGCCGGCGCAGCACGTTCTTCCGCCGCGACGGCCGCTGGTACGTGCGCAGCGATGGGCTGGAGGCGCAGGTCACGCACGTGATCGGCGTCTACCCGCTGCAGCAGCTGCTGGTGGCGCAGCCGGGTGGCCGCCAGCAGGCGTTCCCGATCGCATGGGACGCGCGGCCCAGGGCGCAGGGCGGCCAGCGCTGGTATTCGCTGTACCCGGAAGGCCTGCCCGCGCCCGGCGACCCGCTGCACTGGACCGGCCGCGAGCAGACCGCGAACTTCCAGTGCAACGGCTGCCATGCCACCGCGTGGCGCACCGGGTACGACGAGGTCAGCGACACCTACGCCAGCACCCAGGCCGAGGCGGGCGTGGGCTGCGAGGCCTGCCACGGGGCCGGCGCCGGCCACCGCGACTGGGCGCTCCAACGCAGCTGCACGCCTGAAACGCCGCGGAGAGGTGCTTGTGGGAGCGGCTTCAGCCGCGAAGGGCTGGTGGGGGGACACGAATCGCGGCTGAAGCCGCTCCCACAAGAACGCCCGCCGCACAAAGGCTTCGCCACCCCGCAGCAACGCCTCAACCCGCTGGTCTTCAGCTTCCTGCCCGGCCACCCCATCGCGCAGCCGCAGGGCCCGCCGGCGCGCGGCCAGGCCGCCACCGAACCCTGCCTGGGCTGCCACGCGCGGCGCGGCACGCTGGTGGACACCCCCGACGCCGACCGACCCTTCCTTGACCAGTACGCCCCCGCGCTGATCACCCCCGGCCTCTACCACCCCGACGGCCGGCTCGACGGCGAGGTGTTCGAACACGGCTCGTTCGCGCAAAGCGCGATGCACGCGGCCGGCGTCGGCTGCACGAACTGCCACGACCCGCACAGCGCCCGTCCGCGCGCGCCCGGCGATGCGTTGTGCAGCCAATGCCACCTGACCTCGCGCTACGGCGCGGCCGGGCATGGCGGCACCTCCGGCTCACCGCGTGAGCCAGGACAGCGCTGCACCGACTGCCACATGCCGAGCAAGACCTACATGGGCGTGCACGTGCGGCACGACCACAGCCTGCGGGTGCCCGGCGCAGCGGCGCGGGTCGCCAGCCCGTTCGTGCAGGCGTCGGCCCTGGCGCGCGGCGACGCCGCGGCGTCGCTGCCGCAGGCGGTGCGCTCGAACGACCCGCTGCTGCGCTTCGGCGCGGCCCGCGGGCTGGCCACGCTGCCGGCAGCGCAGGCGATGGCCTGGGGCGCACCGCTGCTGGCCGACGAGCGGCTGGCCGTGCGCATCGAAGCGGCCCGCTCGCTGGCGGCCGTGCCGCTCGCGGCCTGGCCGGCCGACCAGCGCGACACCGCCCGCCGCGCCACGGCCGAGTGGGAGGCCGCCGAGCGCCTCACGCTCGACCGGCCCGAGTCGGTGCTGAACCTGGCGCAGGCGTGGCTGGCGCAGGGCCGCCACGGCGACGCCGAGGCGCTGCTGCAGCGAGCCCTGCGGCGCAACGCCGACGCCGCGCCGCTGCACGTCGTGCACGCCGAGCTGCTGCGCCGCACCGGGCGCGACACGCAAGCCGAAGCGCCGCTGCGCCGCGCCGTGGCGCTGGCCCCGCGCGACGCCACCGCGCTGAAGGCACTGGCGCTGTGGCTGGTGCGGCAGCAGCGGCTGGCGGAGGCGGTGCCGGTGCTGCAGCAGGCGCTGCGCGAGACGCCGAACGATGCGGCCCTGGCCCGCGTGCTGACGCTGACGCGGCGCGCGGCCCCTTGATCCCGTAGGAGCGGCTTCAGCCGCGATTCCTCGCAGCGCTCAAGGCGTGCCGAAAATCGCGGCCGAAGCCGCTCCCACAGACCCCGCGCCGGGTCGCACAATCGCCGCATGAGCCGCCCCTTCGTCGACGCCAACTACCGCTTCATCGCCGCCAGCCAGGAAGTGAACGCGCGCATCCAGCAGCGCCAGCAGGCGCTGGCGCTGTACGTGACGCTGGTGGTGAGCCTGCTGGCCGCGCTGGTGGCGCTGCGGCCGGCCGAGGGCCGCGGGCCGGTGCCGGCAGAGTGGCTGCTGCTGGGCTTCCCGGTGGCCTCGGTGTGCTTCGCGCTGCTGCACTACAAGGCCGAGCGCACGATCACGAACCTGCGGCGTTTCCTGTCGGAGCTGGAACAACTGGACGGCGCCCACGAGCGCCTGCCCAGCTACAACACCCACCCGGTCTGGGCCACCAGCGCGAACAAGGCGCGCCGCCTGCACGACGGCGCCGCCGCGGTGCTGGTGGCCGGCGGCAACACCATCGGCCTCGGCAGTGCGCTGCACCTGTACCCGGGGCGCATCGGCGAGGCGCCGCTGTCGCTGTGGCTGGCCGGGCTGGCCACGCTGTTCTCGGTGGCGGTGCTGCTGGCGAGCACCCGGTGGAGTTTCCGGCCGGGCGCGCCCACGGGCCCATGAGCCGCTCTTGAGGAAAACTGGCTTTGCCAGTTTCCTCAACCCCCTTGGGGGGCGGCGGCAACGCCGCCTGGGGGCGCTCCTGCGGCGGTCAACCGTGCCAGCGGTACAGCTCGACGCCGCGCTCGTGCGGCGCCTGGCCGATGCGCTCGACCGCGAAGCCGCGCGGCACCGGGGCTGCCAGGCCCTCGGCGGCGTGGCCTTCGTGCAGCGCCTCGTACTGCGCCTGCGTGAGGTCCACCGCGCCGGCCAGCGCGGCCGGCCAGCCGGTGCGCAGCGCCGCGGCCTGCCAGCCGGGCACCACCTGGGCCGGCAGCACCTCCGAGGCATCGCCGCTGCCATAGCCCACCAGCAGCAGGTCGCGGCCGTCCAGCGCCGTGCCCCGCTGCGCGGCCTCCTCGAGGCCGGCGGCCAGCCAGGCCGGCAACGAGGCGCAGTAGAGGTTGCCGAGCTGGCGCGTCACGCCGCTGCCGAGCACCATCTTGTCGTCCACCACCTCGCGGTAGAGCGGCGTCTCGCGCAGCGCCTTCACCAGCTGCGTGGTCAGGGGGTAGGCGTCCTCCACCAGCGTGCCGCCGAGCGCCGGGCCGAGCAGGTCCGGCTCGCTCGCCATCTCGGCCTGCACGGCGTCCAGCGGCACGCCGGCGGCGCCGGCCAGCGCGGCCAGTTGCGCCTGGGCGGCGGCGGCATGCGGCGCGTCCTGGCCCAGCGCGAAGACGTAGGCCATCGACCAGGCCGCCACCGGCATGCGGTGGTACGGCCGGTGCATGAACACCGCCGCCAGCGAGTGCAGCCACGCGGCGCGCTCGCCCTGCCGCAGCCCACCACCGACGGCCTGCGCCTGCAGGGAGGCCAGCGTCTCGTCGACGTAGCAGGCGGTCGAGTACTTGCCGTTGAACATCGGGAAGTCGCGCGGCCGGCCATCGTCGCTGGGCGCCTGGCCGACATAGCGGGAGAACGGCTTGCGGAAGTCCAGCGCGCGGTAGCGGCTGGCACTGGCGGCGCGCTGCAGGTCGAGGGCCAGCAGCCGCGGCTGGGCCTGCACCAGCATCGCCACCGCGCCGGCCCCCTGCGTGGGCTCGCCGGAGCTGCCGAGCGCGTACTCGGCCAGGTCGGCCGCGACCACGATGGCCACGCGCCCGGCGCCTTCCAGCGCGACATAGCGCAGTGCGCCCTTGAGGGCATAGAGGCCGCCGATGCAGGCCTGCTTGAACTCCGGCACCTCGACATCGCGCGCCAGCGCCGGCAGGCCCTCGGCCAGCAGCGCGGCATCGAGCATGCCGCGCACCACCAGCGCGGCCGAGGTGGCGTTGTCGGTGGAGGACTCGGTGCCCACCGCCAGGTAGCCCACCTGCCGTGGGTCGATGCCGTGCTGGCGGATCAGCGCCATCGCGGCATCGGCCGCCAGCGTGTAGACGCTCTGGCCGGGGCCCGCCACGCGGAAGGCTTCGCCGACCACCGCACGGGTCTTGTCGGCATCGGCGCCGCGCCAGCGGCTCCACGCCTCCAGCGAGACGCGGTAGGGGGGCACGGCGGCGGCAAAGCCGCTGATGCCGACATGCGCAGCGATTTGCATGGACAGTCCGTGGCAACGGGGGATGCCGCGCACTATCGGCCGATCGGCACCCCGCCGACAACCCCCGTTCACGGGCAAGCACGCAAAACGCACGCGCCGATGTGCAAACTCCCGTTTCTGGTGCACCGGCGGCCGCATTTGCAACACCGATCACGAAGATCCGGTCCATGGCGGACCGCCTGGCCCCTGGCTTGCAGGGAGGCCGGTGACACCGCCGCAACCCACTCCTACACTGCGCCGGCATCGGCGGTGCAGGGCCGCCCCATCCAACGGAGGGCCACCACCCATGGGCAGCAGTCAGGACATCCGCGATCCGATCGCCGCGCCGCGCCAGGTGGAGGTGACGGCGCAGGCCATCCGCCGCTTCGCGCAGGCCATCGGCGACGACGACCCGCTGTACCACGATGCCGCCTACGCAGCGTCCACACGCCACGGCGGCATCGTCGCCCCGCCGCTGTTCTGCCAGAGCCTGGCCTACGACGACCTGCCGCCCGCGCTGCTGCCCCCCGATGGCTCACCGCGTGAGACCGCTGCGCTGCCGGTGCCCGCGCAGCGGCTGGTCGGCGGCAGCAGCGACTACCGCATCGAGCGGCTGGTGCGGCCCGGCGACGTGATCACCGTCACCACGCGCCCGGGCCAGGTCACCACCAAGACCGGGCGCAGCGGCACGCTGTACCTGATCGAGGTCGAGACCGTGTTCACCGACGCGCAGGGCGCACTGGTGGCCCGCGAACGGGCCACCTACATCAAGCGCTGAACCACGGCATGAAAGCCCCGCGATGACCGACACCGACACCGACACCGACACCGACACCGACAACGCCCCCCCCGCGACGCCGGCCCTGCCGGCGGACGACGGCTGTGACGACCTGACGCTGCCGTGCTGGCTGCCCGAGCTGGTGGTGACGCCCGATGCGATGCAGCTGTTCATGTTCAGCGCCGTGACCTGGAACCGCCACCACATCCACTACAGCCGCGACGCGGCAGTGCGCGAAGGCCTGCCGGACACCCCGGTGCACCGGGCGCTGCTGGGCAACTACTTCGCGCGCATGCTCGGCCGCTGGGCCGGCCACGACGCCGCGCTGTGCGAACTGTCGTGGAAGGTGCACCGCAGCGCCTTCCCCGGGCGGCCGCTGCGTGTGCTCGGCCAGGCCGAGGCACGCGAAATGCGTGGGAACGGCAGCCACGTGCGCATCTCGCTGACGATGCTCGACGATCGCGGCGAGACCGTGGCCAGCGGCACCGCCCTGTTGGCGCCGCCGCGCACGACCTGACGCCGATCCATCCCCGGAGCCCATCATCATGTCCGTCCGCATCGTCCTCTCGCGCATGGCAGAGACCCGCCGCCGCTTCGGCTGGGGCGCGTGGCTGCTGTTCCTGCTGCACACGCTGGTCAACCGCTTCGTGTACTTCGAGTGGCTCGAGCTGATCGTGCTGGACCGCCGCTCGCTGCGCCCGCTGCCGCCCCACCACGGTGCGGGCTTCACGGCCCGCCTGGCCACCGCCGACGACCTGGCGGCGCTGGCGGCCCAGCCGCAGTGGGAGATCGGCGAGGACAAGCTGCGCCTGTTCGAGGCCGGCGACCAATGCGTGCTCAGCCTGCTGGACGGTCAGCTGGCCGGCTACACCTGGGTGCACGCGCGCGGGCTGCCGGACCTGCTGCCCGGCCTGCGCCTGCGGCTGCCGGGCCACGTGCTCTACAACTACGCGGGCCTGACCGCACCGGCCTTCCGCGGCGCCGGGCTGCAGTCGATGCGGCACCACTCGGTGCTGGCGCAGCCGCAATGGACCGACCGCGAGGCGCTGGTGGGCTACGTGCGCCGCATCAATTTCGCCTCGCGCAAGGGCCAAGGCAAGAGCGGCTACCGCCGCATCGGCGCGATCTGGCTGTTCGGCCGGCGCGGGCACCCGTTCATCTGGCTGTCGCCCGGCGCGCGGACGTTCGGCATCAGGCTGGCCGAGCCGCCGACGCCCGAACTCCCCGTGCACCCCGCCGACCCCGCCACGCCGTCGGAAGGACAGCTGACATGAGCCCCACCACCAGCAGCAGCACCGTCGACTACGCCGGCTACCGCGCCCACAGCGCGACCCGGCGCTCCCCTTGGCGCGCCGCGGCGAGCGCCGCCTGGCGCTTCGTCAAGCAGGACCTCGGCTACAACACGCTGCTCTACCCGTACGGGATGTGGCGCCATGCGCGGCTGGTGCGCGAAGCGCCGCGCAGCCAGCGCCACACCTACACCTGCTTCCTGCGCGCGCCGCTGCAGCTGCAGGCGCTCACCGGGCCGGTGCTGGCGCGCGTCAGCGAGCCGGCGGACGCCACGGCCGCGCGGCGGCGTCTGCGCGTGCTGGTGTTCGCCTGCTCCAACGGTGCCGAGGCCTACACGCTGGCCAGCGCACTGCTGCAGGCCGACCCGTCGCTCGACCTGGAGATGGAGGCCTCGGACCTGCACCAGGAGATGATCGACAAGGCCACCGCGGGCCGCTACGGCCGCGACGAGGTGTTGCACAGCCCGTACATGACACCGGCCTTCGCCGAGGCCACCTTCGACCGCGAGGGCGACACCTTCGTCGTCAAGGCAGCGCTGCGCGAACGGGTCAGGTTCCGCACCGCCGACCTGCTCGCGCCGGACCTGCCCGCGCAGTTCGCGCCGGCCGACCTGGTGCTGGCGCAGAACGTGTTGTTCCACCTGCCACCCGACGCGGCGACGCAGGCGCTGCGCTCGCTGCACCGGCTGCTGCGTCCGCGCGGCGCGCTGGCCATCGAAGGCGCGGACACCGGGCTGAAGCTGCGCCTGACGCGCGAACTCGGGCTGGCCCCGCTGCCGTGGAACGTGCGCGCGATCTACGAGCAGTCGCGCGTGCACGTCAGCGCCGCCTGGTGGCGCTACTACTACGGCAGCGAGCCGTACGCGCCGTGGCGGCTCGACAAGGCGCGCCGCTACGGCTCGATCTTCCTCAAGGGCTGAGCGAAGCCGGGGTCACGGGTCGGCGGCTCACCACGCCGGTGAAGGCGCCGGCGCTGTCTTCGGGCTTTCGGCCGGCGGCTCGTCCGGCCACCACACGCCGCTGGCCAGCACCCCGGCCGCCAGCCCCACCAGCACCGCCAGGACCAGCACCCACCGCGCCACCGGCCGCTGCGGCGGCACCGGGTGGTCGTGCGGCACGTGCTTCCAGCCGGTGACCATCGGGCCGACCAGGTTGTGGCGCTTGGCCACGGCATAGAACACGATGGCCACGACGTGCAGGCCGATCAGCCACAGCAGCGCGTCGGCCACGAGGTGGTGCCAACCGGTCAGGCGGCCTGACAGTGCCTCGTCCACGTGCAGCGCAAACGGCCCGGTGAACGCGATGTCGTCGTTGGCGAACAGGCCGGTGACGGCCTGCACCGCCAGCAGCCCGAGCAGCGCGAACACCGAGAACGCGCCCAGCGGGTTGTGGCCCAGCCCCTGCCAGCGCCCGCGCAGGTAGGCGAGCAGGCGCTTTGGGGTGGGCGCGAAGCTCGCGAAGCGCGCCGGCTGCGGGCCGAGCAGCCCCCAGACGATGCGGAAGGCGACCAGGCCGACCACCGCGATGCCGGCCCAGCCGTGCACCTTCATCCACTCGCCGCCGATCTGGCCGGTGATCACCGCGGTGGTCACGGCGGCGACGAGGCCCCAGTGGAACAGCCGCAGCGGCAGGTCCCAGAGGCGCACCCGGCGCAGCCGCCCCGCCGAAGCGGGGCTGTCGGGCGATCGGGCCCGGCCCGCGGACCAGGAAGCGGAGGGCAGGTTCATCGCGGTACTCCCGGGGACGTCAGTTGGCCGGCGCGGCGGCCGCCGAAGTGTTGCGCGGCGGCGGCGGCTGGATGTGCGCCACCTGCTTGCCGCCTTCCTGTTCGTAGTCTTCCGAGCCGGTGGCACCGGCCACCTTGAAGCCCTTCGCGGTCAGCAGGTCGCCGGCGGCACCGGCGCGCTGCGCGTGGTTGGACACCGTGATGATCAGCCGGTCCTTCGGCAGGTAGGCCAGCTGCTTCTCGAGGTCCTTGTGCTGCACGTTGAGGAAGACCGGGAAGCTGCCGTACTTGATCAGTTCGTCGGGCCGGCGCACGTCGAGCACCAGCACCTTGTCGGGCTGCGCGAGCAGCGTGTCGACCTGGCGATAGGTCAGGCGCGAGGTGTTGTACTTCCAGGGTTGCGGCGCGGCGGACGCGGCCGGGGCGGCCGGCGCGGCGGCCTGCTGGGCCGAGACGAGCGGGGCGGCAAGCACCAGCGCCAGCATGGCGACGAGGGGGCGGAGGTTCATCGGGAGGCCTTCCAGACAATCAAACGGACAAGGGGAAGCCGCACGGTGTGCAGCATCCGTGCCACCTGCCCGCCCGCCCCGGCCTGTCGGAAGATCGACTGGCTCACCGCATGAGCCCGCTGGCTTTCCAACAGCGATGTTGGGCAAAGCATCCCCGGTGCTGGCTGTGCAACAGGGCTGGCGCGGACGGCCCCGCCCATCGGCCTGCGATGCCCCTCTGCACGAACGGTTTCTGCATGTGCTTAGACGCTGCGCTTCTGGGCACGGCCCTCGCTTTACAGACACTGACATTCGTTCCCATTGCACTCATAAAAGGATACCCAGTGACCCGTTCCCCGCTCGCCCGGAAGGCCTCGCAGCGCCCGCTCCCGTCCGTCTCGTCCCCCTCGTTCGCCTTGACCCCGATCGCCGCGCTGGTGGCCACGCTGGCCGTGTTCGGCCCCTCCATCGCCGCCGCCCAGCAGGCCGCGCCGACCCCTGCCGATGCCGCTTCGGCCGCGCCGGCCGCCGAAGAGCCGCAGAACCTCGGCCAGGTGGTGGTGCGCAGCCGCAACCGCATCGAGAAGCTGCAGGACGTGCCGCTGTCGGTCTCGGTGGTCACCGGCCAGGAGCTGCAGCGCCTGGACGCCACCGACATCGCCGCGATCACGCGCCGCGTCGGCAACATCTCGTGGAACAACGGCAACCAGCGCACCAGCAGCCTGGCGATCCGCGGCATCGGCAAGGTCGGCCAGACCGAGGCGCAGGACCCGAGCGTCGGCATCAACGTCGACGGCGTCAGCTACGCGTACAACGCGTTGACGTCCAGCTTCGACTTCACCGACATCGAGACCATCGAGGTGGCACGCGGCCCGCAGGGCACGCTGCTGGGCAAGAACAGCACGCTGGGCTCGGTGATCATCACCACCCGCAAGCCCTCGTTCGTGCCGTCGGCCGACTATTCGCTGAGCTTCCAGCAGCGTGGCGGCTTCAAGGGCACGCTGGCCGCCGGCGGTCCGGTCATCGACGACCTGCTCGCCTGGCGCGGCGTATTCTCGGTGAGCCGCCAGGAGGGCGACTACCGCAACAGCCTCAACCGCGACCAGACCTTCGGCAACACCGACCGTGTCTCCGGCCGGGTCAAGTTCCTGTTCACGCCGACGTCCGACTTCAACGCGCTGGTCTCCCTGGATCGACAACCGCGTGCCGCCGAGTACACCAACGGCCGCACCGTCCAGACCCCGACGCCGACGACCTATTCGAACGGCACCGCCGTCACCGCGCTGAACAATGACACGCGGCTGAAACGCCGCTGGTTCACGCAGAACACAGGCTACAGCCTCACCGGCGATTTCTACAACGACGGCACCGGCATCCTGAACAACGACTCGGCGCGCCCGCTGGTCACCGGCAGCAACGGCGCCACCGCCGAACTGAACTGGAAGCTGCGCGGCGGGTACACGCTGACCTCGGTCACCGCCTACAAGGACTACCACTTCAACGCGTTCAACGACGAGGGCACGCCCTTCGACGTGTACAAGAACTCCGGCGGTTTCTGGAACGATTTCCGGCAGGTCAGCCAGGAGGTCCGCGTGAGCTCGCCCACCGGCGGTTTCCTCGACCACCAGGGCGGCCTGTACTTCATCAACGTGCACAACACGGTGGACTATCAGCGCATCTGGGGCGACGACGCCGGCGCGTGGCTGGCCACCAACACGCAGTACAACTACCTCGATCAGACCGCCAGCGGCCGCACGCTGCTGACCAACTCGTTGGCCAATCTGAACATGTCGTACAACAGCCCCACCGGGCTGCAGTACATCAACAACAAGAGCTACGCGGCCTTTTGGCAGGGCAACTGGCACCTGACGCCCGCGACCACGCTCACCACCGGCCTGCGGCTCACGAAGGAAGAGCGCACCAACACCGGCAGCTCGTTCGTGCGCAGCTATGGCAACGCGCCGGAGCTCAACCCGGCGTCCCTCGGCGGCTTCGCCAACGACACGGCCGGCAACCTGACGACCAACTCGGCCTCACAGCTGGCGGTGGCCAATGCGACGGCACTGAAGTACTTCGGCGTGGCCGACTACAACACGCTGACCACCGCTCAGAAGCAGCAGATCGCCTACGCGAAGCAGATCCGTTCGACCGCGATGGGCACGATGTTCCCAGCCACCGAGGCCGAACCGTACAGCGCGATCCAGCCGGCCTTCGTGATCAGCCCGAGCTACAAGTTCAGCGATCAGGCCACCGGCTACTTCTCGTACCAGCATGGTGAAAAGGCGGGCATCGCGCAGTTCACCAACGGCGTGTCGAACCAGGTGAAAGCCGAGAAGACCGACTCCTACGAGCTGGGCATCAAGACGTCGCTGCTGAACCGCACCCTGACGCTGAACGCCGACGTGTTCCTGATGAACATCAAGAACTATCAGCAGTCCCTGCGCATCATCGACCAGGTTGCGACGCAGGGCCTGGGGCAGCAGACCTACGTGACGGCCACCGGCAATGCGCCGAAGGTGCGGGTCACGGGCCTGGAAGTGGACGCGTTCTACACCGGCCTGCGCAACACGCAGCTGCGCTTCTCCGGCGCGTACAACCGCGCGGTCTACAAGTCGTTCCCGAACGCGCCGCAGCCCGACGAGAACGGCTACAACGGCGCTCCGGCGTTCCGTGACCTGAGCGGCCAGATCCTCGCGGGAGCGCCGCTGTTCACGTTCAACCTGGGCGGCGACTGGCGCAAGCCGGTCAGCGAGACCAAGGAGATCTTCACCAGCGCGAACGTGGCCTACAACACCAAGTTCAATTCCGACGTGAACCTATCGTCGTACGGCTGGGTGCCGGCGAGCTTCACGGTGGACGCCGCGGTGGGCTGGGGCGCGATCAACAAGAACTTCACCGTCAGCCTGATCGTCAAGAACCTGTTCGACAACCGCACGCCGATCGCCCGCACCTGGAACAGCTACACGCCGCAGTTCCAGCGCACCGCCGGCATCCAGCTCACCGGCAAGCTGTGACCACAACACCGCACTGCTGAAAAACCGACAACCGGCCACTCCGCTGCTGTGAGTGCAGCAGCGCGGTGCCCGTTCCGGACGGCCCGAGCCATCGAAACCGATGGCTCGGGAGTTGCAGTGTCGTGACCGCTTGTCACACACCCCTTTCTGGAAGTTTCCCCCGATGAACAGGAAGAAGATCGCCCTCGCCGCGCTGCTGGCCTGCGCCGGCGTCACCGGCCAGGCCGCCGATGACGCGGCCGCGCCGCCCGCCCCCACCGCCACCGCCAAGGCCCGTCCCTGGCAATACACCGCGGTGCAACGCCCCGCGGTGCCCAGCGTGCAGAACAAAAAATGGGTGCGCACGCCCATCGATGCGTTCGTGCTGGCCAAGCTGGAGGCCAAGGGCGTCGAGCCCTCGGCCGAAGCCGACCGCGCCGCCTACATCCGCCGCGCCACGCTGGACGCCTGGGGCCTGATCCCCTCGCCCGAGGAGGTGCAGGCGTTCGTCCACGACAAGTCGCCCAACGCGTACGAGAAGCTGGTCGACCGGCTGCTCGCCTCGCCCCGCTATGGCGAGCGCCAGGCACGCCGCTGGCTGGACCTGACGCGCTACGCCGACAGCGACGGCTACAACAACGACGGCACACGCCCGAACATCTGGCGCTACCGCGACTACGTCATCCAGGCGTTCAACCAGGACAAGCCGTTCGACCGCTTCGTCAAGGAACAGATCGCCGGCGACGAGCTCTACCCGAACGACCAGAACGCGCTGGTGGCCACCGGCTTCCTGCGCAACTTCCCCGACGAGATCAACGCCCGCGACCTGAACCTGAAGAAGCAGGAAGTCGCCAACGACCTCACCGACACGGTGGGCAGTGTGTTCCTCGGCACCACGTTCAACTGCGCGCAGTGCCACGACCACAAGTACGACAAGATCTCGCAGAAGGAGTACTTCCAGCTGCAGGCGTTCCTGGTGAACGCCTCGTGGCGCGACGACGTGATCGCGCTGCAGGGCAAGCAGCTGGCCGAGTACAAGGCCCAGCAGGCCAAGTGGGAAGCCGCCACGCAGGACATCCGTGCGCAGCGCGAGGCGCTGCTGAAGCCGGTGATCGACAAGCTCGAGAGCGACCGCCTCTCCGGCTTCGTGCCCGAGACGCGCGTGTCGATCAACAAGCCCGAGAAGGAACGCAACGCCTACGACCGCTGGATCTACCACCGCAACCTCTGGACGATGTCGGGCCGCACCCGCAACGCCGAGAACCAGCTGAAGACCAAGGACAAGGAGTCCTACGCCAAGTACGAGGCGCTGACGGCCGAGCTGAAGAAGTTCGACCACCTGAAGCCCAAGGACCCCGGCTACATCTCGACGATGGTCGAACTCGGCCCCGACGCGCCGCCGACCAAGGTGCTGTTCAAGGGCATCTACGACCGCCCGCTGGACGAAGTGCAGCCGGGCCTGCCGGCGCTGCTGACCGACGCGAAGCCGACGGTGAAGCCCACCGCGACGTCGTCGGGCCGCCGCACCGCGCTGGCCGAGTGGATCACCGCGCAGGACAACGGCCTGGTGCAGCGCGTGTTCGTCAACCGCCAGTGGCAGCAGTTCTTCGGCCGCGGCATCATCGAGACGGTGGCCGACTTCGGCCGCGCCGGCACCAAGCCGACGCACCCCGAGCTGCTGGACTACCTGTCGGCCGACTTCGTCCAGAACGGCTGGAGCGTCAAGAAGCTGCAGAAGCAGATCATGCTGAGCAGCGTCTACCGGCAGGCCTCGGCGCCGCGCGAGGTGAAGGCCGATCCCGAGAACAAGCTGTACTGGAGCTTCCCGCGCCAGCGCCTGGAAGCCGAGCAGATCCGCGACTCGCTGCTGGCCGCCTCCGGCCTGCTGCAGGAGAAGCTCGGCGGCCCGTCGGTGTTCCCGCCGATCCCCGCCAACTTCGACATCGGCGGCCAGCGCAACCGCTGGCAGGTCTCGGCCAACCAGGCCGACTGGTACCGCCGCAGCATCTACGTCTTCGTGCTGCGCAACTCGCCGTACCCGCTGCTGGACACCTTCGACTGGGCCAACCCCCAGCTCGTGCACAACCGGCGCGACGTGACCACCACCGCGCCGCAGGCGCTGACGCTGGTCAACAGTGACCTGGTGTTCGAATGGTCGAAGGCGCTGGCCGGCCGGGTGATCCGCGAGGCGGGCCCGAACGAGACCGCGCAGATCGAGCGCGCCTACCAGATCCTGTACTCGCGCGCCCCGTCGGCCGAAGAGAAGAAGAAGCTGCTCGGCTTCCTCGACGCCCAGGAAACGGTGACGCGCAAGCAGCTGGCGGACGGGAAGAAAGTGAACCTGCCCGACGGCTACGGCGTCAAGCCCGAGGTCTACGGCTCGATCGACACGTTCTACAAGAAGGTCTACGGCCGCAGCGCCGACCGCTTCGAGAAGGCGTCGTTCCTGAAGTACCTCGATGAACAGCAGGAGAAGCGCGCCAAGGCGCGTGCTGGCGACGACGAGGACAGCACGGTGGCCGCGAAGGCCGATGCCAAGCTGAACCCTGCCCGCGCCGCCGCCTTCGTCGACCTCGTGCACGCGCTGGCCAACGCCAACGAATTCAATTACCGGTTCTGAGCCCCACCATGAGCCACCATCACCATTCCCGTCGCGACTTCCTGGCCCGTGCCGGCTTCGGCCTCGGCGGCGCCGTCTTCGGCGGCCTGGCGCCTTCCGGCGCCCTGTGGGCCAACGAGATCCTCGATCCGATCGCCCCGCGCCAGCCGCACCATGCCGCCAAGGCCAAGGCGATCATCTGGCTGCACATGGCCGGCGCGCCGGCCACGCTGGACCTGTTCGACTACAAGCCCGAGCTGGTGCGCCTGAACGGCACGCCGCTGCCCGATTCGTTCGGCAAGAACCTGAAGACCGCCACCGACGGCGGCGTGGGCAACCTCTTCGCCACCAAGCGCGAGTGGAAGCAGCACGGCGAGACCGGCGCTTGGGTGTCCGACTGGCTGCCGAACCTGGCCAAGCAGGCAGACGACATCTGCTTCCTGAAGGGCTGCAAGACCGAGGGCAGCACGCACGTCATCGCCTCGCTCAAGCTGCACACCAGCGGCCTGGTGCCGGGCCGCCCGGCGCTGGGCTCGTGGATCCAGTACGGGCTCGGCTCCGCCAACCCCGACCTGCCGGCCTTCGTGGTGCTGCCCACCGGCGTGGGCGCCGCCGGCGGCGGCCGCGGCGCGGTGATCTGGAGCTCGGGCTTCCTGCCCGCGGCCTACCAGGGCACCGCGTTCCGCAAGGGCGATTCGCCGGTGCTGTACCTGGACCGGCCGGCCGGCGTCTCCGACGTGGAACAGCGCAACACGCTGGACCTGCTGAAGTCGCTGAACGAGCGCCATGCCGCACAGTACCCGCAGGACACCGAGCTGCAGGCGCGCCAGAAGAGCTACGAGCTGGCCTACCGCATGCAGACCTCGGCGCCCGAGGCGGTCGACCTGAAGAAGGAAACCGCGGCGACGCGCGCGCTGTACGGCATCGGCGAGAAGGAGACCGACGAGTACGGCACCGCGCTGCTGCGCGCGCGCCGGCTGGTCGAGAAGGGCGTGCGCTTCGTGCACTGCATCTCCGGCGCGCCGGACAACAGCGTGGACAGCTGGGACGCGCACAACGGCATCGAGAAGAACCACTCGGTGATGTGCAAGCAGGTCGACAAGCCGATCGCCGGCCTGCTGGCCGACCTGAAGAGCCGCGGCCTGCTCGACACCACGCTGGTGGTGTGGACCAGCGAGTTCGGCCGCACGCCATACGGCCAGAGCGGCGACGGCCGCGACCACAACCCGTGGGGCTTCACCAGCTGGATCGCCGGGGGCGGCGTCAAGCCGGGCTCGTACGGCGCGACCGACGAGATCGGCCTGCGCGCGGTCAGTGGCGTGGTCGACACCTACGACCTGCAGGCGACACTGCTGCACCAGATGGGGCTGGACCACAAGAAGCTGGTGTTCCAGCACCAGGGGCGGGCCGAGAAGGCCACCACGGTGTTCGGCGACGTGATCAAGGACATCCTGATCTGACGGGGGCATCCCCCTCTCCCCAACCCTCTCCCGCAAGGGGAGAGGGAGTTCACATGCGCAAGTTTGCTCTGATCATCACCCTGCAGCTGGCCCTCGCGGCCGGCGTGCTGGCCGCCGCGTTCGAAGTGTCCGACGACGACATGCGCGACATCGAGGACACCTTCAAGAGCCTCGACTCGAACGTGACGCTGAAGGACAAGAAGGCCGCGAGCGAGGCGCAGGAACTGGTGGCGTATTTCCAGAAGGTCGAGGGCTTCTATGCCCAGAAGCCCGACACCGCCGATGCCTCGGGCTGGGCCCGTGAGACGCACGCGGCCGCCAAGCGCCTGGAAGCGGCCGTCAACGAAGGCCGCTTCGACGCCGCGCTGGAAGACGTGCACCAGATCCAGAAGACCTGCAAGCGCTGCCACGATGTCTACAAGCAGAAGTAGACCGGCGCTGGTGGCCGTCGGCCTGTTGCTGGCCTTCGGCGCGCAGGCCGCCTCGATGTTCGACTTCGACGTCTGGATGCGCGCCATCGACAACCGCAGCGTCAGCGTGCAGAAGCACATCGCCGCGCGCAACCACGACGCCGCCGTCGCCGACGCCCGCGAGCTGGAACGGCTGTACGAGCTGATGGAGCGCTACTTCGAGCGCGACTACCCGGCCGAGGACGCCACCCGGATCTCGCGCGACGGGAAGCTCCTCGCCGCTTCGATCCCCGGTGCGCTGCAGCGCACCGCGTACGAAGAAGCGGCCCTGGCCGCGCGCGACATCGCGCGCGCCTGCAACGACTGCCACGACCCGTACAAACCGTTCCCGAAGTGAGGACCGCTCGATGAAGACCCGCACCCTGATCGCCGCTGCCACCGCCCTCGCCCTCTCGCTGCCAGCGTTCGCCGCGCTGAAGGAAGGCGACGCCGCGCCGGCCTTCCAGACCCAGGCATCGCTGGCCGGCAAGGCGTTCAATTATTCGCTCAAGACCGCGCTGGCCAAGGGCCCGGTGGTGGTGTACTTCTACCCGTCGGCCTTCACCGGCGGCTGCAACCTGCAGGCCCACACCTTCGCCGAGAACGTCGAGAAGTTCAACGCCGCCGGCGCCACCATCGTCGGCGTGTCGCTGGACAGCATCCAGCGCCTCAACGAGTTCTCGGCCGACCCCGAGTTCTGCGCCGGCAAGATCGCCGTGGCCTCCGATGCCGACGGCCGCATCGCCAAGGCCTACGACCTGCAGGTGAGCGACACGCCCTCGGGCCGCAAGGACACCCGCGGCCAGGAGATCGACCACGGCCGCGCCGAACGCACCACCTTCATCGTCACGCCCGACGGCAAGGTGGCGGCCACCATCGGCGGCCTGGCGCCCGATGCCAATGTCCAACAGGCGCTGAACGTGGTGCAGCGCCTGGCTCTGTCCCGCTGACCACCCGCTGACCACCCGCTACGTTTTCTCAAGGAACCCACGATGAAACGCAAGACCCTGCTGCTCGTGCCCGCGCTCGCCCTCGGCGTCGCCGCGGCGGCCTTCGCCCAACAGGCCCCGAAGCCCGAACAGCTGATCAAGTGGCGCCAGTCGGCCTACCAGGTGATCGCCTGGAATTCCGGCCGCATCAAGGCCAACGTCGAAGGCACCTACAACAAGGACGAGGTGGTGAAGGCCGCCAACACCATCGCCGCGATCGCGAACTCGGGCCTCGGCGCGCTGTTCGCCCCCGGCACCGAGACCGGCAAGGGCTGGCACGACACCACGGTGAAGCCCGCGCTGTTCACCGACGGTGCCAAGGCCGGCGCCGCCGCCGCGGCGTTCAACAAGGAAGCCAACGAACTGGCCAAGGTGGCCGCCGGCGGCGACCAGGCCGCGGTGAAGACGCAGTTCGCGGCGCTGAGCAAGACCTGCAAGGGCTGCCACGACGACTTCCGCAATTCGAACTGAGCCCGTCTGACCCCCTCTCCCCTTGCGGGAGAGGGCGGGGGAGAGGGCTGCGCCCGTGCCAGGCGCTCGCTGCCTGACTCCCCTCTCCCCAACCCTCTCCCGCAAGGGGAGAGGGAGAACACACACATTCCACAGGTTCCACCATGAAAACCGCGCTGCTCCTGACCGCGCTGCTGCCGCTGGCTGCCTTCGCCCAGACCCCGCCCCCCGCTGCCTCCGCCCCGCCGCCGCCGCCGTTCAGCTTCTTCGTCACCAGCGTGGGCAGCGGCAAGGGCGCCGACCTCGGCGGCCTGGCTGGCGCCGACGCCCATTGCCAACAACTCGCCGCCGCGGCGGGCAGCCCGTTCAAGACCTGGCGCGCCTACCTGAGCACGCAGGCCGACGGCGGCAAGCCCGCGGTCAACGCACGCGACCGCATCGGCAACGGGCCGTGGACCAACACCCGCGGCCAGGTGATCGCCAAGGACGTGGCCCACCTGCATGGCGACACGCTCGACCTGGCACGCCTGGGCAGCAACCTCAGCCGCAACACCGTGTTCACCGAGAAGAACGAGCCGATCAACGGCGCCGGTGCCAACCCGAACCAGCACGACGTCCTGACCGGCTCGACGCCCGACGGCCGGGCCTTCGCCGACGCGGCCGACCACACGTGCAAGAACTACACGAGCAGCGCCGAGGACGGCTCGGTGCAGGTCGGCCACTTCGACCGCACCGGTGGCGGCAACACCTCGTGGAACTCGGCGCACGGCAGCCGCGGCTGCAGCCAGCCCAAGCTGGTGAGCACGGGCGGCGCGGGCTACTTCTACTGCTTCGCGGCGAACTGAGCGCCGCGCTTTTCTCGTCTGCTTCTTCTGTAGGAGCGGCTTCAGCCGCGATGGGCTCGTGGCGTAGCCCGAATCGCGGCTGAAGCCGCTCCTACAGGCGGAGAAATAAGAAACGACTTGTCTCCCGTTCCGATGACCCCCCGCCGGCGCGCCCTGCTCCTCTCCTCCCTGGCCCTGCTCGCGATCGCGGCGGGGGCGCTCTACTGGACGCGCCGCACGCCGGCCGAGCCGCCGCAGCGCCCGCCGCGCATCCAGGCGGTGGCGGTGGCCCCCGTGCAGCGGCAGGACATCCGCCTCACGGTGCAGGCCATCGGCAACATCACCGCGGCCAACCTCGCGGTGGTGAAGGCCAAGGTCGAGGGCGAGCTGAAGGTGCTGCACTTCCGCGAAGGCCAGTCGGTGCAGGCCGGCGCGGTGCTGGCCGAGCTGGACCGGCGGCCCTTCGAGATCGCGCTCGCGCAGGTCGAGGGCCAGCTGGCGCGCGACCAGGCGCAGCTGCAGAACGCCCGGCTCGACCTCACGCGCTTTCGCGACCTGCTCGCCAAGGACGGCATCGCCAAGCAGCAGGTGGACACGCAGGAGGCGCTGGTGCGCCAGCTGCAGGGCACCGTGCAGATCAGCCAGGCCGCGGTGGACAACGCCCGGCTGCAGCTGTCGTACACCCGCATCACCGCCCCCATCAGCGGCCGGGTGGGCCTGAAGCAGGTCGACCTGGGCAACACCGTCAAGCCGGCCGATGCGGCGGGGCTGCTGACCATCGCGCAGACCGCGCCGGTCAACGTGGTGTTCGCGGTGCCCGACCAGCACCTGCCCGCCATCCAGGCGGTGCTGGCCTCGGGCCAGCCGCTGCCGGTGGAGGCCTGGGACCGCGAGTTGAAGCACCGCCTGGCCAGCGGCCGCGTCGCCAGCACCGACAACACCATCGACACCACCACCGGCACGATCCGGCTGAAGGCCGCGTTCCCCAACAGCGACGGCACGTTGTTCCCGAACCAGTTCGTCAACGTGCGGCTGCAGCTCGGCCGGCTCGAAGGGGCATTGGCGGTGCCCGCCGCGGCGCTGCTGCGCAACGGCGAGGGCAGCTTCGTCTACGTGGTGAAGGACGACCGCACCGTCGCCGCCCGGCCGGTGAAGGCCGGGCCGGTGGACGGTGAACGGGTCGCCGTCGAAGGCGACCTGCGGCCGGGCGACCCGGTCGTGATCGACGGCACCGACCGCATCCGCGACGGCGCCAAGGTGCAGGTGATCGAGCCGGTGAAGGCCGGCGCCAGCGGCCCGCGCAACCCCGACGGTCGCGAGCGCCGCCGCCGCGAAGGCCGCCCGCCGGCCCCCTGAGCATGTTCAATCCCTCGCGCCCGTTCATCGAACGCCCGGTGGCCACGGTGCTGCTGATGGTGGCGGTGCTGCTCGCCGGCCTGGTGGCCTACCGGCTGCTGCCGGTGTCGGCGCTGCCCGAGGTCGACTACCCGACCCTCCAGGTCACCACGTTGTATCCGGGCGGCAGCCCGGAGGTGATCGCCGCGTCGATCACCGCGCCACTGGAGCGCCAGTTCGGCCAGATGCCGGGCCTGGCGCAGATGAGCTCCACCAGCTCGGCCGGTGCCGCGCAGGTCACGCTGCGCTTCGCGCTGGAGCTGCCGCTGGAAGTGGCCGAGCAGCAGGTGCAGGCCGCCATCAACGCCGCCACCAGCCTGCTGCCCACCGACCTGCCGATGCCGCCGGTCTACAGCAAGGTGAACCCGGCCGACGCGCCGGTGCTGACCATCGCCGTCACCTCGCCGTCGCTGCCGGTGATCCGCGTGCACGACCTGGTCGAGAACCGCCTGGCGCAGAAGATCTCGCAGACCCCGGGGGTCGGGCTGGTCAGCATCGCCGGCGGGCGCCGCCCCGCGGTGCGCATCCAGGTCAACGGGCCGGCGCTGGCCACGCTCGGCCTGTCCACCGAGGACGTGCGCACGCTGATCGGCAACGCCAACGTCAATGGCCCGAAGGGCAGCTTCGACGGCGCCGCGCGCGCCTCCACCATCGATGCCAACGACCAGCTGCGCTCGGCGGGCGACTACGCGAACCTGATCCTCGCGTACAAGAACGGCAACCCGGTGCGGCTGCGCGACGTCGCCCGGCTGGTCGACGACGCGGAGAACGTGCGCCTCGGCGCCTGGGCCAACACCACACCCGGCGTGATCCTCAACGTGCAACGCCAACCGGGCGCCAACGTCATCGACACTGTCGACCGCGTGAAGGCGCTGCTGCCGCAGCTGCAGGCCACGCTGCCGGCGTCGGTGGACGTCACCGTGCTCAGCGACCGCACCGAGACCATCCGCGCCTCGGTGCACGACGTGCAGTTCGAGCTGCTGCTGGCCATCGCGCTGGTGGTGATGGTGATCTTCCTGTTCCTGCGCAGCGCCTCGGCCACGCTGATCCCGGCGGCGGCGGTGCCGCTGTCGCTGGTGGGCACGTTCGGGGTGATGTACCTGGCGGGCTTCTCGATCAACAACC
>Ga0233424_10000196_pt1 | contig 84956 bp, 73 predicted proteins | sample Watercolumn_Towu_FD_181011 | JGI IMG/M metagenome (GOLD analysis project Ga0233424, IMG submission 181011) | Freshwater microbial communities from Lake Towuti, South Sulawesi, Indonesia - Watercolumn_Towuti2014_125_MG | ecosystem: Environmental > Aquatic > Freshwater > Lake | place: Indonesia... | reverse complement strand
GCGCGCCGCCGGTGCGGCCATTGCGTTCGAGCATCGCCTGCACCCGCTGCCAGACCACCGGATCGACGATGGCCGGGTGTTCGCCGTCGTGAACCTCGTCCTTGTAGCGCACCTTGCCGACGTAGGCGACGTTGGTCAGCATCTTGTAAAGGCTGGTTCGGGTAAACGGCTTGCCACCCTTCGTCGGCCCTTTCCGCGTCGCCCACTCCTTGTTCGTCCATCCGCGATGCTCCAGTTCCATCACCACCGGCAACAGCGACTCGTGTTCGAGGTAGAGATTGAAGATGGCCCGCACGCGCTCGGACTCGGCCGGGTTGACGTTGAGCTTGAACCCCTGCGGGTCCACGTCGTAGCCCAGGATCGGCCAGCCGCCCGCCCACTTCCCCTTGCGGCGCGTGGCGGCGATCTTGTCCCGCGTTCGCTCGGAGATGATCTCGCGCTCGAACTGGGCGAAGGACAGCAGCACGTTCAGCACCAGCCTGCCCATCGAAGTCGCGGTATTGAACTGCTGCGTGACCGATACGAACGACACCTTGTACTTCTCGAACGCCTGCATCATCTGGGCGAAGTCCAGGAGGCTGCGGGACAGCCGGTCCACCTTGTAGACCACGACCGCATCGACCTTGCTCGCCTCGATGTCGGCCATCAGCCGCCGGAGCGCCGGCCGCTCCATGTTTCCGCCGGTGAACCCGCCGTCGTCGTAGCGGTCGGCGAGGACCGTCCAGCCCTCGCCGGCCTGACTGCGGACGAACAACTCGCCCGACTCTCGCTGCGCGTCGAGGGAGTTGAATTCCTGCTCTAATCCCTCCTCGGTGGACTTCCGCGTATAGACCGCGCACCGGACCAACGCGACCGTCGCCGGCGTTCCGTTCCTGCCGTTCCGCTTCATTCGTCACCTCCTTTGCCGGCGAGCCGGAAGAACAGGTAGCCGTTGCAGTGCGACCCCGTGATCTGCTTCGCCACAGCGCTGAGCGAGGTGTAGACCGCACCCTCGTACTCGAACCCGTCCGGCCGGACCTTCACTTGCAGCACCTCGCCCTTGTACTTGCTGGTGATGACCGTACCCGGCGGCGGCAATCGGTCGTCGGCCTGGAACTTCAGCACTCGCACCGGGGTTTCGTCCACAGCCGGCGCTGCCGCTTTCATCGGCGGCGGGTTCATGCGGAGGTCGGCGTCGTCCGCCAGTTCGCCCGCCCGCCGGCGGGCACGCTCGGACAAGCCGCCCTCGGCCCGCGCCTGCATACGCCAGGCGATTCGCTTGACCAGCCACACCTTGTTGTGGCCGTTGGTGTCCTCGCCGAATGCCTCGGCGTACTTCTGTCGAAGTTGCTTCACGGTCATCCGCTGCAAAGCGGCGACCTCCCGTCCGACGTTCATCTCCATGTGTTCGCTCCCTTGTCTCGTGGTCTCGGAAATCGTCAACCGACGTGGACACTGAGCGGGTTTTCGAGAACAGCTTCAAGGGGCTTTTCCCCTGTGTCGGACGGGATTTCCGAGGGGGGAATTGACGCGAGCGCCGCGCGGTCGCGGAGCCGCCTCAGGCCGGCGGCCAGAATCGCCGCGACCTCACGCCGGCGTTCGTCGGAGGTCATCTGGGAGGGGTCGAGATCTGGTCGCATGGCGGGCCATCTCCACGGGGAGTTGCCCACAGCGACCTACGCGGCGCGGCCGGCCTGCTGTCGGACGGAACGGAAACGAGACGCACTATCTGTAGGCGTTTGCAGAATCAGTTCGAGTTGACGCAACAAGGGTCCGAGAGGAAACGGGTTGGTAACTTTTCGGGGGGTGGTAACCAGAGACTCTGAGAGTTTTGGCGGGAGAGTTTCGGGGTCCGAGGGGAACAGTCAAGGTTCCTCTCGGACCCCAACTCGTCTCTCTCGAAACGGAGAGTTTCGGCGCTGCGACGAGATGGTCGAAAGCCGTTGCGGGAAAGGCGGAAAACGAAAAAAGCCGGGAGCGCCTGCTCTCGGCGTTCTCCGTCAACTGGTTGGTCCCGGCAACTCGAACCGGGATAGAAAAGCTCCGCGACAAGGATTCGAACCTTGGACCCGCCGGTTAACAGCCGGCTGCTCTACCGCTGAGCTATCGCGGAATCACCAATTCACCCACTTCTGAATGAACCGGCATCTTTTTCTTTTACCTCTCGACAGCGTCTCTGGCAAGTCACGCTCCAATCCGTCATCATGTTTGAACTTGCAGGCCGTCAGCAAAATCGACATCCCGTTTCGCCATCAGGTTCGTTTTCCTCCACGAAACTCGTTTGACTGCTCCATTTGTTCATGCGAACATCGAGAAACGGGAGAATCGTAGGCCAACAAGTCGGCAACTCGCTAAGTGGGGTATACATGCGCAGTAGATTTGCTTTGCTGATTCTGCTTGTATTCGCCGCGGCCGGCATTGCCGACCCGCCCAACGTGATCGTGTTTCTTGCTGACGACCTGGGATACGGCGATCTTGGATGCTACGGCCATCCGAGAATCAAAACACCACACCTCGACGCTTTCGCGAAACAGGGGCTGCGGTTGACGAATTGTTATTCGGCAAGCGCCGTGTGTTCACCGTCCCGTTCGGCGATCCTCACCGGCCGCATGCCACATCGCAACGGCGTTTACACATGGATCGCGGCCGACGCCGAAGTGCATTTACGGACCAGCGAAGTGACGCTGCCCCGATTACTCCAACAGAACGGATACGCAACGGCACACGTCGGCAAATGGCACCTCAACGGCAAGTTCAACAACCCAGCACAGCCGCAACCCAACGATCACGGCTATGACTATTGGTTCGCGACCCAGAACAATGCCGCCCCGAGTCACAAGAATCCGACGAACTTCGTCCGCAACGGTAAAGCAGTCGGGCCGCTCGAGGGCTACTCGGCGCCGCTGGTTGTCAACGAGGCCATCCACTGGCTCAAGTCCGTCCGCGACCCGAAGAAGCCATTTTTCCTGGCCGTTTGGACGCATGAGCCGCACCTGCCGATCGAATCGGACCCGGAGTTTCAGAAGCCATACGCCGACCTCGCGGAGGACTTTCGCCAGCATCATGGCAACGTCTCGCAGTTGGATCACGCATTCGGCAAACTCATGGCGGCTCTGGATCAAGAGAAACTCGCCGACAATACGGTTGTTTTTTTTACTGCCGACAACGGCCCAGAGGGCGACGGACATCGTAATCGCACGCGCGGCAGCACCGGCGGCCTGCGAGGCCGCAAACGCTCGATGTACGAAGGGGGCATCCGAGTACCAGGAATCATTCGAGCGCCAGGCCGCATTCGACCCGATTCGACATCGGAAGCACCCGTCATCGGGTCGGACTTGTTTCCGACCGTTCTCAAACTTTGCGACGTGCGCGCACCCGGCGATCGCGTGCTCGACGGCGCCGACATCGCCCCGCTTTGGACCGGAAAAGCCAACGCGGTGCCTCGCGAACGGCCGCTCTACTGGCGGCTCAACATGGCGCCGCCCAAGGAAAACCTGCACGTGGCGATGCGCGACGGCGACTGGAAGATCCTCGCGTCGCAGGATTTGACCCATTTCGAGATGTACAATCTGAAGACGGATCCTCACGAGAAGAATAACCTCAAAGAAAAGGAAACCGAGCGATTTCAATCGCTCAAGCAAAAACTGGAGAAACTGCATCGCGAGATTGAAGCGGAAGGGCCGGATTGGTGGAAGCGGCTCAGTCCAAACGGCGGCGGCCCGCTGAATCCAAAGAAGGCGAAATGACTCGCACCAACTGACATGTGGATTCCGCCGACGACAGTTATGCAAATCGTTCGAGAGATGTAGAATCGCCAACAAGGTTTCGACAGGCAGCCGTTTTTGTCGGTCCAATGAATGCGCCCGTCGATGCGGAACGGCGGTTTTGGTCAGGTAGCCCAACGATGTCCGATGCGAAGAAAGTCGAGCCGGCAACGCCGACGACGGAATCAAAGACGCGGCGCCCGCTTAGTCGACGACGCAAGTGGCTGTTCCGCCTGACGGCGATGATTCTGGCGCCGACGCTGTTTTTTGGCGGGCTGGAGTTGTCGCTTCGCGCATTTGGTTATGGGCATTCGACCGCGTTCTTTCTCGACGGTGAAGAAGCCGAAGGCGCCGACGTTTGGATTGAGAACCCGAATTTCGGGCGCTGGGTGTTTCCGCGAAGTTTGCTGGCGATGCCGCAGCCGGTTCAGTTCGTGTTGCCCAAACAGAAAGAGGAACGGACCTTTCGCATCTTCGTTCTAGGTGAATCGGCGGCACAAGGATTTCCGGATCAATCGAGCAGTTTCGCCCGTGTGCTCGAAGTGATGCTTGCACAACAGTATCCGCACATCAAGTTCGAAGTCGTAAACACCGCCATGGTGGCGATCAACTCCCATGTGGCACGGCCAATTGCACGTGACTGCGCCGATTTATCGCCGGACTTGTTTGTCGTGCATTTGGGCAACAACGAAGTGGTCGGACCATTTGGCGCAGCCGGGGTACTGGGCTCGTTCTCGCCGAGCCGGGGGTTCATTCGTGCGAATCTCACGCTCAAATCGACGCGCACGGGCCAGTTGTTCGATCGAACGATCCAGAGCATAGCCGCCGGAAGCAAACCGCCGCAGGCATGGACGGGCATGTCAATGTTCGTCAACAGCAAGCTGCGCTCCGACGACCCTCGCCTGAGTCAGATCTATTCGCATTTTCATGACAATCTAAACGACATTTGTACGATTGCGACAGACGCGAAAGCGCCGGTCATTCTGTGCACGATCCCGGTCAATCTGAAGGACTCTGCGCCATTTGGATCAATGCACGCAGTCGATCTGTCGGCATCCAATGAGGCCGCTTGGAACCAACATTATGAGGCAGGAGTGAAACTCGAGTCCGAGAACGAGTTTGCGAAAGCGATTGAGAACTACATTGCGGCCGAGAAGATTGACGCGACATTTGCCGACCTTGCCTTTCGCCAGGCTCAGTGTCATTCCGCTCTTGGACATGCCGAACTGGCTCGAAAGTATTTCGAAATTGCCCTCGAATTTGACGTGCTTCGATTCCGCTCCGGCGCGAAGATCAACGAGACTATTCGCAGCGTAGCGACGGCACACGCGGCAAAGGGCGTCACCTTGGCCGACGCACAGCAATCGTTTGCCGAAAGCAGTCCGGGCGGTTTGTCCGGCGAGAATCTGTTTATCGAACACGTTCATATGAACTTTGCCGGCAACTATCTGCTGGCGCGAACGGTCTTCGAAACCATTCGGAAGTCGCCGCCCGAAGCCCTGAGACGGACAGCCGGTGATGCTGCCGTCTTGACGCAAGAAGAGTGCGCCGAGCGGTTGGCGTATACCGAGTGGAACGAATGGAAATTTAACGGCAAAGTATTCGAACAGCTTATGCAAGGACCGCCATTTACCTTTCAACTCGACCACGCCGACCGAAATGAGCGATGGAGAAAAAGGCTGATGACCCTCAAGGCGAATCTCCAAGCGGGCGGCATCCAGAAGGCAGCGGCCACGTACGACAAAGCGCTGCAACGAGCCAAAAAAGATTGGATGATGCATCTCAACTTCGGTGACTTACTCTCTGAAGCCGGACAATCGGTCGATGCTCGCGATCAATATCAAAGGGTTCTGTCGCAGATGAAACACTGCTTCACGGCACAGTACCTGATTGGCAACCTGGAACTGAAGCTGCAGAACCCTCGAGCGGCGGAACTGCACTACCGTGAAGCCATTCGACTGGATGCTCATTGCCTCGAAGCGCAGGTCGGCCTGGGCGAGGCCCTCGAAGGGCAAGGCAAGAAGGATGAGGCGCTTGCCATCTTGCAGCAACAGATAGACGCACATCCCAATCGAGCGCTGGCCCATGTCGCTTTGGGCCGTTACTTTTTTCGTGCGGGTAGGTTTGACGAATCCGAAGCCCGGCTCAAGAAGGCACTGGAGTTGGAACCCAGCACGCCGTCGATCTACGTCGATCTCGGCGTCAACGCGCTCAAGCAAGGCCGCGACGCTCAGGCGGTGGAACATTTTGAAGCCGCGCTCCGAATTCGGCCCGAATGGCCTGAATTGCAAAAGCAAGTCGATGATCTTAAGAAGAAACTGTCGGCCGTAAAGCGAAACTGAAACGAGACTATCGAAAGCGGCGAGCCGGCGACTTCTGACGCAGCCGCATCCGGCTGTTGCTGTCTATCGTTAGCAATAGTGCATTGTCGGCGGCGAATCGCTCGAAGACGCGTGCAACGACCGTTTCCTCATCGGGCCACGGAAACGCAAATATTACGTCGAAATCCGACGGGCCCAGGCCTAACTCGTCGCTCGTGTTTTCGCAATCAGTGGAAAGCCAACCATATTGCTTGCTCGAATCCAGGAATTGTTCGGCGCCGGCCGGCAGATAGCTTCCTCGCACAAAGTACGCGTTCACGTCGAAGTCATCCGCAAGTTGAACTGCCTCTTTTACCAAGTCGTCTTCGACCTCGATGCCAGACGCCTCGAACCCGATCATCGCGGCAAGACAAGTGACCACGCCAAACCCGCTTCCCCATTCGCAAAAGGAATGTCCGGTCAACAAGTCGGATTCCGACAAAGCGCGAATTGTCCGATATGAGTGCGGATAGTCACCGGCGACAAAGCCCGGTATGCAATGCTGAGTCTGAAATTCCTCGATGCGACGATCCGCTTCACGAAGCAGCGATTTCACGTCCGATGGAATCGGGCCGTTCCAACTCGGTACTTCAAGATCGATCAGGAGCATGCTGACAGTGTATGCACGGCGCAGCTGCTCCGGTCGGACGTCGGCAGTTCACGGAACCCCGTAATGAGTTCAAAATCGGGCTTGTCCCGCGCGATTCGAATGGTAAGACGAAAGAGTTGACTATCGAGGACGAGATTGGGCTATTGGGGCCGAATCGATTCGGAGGATTAGACCGATGAGTGGCACAGGCGATGAAACGGTCCCGGAGACACGACGCAAAGAGATTTTTCTCGCGCTGGTCGAAGCGCAGGATCAAGAGTTAGGCGTAGTGCAATCGCGGCAACTGGTTGCCGAGCGATTCGGCGTCAGTGAAGACACGATTAAGCAAGTGGAACGCGAAGGCATCGACGCCCAGTGGCCGCCGCTCTAAGCATCTCGCTTCCGCCACACCCGAACACTCGCACGGGTGCCGTGCAGAACTCATCCGTGGCAAAACCGCCGCCGGAAAAGTTGCCGTGAGTAGGTCGGCGTCTATATTTTGCCACCGCCACGTCAAACTGCCTACTCACAGCCAACGATAACTGCAGCCGGCGAAGACCGCCATTTGCATCTCAGCAGTTTCTATTCAACGGCTCGGCGGCAGTTCTTGGCGCAAGATTCTTCCAAAGGCACGTCTTCAGCTTGAGCGACAGCCCAATCCGAGGTGACTTGTGCGCTATGTGTGGCTAACCTTTCCCACCTTACTTGCACTTTCCGCCACGGTTCGCGGGCAGCAGCCCACGCCGCCGCAGAAGGAACTCGCCGGCGCTATTCGGATGTTGATGCTCTTGCAGATGCCCGACCCGCTTGTAGCAACGCAATCGAATTGGGGCGCCCAAGTCGACGGCGTCTTCGTCGCCAAGAGGCGCAATCACGGCACATGGCGCCGGCTCAACATCACCGCGTTCAATCCCAAAGACCTGTTGCAGATCGAAGTTCGCAATCTCGCATCGCCGGAATCGACGCGACATACATTCGACATGATCTTAGACATGCCCGTCGCCATCAAATTCGAACAGCAGCTATGGGAACGAGGAGTCCGACTATGGAACGGGTCAACGGCCGCACGAGCCAAGACCCGTACCACGCTGCAATGCGAAGCAATCACCCGCCTCGATAACAGTAAGGGCTTGCTGCCCGACATCGTCTTTCGTTTGCGAGTCATTCGCGCCGACTTGACCTATCGCGACGTGGACGTGATTCACCTGGCGAAATTCGGCGGCGACGCTGCCGCAGTCCTGGGCAAAGCACTGCACAACTGCCTGCGGGAAACAAGGCCCGATATCGAACGCGAACTGTTGCAAAAAGCGAACACGGCAATTGTCAAAGCCGGCGACACGAAAGAAATCCGTCTCAGCTTGAGCAAGCTGCTGAAGTAAGACTCTTGCCCGCACAATTCACGAGACCACGGAAATACACAGAAGCTGCAGCAATGATTTGCAACCCTTAGTGAGTATTTGGATTTGAAGTGTCTACTGGTAATCACGTTAACGAATCGTCTTGACTCATTCACTTGCTGCGATTCGTTCCATTCGGGCTTCGAACTGGTTGAACTTCCTCGATTGCCTGAACCATCGGCAGGTCGTCGATGATCTCGATGCCTTCGGATGTCGGCTGCGGAATCGGCAGCACTTCCAGCACCTCCGCCGGGAGTTTGGGCTCAGTCGTTGGAACAGGCGGCGGCTTCGGCGCTTCGGCCGCCGCCACTGGCTTTTGCGTCGCCGACGGTTTTGAATTAACCGGTCCAAACGTCTTGCGAAAGAAGTCAGCGGTGGCTCCCCAGAAATCAGAGCCCGATTTGGCGCCGGTCGATGCGGGCGGCGCTGCAGATTTTACACCCAACCGCGTCAGAACATCGTCAAACGATTGCGGCCGCTCGGCTGGTGCGTCGCTCGAACAGTCGTCGAGCAACGTTCGTAGGCTCTTGGAAAGCTTTTCAAAGTGACGCGCTTTCGGATGCGGCGTCTGAAACATGGCGAAGTAGATCGTCCGTGCGAAGCCAAACACGTCGCTGGCGGGCGTCACGGGTAAGTTTGGCAATTTGCCAAGCTGTTCCGGTGCGGCGTAATCGATCGTGCCGGCGATGCTGCTGCCGCGAAGCGTGCGCGATGATGCAGAACTCAAAAGCCGGTCCGTTCCCAGCGCGAGACCGAAGTCGATCAGCTTGGCGCGCCATTGGCCGTTGTCGTTTCGGATGAGAACGTTGCCGGGTTTCACGTCGCGATGCAGCACGTTCTGCCGGTGCGTCGCCTGAAGCGCCGTTGCGATTTGCCGGGCGATATCGAGAGCTGCGGTTTCGGTAAGCACGCCGTGTTGCTGCACATGCTCTTCGAGCGACTGGCTTTCGAAGTAGTCCATTTCGAGGTAGGGTCGTGTCATGGCGTCGTCGGCGTAGTCGCAGTCTCGCAGGCCGATGATGCCGGGATGATCCAGCTGCCGCAGCACGCGCGCCTCGGCAAACACGTCGGTCAGGCTGCGATCCAGATCGTCCGCAACAAGCGTCTTCACGACCACTTGCGACTGAACCCGCTCATGATGGCACAGGAATGCGACGCCGAAGCCTCCCGCGCCAAGGATTCGGACAGGTCGGTACTTCCGCATTGGAAACGGCGCGAAATGCACAGGATCAAGTTTGGCCGCTGCCAGAATCTCCGGCAAAGCCGCCGCCCAGTCGCGGCGTTCCAGTGATGCCCGGTAAGCGTTGAAGTGTGCTTCGGCTCGTGCTGGAGCGTCGCTAACGATTTCCGCGACGCGGGAAAAATCCTTCTGTGCAGACTGGAAGTCGCCCGCGGCAACTTCCAGCTTCCCGACCGCGTTCAGCAACGCCGGAAGCTGGCTGCGTTGCGACTCGGGCAGAGCGCGATATCTGCTCACGACTTCTTTGACCAGTTGCCGTTCGAGGTCTCCGCGAATCGACATGCTGTCTCTCGGCCGCAATTGCGTCTGCAGCATGTCGAGGCGTCCCTGCAACTGTAAAACGGCGCTGTACACTTCTTCGTGACGGCCGCCTTTGCTCTTTTGTTCATCAAGCAAATCGAGGACGGTCTTTTGGAACTTCTCGTCGCGCTTGCTGGACCGCAATTGTTCGTCCTGAATCTGCGAAGCGACGTTGTAAGTTGCAAATAGCTCGGCTTGTATTTTGTCGAGCGCCGCTTGCACCTGTTGCTGCTGCTGTTCGAGCGCCTGCCGCAGCAGGCCGAAGCCGGTCGCCTGATCCGACTGCAATTGTTCGAGTTGTCCGAACGCCAGTCCCTGAAACAGCTTTGTGTCTTCTTCCACCGTTCTGCGAAAGAAGTACCGGACGGCGACGATGAGCAGCGGTTCGTGCCGCGGTTGGTAGGCAACTAGTCTGGCGAGGTGTTCATAGCCGGCGTTCATTAGCTCATCGGCCATACCGTCGAGCAGAGTCTGTTGTGCGTCGATCAGAGCGCTCGGGTCGCTGTAACGGGCGAACGCACCGGCCTGGGAGGCAAGCGACTCGGGGTCGAAGCTGTCGCCGCTGAGTAGGCCGGCCTTTTTTTTTGCGGCCCGAAGTTCCGACGCACAGAATCGCCGGAATCGGTCCGGGTCCGGTACATCAGGAAACGCGAGAGCATCGAGGCACTTCTGCATTTCTGCTTTAAACGCTTTTTGGTCGCCCGTGGCGAAGAAGCTTTTGCAGCGGTCCCAAAACGAATCGCCGGTCAACGCGATTTCGAGCGTCTGCCAGGCTTGATCGTTGGCGCGCTTCAACGCCTTGATGAGCCGGTCGCTATTGTCTTTGAAATGAGCCTGCAGCTTGCGCGTCGTGCCATCCACAAGATCGACCGCAAGCCCGCCCATCGGCAGGAGTTCCGCCGACTTGCAGGCCGCGTCCACAAAATGGCGCATCGCGAACGTCGACAAGTTCATCATGATGCGCATGTTCGGCTGACTCCGCGGCCTTCTGCCAATGCAGATACCATATTACAGCGCGGCTGTGACAGCGGTGTTACGAAATCCCGCTAATGACAAATCATGTATTTTCCGTGAATTTGACCGCGACATCGCTTGACGAACGGCACCCAGATATTCCAAAATGAGCTCAAAGGATCCCATGTACACGGAGCGTATGAATGATGTCGCCAACGCGGTGGATTCGCCAGGCGGCAGCGATCCCGATTCGGGACGGCCAGATCTGTCTCGTCACATCTTCAACCGGCAGACGCTGGATCATTCCCAAGGGAATGATGGAGCCCGATAAGTCAACCGCCGAAATCGCACTCCAAGAATCCTGGGAAGAAGCTGGGCTCGTCGGCAGCTTGCGAACCGAATCTCTGGGAAGCTACTTTTACGAGAAGTACGGCGGCACGTGTCACGTCACGGTGTATCTACTGCATGTAACGGCCGTTCATGACGATTGGCCCGAAGCGGCGTTGCGGAAACGCGCCTGGTTCACGCCGGAAGATGCACTGACGATGGTGCGCGACCCAGGCTTGAACGAGTTGATGGAGCAGGTGTTCCAGGCCGAACGATTGCTGCTCGCGACCGTCTGATTCAGCTACGCAAGGCAATCGCGCGGGTCGGTAATAACGCCATTCACTGCGCTCGCCGCCACCGTCATCGGGCTCGCGAGAAACACTTGCGCTTCCTTGTGTCCCATGCGGCCCGGATAGTTGCGATTCGTCGTGCTGATGCAGGAGATCGGCGCATTGAGCCGACCGAACGTATCCATCGGCCCGCCAAGACACGCTGCACACGATGGCTCACCGATCTTCGCGCCAGCGTTCAAGAACACTTCCTCCAACGTCCGGCCGTTCAACCGCTCCGTTTTCAGTCCCGCAGCAATGTCGCTGGTTGCCGGCACGACGAACGTGTCGATTCGCACGGACTTGCCGCAAAGGATTTCAGCAGCGGCGCGAAAATCCGTCATCTTCCCGCCGGTGCATGAACCGATGTACGCGCGGTCGAGCTTCGTGCCCTTCACCTGCGAGACGGCCGCACGATTGTCGGGGCTGTGCGGCTTTGCCACGACCGGTTCCAGCTTGGTCACGTCGTAGACGCGCTCGCTGGCGAATTTCGCATCTGGATCGGACCGCATCACTTGGTATTTACGTCGTCCTGCATTGCGTGCGTTGACATATTGCAGCGTAATGTGGTCGGGTGCGATGATCCCATTCTTCCCGCCAGCTTCGATCGCCATGTTGCACAGCGTCATGCGCTCCTCGATATTGAGTGCGTAGACGCCGTCGCCGTCGAACTCCATCGCGCTGTAGGTCGCGCCGTCGCAACCAATGTCGCCGATGACCGCGAGGATCAAATCCTTGGCCATCAAGTACGGCGGCAGTTGGCCGTGAAACACAAAGCGCATGGTCGGCGGCGCCTTCAGCCACAGCTTGCCCGAGCCCATGACGAAGCCGGCGTCGGTGTTGCCGACGCCCGTTGCGAATTCCCCGAACGCCCCGGCCGTGCAGGTGTGGCTGTCCGTGCCCAATAGCACTTCGCCCGGCCGCGTGTGACCTTCCTCCGGCAGCGCGATGTGACAGACGCCTTTGTATCGCGGCGTACCGACATCATAGAAGTACTTGATGTTCTGCTCGGCAGCGAATTGTCGCAGTACGTCGACATTGCGATTGGCCATCACGTCGGCAGTGAAGATGTAATGATCGGGGATGATGACTACTTTGTCGCGATCCCAGACCGTGGCGTCTTTGCCAAAGTGCTTCTTGAACACGCCTATGGTCCCTGGTCCACAGACGTCATGCGTCATCAAGACATCGACATCCACCCAGATATTCTCACCGGGCACACAATCTCTGCGACCGGCGGCGCGTGCCAGAATTTTCTCCGTCAACGTCATAGCCATTCGACGATTCTCCATGCGTTCAGCATCATTGTAACGGCCCAACGGAGTTTTGCCACGATTGTCGTTTCCTTCTGCTTTTCGGTTCGACGGATTCGTGGTATCGTGTACCGTAACCCCGACTTCAGGAGAGTGGAAATGGCATCGTCCGTATCGCGCCGGCAGTGGCTGGCCGGCGCCGCAATTGCAGCGGGCGCGGCAGCGTCACCGCCGGCTGCCGCCGCTGAGAGGACTAAGCCGATGTTTCGGTATTCTCTGAACACCAGCACCATTCGCGGACAGAAGCTCTCCGTGATCGATGAGGTCGAAATCGCCGCGAAGGCAGGCTACCACGCGATCGAACCGTGGACACGCGAACTGCAACAATTTGTGGATGGCGGCGGCAGCCTCAAGGATCTGGGCAAGAGAATCCGCGATCATGGCATGACGGTCGAAAGTGCGATCGGCTTCGCCGAGTGGATCGTCGATGACGACGTTCGGCGAAAGAAAGGCCTGGAGCAAGCCCGGCGCGACATGGACATGGTGTTGCAGATCGGCGGCTCGCGCCTGGCGGCGCCGCCGTTTGGTGCCACCGACCGCAGCGACATCCCGCTTATGCGGATTGCCGAACGGTATCGAACGCTATTGACGCTTGGCGATCAGTCCGGTGTGGTCCCACAAGTTGAAATGTGGGGCTTCTCGAAGACGCTGTCGCGCTTAAGCGAAGTCGCGATGGTCGCCGTCGAGACCGGCCACCCAAAGGCCTGCGTGCTTCCCGACGTGTACCATTTTTACAAGGGCGGCTCGAGCTTCGGCGGCTTGAAGCTGATGGGCTCGGCTGCCATCAGCGTGTTTCACATGAACGACTATCCTGCCGATCCGCCGCCGGCAAAAATCACCGACGCGCAGCGTGTTTACCCAGGCGACGGCGTCGCGCCGTTGACACAAATACTCAGCGACTTGCATCGCATCGGTTTCCAAGGAGTTCTCTCGCTCGAGCTATTCAATCCCGAATACTGGAAGCAGGACGCTACGCTGGTTGCCAAGACAGGCCTCGAGAAAATGAAGTCCGTAGTTGAAAAAGCCCTTGCCACGATCGAAAAATGATCGGATCAAAGTGACTTGCATGAGAGTCTATCGCGAATTCTTATTGGTGCTGTGCCTGTTCGTCGCAATCGGGCACGGCACCGCACGCGCTGGCGAAAATCTCCCGGTGATTTCGAAAGAGCAGTTGAGCGAGTGGATTGGGCAATTGGGCGATCCGTCGTTCAAAGTTCGTGACGCCGCTCAGGGCAAAATCCTCGACCTAGGCGTCGCGGTGCGGCCCATTCTGATGGCGATGCCGCCTTCAGACAGTGCAGAGATTCGGACCCGCATCCAGCAGATCCTCAAAACGCTTTATCAACGTGAACTGGCGCGCGTGCACATCTATGGCGTCGGCTTCTACACGACCAACTTCGGCAAGTTGAGCACCCGCAGCGCCGTGTTCTCCGCAGCCAAAGAAGCGATTGCCGCCAAAAACAAGAAGTCGCCGAGCCCCGGCAAGCGCGTCTGGGAACTGCTCGATCCATTCATGCAAAAGACCCTCGAAGAAGTCGAAACGCTCAAGATTCTGGATGAACAATTGAACGCCAGCGGGTTGCCTTCGACTCCGGCGGCTCGAAAACTGCATCTGGACTTAAGGCGGTCGTTCGAGAAGTTGTTCAATTTGCCGCAACTGTACGACAAGACATCGTTCGCGAAAGTGGAATTGCCTGTCGAAGCCCTGCAAATGCTGGAACGCCGACCCAAGCTCTCTCCACTCGAAGTACGCTGGCTGAATTACACGATTTCGTCCAAGGCCTTTCCGGACCTGCTCAAGGAGAATCTGGCGACAACCGCCAACGGCATCGTAACCGTTCATGTCTCGCCGTCCAGCAAGCCAATCATCCTGGTGCTCAGCGCGTACGAGTCGACGATTTGGAAGGTCGTTGCCGATCCCAAGGCGAATTTGCTTCAGGTCATTGTCGGCGGCTACTTTCCACAGGAAGTGATCGGCGCCAAGGTGCCAATCGTTATGAAGATTAGCCAGACGCTGCCAGGAGTGATTCGCAACCAGGACTACTTCTATTGTTACACGCAATCAGGAACCACGTATCAACGGATGAACAATCACTTGCAGCAACTGCTGGGCAAAGGCGTGGACCAATTCTCAAGCGCCCATTCGTACGACGGTGCGCCGATTGTGATCAAGGCAGACGACTGATTGCAGCGACATCGCCGGCGCGAGAAGTCGGCTCTAAACCATGCCCCACCAACGTCGCAGTCCCCACTCGATCGCGAGCACGGCCACGAATATCGACAGCCAGATCGGCAAGAACAAAGGCGGAATGTACCGTGGCGACTCGGACTTTTTGCGCCAGTCAGGATAATGCTGCAGCTTGATTCGTTGGTTGGGCAAAGACGCAGCCTTGAGCTTCTTCAAAAACTCTGGCAAGTCGGCGATGTGGCTCGGTTGCGCCGGCCCGCCTCCCGCTGCCGCGAGCTTGCCCATGAAATCGTGATCCGCCGACTGCCGCTGCAATTCACTCTCATCCTGATACACCAGAAATCGAATCGACGCGCTGCCGGAGACCGGCTGCTGATCGACGTCAATAGTCTTGCCGGTCACTTCAAGCTTGTATTCTCCGGGCAGTTCGGTTCGCCAGAAAATGCCGCGATCGAGAGTCCGCTCGCGGTTGATCGGCGCCGTGTGTGTCGTGCCATCGGGTGCAGTGACCTTGACCGTGTACGACCCACCGGGCAGGTCCATTCCCGTCTTGCCGCGAATGCCGACAGTGAAGGCTTGCCGGCTTCCCGAAGCAAGTCTGCGAAAGTCCGGCTTGACCCAGACGTTGCCCTCGGCGTTCTCCTGGTGCGCGAGCCAAAGCACGGTCTGCTTCCAGAAGCGAGCGTGATAGTTGATTCCGTCCGTGGACTCAGGCAGGCCGAAATTGATCCAGTACCAAGTCGTGTCCGCGCCGAATGCGAGCACGCGCCCTTTGCCGACGCTGCTGGCGACGAGGATCGGCTCACCCTGATCGCCGCCGCTGGTCGTCGCCAGGATTTCCGCGCCGGTTTTCACGGGGTTTGCCGCACCGGGCTTGCCCAGGCGATTCATTCCTGCGAGCTTGACCTTCTCATTCACCTTCCGCCAGATGCCGAGCGTTTCTTGCGGGCTGGAGCCGAGCTGCAACAGGAAATGCTGCTGTCCTTTGAGCGTTGGATGAAACTCGACGTTTGGAATGTGCCCGTTTACTTCAGAGACATCGACGGGGAGCAAGTCCGCGATCGGTTTGCCTTCTGTGCCCCAGTCGCCGCTTCGAGGTCGGCCGGGCGTACCGCCGAAACTGTCTTCGCCGCCGATCATCATCAAGCCGACGCCTTTTTCGCGAACGAGCTCGGCAATCTTGTCAAGCGTCTTTGGCCCGCAAGCTGCAAGCCGTTTTGCCGACACGTTGCCGAGGATGATCACGTCATACGCCTGTTTGTCGAACTGAAATAGCTCAGCGATATTCGGTGGAGGCGCTTCCTCGGTTTGCCGTGTGACCTCGAACAACCGGAATCGCGGATCACCGGCGAGCGCTTGCCGAATGTACTTCTTCTCCTGCCGGTCGTCGTCAACGAGCAACACACTGACTCCGTCTTTGACCACGGAGACGTACGTCGCGATTTCGTTGTTGGCGGTCGTCACTTCGCCCGGAAGTGCGGCAAGCTTCACCTTCACGAGGATCTCGCTCGGCGTCGCCGGGGCCGTCGTCACAAGGCGAAGGTCGTTGCCGGTCGTCAATTCCACTCGTGGATGCCCCTCGGTCACCTCTTTGTCACCCATAAAGATCCGCTCGATCTTCGCTTCCTTGCCGTCGAACTCGAGCGTCGGCGTAATTCGCGCGTTTTCCAGTCCAAGCGCGTCCACCGATACGCGAATCGTCATTTTGCCTTTGATGTAGACCGGCGTCGGCTCCACCTGAATTCGGGCCGCGATCAAGTCCTTGCGAAGCGTCGCCGTCGTCTTGTCGCCGGTGACGAACGTGTAGATCGGGCATTGCAACGCCCGGAATTTTGCGGCCTCGGCGAGCGCATTGATGCGCGTACCGTTGTCGGCGCCGTCGCCGACGATGATAAAGCCTCGGAAATTCGCTTCGTTGGCAAAGCGCTCGTGCATGCGATTGAGCAATTGGCCGTAGTCGCTGCGCATGCCGGTCGGCAATGCCGAAGGATCGTACTCGCCGGCGTCGCCGGCAAAACCCATGATGTGCACGGTGATCTGCTGCTCGTCGCGCAATTCCTTCAACAAGCTCTCGCACTGGGCCAGCGTCTTCTGCATCGCCTGGAACCGCGTTTGATCGTTGTATTCGTCTTTGATGGTCATGCTTGCTGAGAAATCGAGTCCGACCAGCAGCACCGACGGGACACGCTGATCTTCGCGAACGGCAAGCGCCGGCCGGATCAGCGTTAGAATCGCCATGACCAACGCCGCCAGCCGCAGCACCAACAACACAAGGATGCGAACGCCTTGTGTGCTGAGTTTGCTGCGGTAGGTGGCGACTGTGAGAAACACGAGGAAGACGGCGCAAAGCGCCGGCATCGGCACTTGCGCCAACAGCCAGCCGACGACGCCGAGGACTACAGCAAAGACGACCGGCAACGCGCCTTTGCGTCCCCAAACGGGAATCGCCATTACGGCCGACAGACAGGCGACGACGACCCTTCCAAGCCAGCTAGGCAAGACGTTGCCGGTAAGACCGCGCAGAGCCTCCACGGGCGAAAGAGACCAAGGCCAGGGAATGTCAAACAGCAATTTCATTCGTGTTCCGTCAGGAGGGAGCTTTGGTCCCGGTCGCCGGCGTCTCGTCTTTGTAGAAACGGTTCGCCAAGAGCGCTTCAACGGCCAGTCCAAACACCAGCAATCCCATCAGCCACGGCAACAACTCGATCGGCTGCCTCATCTTTGTCGTCATCAGTTCGCGCAATGGTTTGTTCCGACCAACGGCCACGACAGCGTCTTTGCCCAGCAGTTTCTCAATCTCCTCCACCGGCACTCGCTCCAACTGGAACTCGCTTCCCGGCGGATTGAGGCTGAATCGGCTTTTCCACGGCGGCGTTTCACTGCCGACCGTGAAATTGCCAGGCGTTTGTGTCTGTCGCAAGCGTAATTCACTTTCGGCCTCTGCCCGCGACACGCGCGTCTCTGCGCCGCTAATGCCCGGACCGTCCAACTGATACTCCGGCACTCTTGCGGATGGCGGCACTGGCAGTACGACCGTCTGGCCGCAAGGAAAGTTCAACGTCAGTTCTTCCTTGTCGCCGACCATGTAGCTGATGGCCTCGTTGGCGATCACCACATAAAAGACGGAACGATCCTCGGTGCCGAGGTAGTCGTGCCACTCTTTTTCATCCTCACGTTCGTCGAGCGCCGTGGTGAACAAAAGGACGCGGCCGCTGCCTTTGGGCCTTCCCGCGACTCGCTCCAGTAGCGCGGGGTCGCCTTGATTCGCCTCGGCGCCCAGATACCAGACCACGACGTTCTCCGGCGGCGCTTTGATCTGCCAATACTTAGTCACGGTTCGTGGCCGCTTCATGAAGCCGATCGTGCCGAGTTCGGCCCATTCTTTGAATTTCGCCATGAATAAGTGCTTGAAGTTGAACTGCCAGGGCGCTGCCTGCGACGGATCGAGCGAAATGGTTTTCTCGAATCGTCCGGGCAACAGTTTCTGCGCGGCGTCGGAATTGTAATCGCCGGTGGCAACGTCGTTTCGGCCCGGCACAACGACCAGGTGTCCGCCGCCTTGCACGTATCGATCCACTTTGCTCCAGAGCGAATCGCCTTCCGGCCGCGCCGGCTGCCGGACGCTGAAGAGGCACACAGCCAGATAGGGCTTCAAGTCGTCGATCGAGGTAATATCGACGGGCGTTTTCACATCACATTGAAAATCGCCCTGAAGTTCGAACGCTGCCTGCCACAATCGTGCGTAAGCAGGATCATCGGTAATCGTTAGTATCTTTCGAGCTCCACGCACTTCGAATGTCACAAAGCGCACATTGTTCACCGGCAAGGCGTCGGCCGTCACGAGGGTAACTTCCGCCTGATACTGGCCCGGCTTTAGGTTCTTTCGGCGAAACTCAATCACATCCGACTGCCCAGAATCAAGTTTTAACGGCTTGCGCTGGGCCGTTGTCTCGCCGTTGAGCCGGCACAAGATTTCGGTGTCGCAGCCCTGCGCGACCGCCTGCACATACACTCGAATCACGGCATCCTGGTTGCTCGGAACCAGCGTTGGTTTCACTTCGGCCTCGGCGATAACTACATCGACCGGTTTCTCGACCCCGACGTCGATGTAGTACGCCTGCACCTTTGGCGGCGGCAGCCGGTCGCGTTGTGCGATCAAATCGGGAGTGCGGCCTGCGTCCCACGACGCCGTCGTCCGATCCGAGAATACATACAAGAACCGCGGCAACGACTCGGATTCATTGGCGCCGGCGCTGCGGTCCAATTCGTCGAACTTCAGCCAGGCCTGCGCCATTGCCGTTGTCACCGGCACGCTGCCGGGCCGTAGCACCAGGGCCTGGATTGCCTCGCGCGCTTGGGCAACGCTGCCCCATTCAGCAGGCGGACCGCCCGTGTCAATCACCAGTACCCGGCTGTTTGAACCAAGCTCATCCAACAGTTCGAGCGCGCGCTGACGGGACTCTTCGAGACGCGACTTTCCGGCGACTGTATAGTCCATGCTCGCGCTGGTATCGATGAGGAGTACGACCGCGGCATCTTGATTGCCGCCGATACTGACACGATCGCTGAACAGCCTTGGCCGAATCAGGGCCAGGCACAGGATCGCAATCAAGAGCATGCGCAGCAGCAGCAGCAGGAAGTGCTTCAGTCGGATCTTACGCTGGTTGGTTTTGGCACGCTGCTGAAGGAATCGAAAGGCAGGAAAGAGCAGGTGCTTGGGCTTCTGCCGCATCAAGAGATGCAACAGAATCGGCACGCCGACCAGCGCCATGCCGCCAAACAACAACGGGTGGATGAAGGTCATGCGGTGCACAGGTCCGAGAATGCCCGATCAATCAGCCGTTATCATAGCAGAGTTCGGATCGGTTCACCTTCGCAAAGTGTTTGAGGACGCTTCAACCGGTCGTACAGCGTGTGATGCAGATCGACGCCAAGGCAGTGATAGACTGTGGCCGCGAGGTCGGCAGGCCGCGTCGGATTGCTGGCTGGGTACGCGGCATAGCGGTCGCTGCTGCCATGGACCACGCCGCCGCGAATGCCGCCGCCGGTCAACACCGAGGTGAAGCACGAAGCCCAATGATCACGGCCGTCACGCCCAGCGCCCGCGCCGCCGACGACCGACTGGCCTACCCGCGGCGTTCGGCCCATTTCTCCGGTCCAGAGGATTAGCGTTTCGTCAAGCATGCCACGTGATTCAAGGTCGTCGATCAAAGCGGAAAACGACTGATCGGTCACCGGACATAGGCGCGTCTTCAGATCGATGAAGTTGCGATTGTGCGTATCCCAATACACGCTCACATTGGTGATGCCGTCGTTCGGCCAGAACACCGTGACCAACGGGACGCCGGCTTCGATGAGTCGCCGTGCTTGCAGTACGCTTTGCCCGTGACGATTCATGCCGTATCGCTCACGCACACGAATGGGCTCAGCAGTAAGGTCGAATGCCCGCTTCGCCTCCGGCGACGCCAGCAAGTCGAATGCCCTTTGATAATGCGCATCGAGCGCTTGCAATTGCGGATGCTGTTCGAGGCGTCTCGCCTGTTCGTCAAGCGAGCGCCGCAACGTCTGGCGCTCATTCGTGCGCTGGTGCGGCAACTCGGCACGAAGGTCGAAATCGCCTACACGATAACTCGCCAAACTGGCATCGGCATCAATGCGCATCGGATCATAGAGCGGCCCGAGCCACCCCGCTCCCTGCCCATGTGACGACTCGACAAATCGCGGGGCGCCGTTCGGCACCACCGGCATCATCGAAACGTATGGCGGCAACGGACCTCGGCCGCGACCCATCTGCGACAACACCGCGCCGTAATTTGGCCAATCATCAGCCAATGGAGCGCCGCGGTTTGGCCGGTCGCGGCCGGTCAACAGAAAGTGCGTCGCCGAAGTGTGATCGACGTCGTTATGCGTCATTGATCGAATGATCGCCAACTTGTCCAGGCGCTGAGCCAATTGCGGGAGGTGTTCGCAAATGCGAACGCCGGGCACTTTCGAGGCAATTGGTTTGAAGTCGCCTCGATATTCGGCGGACGCATCCGGTTTCATGTCCCAGGTGTCTTGATGGGCCGGACCGCCCCACATGAAGAGAACGATGCAAGACTTCGCTTTGCCGCCGTTGAGAGATCGTTCACGTCCACGCAATAGCTGCGGCAGGCCGAGACCCAACAGAGGCACAGCCCCGGCTCGAAGGAACTCGCGGCGATCTGCCGATCGTGGCATCGTTTCTTCCATTCGAACAGATTCGAAACTGACTCACATCTTAGTCATACCACTGGAACGGATGGAAGTCAGCGCGAAGATCGGTTACCCGCCGTAGGCGCTGTATCGGCGCAGCCCAATCCAGTAGAGCAGGCGGGCAAGGAAGAAGAGGATGACTACCCAGGCCGCTTCCGCCAATAGGCCCTGCCACAGCGCCGCGCCGTGGATTTTGCCGAGAAAGACTGCGGCTGGGAAATAGGCCATGTATTGAAACGGCAACACCCGCAGCACGACCAGCAGTTCCTCCGGCAACAGGTCGATCGGGAACATATGGCCGGAGATAAAATAGTTGAGCGTATTGACGATGTACAAGAGCGACGTCACCTCGAGCAGCCAGAACCCGACCATGCCGATGCAGGCCTCGAAGTAAAACCCGACCAGAAATGCCATGAACAGCGACAGGACATAAGCGCCGAACGTCGCCGCGTCAGGAAATGAAGTGAAGTAGTTGCGGCACAGGAGGAATAACGCCGCGTAAGGGATGAACGACGTGGTCATATACGCAATCTTGTGCGCCATTCGGTACGTCACGAGGTAATGCAACATGTCGAGCGGCTGCAGTAAGTACTTCTTCAACGTGCCTTCGCGAATGTCGAGCGCTATGCCGCCTGCGAGTCCCGGCATGCTCGAGAACATCCGGCTGATGTGCACCAGGAGCAGATACGCGATCATTTCATTAAGGCGAAACCCTGAGAGATCGTCCTTACCGGAGCCTTGATAAACTGCCGACCAAAGTAGGATCGTCGTCAACATCGGCAGCAGGCGCATGAAAGTGGCAAGGAAGAAGTCGCTGCGATATGTTAATCGCTCAATCAACGAGATTCGGAAGATGTGAAAGTACTTCGTTGGCAACATCACACGTCCTGTCGGCGTTGTCATGCTTTGGTCGTACCTTCTTCAAATACTCGTGCAATGACCGACTCCAGCGGCGGATCCTGCACGCTGACGTCCACGACCGTGTGCCGATCAAGAATCGCGCTTAAAGCGCCGGAGATTCGCTGCCGATCGACTCGCAGATCAGCGACGGGACCGGAACGCGCGGTCACTTCGCCGAACTGACCGAGGTCGTCGGGAGTGGCCGAGCCGGCAAACTGCAATTTCAGCATCTTCGTTGTGCCGAACTGGTCGGTGAGCCGCGCGAGCGGTCCGTCGTAAAGCACCTTGCCGTGCGTGATGACCAGGACGCGCGAACAAAGCGCCTCGACATCACGCATGTAATGGCTGGTCAATAGCATCGTCACGCCGCGCGAGGCGTTGTACTCTCGCAGACATTTTTGAATCGTCACCTGTGCGACGACATCGAGACCGATCGTCGGTTCGTCGAGCAGCAAGAGCCGCGGACGGTGCAAGAGCGCGGCTATCAATTCCATCTTCATCCGCTCACCTAGTGACAACTCGCGCACAGGTTGGCGGGTCAGCGACCCAACGCCGAACATTTCGAGTAACTCGCCCAAAGCGGCGTCGAAATCCTGACGCTTCAGTGAATAGATTTCCCGGTGGAGCTGGAAGCTATCGCCGGCCGGCAAATCCCACCACAGCTGATTCTTCTGACCCATGATCAGCGAGAACGATCGGCGAAACGAGTCGTCACGATCCCATGGCACGTAGCCGAGGACGCGTGCTGTTCCAGCAGTTGGGTAGATAAGACCGGCAAGCATTTTCAGTGTCGTGGTCTTACCGGCGCCGTTGGGCCCCAGAAACGCAACCATCTCGCCCGGCTCGATCGAGAAACTGACCCCTGCAACCGCCTGAACCTGCCGATACTCACGACGAAAGAGTCCGCGCAAGGCGCCGCCAAGACCGGGCTTCTTTTGCACGACACGATAGGTCTTTGCCAGATCTCGAACTTCGACAATCGCCATCCTGATCCGCTCACCTGTTGGTTGCCGATGATTGTAGGACGCGAGTCCATTGAAGTGTATGTTCCCGAACTTGATGTTTGCGGCGGCCGGCGCCGCACGATTGTTTGTGAATGTCAGCAAATAGCCGTATAATATTGCAACAAGCCGGGCCATTGGTCATCCCAAAGGAACAGTGCGTGAAGGAACCGGGGCAAGTTCTCGTACTCGACGGCGGGCAAGCCGTCGAGACGTTCGTCCGAACTGCTTCTCAAGCAGCGACGGTCCCCGCAGAGAGTCTTGACGCGGCCATCGAAATGCTCCGCGACAGCGAGTTCGCCGCCTTTTTGATCGATCCGCAACGGCCGGGATTGCGGGAGCAACTGCGCCGATTCGCCCAGGCGCAACAGATCTTGGAATTGCTGGCAACCGGCATCGCCATCCTTGACGGCGACTTCTGCGTCACCTGGGGCAATCCGACGTTTGAACAACGTTGCGCCGGTCCTTGGCGCGGCCAACCCGTGCTGACCGCACTTGGTGTCGAACGCAATCTGGGCCCTGACCCGGATCCGGTCGCCAGTGCACGGAGCGGCGCCCATGCACAGACGCGGATTCAAACGACAACCGGCCTGTATTTCGACTTTTTCCTGATTCCGCTGCGAACTCGTGGCGCAACGGCGTATATGGCCCGCTGCCGCGACGTCACCCGCGAAGTGCAAAAGCAACGCAAGCTCGATGCACTGCATCGTGCTGGACAGTCGCTAGCCGGGCTTGATCCCGACCAGCTTGCGGAAATGAGCATTGAGAATCGCATCGAGTTGCTCAAACAAAACCTTCGAAAGTCGATTCACGATGTCTTGGATTATCATGTGATCGAGATTCGACTGCTGAACCGCCATACGAACCGGCTCGAACCCGTGCTTGCAGAGGGCATGACGCACGAAGCCGAAAATCGCGAACTGTACGCTCTCAAGGAAGACAACGGCGTGACCGGCTACGTCGCGGCCACCGGCCATAGCTACCTTTGCCCCGACACGGCAAACGACCCGCACTATATCAAAGGCGCCGAAGGCGCTCGCAGCTCCATGACCGTGCCGCTAGTGGCCCTCGATCAAGTCATCGGCACATTCAACGTCGAGAGTCCCGTGGCCAACGCCTTCGGCGCGGACGAACTGCAGTTCACCGAGTTGTTTGCTCGTGAGATTGCACAAGCGCTGTACTTGCTCGAACTGTTGACAGTTCAGAAATACTGTGCTGCATCGGAATCGATCAAGGCCGTCAACCGCGAAATTGCGCTCCCAGTCGATCGCATTCTTACGGCAGCTACGACGATCCTCTCGCGCTATCTGGGGCACTCAGGCGATTTGAGCAAACTACTGATTTGCATCGTTGATCAAGCACGGCAGATGAAGCACAACATTCAGAAGATCGGCGAGGACCTGGCCCCGGCCGTCGTCGCTGCACCGCTGGAAGGGCCGGTGCCTTCCGAGATTCGCGGCAAGCGCGTGCTGGTGGTCGATGCCGACGACATGATTCGTCAGTCGGCGCATCTCGCGCTCGAACGACTGGGCTGCATTGTCGAGACTGCGCCGACCGGCGGCGAGGCCATTGCCTTGGCGTCGCTCGGCGGGTACGACGCAATCATCGTCGACATTCAACCGCCTGACATGAAGGGCTACGACGCGTATAAGCAACTGCACGATTCGCAACCGCAAGCTCGAATGATCATGATGGCCGGTTTCGGCTACGATGCGGGCCACACATTGGTGAAAGCCCGGCAGGACGGACTGCGGCATGTGCTCTTCAAGCCGTTCCTGATCAATCAACTCGTCAGCGCTCTTTCTAGCCCCGACGCGCCGGCGACATCAAAACCCGTTTGAATTCCTCATCTCATGAGGCCAGAAACTTCGGCATCCGTGAATTGTGTCTTGCGCAATAAGATGCTGCTTCATGTCGTTGCTTGGGTTGTCGTTGTTCTTCGCGGCATGGGTCGGCCACAGCGCCATTTGGCTGGTCGCGCTAAACGTGTTGTATGCACAGCCGGTGCGACGCAGCGTCTTGCGTGCGGCACGGCTGCTTGTCGGAATCCTTGTCGTTGTTTTCCCCGTGGCGCTGGCAGTACACAGCGGCATCGATTTGCCGAACTTCCCGCCGTTGGAATGGACCGGCAGTTCAGTTCCGGTGGCGGCCTACCTTTTTTCGACCTGGTTCGTTGCTCTAGTGATCATCCCCGTCGTGACGATCAGCCGGCAAATTCGAACCACACCTCCGCAACTTGTTTCGTCGAAGAGCGAAGTCGTTCGTCACGACGGAGTTGACAAGGCAGTTCACGCCGGCGACGGAAAATATCGCCGACTCGCGCTGTTGCCGTTCAACGAAGTGCTACAAGTTGAGTTTGCTCATCAGACCCTTGAGATTGCATCTCTTCCACCGGCCTGGGATGGCCTGACGATTTTGCAATTAAGCGACTTACATTTCTGCGGTACACCCGATTCGACGTTCTTTCAGAAAGTGTTTGATCGCTGTATGGCGGACGGAACGCCCGACATCCTCGTACTCTCCGGCGATTATGTGGATTCATCGTCACACCATCGCTGGATCATGCGATTGATGTCGCGGCTTCAGTGGAACGAGGCGGCGTTTGCAATTCTGGGTAATCACGACCAACTGTACGATGTCCGCAAGATTCGACGCCGCCTGTCACGTTGCGGCTTCACGGTTCTTGGAAAGTCTTGGCATTCGCAAATCGTCCGCGGCTTACCGCTCATCGTCGTCGGCCACGAAGGCCCGTGGTTCGAGCCGCCGATGGACATTTACGATGCGCCGGAGGGTGTATTTCGACTTTGTCTGAGTCACACTCCAGACAACATTCGATGGGCGCAACGAAACCACATCGACTTGATGCTTTGCGGTCATTGTCATGGCGGGCAGATTCGCCTGCCGCTTTTCGGTTCCCTTTTCGTGCCGAGCAAGTACAGCCGGCGATACGATCAAGGCCTGTACTTCGAACCGCCGACCCTCTTCTATGTCAATCGCGGCCTTTCGGGCAAGGAACCGCTGCGTTACTTGTGCCGGCCCGAGGTCACGCGATTCATTCTGCGTGCCAGAAAAGGCTAACCGCGGACGCTTCGTTGTTGCAATGTGGCATTGTGTTTCGCTACTATTCAACGAGTCCTATACGCATTGGGAGCAACAGTTTCCGATGATTCGCGCGGGGATTATCTTGGGGATCGCGTGTTGCTCCGTCGGATTCGCTGCCGGGGCGGAACCGGCAGACACTGCACTACCAAACACGTATTGGTCATTTCGGCCGCTTCAACAGCCCAAGCCGCCTGTCGTGCGGCAGCAGGAATGGGTGCAAACGCCGATCGATCGATTCATTCTCAGGGAGATCGAATCACGCGAATTGACTCCTTCGGGGCCGGCAGATCGGCGGACATTGATTCGGCGGGCGACGTATGATCTCACTGGTCTGCCGCCGACTCCGGCAGAGATCGAAGATTTCATTCGCGACTCTTCACCGGGTGCGTTCGAGCGTGTCATCGAGCGGTTGCTGGCGTCGCCGGCGTACGGTGAGCGATGGGGCAGACACTGGCTCGACGTGGTTCGATATGCCGACACTGCCGGTGATAATTCCGATTATCCGGTGCCCGACCTCTACAAGTACCGAAACTGGGTGATTCGGGCGTTTCAAAGTGATTTGCCGTACGACCGATTTGTTCAGGAGCAAATTGCCGGCGACCTGATGCCGGCAGCGACGCCCCAGGAGCGACATGAAAAAGTGATCGCCACAGGTTATCTCGCCAATTCCAAGCGGTTCGGGTCGTACGAAGACGCACGGTATCCATGGCATTTGACTATCGAGGATACGATCGACAACCTGGGCCGTACCTTTTTGGCACTGACGATCAACTGTTGCCGCTGCCACGATCACAAGTTCGATCCATTAACTTCGGCGGATTATTATTCGCTGTATGGATTCTTCAGCAGCACGCGTTACCCGTGGCCAGGCATTGAACTGGACAAAGCGCCGCGTGATCTCGCCCCTTTGGCGCCGGCGGAACTTGTCGCGGCCCACGAGAAGGAACGAAAACAGCAAGTCGCCGCGTTCGATGCGAAACTCACCAAGAACGAAACGGACAAAGCGATCGCGAACGAGAAGCTGAAGGCAACTGAGAGCATCGCTAACGAAAACGAGCGTAAGTCGAAAGTGACGGATCTCACTCGGCGGCTTGATGCGCTGAAGCATGAAATGAAGTCGATCCAACAGGAACGCGAACGGATCATTAGAAGACCCTTGCCGTTCGAGACCGCATATGCCGTTGCGGAGGGCAAAAACGATAACAACAAGAAGGTCGGCAACGCCAGTATCCAGATCAAAGGCGATCCGGAGCGCCTTGGGCCGGAGGTGCCGCGAGGTTTTCCCGCGATTCTTGGCGGACAGAAGCTGTCGCCGAAATCCAACGGCAGCGGCCGGCTGCAACTCGCAGGTTGGTTGAGCGATCCTGCAAATCCTCTGACTGCCCGCGTGATGGCCAACCGCATCTGGCAACACCACTTTGGCCGTGGACTCGTACCGACTCCCAGCGACTTCGGCAGACAAGGGCAGCCCCCCTCGCATCCCGAATTGCTTGATTACCTGGCTCAAAGATTCATCGATCATGGCTGGAGCATCAAGGCAATGCACCGGCTGATCATGTCATCAAGGGTGTATCAGCAGTCCAGCTCGGCGGAGTCGAAGGCTGTCTCATCGCGCTCCATCGATGTTGAGAACCGCTACCTGGCGCATTATCCCCGTCGGCGGCTCGATGCTGAGTCGATCCGCGATTCGTTGCTTTCGGTCAGCGGATTGATCGACCGATCGATGGCTGGTGTACATCCATTCCCGAAACCCGCCGCGTGGGACTACACGCAGCATAAGCCATTCAAAGCAAACTACGATTCGCGTCACCGCAGCGTCTACTTGATGGTCCAGCGCATTCAACGCCATCCGTTTCTCGGCTTGTTCGACGGCGCCGACGCCAATGCCGGCACGGCTCACCGGACAATCAGCACAACCCCGTTGCAGGCCCTTTATCTGATGAATGACCCGTTTCTCGCCGAAGCAACTAAGCGTCTGGCCCAACGGCTTTGTTCAGAAGCTGAGTCAGACGAGAATCGAGTTGACCATGCATTCAAGCTGCTATATGGCCGACCAGCAGACACAGAAGACCATGCGACAATGCGGTCCTACTTAACGACAGTACGCCGCCGCCTGCAACTGATGCAGATTCCGCTTTCGTCAGTTGAGCCCCTCACGTGGGAAAGCGTTTGTCGGGCGATGTTGATCAACAACGAATTCATGTACGTCGAGTAACGGTTCCATCCATGAATCGCCGTCATCCCAGTCGCCGCTCCGTGTTACGTTCGCTTGTGGCCGGTTCGCTCGTGATGCCTGCGATCGTTGCGGAGTTGCTCGCAGCCGACGATCCGCTCAATCCCAGTCCGTCGGGAGACCGGCCGAAAGCCAAACAAATCATCTGGCTTTTCAGCACGGGCGGCGTGTCGCACATGGATACGTTTGATTTCAAGCCGAAGCTGTTCCAGGCCGACGGCAAGATGCTGGGCGCCGGCGGCGGACTGTCGCTCGAAAAGAGGCCCTTGCTCAAACCTCGCTGGGCCTTTCGCCCAGGTGGAAAGTGCGGCACGATGGTCAGCGACCTGTTTCCGCACATTCGTCAGAGCATGGACGACATTTGTCTGATTCGCTCGATGACCACTGACAACAACGAGCACTTTCAAGCGACGCTGGCGATTCACACCGGATCATTTTTCGCGGCTCGACCAAGCATCGGATCGTGGCTCAGCTATGGACTCGGCACGCTGAACCAGAACCTGCCGTCATTTGTCGTCATAGCGCCGCACCTGCCGTACGCTGGCACGCAAGTGTTCGCCAACGACTTTCTGCCGGCCTATCACCAGGGCACTCGCGTCGTACCGGGGAAGGAACCGATTCCCAACGTCGTTCGTCGAAGTGATACGGCCGACCTACAGGAGATGGAGCTTGGCCTAGGGAATACATTGAGCCGCCGGCACGCTGAGCGAATCGGTCAGGACACGGACCTGGCCGCGCGCATTCGATCCTTCGAGACGGCGTTTCGAATGCAGTTCACCGCGCCCGAGGCCTTCGACATTCGAAATGAAACCGATGAGACACTGCGGCTGTACGGGCTCAATCGCGGTGACACCGAGAGTTTCGGCTGGCAGTGCCTGATTGCACGCCGCCTCGCCGAGCGGGGCGTCCGCTTCATCGAACTCATCGACACAGGTTCATCCGGCAATTGGGACGCGCACGGCGACATGGGCGAGCACGCTCCGTTAGCAAAACGCATCGACCAGCCCATCGCGGGACTGTTGCACGACTTGAAGCGGCGAGGGATGTTCGAAGATACGCTGGTCGTCTGGACCACGGAATTCGGTCGTACGCCCGGCACTGACGGACCTAAAGGCCGAGGACATCACCCAGCCGTGTTTTCGTCGTGGCTTGCCGGCGCCGGCATCAAAGGCGGCATGGCCTTCGGGGAGTCCGATGAAATCGGTGCAACCGTCGGCAGCAACAAAGTTCACGTTCACGACTTTCACGCAACGATTCTGCGTCTCATGGGAATCGACCACGAGAAACTAACCTACAGGCACGCCGGTCGCGACTTTCGCTTGACCGATGTGTATGGCAAGGTGGTGCGAGAAATCTTGACGTGAGCGAATCCAATGGCCGTCGAATTCACGCCGCCACGGAACCGGTCATGCCTTTGTCGCCGGAGATAGAAGCGATGATCTGTTGCAATTCATCGATCTGCTTCTCGTACGATGTTCGTTGTTCGTCCCACGCCACTCGTAATGATTCAACCTGTTGAGCATGCGCGGCAGCGCTATACTGTTGCACGTCTGTACGGGCGATGCGGTCGGCAAGCGACTGCTCGCGCTCAGCCAGTTGGGCCACGGCGTCTTGTTGACGGGCCAGGGCCGCCTGGAACTGAGCAATTTCTTGAGTTAACGTCGCTTGGGTTTTCGCCAGCGCGTTCTGCGCCTGCTGAGCGCGACGATCGCCGATCTTTTGAAAGCGCTGCAATCTTCGTGATGCCGTCTCGGGATCGTCTGCATCGGCGACGAACTCCTGTCGGGTTCGTTCCAGAGCAAGGGCCTGTTCCGCCAACGCCTGTTGTGCGATGCGCAAACTGGTGACTCGCCGGCCCCAGTCAGTTGACTGTTCTGCTAATTGGGCGCGTTCCGCCTTGTTCTGTGCGACAATGGCGCGACGCTGTTGAATCTCCCGGCGGCGCTGTTCGCGCCATCGCTTGAGAAGTTCGTTTAGCGATGCCTCGCGCCGTTGCAGCAATTCCCGTGCATGAGCCAAGACAGCGGCCTCGCGATCACTTTCGGCCGACCAGGCTTGCTGTCGTGCGCGCTGCTGTGCCGTCGTTCGTTCGAACTCACGACGACGCGCGGAAAGCCTCTGTTGCTCAGCTTGCAGTTTCCCTTCGGCCTCGTCCAATTGGACAGCACGTGCCTCAACAGCCTGTTCCTGAGCATGCACACGCTCGGCGGTCTTTTCGATCTCGGTCAGCGTTTCCGTGTGCCTGACCTGCATCGCCCGTCCGGCCTCGACGAGTTGGCTGTGCATCTCCGTCAGTTGCCGTCGTTGATCGGAGACGGAACGCGCCTGTGCTTCGACATCGATACGCTGGCGCTCAAGTTCGGCCATTCGTTCGGCGACTAACGCTTCGATCTCGACCGGCGTCGGCGGCGTCAGGAACTGCGTCAATACGGATTGCGGCCGCGATTCCGCCGGCTTGCCGGCAAATGACAGCAGCATCCGCCGCGCGTTAACGATCCGACTTTCGAGCGCTTGCGCCTCGGCATGCAGGCCCGCGACACGCTCCTGTACCTCTTGTTGTTCACTAACGATCTGATCGCGAAACTGCTCGAGTTGCCTGGCGTATTTTTCGAGCGCCGCCTGTCGATTCTGCAGCGATTCCGCGTCACCGGCCTGCCGTTCCTGTGCAGCCCGAAGGTTCTTTTGCTCGCGGTCTTGCTGCTGCTGAATGCGACGAATCTCGGTATGCCGCCGCTGCACATCTCTCTCAATTTCGACGATGTCGTTCTGCGACGATTGGGTTGGTTCTTCAACGTATCGGTCCGGCCCTTGACGCCGCTGCACTGCAATCGACTGGCGAAGCGCCGTTTGCTCTTTTGTGAGCGACTCTCGATCTCGGCGTAATTGTTCACGCGCTTCGTGCAACTGTGCCTGCCAGGCGTCGATTTTTTTCTCTCGCTCTTCGAGTCGGGCTGCCAGTTGTTCCGCTTCGGTCCTGAGCGTGGCGGTTCGTTCAGCGACTCGCTCCTCGCGGTCCGTTAGCGCGATGTGCTGAGCCATGAGCGCTGCCGCCTGCACGCGCAATGTCTCACGTTGATGTTCCGCAACAGTCATTGACCATGTCCTACACCGAATCACGGATATCGAGAATATCGACTCCGTTGCCTGCAGAAATTGAATCGATTAATCCGACGGAGGCTTAGAGAGGCGGGTGAATCGGGGCGAAATCTGTGAAGTGGGGAATCAAGGCCGGCGCTCGCAATCGGTTGCGAGCGCCGTTGGCTTGTCAGCCAGCAATGATGTCATTGACCTTCTTAATCAGATCCGACTCGCTGGCTAAGCCGACGATCGTGTGCATCGGCTTGGCGGAGCCCCTGAACATCAACACCCTGGGGATGTTGACGATGCCGTATTGCATCGCCAGATCCTGATTATCGTCCACGTTGCACTTGCCTACTTTGACTTTGCCTGCAAATTGATCGGCGATCTTCTCGATGATCGGCGTCAGCGCCCGGCACGGCCCGCACCACGGCGCCCAGAAATCCACTACGACAGGAATGGAAGAGCCAGCTACCTCGGCTTCCCAATTTGCTGAGGTAAACTCAACTAGATTCTTACTTGCCATATGTTCCTCAATTCATGCGGTGTCAAATCGCCGATGGGTAGGTCAATTGCCCTGTTTGCCCAATTCGACTGACCTATTCTAGCGGGCCAAGCAAGACCGGCGAGGCGATGTTGACGAAGGCAGCCCCGTCATTTGACATCACGAAAGCAAGCCAACGCGCCGGTGCTAACCACGTAAGAGTCAACGAAGAACGGACGAGAGCAGTACCTAGTTACGATTCCAAGAATTCGCGGTGCCACTGCAAGAATGAACGCAGATCTCATTTTCTCAATGCATTACGCTTCTCTTCGATGAATTTCACGTGGTGGGGAATGTGTCGCGTTGCCGTGGCGACGATCTTCTCAAGCGTCACAAGCCCCTTTTCGTTGTGTACGCCTTCACGTTGCCAGGAAGCTTCTGGCAACGCTGAGAGGATCTTCGCCATCTGGCGGCGCGTCGCTTCGATCAGCGCGATCTCTTCCTTTACATCGCGTTCGCCGTACGAGAACGTTCGAGCGAAGTCGTTTTCGTCGGCGCCCCAAAGTATCGGTTTCGGCATGGCGATAATTCGCTTCATTCGCTCCGCCAACACCGGTTCGAAATCCGCGAGGTGGCATACGACTTCGAGCGTGCTCCATTTGCCTTCCACGGGCCGGGCACGCAACTGTTCGTCCGACATTCCAGCGACGGCTTTCTTGAGCAGATCGACGCCGGCCAAATAGTCGGCCACTGCGGCAGCATGCTGAAACATGTTCGACCTCACAGGAGAGAATTTTCGGGCGTGAGGTCTTGCTATGGCGAATGGAATGAGGCGTCAACTTGCCGGCGCATAGCTGAGTTGTTCGCGTAGTGCCGCCAGTTGTTGTTGCCTGCGGCTTGGAGGCGCGTGAGGTTCAAACACTGCCTGACCCGCCGTCAATCGGTGAAGCACTAGGTACGCACGGCGTCGTACTTCCATTTCTTTCGCTTCAAGCGCGTCGAGCAATGCCGGCACGGCTTCTTCACCCAGCAGCAGCAATTCAGTAAACGACACGCGAAACTGTTCTTCACTACCCATGAGGCCTTCCACGAGCCGGCGAACGCGCTCATGTTCGAGCACTTCCGCAATTGCTTCGGCCCGTGGTTCTGCTTCCGTTTGCACCGGCGTCGCATGGAAGATCCGATCAACATAGCGCTGGCCCAAGTATTCATTGATGGCCACGGGATCGCGAACGATCTGTGTCGGGGCGCCGTGCGCTCTTACTTTGCCCTCGGTGATCAAGTAGACGCGATCGGCGATTTCCAGCACTTGATCGACGTCGTGATCCGTGACCAGGATGCTGATGCCGCCCTGAGCCAGGTTGCGAACGATCTGTTGGATGTCGTTCTTCGTCAACGGATCGACGGCAGCAAACGGTTCATCGAGCAGAATCATTAGTGGTTCACACACAAGGCAACGTGCGATTTCGAGTCGGCGCTTTTCGCCGCCGGAACAGCGAGCCGCGTTGGTCTTTCGAACGTGCGTCAATCCGAATTGGGCAAGCGCTTGATCGGTTCGCTCATGACGCTCGCGGCGAGTCAACTTGCGGCCAAGGCTGCGCGATTGCGGCAATGCTTCGAGAATCGCCAGGATGTTCTCTTCAACGGTCAAACGTCGAAAGATGCTTTGCTCTTGCGATAGATAGCCCATGCCGAGCCGGGCCCGGCGATACATGGGCCAATCCGTGACATCAACGCCGTTGAATAACACCTGCCCGCCGTCCGGCGCCAACTGGCCCGTGGCCATACGAAAGGTTGTGGTCTTGCCGGCGCCATTGGGACCAAGGAGACCGACGATCTCACCTGCTCTGACCGTGAAATCAACACCCTGCACGACGGGCCGACGGCCGAATCGCCGAACGAGTTGACGAACTTCGAGGATTGCGCTCATCCGCTCGAATGTAATGCCAACGGTGAATCGTGAGAAGTGCAAACCAAAGAGTTGCAAGGCGCCCAGACCGGCGTTTACCTCTCTTTGGCAAAGTACCGCAATTGCCCCACTTCACACACGCAGTCAAACTGATAGTGCTGCATCACTTTGATGACCGTTTTGGCGTCTTCCACAGTGCCATTCGTTTGAAGTATGACGCGATTTCCATCGACGATGTTGTGGGTATCCCCGGCAGACTTAACGGTAAGCGCTTGCGCATTGAAGCCGGTTCGTCGAACGCCGAGCGGCACACCGCGAGGCGCGGCGCCTCGGCTCAAATAGAAAGTCATCGAGCCGTTGCCGACTCGACACATCTCCGTGAACGGATAGCTTTGAACGACCTGCAGCGCCGTACGTGCCGAGTGCTCGCTGTTTCCAAGCGTGCCAACTTCGCGAACGCCCGAGGCGAGGTGCCAGCCGTCGGCAGCGCGACGAATCTCCAGTTTCAATGGATCGAACGGCTGCCGCTCACCGACGGTTCCGACCTTGAACAGTTGAAGTGGATACCGTGGCAAGGTCTGAGGCAGCGTCTGCAGATTGAACGGATCCAATTTTCCAATCGCCAGACGAACTTGTTCGTTCTTGACCAGGTAGCTCATGCTGGGGTTGGGCGACCCGACGTAGGCAACCTCATTGAAGCCGAATTGTTGCATGATGCGCAGACCATGGACGGCGTCATGTCGACTGGGACCGAAATTGTACAGCAGCTTGGTACGATCGCGCAGCCAATAAGCGCCCTCACGCGACTCGACGGCAAGTGAGCCGGCATCAATCGGCACTGCCGTACGAGTTGCCGCTGTGATCGGCGGCGGCTGCCCGTTGGACAACCAATACTCCATCACCGATTCCGGAGCGCCAAGGCTTGCATGTTCGGTCAGCTGCAGCTCGGCGACCAGTCGGCGCGCTTCCAACGCATGCGCGTGGTTGCCGCCGAAATCCTTGAGCATCTGTTTGCCGGACCAGAGCTGCCAACGGCGGTCCACCATTCGAACGCTGGTGTCGCGCGGGTCGAACTTAACCACGGTCAGATTCGGCGCAGGTTGAGCGTCGGGCTTGGCCGGCGCCGACTTTTTCGCTCCGGGCGCGGTGATTACGATCGGCGGAGCATTGCCCGGCAGATTCAGTTCGCGCGGCGGTTGCGCCCAACCAACGATAGCAAAAGCGCCTGTGAGAACAACAGCTGTGCTGCAGTTTCGAGTTGACATCAGCTCGTCTCGAATGGTGTCAGCAGCCGGACAATCCGGCTTAATCATTACAATCGGCACAACTGGATGGAAGAATTGACTGGAAATGCTGGAGAAAAGCGAAGCAGGCCGAAACGCAACCGGGAGCGCCGGTCCCAGAATCCAGCGGGGAGTCTAACCCCGGGGACGGACGGGCTCTTCACCTGCCCATCCCTTCGGCGGCCTGGCAACCATTGACCCTCTCGAACCGGGGTGGTCAAAGGCCCATAGCTTTGAGTCCTCGCCTTTCGGCGAGTTTGCCCTTTCGAGGATGAAAGGCGTTCGGATTCCGGCTCAGACGTTGCGGCCTGCTTCCGCATCGGTCACCAATACTGACCGCTGCGTTGCTATCCGAATCTAGGTCACGAATCATCCGCAAGCAAATCAAGTTGCGATTTCCGTCGTTGCGGTGTTTCAGAATCGCAATGTTTTTTCAAGTGCGAGTTGCGGGAATTTTCTCACAACGCAATACATCGTTTTGATCAAAAGGATTTTCGGCTTGACAGTTGCGGACAAAACTGCGAGTCCTGGATATATCAGGTGTTTCCAATATTCACCGCGAAGACTCGATCGCACGAATCATTGGGCCTGCTGCTTCCCCCGGCTGCTGATGGGCCGTGCTTTTGGCTGAGGTGTTTGACATGCTGCATTTCTCGTGCGACTTGTGCGGTAAGGAACTTCAAGCGGAAACGGATCAACGCTACATCGTCAAAATGGAAGTCTTCGCCGCCCGGGACCCACGTGAACTGACTGACGACGATCTCGAACACGACTCACTCGACGACCTCAGCGAAGTCCTGCAGCAAATCGAAGACGGCGAAGAATCCGAAAACCTGACGCCGACGTTCAAGCAAATCCGCTACGACCTGTGCTGCGATTGCCACAAGAAATTCCTTCGCGACCCGCTACACAAAGAATCTTTCAAGTTCGACTTTTCTGAGAACTAACGTCTGTTCGTTTACGTTTCGCGTGCGCGCTGAAACTGCAATCGCGCCGCGAGCCTGCGCGTGGCAATCGAACGCGAAACGTAAACAAGACTGATTGTCAATACACTTCCCCGTAGATTCCACAGTCGCTTTTCGAGCTACCGCCATGTGCCGCTGCCTCGCGCTGATCGTCTTGTTTTCTTTTCTCTCTCCGCTCCACGCCCAAGAATGGAAGCCCGCACCCGGCCCGCTCATGACGCGCTGGGCCAAGGACGTGAGGCCCGACCGCGTGCTGCCCGAATATCCGCGCCCGCAGATGGTCCGCGAGAAGTGGATGAACCTCAACGGCCTATGGGACTTCGCGGTTAGCCGCGACGCGCAGCGGAGCGCGCCTACCGAATGGCCGAACAAGATCCTGGTGCCGTTCCCGGTCGAATCAGCGCTGTCGGGTTACGGCAAGATGGTCGAAGGTCCCGTGTGGTACCGCCGTAAGTTCAAGGTCCCCGCCGATTGGAAAGGCCAGCGAGTGCTCTTGCACTTCGGCGCCGTTAACTGGGAATCGATCGTCTGGGTCAACGACAAAGAAATCGGCCGGCACCAGGGCGGCTACGACGCGTTCTCGTTTGACATCACCGATGCGCTCAAAGCCGGCGACAACGAAATCACGGTGCGGGCCGTCAACCCGGTCGACGCCGGCCCGCAGCCGCGCGGCAAGCAGGTACGCAATCCTGGCGGCATCTACTACACGCCCAGCACCGGAATCTGGCAGACCGTGTGGCTGGAGCCGGTGAATCGCACTGCGAATATTCGATCAATACAAATCAAGCCCGACACGGATTCGAAACGAGTAACCATACAAGTAAATGTGGATAACCCGCAAAATGATCTGTCTGTTTCATTGACCATTCGTGGAGGGAAGGCAAACGATAACTTTCAGGTAGATACGATATCTGCAGGTTCGATCAACCAGCCAATTCAAGTTGACATGGACGTTGAAGGAATCGACTTTTGGACCCCCGATAATCCACGTTTGTTCGAACTGCGAGTTTCACTTCGCCGCATTGATTCCGAGTTGACCAAAATACGATTTCTCGATCAGGTTTCTTCCTACTTCGCCTTCCGCAAAATCGAACTCGCCAAAGACGCCGCCGGCATCACGCGCCTTTTCCTCAACGGCAAACCGTATTTCCAGGTCGGCCCGCTCGATCAGGGCTTTTGGCCTGACGGGCTCTACACCGCGCCGACCGACGAGGCGCTGAAGTTCGACATCGAAGTCACCAAGAAGCTCGGCTTCAACATGATCCGCAAGCACGTGAAGGTCGAGCCGGCCCGCTGGTACTACTGGGCCGACAAGCTCGGCATCCTCGTTTGGCAGGACATGCCGTCAGGCGAAAAGAGCGTTGGCGTCGGCCAGCTGGACCTGGTGCGGTCCAAGGAATCGGCTACGATCTACGAGCGCGAACTCAAGGCGATGATCGACGGGCTGCGCAATCATCCGTCCATCGTGATGTGGGTGCCGTTCAACGAAGGCTGGGGCCAGTACGACACCAAACGCATTACCGAGTGGGTCAAAAAGTACGATCCGTCCCGGCTCGTCAATTGCGCCAGCGGTTGGAACGACCATGCCGGCGTCGGCGATGTGCACGACATCCACGTCTACCCCGGACCGGATTCGCCGCAGCCGGAGGAGAAGCGCGCGGCGGTGCTCGGCGAATTCGGCGGGCTCGGTTTACCCGTGAAAGGCCACACCTGGACCGACCAGAAGAACTGGGGCTACCAGAACGTCCGCGACTCGGCCGATCTGTCGCGCAAATACGAACGGCTCATACAGCGGGTTTACGAACTGAAGGACAAGCCCGGTTTGAGCGCCGCCGTGTACACGCAAACGACCGACGTCGAAACCGAAGTGAACGGGTTGTTGACCTACGACCGAGCGCAGATCAAGGTCGATGTCGAACGCATCGCTGCCGCGAACAAGGGCGACTTCAGCAAGCTGCCGAAGGTCACGACGGTGATTCCCACGGCCCAGGACAAAGCGTATGTCTGGCGTTACACGACGGCGAAGCCGGGCGGCGATTGGTTCAGGCCTGACTTTGACGATTCGGCATGGAAGCAGGGCGACAGCGGTTTCGGCACCAGAATGACGCCCGGCACAACGGTCCGCACTGAGTGGAAGACGAACGACATCTGGATTCGCCGCGAGTTCGTACTCCGCGACCAAAGCTTTGAGCACATGCACTTGCTCATGCACCACGACGAGGACGCCGAGGTTTACCTGAACGGCGTTCTCGCGGCGAAAGTCACGGGCTACACCACGACGTACGAGATCGAACCAATCACCGACGCCGCGAAGAAGGCGCTCAAGCCCGGAAAGAACGTGATCGCGATCCACTGCAAACAAACCGGCGGCGGCCAGTACATCGATGCGGGGTTGGTGGAGGTGAGATGAAGCATTAGGCGAGCCGGAAGCGTGAGCGACCGGTGAACTTTGCGGCGTACCGGTGCCGCATTCCCGGCTCGTATTCTTAATTCTTCAGCAATTCGCTACTATCTAGACATTGTTTCCAATTGGAGCGTTCATCCATGTCCCGCTGGAACCTCGCTTGGTTGTTGACGCTGCCTTCCGTCGTCGTCGTCGGGCTGACGATCGCGTTCTGTGCGCCGCGCGGGAGCAAGAGCCGTGATCAGGATTATCAGAACGTACAACTGATGGTCGAAGTTCTCGCCGAAGTCGATCAAAACTACGTCCGCGAGTTGACGGTTGAGCAAAAGAAGAAACTCGTCGAGGACATGATCAACGGCGGCCTCGAGCGACTCGATCCTTATTCAGCCTATTACAACGAGAGTGATTTCCGCGAACTGGAGAAGACCACGGACGGCAAGTTCGGCGGCATCGGCATTCAGGTCAACGTCGATCGCGCGACCGGCTATCTGCAGGTGACGAGCCCGATGTTCGGCACTCCGGCATACGACGCTGGCATCCTCGCCGGAGATCTGGTGCTGAAGGTCGACGGCAAAGCCACCGACAGCATGCGTTACGACGATCTGATTCGCTCGATTCAGGGCGACCCAGGCACGCAGGTTACGCTGACCGTAGTTCACGAAGGAACCAAAGAGCCTGTCGATATTACGGTCACTCGCGCCGTGATTGAGATTCAGTCGGTCCTGGGCGATCGCCGAATGCCGGACAATCCCGCCGAGTGGGATTGGGTCATCGACAAAGAGTACAAGATCGGCTACTTGCGCCTTGCGACTTTTAGCGAACATACAGCCGCCGATTTGAAGAAGGCTTTCGAGAAGATGACGGCGGCTGGCGTTCGCGGATTCGTACTCGATCTTCGAGACAACCCCGGTGGTCTCTTGACCAGCGCCGTCGAGGTCAGCGATCTATTCATTGACAAGGGCAAGATCGTCAGCATTCGAAATCGCAAAGGAAGCGAAAAGGTGTACGAGGCGAAATCTGCCGGCACCATGATGCTGCCGCCGAGCGCCCATCCGATGGCGGTGTTGATCAACAAGAACAGCGCCAGCGCCAGCGAGATTGTCGCCGCGGCGTTGCAGGACAGCGGCCGCGCGATCATTGTCGGCGAGCGCAGCTTCGGCAAAGGCAGCGTGCAAAACGTGATCAGGTTGCCCGAACGCAATCCGCCGGTGGCGCTGAAGCTGACCACGGCCAGCTACTGGAGACCGACCGGCGCCAACATTCATCGACATGCCGACGCGAAGGATACCGACGAATGGGGCGTCAAACCCGATGCCGGATTCGCCGTCTCGCTGACCGATGCCGAGAGGCTGCAATACCTGCGATGGCGGCGAGCTCGCGACATCGTACAGGGCAAAGACGCCAAGGCAAAGAAGCCCGAAAAAGAGGAACCGCCCTTCACGGACAAGATGCTGGAAAAGGCGCTCGAACAAATCCGCACCGCACAGCGACAAGGCTAAGAGTGTCTAACAAAATGGACTCAGGCGCCTCGAAGACTCGGAGCCAGATCCTATTTTGTGAGACGCAGCAAAGACGCAACCGAGTTCAGTAAACGAGGAAGCAGGATGTTTGACAGGGATCAGTTCGACCGAAGCGCCGACTTTCGCGGCGAGTATCCGCGTGAATTGAACGAGGAATTGGCTTGGTTCGCTGGAAGGTATCTCGTCCGGTTCTTGAAGCAACAGGGACAGTCCTCGCCTCGAATCATTGTCGGCCGAGACGGACGCCGTTCTTCGCCGGCCCTGTACGCCGCGATCATCCAAGGCATCGCGTCGGAAGGCGGCGTGCCTCTGCCTGCGGGTCTTTGCACGACCGACATGGTGGTCTGGGGCGCCGGCGCCGGCATTGGTGGTGCAGTCGCCGGTGCAATGATCACGGCTTCCCATAATCCTGCCAAAGACAACGGCATCAAACTCACGCTTCGAATACCGGGCGCCGTGCAAACGATCTTGATCAAAGACCACATCAAACCGCAGTTCATCAAGGACGCCGGCAATTCGTCCTTGGAAGCGGCACAAGCCGCGTGCGTCCCATTTGCCAAGTCGCCGACGCTCGACCTGTTGCCCAAGTTCGTCGAGTGGTCTATGCGTTGGGCGCCTGATGCGAAAACACTCCAGGGACGAGTGGTCCTCGACACCGGCAACGGCGTCGGTGGCCTATTTTTGAAGCCGCTCGCAAAACGGCTGTCCGCTGCTCGAGTCGACGCGATTTTCACCGAGATCGACGGCAACTTCCCGAATCGGCCCAGCAATCCAGGATTGCCTGGCGCGCTCAACGTTTTGAAGCAAGAAGTCAAACGGACCGAAGCGATGTTCGGCGCCGCATTTGACGGCGATGCCGACCGGCTCTTCCTCGTGGACGAAAAGGGCACATTCGTCACAGGCGATCAATTGTTGGCTGCGATCGCCGCCAGCATCCTGGACGATTCGGCACGAGAGTTCACGGCGGGCAAACCGGTAGTATTCGCGGCCACATGTTCCTGGTTGATCATCGAGACGATTCGGCGATTTGGCGGCACGCCTTACATCTGCCGCGTCGGCCAAGAGACCGTGAAGACCGCGATGCAGGCAGTCGGCGCCGTGTTCGGCGGCGAATCATCGGCACATTTCAATTTCCCCGAGAGCTATTACCAAGACTCTGGTTTGATTGCACTTCTTGCGTTCTGGCAGTACCTTCACGCCCGTGCCAAGAAGCCCGTTTCGGAAATCATTGCATCCCTGAATCCGTGGCCGCACTCCGGGGAAATCAACCTCGAGATCAAGAGCGAGAATTTCCGAACGATCAGCGAAGACGCCGTCGCTCGCCTGACGAAACGCTACCTGGATCGCGCAAAACTCCAGGAGTGTTATGTGTTCGAGCTCGACGGCGTCAGCGTCTATTTCCCATGGCGAGCCGGCGCTCCGACCGTGGACGAGCTTTTCCCAAAACAGTCGGGCAATCCCACCGGTGAACGTTACCGCGGCGTCCATGCAACGTACCAGCCCGATTGGTGGTTCAACATCCGCCGGTCCAACAATGAGCCGCTGATCCGAGTGAATGTCGAATGCAAAGCCGGCATGGACGTGACGCAGCCAACTGTCGCATTGATCGTGGAACTGATGACGATTTGCCGCAATGATTTGAACTGCCCCGTCGCGGTCAAAGATTGGGGCGCCATCGGCCCGCAGAACATTGGGTAATTCATGTCGAGTGCAAATAGCCCCTTTCTCACGGCACGCTGGTCGAATCTGTTTCTTGCCACGTATGCCGTGCCGGAAGAGATACTGCAACGACGTTTGCCAGCCGCGCTTGAACTGGATCGTCGCGATGGGCACTGCTTCGTCAGCCTGGTGGCGTTTGATTTTCTAGACACTCGCGTAAAGGGCATCTCCTGGCCGGGCTTTCGCAACTTCCCTGAGATCAATCTCCGCTTTTACGTCCGCCGCGGAGCGCAGCGAGGAGTGGTATTTGTCCGCGAGTTTGTACCGAAACGATTCGTATCATGGATGGCTCGCACGCTGTACAACGAGCCGTATCTCGCGGTCCCAATGACCAGCACGGCGACCGAGCGCGATACGCAGATCACGGTCGAACACCGCTTGAATGCCGGCCGCCGGACTAATGTCATCCGAGTCGATGGCGAGGGCCCAGTGCAGACTCCGGCAGCCGACTCCGTCGAGCACTTCTTCAAAGAGCACGAATGGGGATTCGGCGTGAACCGGGGCGGAAAACTCATGCGTTACCGGGTGGAACATCCCGTATGGCAGACCTATCGTGTACGGACCTGGAACATCGACCTCGACTGGGCCGCCGTGTATGGTCCTGAATGGGCGGTGTTGCGAGATGCTACACCCTACTCGACCGTTTTGGCAGTTGGCTCGCCGATTTCCGTTTATCCAGGCGAGGCGATTGTGTAGATCGCATGTTCGTCAGCGTCCCCTGACGTATTTCGGAAAATCCCTGACTTCCAAATGGTCTCCTCAACGAATATCCGTCCTTGACGTGGATGTTCTTGCAGACCGGCATGTGCTTTGCAAGAATGAACAGGTGCAAATGTCGCCACGTACTGAGGAGGCCTGCGTATGCCGCAAGCCATCGTGGATCCAGCTGAATTGCGCCGATTTGCCAGTCAACTCAAACGATTCACGTCGGACCTGCAGACCAATTTGTCATCGCTGCACGGCCAGATGGTGGGTCTGGGCGACACATGGCGCGATCAGGAGCATGAGAAATTCCGCGAGGAATTCGAACAGACGATGCAAGTCATGTCTCGATTCGTCGAAGCGGCCAATGAGCAAGTCCCGTTCCTGATGCGAAAGGCGGAGCGCATCGAGGACTACCTGCAGCAACGCTGATCCATTTGCCGTGGAGTAGGAATGCGATCCGGCGCCGACGTACGTTCGCTTGACGAGTTGCGCGAGTTTCACGCGGCGCTTTGCACGTTCCGCACCGATGCGATGGAGTCGCTGTCGTCCGTCGATTTGTCGATTCGACACTTGGCCGACTGGATCAGTGATCAGACGCAACATTGGCACGCTGCGATCCGCAAGTCGGAGGAAGAAGTGTTCCAGGCCAAGCAGGAACTGGCGATGCGCAAGTACGTCGGCTTCGACGGCCGCGTGCCGGACACCACCGTCCAAGAGGAAAACCTGCAAAAAGCCAAGCGCAGGCTGGCGCACGCACAAGACAAGTACGAAACCTGCCGCAAATGGCAGCAGCGCTATCCGCATCAAGTCGGCGAACTCTACGAAGGCCCCGCTCGCCAACTCAGTGGCGCTTTGGAAGCCGAAGTGCCACGAGCGTTGGCCGTGTTGGAGCGTCGGATCATGGCACTCGAGGCATACGCCGCGATACCAACGCCGGCGGCGGCGGCGAACATTGCTGAGCCTTCGGCTCAACCTCCGCCTCAGGCGCCGCCGGAGGCAAGCTCATGATCACCACTGCGACCGGTCGCGGCAAACTTTACGGCTCGCTCAAGGACATGAGAATCCTTTGGGATGAAACCGAGAAGTTCTGGAACGACGAAGTGCGGCAGAACTTTGAAGAGAAGATCTTTGACCCATTGGTGCAGCAATGCCAGTCGGCCATTCGCGCTATGGATCGGGTCGCACAGTTAATGGCACAGGTTCAAAACGAGTGTGAATAATTCGTTTCCGTTTCGCATCGAGGTGTTTCGTCTTGAGCTCCAACCTACTTTTCGACCGGCAGCGGACCTGGCTGGATCGGCTGTTGCATCTGGTCCAGGATCGAGCGGCGACGGAAGAGCGACTTGAAGAAGCGTATCGATCGGAACGCGCCGCGGCGGATTCCGACATTCGCAGCAAACGCCAGCACCTGGAACAACGCCGAGAGCGTGAGATCGCCGCCGCCGAGGTCTCGTTGCAGCGAGCACAGCGCGAAATCCTGCAGAGATATGAGACCGATATCCAGGCCAACGACAAGCAACTGGCCGAGACGCGAATGAAAGTCACCGAACAATCCGATGACGCGGAGGAAAAGGCTCGTTCCGGTTTGCAGGAAGCAACCTGGACGGCAACGTCCTTCTTCGAAGCCGGCGAGAAGGAAGCCACCGAGGAAATGCAAAAGGGCAAATTGGCGGCGGCAGCGGCGCTCAACGACGCCCAGTCGATGTGGAATGAACTCGATCAGTTCTTGCGAAAATGCGACCTGCCTGCCGAAGAAATCATGAACGCCGGCAAAGGCCCAAGGACTCAACCCACCGATCCGGGCCAAACGATGCACAATGCGCTCAAGTCCTCCGAGATGTTCTTTGGACAACTGCGCAATCTGCTGCTGCCCAAATTGATTACCGTGCCGGTCGGCGGTGTGATGTACCTGGTGCTCTCCGTGCTCGCATGTCTGCCGGCGATTTGGATGAAGCCGCCGCTCGCTTGGCTGCTGGGCGGGCTTTTCGCAGGTCTCCTGCTATTCGTAATGCTCCGCGCTTTACTGAAATTCCTGTCGCTGCGGCAAATTCGACGCATCAGCGAATTGCTGGCGCGCTCGCTGTATGTCGCCGAGGACGCCGCGAAACGGCTTGCAGAACGCACACAAGCCGAACACGATGAAAAAATGTCGGACTTAAAAGAAAAACACGATCGCAAGACGAAACGTGCGGAGAGTCATTTCCTGCCGTTGATCGAGCAGGTGGATCAACGCCGGCAATTCCTGTTGACCGAGGCCGGCGATCGGCATCGACGGCAATCCGAGACGCTGACGAAAAAACGCGATGACGACTTGCACGGCGCCGAAGAACGCAATTGGGCGAGTCGCGCGGATTCCGATTCGAGACACGAGAACGCTCTGGCAGAGGCCGAAGCCGCTTACGCCGAACGGCAGCATGACTCCGAGGAGGCATACCAACACGGTTGGCGAGAACTTGTCTCGCTTTGGCAAGACACTTTGAAGGACCTCAGAACCGAGGCTGCATCGCTACGTGCCGAGAACGATGCGAATTTTCCGCCCTGGACCTCGACCGCCTGGGCGTCACGGCCGGTTGTTCGCGAAGTGCCTCGCGGCGTCCGCCTCGGGGAAATGGCCTACGACCTGGCACATATTTCCAAAGGCTATTCCGACGACGAACGGCTCCGAATACCGCCCCTTCTCGGATCACTTCCCGCGTTTGTACCGTTCCCCGATCACTGTGCCGTACTGCTGAAAGCACGCGACCAGGCTCGCGCCAAGTCAGTTCAAGTGGTTCAGTCGTTGATGTTGCGGTTCTTGGCGAGCGTGCCGCCCGGCAAAGTCCGCTTCACGGTTCTCGACCCCGTCGGCCTGGGAGATAACTTCGCGTCGTTCATGCACCTCTGCGACTACGATGAACAATTGATGGGCGCACGCATCTGGACCGAGTCGGTGCAGATCGAACAGCGGCTCGCCGATATTACGCAGCACATGGAAAACGTGATCCAGAAGTACCTTCGACATCAATTTCGCACCATCGAGGAGTACAACGAAGCCGCCGGCGAAGTCGCAGAGCCGTTCCGCGTCCTGGTCGTTGCAAACTTCCCCGCAAACTTCAGCGCCGACGCTGCCCGCCGGCTGGTGAGCATCGTCAGCAGCGGCGCTAGTTGCGGCGTGTTCACTCTCATCACAGTCGATCCGAAGCTGCCGATGCCGCACGGGTTTAATCTGTCCGACTTGGAACAGGCTTGCTTGAATTTGAATTGGCGAAACGACCGATTCGTTTGTACTGACGATGTACTGACGCGGTTCGATCTATCCGTCGATTGGCCGCCTGACAGCGACACAACCGCGCAACTCGTCCATCGCATCGGCGCTCAGGCGAAAGATGCGAACCGAGTGGAAGTGCCGTTTGATTTTGTGGCGCCTTCGGAAGAGAAGGTTTGGACCCATGACAGCCGCGGCGGACTGTTCGTCCCCGTCGGTCGTTCCGGGGCCACCAAACAGCAATTGTTGTCCCTCGGCCGCGGCACAGCTCAACACGGCCTGATTGCAGGCAAGACCGGCTCCGGCAAGTCGACTCTGTTGCACGCAATTGTCACCAATCTTGCGCTGCACTACAGCCCGGACGAAGTGGAACTTTACTTGATCGACTTCAAGAAAGGCGTCGAATTCAAGCCCTATGCCGAATACCAGCTGCCGCATGCGCGAGTCGTCGCCATTGAAAGCGAACGTGAATTCGGCTTGAGCGTCTTGCAGCGGCTGGATGCAGAGCTTCGAGCGCGCGGCGACAAGTTCCGCACCGCCGGCGTCAACGACGTTGCCACCTTTCGAGCGGAACGACCAAACGAAAAGCTGCCTCGCATCTTGCTGATCGTTGACGAATTCCAAGAGTTCTTTGTCGAAGATGACAAGCTTGCACAAGAAGCGGCCTTGCTTCTCGACCGATTGGTGCGACAGGGCCGTGCCTTCGGTTTGCATCTTTTGCTCGGTTCACAGACGCTCGGCGGCGCTTACTCGCTGGCACGGGCCACCATCGATCAAATGGCGGTACGTATCGCGCTACAGTGCAGCGAAGCCGATGCGCATTTGATCTTGAGCAAAGACAACGCCGCGGCGCGGCTTCTGTCGCGGCCCGGCGAGGCAATCTACAACGACTCGAATGGCCTGCTCGAAGGCAACGATCTGTTTCAAGTCGTGTGGTTGCCCGATGAACGCCGCGAGAAGATCCTTGCCGGCTTACAACGTCGGTTCAAATCGGCGAACATCGCGCCGCCGTTGGTATTCGAAGGCAATGCGCCGGCTGAACCACATCGCAATTACATGATCGAGCGACTGCTGCAAGCGCGAACGTGGCCGGAAAATCCAAGGTCCTTTTCAGCGTGGCTCGGTGAAGCGATTGCCATCAAAGATCCGACTGCAGCCGTCTTCCGCCCTCAAAGCGGCAGTAACTTGTTGATGATCGGACAGCATGAAGAAGCTGCTCTGGCAATGGTTTCGACCGGCGTACTGGGCCTGGCGGCGCAGCACATTCCGACGGACGCTGCTTCGCCGCGCTGCGGACGATTCCACATGCTCGACGGAACCGTTGCCGACGACCTCAATGCCGAATTCCTCAAGACGGCGGTGGACGGTTTGCCGCATCAAGTGCAAGGCGCCGACCTATGGACGTTGGCCCCGATGTTGCAGGAATTAGCACTGGAAGTCTCTCAGCGGCAGAATCGAAGCAGTGCCGATCGCTCAACTCGCTATTTGATCATTCACGGCTTGCAGCGTTTTCGAGACCTGCGCCGGGCGGAAGACGATTTCGGGATGCGGCGCGGCGACAAGCCGGCAACGCCTGCAGAAAACTTCGCCACGATCCTTCGCGACGGCCCTTCCGTCGGCGTGCACCTGATCATGTGGTGCGACACGTTGACCAACGTTAATCGCTACCTCGACCGTACGATGTTGCGTGAATGCACGCAGCGAGTGTTATTCCAGATGAGCGCAACCGATTCGAGCCACCTCATCGACTCGCCTTTGGCGAGCAGGCTCGGCCGCAACCGTGCCTTGTTCCATCGCGAGGAGCAGGAGCAGCCCGAGAAGTTCCGTCCGTACGGATTGCCGACAAAGGAGTGGATCAACAGCGTCAAAGAGGTCCTTCGCCGCCGCGTTTGATGGGATACGTCCTTTCGGCTTTCTCTGGAGCGGAGAAACTAGCGCGATGCGATCAATGAACCGACGGGCGACCGTGGCCGGTTCAAGGCGCCTGGAACCTTGAACTTCTACCCATATTCGTCCGAAATGAAGATCTCTGCGGACAATCGCTTTTGGGGCAACAGCATCAGTCCGATCAAGCCGAAGCAGATTCCTGCCAACACATGGCAATGCGTTGAAGTGATGGTCAAACTCAATTCGATTGCCGACAAACCGGATGGCGAGCTGGCGCCTTGGCTTGACAGCGAACTTCAAACGCACGTTGCCCCAGGCGTCCGCATGTGACCGTGGGCAGGCATGGGCTTCAATCTCGTTGAAGGCGGCGGCGAACTGTTCGAAGGTTTTCGTTGGCGCACCGGCGACCGCCTTAAGATCAATTTCCTTTGGCTGCTGCACTACGTCACCGATGATGCAGCACGGCAAAACTGCGCAGAGAACCCTACCGGCGTGAACCGCGTTTGGTTCGATCACATCGTCCTGGCAACGGAATACGTGGGACCAATTTCGAAGTGAAGATCTTTGGATGGCAATTGCGGTCATCGCTCGGTCGAAAATGCAAACTTCAACCGTCAGGCAACGATTCACGTTGGCTTTATCGGGTCTTCTCGATTTCGATTCGCGATGTTGGGAAGCAGGTCCCGAGTCAGCCTTGAACCTGATTTCGCTGCCTCCGCAGCACAATCCCATCCAACAAATCCAGAGAATGTGCTCGATTTGAGAAAGGTGGTGAGTTGCTCACGGATTTGCAACATTCCCATGTGCAACGGGCAATGTGGGCAATTGCCACAATAATCAGGACCAGAGGGGTAGCTGACATTTCCTTCGACGCGCTCGAACAGTGCGACCACATCGTAAAGTGAGATGCACTCGGGAGCACGAATCAGCCAATAGCCGCCGCCAGGTCCCGGCGATCCGCCGACAATCCCTGCTTGTGACAAGATCGTCAGCATCTGAGCGCCGAACGCAACAGTGGTTCAAGATGGTGAATCCTCCGGGAAATGCCCGCGATGATTGCTGGCAGATCATCGCCGTCGCACATAAGTTGTTCGAACTCGGCTTGCCGGGAATGAAAGACCGAGACGGAAATTTCCTGTTCCAAACCAAGGACCCGTCGGGAAAAGAGATCGAAGCATGGAAATGGGAGAATTACTATGGCAAAGTCAATGTCGATGAATTGCTTTATGAAGAGTATCGCCCGTTCACATTGATCAAGCACAAAGATGTTGCCCCGTATCCGGAGTTGGTGAAGACACGAGGAATGCGATGGCCAGTAGTGAAACAAACAGACGGATCTTGGAAAGAAACCCGTTATCGATTCCTTGAGGACTTCGACCCTTATGTGACGAAAGGCAAACAGGTTCAGTTTTATCACTCGGTAGCCAAAGACGACAAAGCGCTCATTTGGTTTCGACCCTATGTTCCTCCCCCTGAAATGCCGGACAAGGAATACCCGTTTTGGTTGGACACAGGCCGCGTGCTTGAACATTGGCACACGGGCACGATGACTAGCCGAATTCCGTCGCTCAAACGCGCGATGCCGACGGCCTACGCCGAGATCAGTCGTGAAGATGCTGAGCAACTCGGAATCAAGACAGGCGACACGGTGCGTTTGGAAACTCGCCGCGGATCACTGGAACTTACGGCCTGGATCGATGGCCGCGCCCGTAGCCCCAAAGGGCACATCTTTGTGCCGTTCTTCGACGAGCGCCGGCTAATCAATCGACTAACTCTGGATGCGCATTGTGCGTTCAGCAAAGAGCCTGACTACAAGAAATGCGCAGCCCGCGTGATAAAGTGCAGCGGTTGACGTGAGAGATTGCAATGACAATCGAAGTCCCACCATCGGGTGAGCATCATACGGCCGACAATCTGCTGCCAAAGAACCTGCGCAGGTTTGCTCCGATGCTTGCGTCAATTGGAATTGGATTCGCGCTGTTTGGCCTACTCAGCGGAATTCGTGAACCCGCCGCTGTTTCAAGAAACAAGGCCGAGGACCTAGAAGTCTTGAACGAGCCTCATTCACAGATTGCCCTTTCCTATTCCGAACTTGCTGAAAGTGCAAGTCGACAACGACGGAGCTTTCCACAGTCGATTACTGACCTACGATTTGCGGTACCGGCGATTACCGATGAGGTGCCTCGAACTGAAGAGATGAAAATCGCAGCACTGGCTGATCGTGCGAAAAACCGAGCGTTTGATGGTGCGCCGCCGACCATACCGCATCCGACGATCAACGACTCAGCTGCCAGCTGCCTGACCTGTCACAGCAACGGAATGAAGATCGGAAACCGGGTCGCGTCTAGGATCAGCCATGAACTTATGACGAACTGCACGCAATGCCATGTTGAACTGGCGCCGACAGGTTTTCCCACCATGTCAACCACGCCAGCCAACGAGTTCATTGGCGTATTTCGTGCGGGACCGGGAAAACGGGCGATGCTCGGTGCGCCGCCGACTATTCCGCACACGACATGGCTGCGTGAGAATTGTGTTAGTTGTCATGGATTTGTCACGCGGCCTGGAACTCGAACAACTCATCCTTGGCTCACTAGTTGCACTCAGTGTCACACCCCGTCCGCGGCGCTTGACCAGGTAGAATTTGTTGGAGGTCGCTGATGAATTCGCTACAGAATGCCGACGTGCCTCCGATTCCTTTGCTTGTCGAGGGATTGATTTCCGAACAGGTGCTACAGCAACTGTTCTTGGACTTGGTGTATGCCGCGGCGATCTTGTCGGTGCAAGTCAAACATGACCGATTTGCGCAATCTTCCACTGCGTCAACGACATTGGACGATGCATGCGAACAATTGAAAAGTCGAAACGTACGAGCGGTTCAGATTCGCTACTTGTTTGACGGTAGTGAATGGTTCGACACGATTATTCGAATATCGGATCAATTTCGGGTCGTGCGATGCCAATGCAACCAGCAGGTGGATCGTTCTGATTAGCCCTTGCCCCGCTTGAGATCGACCGGAGGAGATTCTCGGAGTTGGAACTGTACTCCGCGACGGGGTCTCGGCGATGCTTCTTGCTCGATATCAACCGGCAGTCTCGACTGCCAGCACTCACCGGTCGCCGCGGAATGGAACCCCTCGTCGAAGAGCTGTCGCATCAACTTCCGATCGAACGCCATCGAATCGGAGTTTTTCTCGAAGCCCGATGGTATTGCCGCCAAGTGCACGCGTGCGCCACTGTCTCGAGCCAGGGAGAACACCTTTCGCAAGTCGCCCTCCATCTGGGCATGCAGAACGCCGCTAAGCGACTCACCGGCAACACGTGACAAGGTTCTTTCGACAGGTTCATTGGGCTGTTGAAGGCCTTTAGCGACAATGACGAAGACGTTCTGTTCCGTTACCGGTTCGGTGGCACGATCAGGCTGCAGCATGTCGCGATGCAGGAACAACGACGCGGCGGCGCCGCCATCGATGTGCAGTTCGGTATGCCTGCGACCGTTCACAAAAATGTCGATCGGAACCGTCGGCAGGAGTGCCGGAATTGCCGCCGACGCCAATAGGATCTTGCGAAACAGATCGAGTCGTTTTGGATCGTTGCCAGCGGCGATAGCGCCCAAGTCCCAAACGACTTGCCGTTTCGTGTCGAGGTTAGTCGTGCCGACGTACAACCTTCGACCTGTTCGATGTGCCGCTGCAATCTCGGCGAGGAGTTCGTCAGTGATCAAGGCGTCGATGCGGCGTTGCAATGGCCCGGAGTCGGCAAACGAATCGGACCAAATGAGTGCCGGCAGTCGCCGCCGGCGATAGATGTCGCGGCCTCGCATGTTGGTGTTGTGCACGAGCACATCGTCATACTGCGATCCAAGGAATGCGAAAGGAGCAATTATGGCCCCGATGCTTATGCCGGTCACAACGTCGAACTCAGGCCGAGAACCGCTTTCCGTCCAGCCGGCAAGAACACCGGCTGTGTACGTACCATTGGCGCCGCCGCCTGAAAGGACTAACAGATTGCGCGGCCTTCGCAACAAGTCGCGAGAGGCGCTGTCTGTGGCGCCAATTCGCCGAATGGCGCCGTCCGTATCAGGTTCCACGTGAAACGCCGAGTCGGGAAAGCGCGGCGGAGGATATCGGCGCACACCGTTGCAACCTGCGGCAACGGCCAACGCGAACACACAGACCGTGACAGATGCAGCACGAACGATTGTTTGACGAGGAATCTTCATTGCGATCCGTAACGCTGACTTTGGAAACGTCGTATCCCAGGCCCTATTTTTGCGGCGATGGGATCGAGACTGCCGGAGGAGGAAGCGACTGAGCGTCTTTCGAGTGACTACCGCCGGGTGAAACATCCAGAACCACTAACGCACAAACAGCGATTAGGATCAAGTAGGTGAATCCCGTTGCCCAATAGGACTTGGAGACAAACTTCAACGCACTGCCGGCAAACTGATTGAGCTTCGGCGTCAACCCGCGAAAATCAACGGCACATACTTCATCCAAGAGCAGGTGGGAGAAAAAGCCGATCGTCACTCCAGCCGACAGAAACAACCGAGGGCGAATCGAGTCGGTCTTGTAAAGCAGGAATGTAACGATACCGGCGATGAGCATTGCTGGAATGCTGTGAAACATGCCTCGATGAACAGTGAGCTTCTTGAACAAATAGGAGACGCCATAACGGATTCCAACGAATAGCCCACCGAGTATCACCAGAATTTGTTCAACCTCAAGGCCGGTTCGAAAGAAGCGTCGAAGCACGATCAAGGGTATGATTACCGCGGCCAGGCCAAACATCTCCCGAACTGGCACACCACTGTCAGAATCTAAGTCCGGCAACATGCCGCCAACTGCGGTGACGCCGGCTACCAGAGTTGCGGTTCCCCAGTCGAGACCGAGTTGCCAATAGGACAGCCCGCCAAAGACCGCACCGAGAGTTGCTGAAAATGCCAGATGCCCTCGAAAACTTGCCATAAGAGTTTACTCTGTAATTTCTTAATTCGATGCTTATGACTCATGGACTTTGCAGTTACGGCGCGGGAAAGTAGCCAAAGACGGCCAAAAACGCAACACCAAGCCCGCAGGCTGAATGAGTTTGCTTGGGGTTCCCGCGTTGCGAAAATCAATTAGTTTGAAAAAATGATCATTACTGACTTTTATTTCATTACTGAATATTTGTATAATACCGAAAAGACTGCTTCTTGAGTCGACGCAAAGGATCTGCAATGACCAACCATCAAATTGCGCTAGCGCTTTTGAGTTTTGCGCGGTCGATGACCCGACAAACGAATCTGTACCGGCAGCGTTCCTATCGGCAGGCTGCGATTGTTGTTCAAGGATTGGACGATCCCGTAACCAATATTCTCAGCCATCGCGGACGGCATGGTCTGGCATCGATACCCGGAATTGGCGAACATCTCGCTTATACAATCGAGACGTACTTGCGATGCGGCCGCGTTGTGCCTTGGAGCGATCGCGACAAAAGTGCAATGTCGTAGGGCTATTCTCGATCAGAATCATGGTAGCGACGGTCATAAGGCCGTCGCTTTTTTGTTCGACTCGTAGAACATGAATATTGGGGAGGTACGAGATTTGTCGTTAATTCGCAACTTCCTTGGAATGATTCGGTTCAGTCACACGATCTTCGCACTTCCGTTCGCGTTGCTGAGCGCGCTCCTGGCGTGGCAAGATACGCCATTTCGTTGGCAGCACTTGCTGGGCATCGTTCTTTGCATGGTGTTTGCACGAAGTGCTGCGATGGCGTTCAACCGGCTCGTTGATCGTAATATCGACGCAAGAAACCCTCGCACCGCGAACCGGCACTTGGTGACCGGTGCACTCAAAGTTCGCACTGTTTCCGTATTTGTTGCAGGTTCCAGCATCGCGTTCATGCTGTCGACTCTCTTATTCGTGCCGAACTATTGGCCGCTTGGATTGAGTTTTCCGGTACTCGTGTTTCTTGCGGCGTATTCTTACACGAAACGCATCACATCCTTCGCCCACTTTTGGCTGGGCGCTTCATTGTTGCTGGCGCCGCTGGCAGCTTGGATAGCCATTCGCGGCCCTTACCAGTTGGTTTCACCACTGCTGCTCGGCGGAGCCGTAATGTTCTGGGTAGCCGGCTTTGATATCCTTTATGCAACTCAAGACGCCGAGTTCGATCGCGTTTCGAAATTGCATAGCATCCCTGCAAGATTTGGAGTTGCTCGATCGCTTCGGATAGCGGCCGCATGCCATATCGTGATGTGGTTGCTGCTGGCGATGCTCACATATGCAAGTCCGCATCTTGGCGCCATTTTCGCGTCGGGACTAATCGTATTGGCAGCGATGCTGATCTACCAACATGTTCTCGTTCGCCCCGATGACCTAACTCGCGTCAACCGGGCTTTTTTCCAGGTAAACGCGGTCATCAGCATCGGCATGCTGGTCTTAGCAATTGCTCAACTTTGGATAGGAAACTGACTGCCGGTCTCAGTCAGCTTTTGATGTGGATTCGACCCGACTCTGACTTCTGACGGCATCTCCGTTATCTGGATTCATTGACTGCGGCCGGCGAACTCGCGACTCGACCATGTCCCAGTCAACGACCACGTGACCGCCTTGCGCCCTGTGTTTTTCCGCCCAGTGTGAAAACTCCATTCGACATCCATGGTCAATGAACGTGAGTTTATCCATGTTCACAATGAGCTCGGTATTCGGCGGCACTTGACTGAGCTTCTCGATCAGATAGGGAATTCGCACAAATGTCGCGGCTCCTTCGAGATACATCGTCGTTCGTTTTGCTTCGATTTCCTCGACGAGACGGATCTCCAGATGGGTGAACATCCACAGGAGCTTCAGGGCCGAGAGGACAATGCCTGCGATTACGCCGGTCAGCAAGTCGAAACAGACGATGCACACGATCGTAATCAAGTAGATCGCGAACTCGAATCTGCCGGCCTTCCAAATTTCACGGATCTCTTTGACCTTCACTACCAACGAATAGCCGGTGAAGACAAGGATCGCGGCGAGTGCCGCGGTGGGAATCAGCTTGAGTAACGAGGGGAACAGGCTGACTATGAGCAGCAGCCACGCGCCGTGCATGATCGTGGATGCGCGAGTCTTGGCGCCGGCATCGACATTCGCTGCGCTGCGGACGATTACGCCGGTCATCGGCAATGCGCCGCAGAAACCACAGAGTGTGTTTCCGATCCCTTGAGCAATTAGCTCTCGATCGTACTTCGTCCGCGGCCCCGAATGCATACCGTCTACTGCACCCGCGCAAAGTAGCGTTTCGGCGCTAGCGACCAATGCTAAGATCGCTCCCATCTTCCAGATCGAAGCAGTTTTGAGTAACTCGAGGCTCTTTGCGTTGGGCAGGTGAATCGCTTGAATCAGGTTCTCTGGTAACTGCACATAGTTGATGTTCATACTTGGGATTTGAGCGACCAATGTTCCGACAATCACCGCAACTAATGGTGCTGGAACGGATTGCAGCAACCGAAACCACCACTGCGGTGGTTTAGTTTCGGCATTCGCGCTATGCTTTTTCTTGAATAGCAACCGCCAAACTATCAGCGTAGCAATTGTCGAAACGCCGACCCAGGCAGCCAGGTGATGATTTCGGTCGCCGTGAGCGACCAGCCCCTTGTACACGGCCTCAGGGATGGCGAGGATGTTCGCAAGACCTGAACTTCTCGCGGTGTCATCGACCATGATGTGAAACTGCCCGGCGAAAATTAGTACGCCGATGCCGGCCAACATGCCTTCAATCACCGCCGGCGAAACAGCGCGGAACCACATGCCGACACGGCAAACGCCTGCGATGACTTGAATCACACCTCCAATCAAGACGGCCATTCCGAGTGCGGCCATCGCGTTCTCGCCATGCTCTCGAACAATGCCGGCAGCGAGAACAATCAGGCCGGCTGCCGGGCCGCTTACCTGCAATGGGCTTCCAGCCAAGAATCCGACGATAAGGCCGCCGATGATGCCGGTGACAATCCCGGCCGCCGGAGGCAAGCCGCAAGCGATCGAGATGCCAAGGCAAAGCGGCAGCGCGACTAAAAACACCACGATCGACGCAGGTAAGTCGCGGGTCAGGATCGCGCCCCATCCCAAAACTTCCTGCTTTGGTGTGGGTAATCGATTGTCCATCGAAGCTCACCATATTCTTTGGACTGGAATTATTTGCCAAAGCAATGCGAGATGTCAATGGGGGTCGCCATTCCCTGTCTGTGAAATCGCGCCTTCCGCTGGGTGTGCATTCTCATTTCGCCCGTTGGATCGTAATAGCACCGCTGAAGTCGGCGCCTGCAAAGGGTTTGACCCTGTTCTGGCGGCATTCTCATCCGCCATCCAGTCAAACTGGCCGCGTTCTGGATCGAATGCGAAAACCTGGCCGGTCGAAATCTTGTACACCCAGGCGTGAAGTTTGATCTTTCCAGACGCAAGTCCTGACGCAATAACTGGATGCGTCCTAAGATTCTCGAGTTGAACGAGAACGTTTTCCTCTACAGTTACGGTCAGTCGAGCGTCGCCGTCAAGCGAAGGATAGAGATCCTGAACAATTCGTTTCGTCGCATCGGCGTGAGAGAGCCATCTCGCAACTCGCGGCATATTCGTTGCAATACTCTCGTCGCTCAATCCCTGCATCGCGCCACATTGAGTGTGACCACAGACGATGATGTCTTTGATTTTGAGCGCACTAATCGCATACTCGATCGCAGCTTCTTCAGCGCATCCCTGTGAGGCGCCGTAGGGCGGAATGAGATTTCCGACATTTCGAATAATGAACAATTCACCTGGGTCGGTCTGTGTGATCAGATTCGGATTAATTCTTGAGTCCGAACATGTGATGAACAGAGCCTGAGGATTCTGCCCGTGTTCGAGGTTGGCAAAGAACTCTTGATGATTGCCGACAACGCTGCGGTAGAACGAATGTACGCCCTGCACCAACTTCTGCATGATTCGCCTCTTTCGTTTTGTATGATCGGATCGGACGATCGGCCTTTGGACGCATGCAAACAGTGCGCGAGCATCGGCCAATCTAGAAAATCAGATAACGAAGGAAGCTAACAACGGAGCGGAGTACCAAGCCCATTTCCGATTCGACAAATTGCAAAAGACCCAAGTTCTGATTGATGGGTTCTCTGACGTTTCGTTGTCTTACCAATGAATGGTACTCGAGTCTCTCCGAGCGATTGCAGAAAACGCCCTGCTCTACGATTTGACGACAAGTATTCTTCCCGCTTTTGCGGTTCGGTCAGCTCGGTGTCGCAACGTTCTTGGCTAGACTCTTCTTCTTCGTCAGAAATCGGCTGTAGCAAATTATGGGCTGCGTAGACAGCGGACTGTCCTGAAGTTACAAAACTGAACACTAGAGATGCACACAACAGCATCGCGACCGCAACTTTCCACGGTGCTACACTATTCCTAAAACGCAAAGTTGAAGAAATCATTGGCCCAAGTTCCGGTTCTGCGGATTCTTCAAATTATACCTAACTTGACGATCTCCTCGGGTCATGCAAATTGCCTGATACAGAGGGAACACACAACGACGGAAAGCAGCACTGCATAGACCCTACGAAAAAGTCGGGGTGACAGGATTCGAACCTGCGACTTCTTGGTCCCAAACCAAGCGCTCTAGCCAGGCTGAGCTACACCCCGTTACCGATTCCATTGTAGGTTCTTCGCATTCAATGGCACAATCTAACGCAAACATTTTACTTTCGCAGGACTTCCAAGAGTCGCTCAAAGTCATCGTTGCTGTCGAACGTCAGAACAATTTGGCCCTTATCCTTCGATCGAACTTTGATTTCGACACGCGTGGCCAGCTTCTGTCGAAGTTCATCCTCCAGTCCCTGCACATGGGCAGTACGTGCATACGGCTTCGATTTCTCCCGTGTCTCGGGCGTCGTTTCACCCATCCTTTGCTGCTTGATCAGCGACTCCAGAGCATGGACCGACAACGCCTTAGCGATCGTCTCTTTCGCCAACGATATCTGCTGGTCCGAATCTGAAAGGCCTTTTAACAGCTTCGCGTGGCCAAGTGAAAGTTGGCCCACGCGAACCATGTCTTGTACTTGAGCCGGCAGGTTCAACAAGTTCACAAGATTGCTGATCGATGAGCGATCCATACCGAGGCGTTGAGCCAGCACATCTTGCGTCACATGATACTTTTCGAGATAGTCGCGAAACCCCTGCGCTTTTTCGATTGGGTTTAGGTCCGTTCTTTGAATGTTCTCAACCAGGGCAGCTTCGATCAGTTCTTGCTCGTCCATCTCGCGAACAAAAACCGGTACCTCGATCAGGCCAGCCCTTTGGGCTGCACGTAATCGGCGTTCACCCGCTACTAGCTCAAAATGGTCGCCAACAGCGCGAACTAGCAATGGAGTCAAAACGCCGTGGTTCTTGATGCTGTCAGTCAACTGCTGAAGCTCGTCTTCATCAAAAGACTTTCGTGGCTGAAACGGGTTCGCGTGGATCTTGCTTATCGCAACGGTTGAAGTTCCGGAGTGGCGTTCAATCATCTCCGCTGCTGCCACGCTGGCCGAATTGAACAGTGCGTCAAGGCCGCGTCCCAATCGAGGTTTAACCATCATGATCTAGTGCCTCTTTCCCTGGCAGTCCGTTCCCAACAAACATCTGCCCTGGCAAATTCCCGAATGCGAATATCTTAACCTCTCGCATAGGTCAACAACAACCAAAATCTTGACTTGGCGAGACAGGGGTTCTACGTGGAACGCGAAAACCCGATTTTTGGCCGCTCGACTCGTTCCAAAAGATTGCTCTTTTCTTTGAAGGCGATGCTATTGTAAGATCACCGCCGTCGATGCCGGAACCATCGACATACGGACTCATGGCTGAGTCCACCGAGAAGAGGTATCGATGAACGGATTCATCGCAACGGGTACGGTTCGCTTCATGTCATTTCATCATCTGAACGGTTGCCTGAATCCCGCTCGACCTTCCTACCGGCTCCTGTCCTGACTCGCAGTCGTTTGATTGAAAGTTCGCCTTCGACATAGCAGTCTCGATTTCGACGAAAGTCGATCTTGCTGCCTCGCTGCGCCGAAGTTGTCTCGATAGGTTTGCGCTGGCAAATAGTGCGCGCCGGAGCCCTTACTCCGGTACACACTCGGGCTGCGCGCAAACTCAAATGACTCGGTCAGGGCTGATTCACTCCCTTTCCCAAAGCGGAAGGATCAGACCCAAATGACGAGAATGCCGATTTTGATCCGGTGTGATGCAACACCGGAAACTGGATATGAAAGCTTTTACCAATGCCTTACCTATGCGGCTGCACTTCAACGCCGCCGGCGAGGAACATATTTCTTCAGTCGATTGCAGCCAGCGACACTCGCAGGCCCAATCCAGCGCGGCGGCAACGAATGGAAGCAGACCGAATTCCCAATTGGCTCAAGCGAAGATGCCGCTGCTACTGTGGACATGATTCAGGAATTGCAGGCAGCCGCCGTCATCGTCGCGGGTCGTGAAATCCGAAGTTCGTACCTGGACGCACTTTCGCAAACCGGCGCACTAGTAGTGACGATTGATACGTCTGCAGGTGGTCCATACCCTCGCGGTCTGCTTGTAAACCCGCTTCTTGCACCGACCGCCGACTGTTATTTGCTGAACCGTGGCTGCCAGGCGCTTATGGGTGCGCGCTACGCAATGGTGCGACCTTTCTGCCGCCGAATGCGACTGATTCGGTCTCAGGAACCTGCTGCACCGTTTCGAATCTTTGTGGCGATGGGTGATGACGATGGCAGGAACCAGGCTGTAATCCGAACCAAGGAGCTGCTCGCCATCACTCGACTCGAAAAGATCGATGTCGCGATTCGCAGCCATCACTCGTCGTTCGAAGAACTGATGGAGTTGAAAAACACCTATCCCGATCGATTGGATGTTGTGACCGAGACCGCAGACGTTGCGTTGCGCGTAGGTCGTTGCCATATGGCAGTCACCTCCGGTGATTGTTGGTCGCTGGAATTAGCATGTGTGGGCATCCCGCAACTTCTGTTGGTTCAGTCCGCACATCACCTGCTAAACGCACAGCGCCTTGACGACGAGAGCGCCGCGACCAATCTTGGGGACTGCGAAAGCGTGTCTGCCTCCCAGTTCCGCCAGGCGGTTCAGAACCTGATGACGGAGCCGCGAGAGCGATTGGTGATGACGCGGTGCAGTCGCAAACTGATCGATGGACGAGGCCCGGACCGGCTCGTCAACGCGCTGGAGATTATGCTCGCAAATCCGAACATCGTCTCGACCGCCGAGCGAATCGCAGCGTAATTTCGGCATTTGGAACTCAAAGCGGCGAGCGATTCTTGTGAGCGCTCGCCGCTTTGCATTTGGTATACTGACCGCGAAACTCATCTCTGCAGGTACTGGAATGACAAAAGAAGACGTATCCTTGATACTCAACGAGATCGGCACACTTCTCGAATTGAAGGGCGAAAGTTCTTTCCGCTGCAATGCCTATCATAATGGCGCCCGAGCGATTTCTCAGCTACAGGGCAATCTCGCTGATTACATCGCTGAAGGCCGGCTGGAGAATGTACCCGGAATTGGCGAAACTCTGCGAGAGAAAATCGTGACGCTGGTATCGACAGGCCGGCTAATGTTCCACGAGGAACTAAAGGCGTCGATCCCGTCAGGCCTGGTTGAGATGCTTCGCATACCGGGACTCGGACCCAAAAAGGTGAAGGCCCTGAGTGAATCGCTTGGGATCGTTAGTGTTGACGCGCTTCGGTCCGCTTGCGAGTCAAATTCAGTTTCCAGTCTCAAGGGCTTTGGCGCCAAAACACAGTCGAAGATCCTTGAGGGCATTCGATTTCTTGGAGAGGTTGGAAATCGAGTTCGCATCGATCAGGCTTCGGCGATCGCACAGGAGTTGATCGTCGCCCTCCGCTCCCTGCCCCAGGTGATCCGTGCGGAACTCTGCGGTTCGCTGCGACGGAGGCGGGAAACTGCAAAAGACATCGACTTGCTTGCGAGCTCAAACGAACCCATGGCAGTCATGTCAGCCTTCGTCAAACTGCCCACGGTCATCAAGATTGTGGCTGAGGGAGAAACGAAATCTAGCGTGGTTGTCCAACAGAACGTTGATGGCGAGCGTGTTACCCTGAATGCCGATTTGCGATTGGTACGAGACGAGCAGTTCCCGTTTGCCCTGCACTATTTCACCGGCAGCAAAGAGCACAATATTCGAGTACGGCAACGCGCCGTGGAAAGAGGACTCAAGCTAAACGAATATGAGTTGGCTGGATCCAAGAGATCGATTCATTGCAAAGACGAAGCCGCCCTTTTTGCTGCGCTCGAGCTGGACTGGATCGAGCCAGAACTTCGAGAAGACACTGGTGAAGTCGAAGCCGCGGCCTGGAGGGAAGGCAAGTCCCATCGGAAATTACCGGACCTAGTAAAACCGGATCACATTCGCGGGGTATTTCACAATCACACGACTTGGAGTGACGGAGCCAATTCGTTGGTCGAAATGGCACAAACCGCAAAGGAAATGGGTTTCGAGTATTTAGGCATCGCGGACCACTCGCAGTCACTTACCGTAGCAAACGGGCTTTCACCTGCCCGCGTTCGTCAGCAACTCGCAGAGATCGACGCTCTCAATCAAACGTTTAAGGGATTTCGAATACTCAAAGGCATTGAATCAGACATCCTGCAAGACGGCTCGCTGGACTACGACGAGTCAATTCTGGAACTGTTCGACTATGTTGTCGCAAGCGTTCACAGTTACTTTCAAATGCCGATAGAAGACATGACGGCTCGCATCGTCAAAGCCATGCAGCATCCACGAGCCACGATGCTCGGTCATGCTACGGGACGATTGCTTTTGAAACGCGAGGGTTATCGAGTCGATTTGGACCGAGTGCTGGAAGCGGTTGCAGCGTCCGGAAAGATGATTGAGATCAACGCACAGCCGATGCGACTGGATCTTGATTGGGTATATTGCAGGCGAGCCAAGTCATTGGGAATTCCGCTTGTCATCAATCCTGACGCACATCGAACCGGCGAGCTAAATCTATTTCGCTATGGCGTGGATGTGGCCCGACGGGGCTGGCTCGAGAAAGATGACGTGTTCAACACCAAATCGTTAAGCGATGTGCTTCGTGCCCTCGGAAAGGAATAGGTTGTGCCGAATCTGCTCTTCGTTCAATAGGGCAAACGATATTTGGGGTTGGCGTCAAGGAATCGGATTACGCGATCCGATCGCTGAATGGCGACTTTGAGAAACGCAACCGCCGCCCGAATTCTATCGTCCGACTCGGCACAGCTGAATCGCAAATACCCTTGACCAGCCGCTCCGAAACATTCGCCACCCAAACATCCGACTCCCAGTTGATCGTCGGCGCCTTCGAGCAGATACATCGCAAGACCGTGCGAGCGGATCCCAAGCCGTTCGCAGATTCGATGGACATTCGGAAACACATAGAAGGTGCCCGCAGGCATCAACACTTCAATTTCCGGGACAGCACGGAGTTCTTCCACCAGCGACTCGACCTTCCGCCGAAAGCGGTTCATCGCGTCATTTCGTTCAAGGGCATCATTCTGCAGTGCAGCGAGCCCGGCTTTTTGAATCATCGGAGGCACGCATGAGATTGTCGTATTGACCAACTTTGAAAGGCACTCGATTGCACTCTTGCAACCAACTGCATATCCAAGCCGCCAACCACTCATGCTATATGACTTGCTGAACGTATATGCAGCCAGGCATTGATCGAGCATACCGGGCTCGGCCAGAATCGTCCGATGCTCGCCCTTCCAGACCATGTGGCAATACGGCTCATCACTGAACAACGCAATGGGTCGCCCGCGAATAAGATCCGCGACGTGCTTGAGATCTTCGCGAGTGGCGACCCCGCCTGTTGGATTATGAGGCGAGTTCAGGAAGATCGCTTTTGCTTTCGGTTCAGTTCTGATAAAGCGCTCGACATCATTCAAATCAGGACGGAATTGATTTGACTGCCTTAACGGGGAAAAGACCGGTCGCGCTCCTCGCCGCTTGACGTTTGGTTCGAATGTTGGGAACTGCGGGCTGAAAAGCAGAACAGCGTCGCCGGGATCAACAAATGCCTCGCAGAAATACTGCTCGAATACCTTTGCGCCGCAACCGACAATTACATTCTCGGCCTGGATCGCGACGCCGAACTCACGGCGATAGTTTTCTGCAATTCCTTCGCGGAATTCGGGAATTCCGGGCGACGGACAATAATGAGTGAGCCCTGCATCTATCGCCTCCTTGCCGGCTCGAATCGCCGAAGACGAGCTTGGGAATGGACTGTCGCCGATCTGAAGTTCGATCACGTCCTTGCCGGCTGCTTTTAGGCGACGTGCGACCGCCAGAACCTCAAATGCAGTTTCACTGGTCAAGCCCGTTGCAAAATCGCTGAGCAAATTCATCAGCAAGCACCTGTCAATTTGGAGAGGCTGCGAAAGATTCAGCGTACTGCAATTTGGAATAATCGCAACGGCTAATACTTTCAAAAATATCTAATTGACAGATATTGTAGTTTTGCCGGCGGAGCCGTCGGCAAATGCCGGTCGGGCGCGGGAATCGTCACGGTAGAACGAAACCCGAGTGAAGTGATTCGAGGAGTCATCAGCCTGCATTCATTGATAGCAGGCCGATGACGCCGCAAACGAATCAGGCGATCCGAACGAGTCGGGCCGGCGCCGGGACCTTTAGAGTGCTTTGCGCCTGCCAGCGGCCGGCGTCCGGGGCGCCTTGCCATCGCTGCAGTGAAATGCTCTGTACGTGTTCTCGTTCTTCGTCGTCCAACAGCTCCAGAAACGCTTCCGTGTAGCCGGCACGAACCTGGGTCGATGAACGGCCTAGAAACAACAATGCGTCAGGCCGATCGTCAAAGACTGCCACGGCACGCCAACCCTGAGGTTTTGATTCGGTGTAGATAATCATCGGTTGACCCTCCCTGGTCGAAACGGAAATGGAGTAATTCAGGCAAATCGTGACAACTTAGCAATCACTTGTCAAGCGAAAAACAATGGAACAAATTCACTACGATAATTCATCGTCCGCGGTAAACAATTCGGCCGCGTGACAAATCATAAGGAGAAATCTCGACTTTGACTCGATCGCCTGGAATGATGCGGATGAAGTTCTTTCGCATACGGCCGGCGACATGGGCAATTACCTCATGGCCGTTGTCCAGTTCCACACGGAACTGTGTGTTCGCGAGCGCCTCTTTCACTCGGCCTTCAACTTCGATCGATTCTTCCTTCGCCATCACAACTCCCGCACGCAAGTACGAACAGTTCTCGCTCAAGACTTCACGCCGACGCGATCATCAGGCGCCACAAACTGCGTGGCTGCGCATCAGGTCGTCGAAACATCGAAGCGAGTATTGTATCCAATTGCGGCAGGAAAGCGACCGGCACGCGCAATGACGCGCGTGCCGTTGCATCGAAATTGGCTGACGCAGTCGCTACGGTCTAACCTCGATCGCGACGGCCATATCCGCCGCCGCCACCGCCGTAACCACCGCCGCCACCGCCATAGCCGCCGCCGCCACGAGGCGGCCGAGCTTCACGCGGCCGCGCTTCATTCACCGTCAAGGGACGCCCCTGAAACTGGAATCCATTCAGTGCCTGAATGGCATTTTGAGCTTCGTCATCATTGGACATTTCGACGAAACCAAAACCGCGAGAGCGATTGGTTTCTCGATCCACCATGACTTGGGCGCTTTTGACTGTGCCGTGTTGCTGGAACAGGGCCAACAGATCCTCGTTCGTACATTGCCACGCAAGATTGCCAACATACAAGTTCTTCGCCATCGCCTGACCAAACCTTTCGAAGTTGTGCTACGGTGAGGACCATCCCACACCGAGTCGGCATGATACGCTGGCGGCGCGGCGTAGGAAAGAAGAAAATTGTGGAAAAATGGAACAACCGCAAAGTTGCCTCGGGTGGCGGTCACTTTGCGGTTGGCGATACTTTCCGCCAAATTTGTGAGCAACTATTCAACGACTGCAAGAATATCGTCCTCGGTCATGATCAAGTATTCGTCGCCATCTAGTTTCACTTCGCTGCCCGCATACGACGTGAAAAGTACGCGATCACCTTCTTTTACCTGGAATTTGGCCCTTTTTCCGTTCTCAAGCAACCTGCCGTCGCCCAGGCTTACCACCCTGCCTTGCTTCGGTTTCTCTTTCGCGGTGTCCGGCAGTACGATGCCGCCTGCGGTGGTGTTTTCCGCTTCCAGTCGTTTGACAACGATCTTGTCGTTAAGAGGTACCACATTCATGGTTTGCAATTCTCCGAGGTGATCAATCGGCGAATGAACTATTGCCTGCCGGCGGCTACGCCGTAATTACGCCCAAGAACTCGAGTCAGGGTATGCAAGACTACGTTCTTGCTGACCGGCTTTGGTATGACACTGTACGCTTGTGCCTGAAAAGCACGGCGAAGAATGCCTTCGCTCGAATCCGCCGTGATCAGGATTACCGGCAATAGATTATTGAACTGCCTGAGCAATTCCAGCGTTTCCAGCCCTGTCAGTCCGGGCATATGTACATCGAGCATCGCCACATGAATGCTCTCGTGCCTAACAATTTCCAACGCTTCTTCACCATCGCATGCAAAATAGATTCGCAATCCCTGAGGCTCTATGATCGCGCGCATGGCATCCAACTGACCGACATCGTCATCGGCGACCAGAATTCCGAGCTCGTTTTCGGAACACCTCTGAGTCATGAACAAGCACCAACAATTGGCAACAAACGAAACCAGCCTGGACCGGCATAGAGCAAATAGGATACCGTCATTGCAGACACAGTATCGCCATGATCATAAGATATTACAAGATAATATCTTAACGAGAATCGTGCTCTAGTGTGATCAATCCAATCGGTGGAATTACGCCTGTCATCATGGCAGACGTCCACCCGTTTTGCGCTTTGGCCAAATCGCATCGGCGTCGAAATCGGATTCGTCAAATGGCACTGGCGCCTGCAAACGATCAAAACAGTAATACTCCAATTCCTGCATATTTGAATCAAACGTTTGCACAATGACTGGCAAGCCGGAGCCTGGCTCCACAAAGAACTGTCGAATGCCTCCCCGTGGCGCCAGCATGTCTGCGGCCGCCGGAAATCGATGTTCGACACATTCCAGCTCGACGCCGAATTCCGGTCGGCGAACCCTTCCCAAGTAATGAACTGAGTCACTTCTTGTCGGCCCCCAATGAATAGGACCAGCCAATTCAGCAAGTCGCGTGGCAAGTGTCGCGAACCCGGTATTATCGATGTTGTGCGGGAACTGTGCTCTTACGATCGTGCTTTCGGGGGCGAAAGCGAGCCGAATCCCAGGACCAAGCAGATCCCCATGCCCGGTTCGGAACAGCACTTTTCCATCGTTTTGGCCTTTCACGTAAATGATCTCCCGGCCATGAGCTGCAACTCCAAGCCATTTCACGTAAATGCTCAGCGGCGCTCGCCGGTATTTCAATAACGCCAGTTCGAGCGGCCGCGCCGCGCCGGATACACTCTCGCGTCGCCGAATTTGAACCTGGTAAGTATTCATCGACCTCTCGGCGGCAACTGCTCGTTCGGCAATGCGCAAAACTGTGGTCTGATCGCCGGCTGAATCTTTGGGATCAGGTTCGGGAGGAGACTCATCGTACGCCAGCTTCATCGACGAGAATCGAACTGTGCTGGAAACTGCGTCGTTTCCGGGATGTCGAATGTTTGCACATCCACACGCGAAAATGCAGGAAATTACAGCGAATACGGCTAGCGCTTCCGTGCGCATCGTTCAAACTCCGGTCTATTTTGCACCACGACTCAATTTCAGCATTTCCAGAAACGAGCCAATGACCGGCGCAAGAAATAGGCGTACCCTCTGACTACTAGCCAGCTTTTCTCCGCCTTTTTGCGCCTACCGAAACATCGTCGGCCAGCGAATTCGACTGTCTTCACCAACAGCTGAATCGGTGCATCGAGTGTCACCGTCAATTTGTACAGCCACAAACAGAATTTGGATGTTCCCATCTTTCGAAGGTATTGAACATATCCCATCTCAACGCTTTCCGTGCTGAAGCCGACGTTGATTCGCGAACTGACGCGGCCATGGTGCGTAATCTCGGCGGCAGGGTAATAGTGCACTTCGTGCAAACGGCCGATTCGTGCCGCCAATTCCAGGTCCTCGCCGCCAAACGAAAAGTCCTCGTCCCATTTGCCCGAGTCAAAAAACACGCTTCGCGGCGCCAAAACAGCTGCTCCCATCAGAAGATCAACTTTGCCGGTATGCTCTGGGTCAAATCCCCCTCGGCGATACCTTCGATACGACTCGCCAAAAAGCCGAGTCCATCGCCAAAGCATCGTTCGATGCAGCAGCGCCGAAACGCTTGGCCGGCAACGATAAGAAATCTGAATGGAGCCATCGGAATAACGAAGCCTCGGTCCTACCATTCCGATTTTCGGATTCGACCTTGAGTATTCGACGAGCTTTCCGAGCGTGCCGGCCGGCACTTCGGTGTCATTATTGAGGAATAGCAAGTACTCGCCTCGCGACACTTCGGCTGCCTGGTTGCTGGCACGGGCGAAGCCATGATTCAGCGAGTTCACAATGAGATGAACCCCAGGAAACTCGCTTCTTACCATTGCGATGGCACCATCCTGAGAAGCGTTATCGACTACGATTACCTCAAGGGCGATTCCCTGGTCCTGGTGAATTAGGGAAGACAGGCAGGAACGCAGCATGTCGCAGCAGTTCCAGTTGGCAATGCAGACAGACACGATCGGTCGATCCGCGGTCATTTCGGTGGTCCTTCACGTTTTGTCGCTTTGACCGAGCCGCCACAACCTAGCAAAACACCGCAAACAGGCCAAGACGTTTGTTTCGCATTGACCTGGATAAGTATTTGAGTTAGAACGCCGGGCGAATTGGACGGGGATTAAGTGGAACGGAATCATGCCATCCCCGGCTCATCGCCGGCTCGGCTCATGGAGGATCGGATCGTGAAGAGGATCGCAATTGTCACGGCTGGCTGCCTGGCGTTGGCGGCCGTTGCCTATTTCACCAATCGTAGCATCTCTCAGGAAAACCCTGTTCGTCCGGCCAGCGCTCAGCAGATGGGACCGAAAATTGCGCTGATCAATCTGGCGATGGTACTGAAGAAATTCGATCAGGCAAATTACCTGGGTGATCAACTGTTGGAAGAAGCACAGCAGGAAGAAACCCGACTGAAAACAGCCGGCGCAGAGATTCAAAAGCGGGAAACCGCACTGCAGGCGAATCCCGATGTCAAGGGCCGAGAAGAAGTCGCCAAGCAACTTCGCCAGGAGAAACTTCAGTTGCAGGAAAAAGAGACGGACGCTCGAAAGAAGTTCGCCGATCGCCAGGCGACGATGGCAAAGGAAGTCTATCAGAAACTCAACGCCGTCATCGACACGATCGCCAAGACCTATGGATATGACTTGGTGCTGACTTACCCTGATGCGACTTCCAAAGAAGAAATAGAATCGCCTCAGCAGGCCTTTCGAATGCTGTCGGCCCCGGCCGTCATGGTTGTCTGGAAGAACCAGAACCTAGACATCACGGAGACCGTGGTCAAATACTTGAACCACAACTTCCCGGCGCCGAATGGCTACAAGTCTGGCTCGAAGCCGCTTGCCGTAACGCCCATGAAGTAGAGTTTGACGCCGCAGGATCGCGGTGTGAAGGATCGCCGTGGCGACGACGCCACGGCGAAACCGGCGCCCTTCGTTGGAGACAGGGAGAAGCACCGGCTGGGAGCAAAAAGGCGGCATCGTCGGCCTGCCACTCCCGCACGGTAAACTTCTTGTCTCCCTGCCTGCGCAGCTCCGCCACGGAAGGTGGGTCCGCGTGAAAAAGCTGGGTTACCGTCAGCAACGAACGCTGGCAGCCACGTCGATGGTTCGAGGCATCGGCCTCTTGTCCGGCCAACCGGTGCGACTTCGTTTTCGCCCTGCTCCGCCCGACACCGGCCTGGTGTTCATTCGCACTGACCTTCGTCCGGCCCGATACATTCCCGCTCGCGCATCGTTGGTCACCGACACGCTCCGACGCACCACGCTTGGTGAATTGCCCATCCAAGTCACGTTGGTCGAACACGTCCTCGCAGCCTTGGCCGGTTTGCAGGTAGACAATTGTTACATTGAGCTCGATGCACCGGAACCGCCGGGGGTCGATGGTTCCGCTCGCGAGTTTGTTTTGGCGCTGCAGGCGGCAGGATACTGCGAACAAAACGCCCGTCGGCCTATCTGGACCGTTCGATCGCCATGCACTGTGCGTCATGGCAACGCAACGCTGAGTTTGCAGCCAAGCTCGGAACTTTCGATTCAATATCGACTCGACTATGGCCTTGGTGCTCCGCTTCCGAGGCAGCGGGCTCAACTTACCGTGACGCCGGATTCGTTCATCCAGGAGCTTTCCGCGTGCCGGACGTTCGTACTTGAAGACGAGATCATGGGCCTGCATGCACAGGGCATCGGCCAGCATATTACGCCGGCGGACATCCTGGTCTTCGGCGCACATGGCCTCGGCGGAAACAACCTTCGGTACGACAATGAACCTGCAAGACATAAAGCACTTGACCTCGTCGGCGACTTGGCCTTGTTCGGCCGAGACATCCGTGGCAAACTGATCGCCATTCGCTCCGGTCATCGCCTGAACGTCGAGCTCGTCCTGACGCTGTTGCGCCGGCTCGCCGATCAACGCCCAGCCGCGGCGAGGCTTCGCGGATTCCACGGACTCCCTGCCAGAAAGAGGCTCGGATGCGGCGGTTGAAAGTCGGCGTCGTCGGTGTCGGTCATCTTGGCAAGTCTCATGCCCGAATCCTCGCAAGTCTTCCCGACATTCAACTCGTCGGCGTCATCGATACTGACAAGCAACGCGCCGCTGAGGTTGCATCGTCGGTCGGATGCAGCGTTTTGCCGGACCTTGACGCGCTTGCAGCGTCCGTCGACGCGGCAACCATCGTAACGCCAACGATATTCCACCATGAAGTCGCCTGCAAATTGCTCGATCGTGGTATTCCACTCTTGGTCGAGAAACCCTTGGCTTCGAACCAATGCCAGGCCGAAGATCTCGTGGCAATGGCCCGTAAGAAGGGATCGATTCTGCAAGTCGGGCACATCGAACGATTCAACCCGGCTTATGAGCAACTTCGCCAGATGCCGATCAACCCCAAGTTCGTCGAATGCGAACGACATGGCACATTTACGGGCCGCTCGACCGACATCGGGGCGGTGATGGATCTAATGATCCACGACTTAGATCTTTTGCTTGACATGGTTGGTTCTGAAATTGTCGCGGTCGAGGCAATTGGTGCAACGATATTCGGCGGGCATGAGGACATCGTCAACGCACGTCTGAGATTCGCGAGCGGCTGCATCGCCCACCTGACGGCAAGCCGAATGAGCCCGACACCAAAACGGAAGATGCGCATTTGGGCGCCGGAAGGCTATGCGGGTGTTGACTTTGTCAAGCGGCGCCTCACCCTTGTGCAGCCATCCGAGGAATTGCGCGAGCACGGACTTAATGCCGATACGCTGGCGCCGACGCAACGCGGCCAATTGCAGCAACAGTTGTTTGCGAAATTCCTTCGACTCAATGAAATTGATCTCAATCAGGGCGACAATCTCACGCGCGAGATCGAACATTTTGTGCATTGTGTTCGAACGAAGTCGCCGCCGCTGGTTCGCGGTGAAGAAGGATTGGCCGCCATTCAACTCGCCGAGCGCGTGCTCGAAAGTGTACGCCATCATTCATGGGAGAATCGCGAAGGCGGCCCCATGGGGCCCGATCAACTTCCTGTGCCATGGGGCAGCCTAGTCCCGCTGCGTCCGATGCAAGCCGCCGCTTAGTCTGACCCACCAGGCTAAGCGATTTGAAAAAACAAGCACACCGCATGCGTATTGCTATTGCTGACTCGAATTCCATTTGATTCGCACCCACTGAGCCACGATCATGAGCCAGGGTAAAGACGACTCGGATCCGACGCCGGCCAAACAGCCTGCACCCACCATTGGCTCACTCTTTCTTCCCAAGAAGTGCCCGAAATGCAATGGCGCTGAGATCAAAAGCGAATCCATCGACGGAGTGCTTTATCGCATCATTGCCTATACAATCGGCGGCATACTCGCAGCGGGCATTTGGTACTTGACGCGAACCTGGAGCTGCACGCGCTGGCTGGCCGCCCTCGTCGGCGGCGTACTCGGCTTCATGATCGCAAGCCTGATATTCGGCTCACACCGACACTCCTGTGCGGGCTGCGGTCATCATTGGAAAACTCGGTGATTCATGCCCATCATTGTTCAATGTTCCTGCGGCAAGAAGCTTTCGGCAAAGGACGAATTGCGCGGCAAGAAGGTAAAGTGCCCCGGCTGTCAACAACTGTTGACGGTGCCGCCCGGCCAGCCGGAGTCCGACGCGATAACGGAGAAGCTCGAAAAAACGGTCACGAACGACTCCAACAAACGGACCGATACCGCTGCTGAACCTCAAAGCAACTCGTACGCGTTTCAGGATGACGACCCACCGAAGCGGAAAAAGGAGACAAATCGAGCGGAGCGAACCGAAAACACGGTCACGAACGACTTGAGCAAACGGACCGATACGACTGTTGAACCTGAAAGCAACTCGTATGCATTCCAGGACAGCGACTCGCCGAAGCAGAAGAAGGAGTCAAGTCGAGCGGAGCGAATCGTCACCGCGGTTCGGAAGAAGAAGCGCCGCAAGTTGACGGTCTGAAAAAAGGCATTGCGTACGATCGGACTCAAACCGAAGCCTTCGAATTATCAAGTTCGCCTCGGGAGCCAGGAAATCACGCTCAACGCGAAGATGCTCGCAGAACAGCTCACCAAGGGCGAACTTCACCTCGGCACGGAAGTTCGGTTACTGGATCCCAACGTTTCCGAAGATGATCGCGAGTGGACCACGGTCGAACAAGGCCCTGCAGCCAAGGAATTCTATGTTCAACGGATCTACAACCCTGTTGGCGCATTCGTTCAACACGGCGGCAAGCTGGGCATGGTGTATTTCTCGATCTTCATGTGGATTGTCGCGCCCCTCATGCTGTTTACGCTCTCGTCGATTATCGAACACGGCGCTAAGGGGCTGTTGTACGGCCCGTTGATCGCGGTGTTGTTCGTCGGAGTGACCCTGGGAACTGTTTTTGTCAGTGTCTGGCTTGTCATGAATGACAATCAAGCCATCGTTGTGATTGGATTCCTGTTGTTTGGCTGTGCGCCGTTCTTCATCATCCTTGAATTCGCCATCATTCAACTGCTGTTCATGGGCATCGGGTTCGCACTTGGGAGCGCTGCCGGCGCCATCGTCGGCGTCATTCGTAAGGACGAGTTTCGCCGTCCCAGCACTTGATCATGTGCATTAGCGGACCATTATCCGTTTCAGGGCCAACTTCGCTTCTCGCGTGATAAGCCGCTCGGATGCGCCGTTCGCTAATTGCTGCAGCAATGCCTTCGCCTCCGGCGTGCCGATCCGCTCGATGACCTCCAAGGCGCGCCATTGCCGCAGCTTTTCGTCACGGAGGTTATTGGGTCCGGATTTCTCAATCAATTCCTTGATACGACGCGTCGCCTCCGCATTGGGGCTTCGGTCGAGCGCTGATTGAAGCATTGGAAAAGCGTCTTCGCCTAATCGCGTCAGTTCGAGAGTCGCCTTTTCACGAACGGCAAATCGCGCGCTTCCGAGGTCGTCCAACCACTGATGCACTTGGGTTTCGTCAAGTTTCGGCCTGGGCTTTTGCAGTTCCTCTCGGATCCAGGGTATTACATGAGCCTGACTCAGGTTCTCGATTGCGACAAATGCCGTCTCGGAATCCGAAGAAAGCAGCTTCTTCCAGTGTTCTTGAAAATGATCGCGCGTGAACGCCGAAGCGTCTGCTCCGCGCGGCAGAAACTTCGCCAATGACCAGATGACGATTCCGGAGTCGTCGCCTCCGGATACAAGAGTCTTCCCATCGGGAGCGAAAGCCAGACACGTAACGAAGTTGCGATGTCCGCGAAAAGCGGCAAGGCGCGAGCCCGAGGCGACCTCCCATAGGCCGATGCTGCCGTCAATATTTGCATGAGCGAGCAACCGGCCGTCAGCGGAAATGGCCAGCGCAGCAGTATTTTGCCAGAGTTCGGTGCTGAGAGCGCTCAGGATGTCAAATTCAACATCATCGTCTTGCGGATTTGGTTTGCCGATGACTCGCCGTTCCCTGCCGGTTGCGACTTCATAAATCACTAAATGACTGCTGCCACAGCGAATGAGCATGGATCGCCCATCCGGCGAGTAACTGAAACCGAATGGAATCTCTTCGGGCGACAACGCAATGTCGCGCCAGGGCTTGCCTGTGGCCAGGTCTAGTAAACTGATCGCGGAATCCATCGTATTGACCGTCATCCATCGTCCACATGGCGAGAAGAGCCCGCCCATCACCAACGCCTCGTGCACATCGACATCTTCCGGAAGCATGAAGGATCGGAGTTCTTTCTTCGCGGCGACATCGAAGAGTTGTACCTTTGTTCCTTGAACCTGTTCGAAAATCGCTAACTTGCCGTCGGGTGTGAAAGCGAGGCCATCGCAATTCTCGTTTGCCTGGAATGGGATCCGATGGAATCGTTTGTTGTCGGGCAAAGATCGAATCTCAATGGCTTCTTCGGTACTGAATGCGAGCCAACGCATATCCTTTGAAGTTGCAACGCAACCGCCTTCCTCGATCGGAAATCTCGAATTGCTACGCCGCAGGCTCGCGCCGAGATCCCAAAACTGGATTGAGCCCTCTTCCGCCCCGGTCATCAGCGTTTTTCCATCGTCTGAGAACTGCAATACTCGGATCGCGGATGTGTGATCGCCCGGCGGGAAGATTTCTTTACCGGCAGCGTAATCGTAAAGTCGAATCGTCGCGTCTTGGCCGGCGACCGCAAACCGTGAACCATCTGAGGAAAACGCGAGCATTGCCGTCGAAATTCCGTCAGCAAGAAGCAATTGGCCGGCCTCTGATCTGTGACGTGAGCCAAATCGACGCGTAACCTTTCTCGTTTGCAAGTCAATGACTCGTAAGTCCGCGTTCGGCGATACGAGTGCGACTGCTTCGAGCCCATTTGGGTGCATGGCAAGGTCTAGGACATCCAGTTTCGTCAAGAACGGCGAACCGATCTTGCCGCTCGACACTTCGATCGTGCAAAGTCCACTCGGCCCGCCGCAGATCAGTTTCTTGTGGTCGGGCGTGAACGCGGCACAGGCAATCGTTGAATGACCACTGCCGCGGGTGTTAAGTAGCGCCTTGCCTGTTTCGACATCGATGAATTGGATTTCGTCGCGGCCTTCCTGTTCGGTTTTGCACCAAGCAAGAACCTTTGAATCGGCTGAAAACATCAGGAAGTTCTTAGGAGATACTCTGTTGACGATTACCGGCAATGTCGATTTACCCGATTCAGTTGCAACCAGTCGAACCTGCGTCTTGTCATTACTAGGCCGTGAAAGCTCGGCGACCCACTTGCCGTCGGGCGAAAGAGCGCACAGGTCCATCTCGGGCAGTCCGGCCGGCATCCGGACACCGTTGCGCTGTTCGCGGATGACTTTGCCATCGGCAACGTTCCATATCCTCATCTTGCCGTCTCGATAGCCGATGCCAACCGCGCGAGTACCGTCGGCGGAGAGGTGTGCTTGAAAGACTCGCAGTCCCGACGGATCGCCGGCATCGGCTTCGAGTTTCAAACCGGTAGGTCGCAACGCTCGCCGTTCCAATCCATTTGAAGCGTCCCAAACGCGAATGGCGCCGTCCGTTCCGGCAGACACAACGGTCTTGCCGCCATCGGCGAATGCAACTGTCGTTGCGATGCCGCCGTGACGCATCCGTGTTGAACCGAGCCGGCCAATCGCATGTTCGGGCGGCGGCTCATGAGCAATCACTGTCGACGCCATTGACCATATCAAAACGCTGAAATGCATCCGGATGTTTTTCATGGCAACGCCGCTCGATGTGGAATCACGCCCATCTAACTGCTGCCGTTAGCCTACAGCATCTTGGCTTGCAAAGCGAAGGATCTCCGGATTTGCCACTCTCAGATAATCGGCCGTTGCGAGTATCAGAGAATCGGTGAGAGAGCCGGCGTTGAATGCAATGACCTCGTTTTCAGTGACAGATGGATCGACAAAAAGAGGAAGCGACAGAATCGGCGGCCCAAACGGCGGCACCGAACCCGGCGCCAAGCCGGTAAGTTCCAATAGCTCCTCGCGCTCTGCAAACCGGGTTTTCTTCACGCTGAAATGCTTCTTTACCGCAGTAGAATCAAACTTTCGATCCGCACTGAGAACGAACAGACGAAAGTCGTCGCCAACTTTCACGACCAGAGCCTTGCCGCCCACTCGCACGCTTTCGCCGCGTGCCTTGGCAGACTCTTCCGAAGTGAACGTCGGATCGTGAGACACGTGCCGAAAGGAAACTTCCTCTTGATTCAGCCAGGCGACGATGCGATCAAAAGTTGAAGTCGACATAATCCCTCGCTCCGTTTCGACTAATCTTAGCGAAACGAGGCCAATCAAAACGACACAGGAGGCCGATGGCCTCCTGTTCGCTTGAGTGCTGGACGAAGTTGGAATCCGGGACTCAATATTGGACTTGCAATGCAACGCTAAGGCCCATCATCCAGAAGTCTGTCTGGTTGAAGTTTCGAATCGGGTTTGGCGTCAGGATCGGTCCCAGACCGTAGATCGCACTGGTCGGCACATACTGGCCGTTGACCTGAGGATCGATCTCTGTCCCCGGGCGAATAACGTTGTTGATCCAGAAGAAGTTGTAACCGAAGAGCACGTCTGTGTTTCGAAGCATGCGGTAGCCAACTTTGACCTGCGAATCGATCGACCCGGCATAGACGTACCGGTGCGTCCGGCCAATGTTGCTGGTCGCCGCAAGCAGACCGCCAGGAACTTCGTTCGCGGCCCCGCCAGGAGCCAGAATCAGCCGCGATACACCCTTGATGTCGAGTGTCTGATAGTTGGGCCCGATACCGAATTTCGTACCCCACTCAAACGCCCAGCGGCGATAGTGGTACTGGCCCCTCAAACCAATCTGAGTGGCAAGATACTGGTTCTTCGTGTCGAAGTTGTCTTCTACGTCGATTCGATTTGGTGCGGCGAGCAGAGCGCCATAGAAGCTCACAACGCTGCCCGGCAGGAAGGAAGATGTTTGGCGAACCCAGAGTTCTTCGTTCAACTCGAAGTAGCGAGAGCCAAACGTCAAGCTGATTTGACGACGCTCATCGACGTACAGCCGACGCAGCGAGTTGGCTTCCAAAGTCCAGTTGAAGCTGGAGGTATCTACGAACACGCCGCCCGTGGCGAAGCCGGGCGAAGCGACGATCAAGGCCCCGGGAACGCCGGCGTTGGCGTCGATAACCGGTCGAGCGACGACTTGCGGTCCGAAGCCGGCCTGGAATCGGTCGTTCTTGGTTTCAAGAATGGTTGCGGTCACTTCCCATCCGCGAATCGGGTTGCTTGGCAACCAGCTGCCAAAACGTACTCGTCCGCCGGAGATCGGGTTGAACCTCAAGTTCTGGCCGGGATAGAGTACGGTGCCAGCGGGCGTGCCAAGGATGCCGCCGCCGACCGGCGTGCCGACCGACACCAGCTGTGTGTTGGTGGGCATCGAATTAATGAAGTAGAGCAGATACTCAAACGAGGTCCATGCTCGCTGAGCGCGGAGGCCGTAGTCGGTATCATCCGGCGGCATCTGCAATCCGGAAGGCAGCAACGCCTGGAAGCCGCCTTCACCGGGAACCGGAGCAACCGGAAGCGGTTCGACGGCGCCGGGAGCCGGAGGCTGAGCCAGTGCCAGTCCTGCACCAACCATCAGGACCGCAATCGAACCAAGAAGTCCGTTTCGCATGGAAAGCTCCTGTCTGCCGACCCAAACTCACCTGATCAGGACTGCACCTGCCAGGTGCGGGAGGAACTCGACGCCGCGATTAAACCCCCTCGTTGCGTCGCCCTTGACACCGGCGGTTGTCCGACGGTGTATCTGCTTTCATTTCCGAGGCGGCCGCCGTGTTCACACAGCCGGCCTTACCTCTATCCACACCAATGCATTTTAATACTGCACCGTCATTCCGAACTTGATGCCGCCAGCCCAGTAATGGCTGTTGTTGAAGATCCGGTTCGGGAAGGCGTTGCCGCCTAACAGTGCGCCGTGTTCAGGCCTTCGTGGCACGATCGTCGGATTGACGAATGGGTCAATCTGATCGCCGGGCCGGACCACGTTGTTCCAATAGATGTAATCAGCTCCGTAGTAGACCATGAAGCCGCGGGTTAGCTGCACGCCAAGTTGAATGCCATTCTCAGAACCCCAGGAGAACTGATTGTTCGTGCGTCGGCCGAAGTTGGTCAACTGAGCGAGCACGCCGCCAGGCACTGTGACGGCTGGGCCGCCGGCGCCGGACAAACGCGTGAAGCTTGAAGATTCGACCGAGGCTCGGTTGTTGCCCATCGCAAGCTTCGTGTTAAGGCCAAATACGAAGTACCGCCAGGCATAACTGAACTGCGAGCCGAATTGCCCGGAGTAAAACCTGTTTGTTGTTTCGAATCGATCTTCCCACAAGAGCGTGGATCCCACCGGAGCAGCGGCGCCGAGGAATGTCGGTCCGAGGGCGGCGACCTGCGTCCGGGAGGTAACCGCAATCGCTTCGGCCAGGTTGAAGTGCCTGAAGCCGAGGAGCGCGTTCCAACGGAATCGAGGTCCGCGATAGAAATTAAAGAGCATGTTCAGGTCAGTGCCCCAGAACTGCGATTGAGCGAGGCCAGTCATGGCGCCACGGTTGCCGGGCGACGATGCGCTAACGAAGTCCAGCGCACCTGTGAGGTCGTTAATGAACGGCGTTCCGATGATCGGAATGCCAAGGGGGCCGGTCGCGGAATTCACGATGATCGGCCTGCGTTCCAGGACAAATCCGGATGCTTCAACACCGACTCGTGTAGAGCCAGGCAGCCAGGAGCCGACCGTAACTCTGCCGCCGATAAATCGATTCCAGTCGAACGGTCGATTGCCGAACAACAGAACCGCACCAGGTGTACCCGGAATCGGACCGTCAATCGGGTTGCCGGCTATGATCAATGGCCAGCGGGAAGGTCCGGGCCGAGTCCACCAAATCAACAGTTCCGGTCGGAACCAGATTCGTTCGAGGTAGATGGTTTCGTCATCTAAGTCCCCGGCAAGGCCGGGTACTAACGGGGCCATCGATGGGTCGGCCGACGGAACAGGCAGCGGCTCGGCGTTGTTGAACTGCACCGGCGTGACCAACGCCCGTGCACCGTTCGCCGGGGCGGTCATTGTGGGCGCCTGCCCATAGGCTAGGCCGGCGCTGATCACCAAGACCGCAAACGTACCAAAAAGTCCGTTTCGCATGGAATGCTCCTGTCTGCCGATGCAGACCCTCCCAAGCAAATCCCCCGACCTGGGAAGGCATCGCGGGCGCCATTCATGCCGCTAATATGAGCGCATTGAGGTTGCCCTCACGTTTGATCGGTTCGATACAATCAAAACATGAGGAGTTTTCCCCCAAATCGGCATTTGCGGCAGGGTCGACCCAACCCGCAAATCTCCTCGCTCCGGCATATTTGCCCAAATCCACATTCGTTCTAACTCCCAATCCAATCCGAATCACAAAACCCTGCTAAGATGGTGAATATCGCTGCAGCACTGCCTGGTACTGGTGGATTCATCAAATGTCTGATCCTACATTCCAGGCCGTCGATTCCGTTCGACTGCTCCATAATCTCGGCGGCAATCAAGTTCTGATGCGAAAGTTGGCAGACGCTTTTGAGCAAAGCTTACCAGCCTGGCTCGAAGATCTTCATTCCGCACTACAGAACCATTCGCCCGATCGATTCAGCAAGGCTGCCCACAAGATCAAAGGCGCACTCGCGACCTTGTCCGCCGATCACGCCAGCCGATTGGCCCAGTCCCTCGAGGAAATGGGCAAAACGGGCGGCCTGGCAAACGCTCCCACCGGCGTCGCCAATCTTGCATCGGAGCTGATTCGAGTTCGAGAGTCGCTCCGTACCATAATCGCTGAATTTGCCAAGACCGATTTGAACGCCGAGTCGTGATGCGGAAGCAGTGTATAATCCCCGAATGCTCGATTTTCGTTCCCTCACCCATGATGCGCTGGGGCATTATTTGCGCCGGCACGTTGACGGCGAAGTCCGCTTCGATGAAGGGACACGTCGGCTGTACAGCACCGATGCGAGCATCTACCGAATACAACCCGCCGGCGTCGTCATTCCACGTACACCTGCCGCTCTTCAGAGCTCCATTCAAATTGCCATAGAAATGGGCGTGCCCATTACCGCACGTGGGGCAGGTACAAGCCTCTCAGGCCAATCGATCGGCAGCGGCCTCATTATCGATTGCAGCAAGTATCTGAACAAAATACTCGACATCGATCCTGCCGCTCGCATCGCCCGCGTTCAACCCGGTGTGGTTCTCGATCAACTGAATCGTGCCGCGTTTCCATATGGCCTTCAATTCGGCCCCGACGTGGCGACTTCGAACCGCGCCAACCTCGGCGGCATGATCGGCAACAACTCCGCCGGCGCTCGCTCCATCGTTTACGGAAAGACGATCGACCATGTCCGCCGGCTCAACGTAATTCTTTCCGATGGCAACCTTGCGGACCTGGGTCCGGTCGGAGCTGCGGAATGGGACCGCCGCGCGGAGTTGAATTCGCTCGAAGGTGGAATCTATCGGTCCGTTCGTCGAATCGTCGCCGAAAACGTCGACGAGATTCGCAAGCGTTTTCCAAGGATTCTTCGCAGAGTCAGCGGCTACAACCTCGACACCCTCGCTGCTGGACACTTGGACGTCGATCCTGCTCGTCGGCCCGGACTCAAGGATCTGATCGTTGGAAGCGAAGGCACGTTGGCTATTCTCGCCGAAGCGGAACTGTCGCTCGTACCTCGACCGAGAACGCGTGGCCTCCTGGTCCCTCAGTTCGATTCCTTGTCTGCCGCGTTGGATACGCTTGCTGTCTGCCTGGAGTATCGCCCCAGTGCCGTTGAACTGATGGATCAACTGCTTATCGACCTTGCTCGTTCGCAGCGGTCACTTCGAGAGGTGATGAAGTCGATTCCTGGACGGCCGGCAGCATTGCTGATGGTGGAGTTTTCCGGAGACGATGTTCGCGAGGTTTCGAGCCGCGTTCATGACTTGCAAAGGCGCCTGACAAGTGCCCGAGGTTTGTTGATTGCTGTTCCCGCAATTGAGTCGGAAATACGGGAACCGCTTTGGAATCTTCGCCGTGCGGCAATGCCGCTACTCTACGGTATGCCCGGCCTTCAAAAACCCGTCACTTTTGTTGAAGACACCGCCGTCTCGCCGCAACAGCTTCCCGAGTTTGCTCGTCGATTCAAGGAGTTGCTGCAACAGCACGAAGCAGACGGCGCTTTTTATGGACATGCAAGCGTCGGCTGTTTGCATATTCGCCCGTTGTTGGATCTTAAGGATCCAGACGATGTTGCGAAAATGCGCCGCATCACCGAGCACGTCACCGACCTGGTGCTCGAATACGGCGGCGCTCTTTCCGGGGAACACGGCGACGGACTCGCACGAAGCGAATGGAATCGCAAGATGTTCGGCGCGAGTTTGTACGAGGCGTTTCGACAGGTCAAACAAGCATTCGACCCACACAACCTGTTCAATCCCGGCAAAATCGTAGATGCACCGGCGATGACGGAGAACCTCCGTTATCAACGCGAAGACCCTCCTGAACCTCCCACCGTTTTCGACTACTCGCGGCAAGATGGGTTCTTTCGATCCATCGAACAGTGCAACGGCTCCGGCGTCTGCAGAAAACTGCAAGGCGGTGCAATGTGCCCTTCATTTCGCGCCACGCAAAACGAACAGGACAACACGCGCGGTCGGGCCAACGCATTGCGACTGGCCCTCGCGACGCCGCCCAATGCGAAAAATCCGACACCGCCTCTCGCCCAGCGCTGGGTACACGATGTCATGGACCTTTGTTTGCAGTGCAAGGCCTGCAAGACGGAATGTCCAAGCAATGTGGACATGGCCAAACTCAAGGCAGAGTTCTTGCATCAATATCACCTGCACAAACCGCGTCCAGTCGGTCACTGGCTGCCGGCAAATGTTCATCGCATGTTGCCCCTGATGGCGCCTTTTGCGCCGATCATCAATCGCATGAACCGAAGCCGGCTGTTTCGATGGCTCGTCGAAAAAGTCGTCGGAATCGACCGCAGGAGGTCGCTGCCGACCCTATGTCGCAATCACTTTCGCAAATGGTCCCATCGCAGACCTGCGACAAATAACGGCAGACGGGTCATTCTGTTGGACGACTGCTTCACGACGTTTCAAGAACCACAGGCTGCGTCGTCTGCCGTACGCGTCCTCGAAGCAGCAGGATACGACGTTGAGTTAGCGGGCATCTGCTGCGGCAGAGCACTGATCAGCAAGGGGTATTTGCCTCAGGCACAGGCTCTCGCACGTCGTGGCATCGCCGATCTTCTCCGTCGCACCACCGATGGTACGCCGATTCTCGGCATCGAACCGAGCTGTTTACTTACACTTGCCGACGAATGGACGGAACTCGTTCCTGGGGCCGCGTCCCGGCAAGTCGCTTCTCGAGCCAAGCTTGCAGATGTGTGGCTGGCCGAGAAAGTTCAGTCCGGCGATTGTTCACTTCGATTCAAACACCAGCCGGGACGGATGTTGCTTCACGCGCACTGCCATCAGAAAGCACTGGTTGGCGCCGCCGAAACTGCCGCGGCACTTAGACTGATCGGCGGCGCCGACGTTCAGGTTCTCGATGCCGGATGTTGCGGTATGGCTGGTATATTCGGCTACGAAAAGGAACACTTTGATTTGAGCATGAAGATAGCCGGCCTGCAACTGGTCCCCGCGCTACAGACAGAGCCGGCTGCGGCAATTGTCGCAACAGGTACGTCTTGCCGGCATCAGATTCACGATGCAACCGGGAGGACGTCGCTGCATCCGATGGAAGTCTTGGCGAATAATTTGAGCTGAGACAGATTGACCGAAATTGTAAGTGTGCCGATCCGCGTTCAAACAAAAGGGGCAGGCATCGAAAGATCGATACCTGCCCCAAAAAGCCAACAAACGGAATGGCTTAGTAGCGTGGGCCGCGGCCGTAACCGCCGCCGCCGCTGCCGCCACGGCCGCCGCCGCCGTATCCGCCGCCACCGCCGCCCGAACGAGGCGGCCGACGTTCTTCACGCGGCCGAGCCTCATTGACGGTCAACGTGCGGCCCTGAAACATGGAACCGTTCATCGCGGTCACCGCAGTATCAGCCCCGTCGCCCATTTCCACGAAACCGAAGCCTCGCGACCGGCCGGTTTCCCGATCCTTGATGATTTGCGTGCTCACCACCGTGCCGTGCACGGAGAAAGCCGCCCGGAGGTCCTCCTCAGTCGTCGTAAACGGGAGGTTCCCCACATACAGATTCTTAGCCATGATCACCCTTCAAAACACAAACAAAGGACAGCCGTCATAGCGACGGTCGGAAGAAACGGCGAACGAAACGCACCGCCAGCCCAAAGGGCTGACGTTCCTCGAACAGGTCTTTTGGTGGCTGTGCGCAGAGTGGACTCAGGACAGTTCCGCCAAGAAGGGCCGGTTGCACGGATGGGGCCTACCGTACGTCATCTTCCTGCTCAGCCGAGCCCATGCCCGGCTACAAACTACCTGGAGTATAAGAACGTCCACCCAAAAAAGCAATGTGAAAAAAGTATTTCGCGACTGTGATTGCCCTTGAGCTGCGGCGCTTCGACGAAGCGTCGCAAGAAAGCAAAAACCCTAGCGCGTCCCTATTCTCAGGTTGCGATAGGCGACCGGGCCATGGTCGCCTTGAAACATAATTGGGCCTACAGGCGCTTCGATGCCGTTGACGCCGGATGGAGTCGGGCCCTTCATTTCGACGTTTTCATGAATGATCTGGCCGTTCAGAGTCACTTTGATGAACTTGGCGTTGGCGAGCTTCTTGCCACCTTCGAATTTCGGCGCCTGAAATTCGATGACGAACTTCTGCCACTCGCCGGGCTTGCCGCAGGCGTTCACTTTGGGAGCGCTTGCGCCATAGAGGCCGCCCATGTCGCCGGGGCCGATCTTTGATTTGCCGAAGCTGTCGAGAACTTGCACCTCGTATTCACCCATGACATAAATGCCGGAGTTAGAGCCCTTGGGAACCATGACCTCGACTTCGATGGTGCAGTCACCGAATTTCTGCAAGGAGTAGATATCGACGCCGCCGCCGGCAGTGTTGACCAGTTCGCTGCCTTCGGCTGAGAAAGCAATTTTCGCCGGGTTGGCCGAGTCGAGCCCAGCCGTGCCGACTTTCCACTTGCTGCGCTCGGAGGGCTTTTTCGTGGTCCAGCCGTCGAGGTTCTTGCCGTTGAAAGGCATAACCGGGTCGGCCGCAAAGATGGCGCCGCACGTTGCGAATGCACAAAGCGTCAAGATAGATCGCATGTCAATCTCCGATTACTTGATGGACTATTTCGCGGGAGCCGGCAGAAGCTCTTCGAGCGATTGTCTCGCCGACGAATGAACAACCCTGTCGAAGGCAACCGATTGCAACCACAATTAATTCGGACCAAAAAGTACAGCAGCAAATCGACGTTTGCGAAGCAGCATTACTTGCTTTTCAATTCGAACGGGGGCAGGTCATTCGTGCCACCGGTGATGTCCACAGTGAATTGCGGTTGCTGGCGGTTGTAGTATTTCATCGAGACCTGGTTTTTCAATTTGCCGGCCATTTCGAGTTGGCCTGGATCGTCATCAGTCGGAACGTTGCCATCCTTATCGACCATTCTCGAAATGAAGACCTTGTACTTTCCCGGCTTGAGCGAAAAAGCCGCTTTCGGCGGCGAGTACTCGAAAGTTCCGTCGTCCTTGGTGAAGACGACGCAGCCGTTGAGCCCGGCCTTCGGGTCAACCGGTTCAAACTCCACCTTGGCTCTTGCGCCAATCGGGTTACCATCGAGCGTAACCTTGCCTTTGACGGTGGAACCACCGCCGGAGCACCCGGCTGCAACGGCTGCAATAAAGGCGATCAGGCACTCAGCACTAAGTTTTACTTTGGTTTTCATGTATTGTCGTAGCATTGGTTGTCCAAACAGAAGTTACTTGGTGAATCTACTGCACATAAGACAAACGGCGAGCCGTATTGGCTCGCCGTTACAATTACAATGTCCAAGCTACGTAAGGATCAATCCGGCAAAACGACCACTTCGGTCCCGTTCGGAGTCCCCAAGCGATGAAACGTAACGTAGTCAATGCCATCGGAGAAACCTCGAACCGATCCATCCAAGAACACAAAGTTCGTAGTTCCTGGATGATGGCTGCTGAATCCCCAGGCATAAGTACATCGCCGCGAAGACGACGTGTTCGGTGCACACGTTCCATAAGGATAATTCGGCGTGGTGCCATTCTCCGGTACAACGAAGGCTGCAAGTCCGACTGATCTCCAACTAGTTCTTCCATGGACCGCGGTATGCGTTCCCGTACCCCAGTAAGGACCATAAAGAGTGCTAGTGTGCCAGCGTTGCACGGATTCGCCGATTCCGATGGTATTACTGACCCCGTCACGCACTTCGTCCATTCGAACAGCACCATTGTTGCCGAATGCACCCTTCGGAAGTTCATTCGATATAAGGTGATAATTGGGGTCGTAGTCTGTGCAGGCACCAGTATTGAACAAGTAATTGCTGCGAGCGGCGCCAACCATTTCATAGAAACTGCTGTTACTTGCTTCGATCGGCGGCGGGTTCGAATCGGAAGGACAAGTAAAGACCTTGAGTGGAGTGGCGGACACAGCATCATTGTTCGTTGATTGATTGGCGACGGGGATGCCATACGGGCTCGACGCGCTTGCGCGGAAGCGATAGTTGTATTGCCGCCACAACGGCTCTTGTTCCAGGTAAGGCAACAATGCCACGAAACCGCTGTGATTGTAAATCAAATAAGGCGCAGGGTCATTTCGGTAGCTAACTTCCGGGCCGGAATACGGTGTGTTGGTTGCATTGTTGTAGCGTCCCGAGTGAATCAGTGCGGCCGGCAGGCGGCCATTGTGCGCGCTGGCGAAATTGTTCAGCGCCAAACCCATTTGCTTCAAGTTGTTCTGGCAGCTCATGCGAGCAGCAGCTTCACGGACTTTTTGCACGGCGGGGAGGAGCAAACCGATCAGGATCGCGATGATTGCGATGACCACCAGCAGCTCGATCAACGTAAAACCGGTACGAATTCGGGAACGAGGCAACATGGCCCCCTCCAAATGGAGAATGAAAAGATCGACTCATCCTAGATTCTAGTTCCGATTGTGAATCTTTGTCAACCACGATCCGGTATTGTGACAAAAAGAAACATCGGCCACGTCCGCAAGAGCTGCCTGCAATTGGGACCGCGTCTCTTGTCGTTTATTTCCCTTTCAGATGCTTGTCAAAAAACGCCTCGACCCTCTTCAGCGAATCTGGCGTGAACACTTTGCCGTCGTGGCCCGCACCTTCGATGACGATGAGCGTTGACTCGACTCCGCCCTTCT
>Ga0233424_10000195_pt1 | contig 84989 bp, 72 predicted proteins | sample Watercolumn_Towu_FD_181011 | JGI IMG/M metagenome (GOLD analysis project Ga0233424, IMG submission 181011) | Freshwater microbial communities from Lake Towuti, South Sulawesi, Indonesia - Watercolumn_Towuti2014_125_MG | ecosystem: Environmental > Aquatic > Freshwater > Lake | place: Indonesia... | reverse complement strand
CGCGCAAGGATTACCTCGCGCAGTTCGAAGCCGTGCTGACCCACGCCGCCAGCCGCTCGTGTCCCGAACTGGTGCTGATCAGCGCCGGATTCGACGCCCACCGCGCCGACCCGATCGGCTCGCTCGGCCTCGAAACCGAAGACTTCGAGCCGCTGACGAAACTCGTCCAGCAAGTGGCCGACCACTACTGCCAGGGTCGCCTCGTGAGCCTGCTCGAAGGCGGCTACAACGTGGACGCGCTGGCCGAATCGGTCGCGTGTCACCTCAACGTGTTGATGACCACGTAGGGCAGGCTCCTGCCTGCCTCGGTGAATCATCTCGTTCCCAAGCTCCGGCTTGGGAACGCCAGCTTGGAAGCTCTGCTTACAGACAGCGAAGCAGAGCTTCGCGAAGTCGGGTTTCCAAGCTGGAGCTTGGAAACCAGTAACTGCACCGTACGTCGAGGCACGAGACCCAACTCACATCTTGATGGACCTCTCAACCTCGTCCCAACCTACCGCTGATAGACCGGCAGATACCCGTTGTCCAGCAGCAGGATCGTGGTGTTGATCGCGGTCGTGTAGACCGGGCCGACGTGCCCTTCCTTCCAGCTTCCGTCGGCCGACTGCTTACGGAGGATCTTCTCGTTCCCAAGCTCCGGCTTGGGAACGCCCGCTTGGAAGCTCTGCTTCCAGACAGCGAAGCAGAGCTTCGCGAAGTCGGGTTTCCAAGCTGGAGCTTGGAAACCCGTAACTGCACCGTACGTCGAGGAACGAGACCCAATGCGCGACGATGCATGGTCGGCAGGAGCCGACCCTACTCGTTCGGTGTTTCGTCACTGTCTCGTTTCCTCAGCAGCCACCGCGGGAACTTCACCAATGCCAGGCATGCGTTGTATCCACCCCAAACCAGGCCCATCACCAAGAAATATAAGAAAGCCGTCGAGATACCGACGCATAAGTACCATAGCAGTAGTCCCCAACTGCGGCCAAAGAGTAGATGGACGGTGATGCGCTCTGAATCTGTGCCAAAAAACTCGTTCACAGACCAGCCGACAACTACAATCGTGGTCGTCAAGAGGAGACTACCAACACCAGCAATTACCACCCCGTGAAAGTTTGGCCTGCTCGTCAACTTCCATGACCGAGCAATTTCAAATGAGTAGATAGCAAATTGGAAGGTCACCATCAGCCATGTGATGGTGCTGAAGCAAATCCCAATCAATAATTCGATGATAAACATTCGAAATCATCTCGGCGGAGTTGTAATCACGAAAGCAAGCCAGCAAAGTGTGCCACTGGCTATGCCAGCGGCACTCAGTCGTGTCGCCGTCCGATTTTGGCGACTGGCATAGCCAGCGTCACACAATCGTCTCCTCTGCAGCACTTCCCCGCCCTACCGCTGATAGACCGGCAGATACCCGTTGTCCAGCAGCAAGATCGTGGTGTTGATCGCGGTCGTGTAGACCGGGCCGACGTGCCCTTCCTTCCAGCTTCCGTCGGCGGACTGCTTGCGGAGGATGTTCTTGCTGATCGTGCCGAAGTAGTTCTTCCACTCGTCCCCGCCGACGCGATACATCACCTGAGCGTAGTAGTAGTGCGTGTAATGCCAGTGGCCGAACGTGTGGGCGTCTTCGCCGCTGGGGGAGAGGTGCGTCTTGCAGAACTTCATCAGCTTCTGAGCGTACTCGGAGTCGTATTCCCCCGCGTTGAACAGGCAGGCCAGAGCGGCCGCGGTAATCGGAGGCCGAGCGCCGCCGCCGTTTCGCAGGCTGTACTGCACACCGCCGTCGGAGGTCGTGCACTTCTGGATGTACTTGATCGCCCGATCGATCACTTCCTTCGACACGGGAATCCCCGCGTTCCGGCACGCGCGCAGACCCTGCACCTGCGTGATGCACGTGGAGCCCTCGTCGAAATCACCGCCGTCCTTCGCCGACACGTACCCCCAGCCCCCCGCGCTCGTCTGGGCGTTCGCACAGAACACGACCGCCTTGGTGAGCACCTGCTGCAACTGCTCGCGGCGGTCGGCGTCTTCTTCTTCGCCGAACACCTGCGACAGAAACAGCATCGAGAACCCGTGGCCGTAGGTGTAGTGATAGTCGTTCTTGTACCCGATTAAACCCGTCTCCGAGTTGGACATTTCGATCAGGTAATCGACCGCGGCGCGGACGTTCTTGGCGTACTTGCCGCGCGTGGTCGTCGAGCCTTCGCACAGCATGGCGTTGGCCGAGAGAGCCGTCATGGCCACGCGATACTGGCCGCCGTTCGCTTCCCAGTACCCCTGCCGCCGCTGTTCGCGAGCCAGAAAGTCGAGCGCTCGATCAGCGGCCTTCTTGATCGTCGGATCGAGTCGTTCCGCGGAAACCGGTCGACCGACGAGCAGCATCACAGGCAGGACGAGCAGCACGAGCGATCGGTTCACGGCATGGCTCCCGTTTGAAGAGTGGATCGCAGCGGGCCGGCAGTCCGATTGCCGACCAAGGCGTCACGACGACGGTGAGGATACCCCGCTTGGTGGGTTGTCTCAAGTTGAGTCTTCGGGCTTACGGGGTCGGGAGTCTTTTTCAGAGCGGCGGGATGTCGCCGCCTTCCGTCTCGAAGCATCGCTCCGCCGCTCTGAAAAAGACTCCCGACCCCTTCGCACGCCCGATGACGTGAACCAACTCGCGCCAGACCGTATACTCTCTCGCCACGTCGAACGAATCGCCGTCCGCCACAAGGAGCCACGAGTGCCTTTCGATCTCCGGCAGTTGATCAGTCAGTTGGAGCAAAACGTCTCGCAGGTGTTGCTCGGCAAGCCCGAGCCGGTGCGGCTGGCCGTCGTGGCGTTGCTCGCCGAAGGGCATGTGCTGGTGGAAGACGCGCCGGGTGTCGGCAAAACCGTGATGGCGAAGGCTCTCGCGAAATCATTGAACTGCCAGTTCCGCCGACTGCAATTCACCCCCGATCTGCTGCCGAGCGATATCCTCGGTTCCAGCGTCTTCCTGCCGAACCTCGGCGAATTCGATTTTCGTCCCGGCCCGATCTTCACGAACGTGTTGCTGGCCGACGAGATCAACCGCACCACGCCGCGCACGCAAAGTGCCCTGCTCGAAGCGATGAGCGAAGGTCAGGTGTCGATCGAGGGGATGACGCACAAACTCAAATCGCCGTTCTTCGTGATCGCGACTCAGAACCCGTTCGAATTCGACGGCACCTACCCGTTGCCGGAGAACCAACTCGACCGGTTCATGGTCTGCCTGGAGATCGGCTATCCCGAGCGCGAAACCGAACGCCAGGTGCTCCTCAGCCACCGCAACGGTGAACCGGTGGACCATCTCAATTCGATTTTGAACGAGGATCAGGTCCACGAACTCCAGTCCGCCGTGCGGCAGGTGCGAGTTGATGACGCGCTCAACGACTACATCCTCGACCTCGTCGGTGCCACGCGCACGCATCCCGAACTCTCGCTGGGCGTCAGCCCCCGCGGAGCCCTCACGCTGTACCGCGCCGCACAAAGCATGGCGCTCGTCGAGAATCGAACCTACGTCATCCCCGACGACATCAAGCGACTCGTGGTCCCGGTCTTTGCCCACCGAGTCCTCTGCAAAGGCCTCACCCGCCACGGCCAACGCTCCCGCGCGAAAGACATCCTCCGCCAGATCGTGAACAGTACCGCGGTGCCGAGGTGAACTGTTTGTTCCCTCTCCCCCGTTGGGGAGAGGGGAGACTGTGCTTCGCGACCTGCCATTTCCGCAATCCGTCGGATCATTACAATGCCGCCAGAGCGGGCCTGCATCGCAAAGGACCTTCGGATGAATCGACAACGGAATGCAAGTCGCCTCGGACGAGCTGTGGTGGCTGCGGCGCTGATCGTGTGGTTGGGAAGTGTCATCGCACTCGGTTCGTACGCGCGGGCGGAACCGCCTGCCAAATCGGGCGAGAGGAAACCGGCCAACCGGTTGGCGAAGGAATCGTCTCCGTACCTGCTCCTGCACGCGCACAATCCCGTGGACTGGTATCCGTGGGGAGCCGAAGCGTTTGAGAAGGCGCGCCGAGAGAACAAGCCGATCTTCCTGTCGATCGGCTACTCGACGTGCCACTGGTGTCACGTGATGGAACGGAAGGTGTTTTCGAATCCGGAAACCGCCCGCGTCATGAACGATCGGTTCGTGAACGTGAAGGTCGATCGCGAGGAGCGGCCGGACATCGACGACGTGTACATGACCGCGCTTCAGTTGTACCTGCAAGCCATCGGGTCGCCGCAGGGAGGCGGTTGGCCGTTGTCGATGTTTCTCACGCCGGCCGGAAAACCGCTCGGCGGCGGCACGTACTTCCCGCCGGCGGACGAAGATGGCCGCATGGGTTTCACCACGCTGATGAGCCGCGTCCACGAGATGTGGCGTGACAAGCAAACGGATTTGGAATCGAACGCCGAACTGCTGACGAAGGCGGTCCAGTCGTCGCTGCGTCCCAAAATCGCACTGCAATCCGTGAAGCTCGACGCGGCGCTCGTCTCCGGTGTCACGTCGCAACTGCGCGAGATGTACGATCGCGAACACGGCGGGTTCGGGTTCAGTCCGACCAACCCCAACCGGCCGAAGTTCCCGGTGCCGCCGCGATTGCTGCTTCTGCTTTCGGCCGCCGAACGGGAGAACGATGACGCCGCGCTGGCGATGGTCACGCACACGCTCGACCGCATGGCGGCGGGTGGAATCCACGATCACCTCGGCGGCGGCTTCCATCGCTACAGCACCGACCGCTTCTGGCGCGTGCCGCATTTCGAGAAGATGCTGTACGACAACGCCCAACTTGCGGACGTCTACCTGCAAGCCTTCCGAAAGACGAAAAACCCCGCGTACCGCGACGTCGCCGAACGGCTCTTCGATTTCGTGCTCCGAGAGCTGACCGATCCCGACGGCGGATTCTTCTCGGCGCTCGATGCCGACACCGACGGGATCGAAGGGAAGTCGTACCTGTGGAAGCTGGCGGAAATCGAACCGCTGCTGTCGGCCAACGAAGTCGAGTTGGCTCGGCGCGCGTTCGGGTTCGACCGCGAAGCCGAATTCCCCGAGGGTCACGTGCTGACGCTGACCGCGACCGTTGACCAGGTCGCGCAGCAGACTCAATCCACGCCGGCGGATGTCGCTCAGCGCCTGCAGGCGATCCGATTCAAACTGCTCACCGCGCGGCAAAAGCGACCGGCCGTGCTGCGCGATGACAAGATTCAGACCGGTTGGAACGGGCTGATGGTCGGCGCGTTCGCGCGCGGTGGCGAGATGCTGAAGGAACCGCGGTACCTGAAGACGGCCGAACGGGCCGCGATGTTTGTGCTGACGAAACTGCGCACCGACAAGGGCCGGTTGCTCCACAGCATTTGCAATGGCCGCGCTGGTGACGCGGCGTTTCTCGACGACTACGCCTTCCTCGTCGATGGGTTGCTGGCGCTCCAACTGGCGACGAAAGACGACAAGTGGCTGAACGCGGCTCGGCGATTGACCGACCAGCAACTCGAATTGTTCTGGGACGACAAGGGCAAAGGATTCTACTTCACGTCCAGCGACAGTGAGGAATTGCTGGTGCGTGGCAAGTCCGCGTCGGACACGGTCGTCCCTGCCGGCAACAGCGTGGCCGCTCGAAACCTCCTGCGGCTCGCGTCCGCCACCGGCGAGGCCTCGTACCGCGATCGGGCTCGCGAGACGCTCGAAGTGTTCGCGAGCCAAATCAGCGAAGCACCCGCTAGCCTGACATACATGGCTCTCGCGCTGAGCGAGTTCCTCGACAGCAAGCCCTCCGCCGCCGCGACGACTCCGGTCGTGGTTCAGACGGTCGCTCAACAGGCCGCGCCAACGCCGAAGAAGAAAAAACCGGACATCGTCACGGGCGAAGCATTCGTCAATGTCGAGAAGCTTCCGGCGGCGGGCAAATGCAAGCTGCTGGTGCGTCTGAGAATCGAAGACGGCTGGCACGTCAACACGAATCCGGCGCAACCCGACTACCTGATTCCCACCGTCGTCACGCTGAAATCGAAAGTCGGCAGCAAGCTCGGGTCGGTGAAGTATCCTCCCGGCAAGAAGACGAAGCTCGAGGGGATCGATGAGGAGATGACCGCCTACGCCGACCGCGTGGGCTTTCTCGCCGACCTCGACGTTCCCGCGGAAGCTGCCGGAAAAATGGAAGAGCTGACGATCGAGGTGAAGTATCAGGCGTGCAACGACGAACAGTGCCTGCGGCCGACTTCGCTGAAGATCGTCCTCCTCGTCTCCGTGGCCAAAGCCGGTGAGGCCGTGAAGCCCACGAATGAGAAGGCGTTCGCCGCCGAGACGAAGAAGCCGGCGAAGTGACACCGGAGCGACGCGGTTGAATGCGAAGGGGTCGGGAGTCTTTTTCAGGTCGGCCTGTGGGAAACCCGACCGATTTGTGACAGGCGGACCGACCTGAAAAAGACTCCCGACCCCGTAATCTCAAACTCCAACGATCGCACGGGTCGTGACGGGCGATCCGGCCATTCCGACTCGATTCGATCAGCCGCCGACTGGCGACTCTGCGGCGGACGCGTCCCTCGCCGATGATTCGACGTGAGGGAAATCATCGCGGGGATCGATGCTGATGTTTGACTGTTCACGAATCCGCTGGCTGGGGCGCGCGACGCTGATCGTGATCGCGTGCGTTGGCAGTGCCGCGCCGGTGGCGGCGGAAAAATTCTGCCGGAAGGCGACGCTGCGGCCCGCTGCACCGCCGGGGCGGTATGGGCATGACGACATCCGCGCCGGGGCATCGGTCGTGTCGAGCGCGGGGGTCGAGGAAGTCGTCGTCCAGATTCTGACCGATCCCGAACTGCGGCCGATCCCGAACCAACCACTTGCCGAACAGTGGTGGCACACGAGGCCGCGTAACGTCGCCGCGCCGATGCCGATCCGCCGCAGAGCGTTTGCTCCGCTCAACCCGTCGCTCGTCGTCGCACCGATGCACCTCGACCGGATCGCTCTCGCGATCTACGAAACCGGCGAACTGGCCTGCACCGGGTTGATCTCGCACGACGGCGGACCGAACGGGCTGGTGCGCGGCAATTCGGTCGAGATTCGCGTGCGCGGCTACGGCCAAAACCGCCTGACTTCGACCTCTGCCCCCAACGGTCCGCTGCTGTTTGAGTGCCGCCAGCCGTGCTGGGTCAGCCGCGGCGAAGTGACCGCGGTGTCGCTCACGCCCGCCGACTGGTGCGAAGCCGCGCGGCGGCACTTTGACGAAATCACGTTCGTCGAAGTCAACCTGGAAGTCCGGCAAAGCCGAAAAGGCTTTCGAGGACCGCACGGACGGCGCGGATTGCCGTGCGCTGCGCGATCCCGGTCGTCACGCGGAGCGTGACGGCCACAGAGTGCAATTCGCTGCCAAGCCAAGGGGGGCACAATGAGCAGCCGGGGGACGACGTTCATCCATTGCGGGTGGACGATCGCGGGAGCGTTCGGCATTTTCTGCGCCTGCATCTCGGCAGGCGTGGCCGAACCGCGCACGGGGGGCCTCGACGAGCTGGTCGTCTACGATTCCGGCACGCACTCGCGCAGACTCGCCGGTGTGCAACTCGACACGACCCCGGATGGCACCGAGATCGACGTGGCTCCGGCGATCCACGTGCATCGGAATTACTACAACGGTGACAAGGAGTATCAGGGACCGATCCTCCCCGGCGGCCCGACGGTCGTCGTGGCCCAGCATCCGCGAACCGGCCAGCGGCTGTACGTGGATGTCATCCTGCCGGCCGGTGCGCCGGTGATCGCGTACGACGAAGAATCGATCACGTACGTCTACCGAGACTGCCGCGTGTGCCTGCGGTTTGGGATGGACGACGGGTGTGAAGAGGTCACGGTGGTGAATCAGTCCGGGCGCGGGGCGGCTCGTGTGGCACGAGAGCGAGCGCAGGCATTGCGCGATCGCTGCCGGGTTGCGGCCCAGCGGAGCGGCGTGGTGGCGTCGGTGAAAAAAACGGGCGCGTCGGTAAAGCATACGCTTGTTGGCGCGGCGGGGATCACCGTGCGCGCGACGACCGGGCTTGTCGATCGTGTGCGCGGCGCTCGCGACCAACTGCCGGTCGTGAGCCAGGTACAGGACGCCGGCCGACAGGCGGGCGAGTCGACCGAATTGCAGACGGTGCGACGGATCGGCGAGCAGCGAGCCGAGGATGCGGATCGCGGGTTGGTCACGACCAACAGATAAGGAATCACATGCAGGTTGACAAATCCCCCTCTTCCCCTTGGGGAGAGGGGAGAGGGGTTAGGGGTGAGGGGCGGTGCAAGCGTCGCCCTGTGCGGTTCAATTTTTAGGGAGCGCGCGGGGGCGCCCCTCACCCCCGGCCCCTCTCCCCAAAGGGGAGAGGGGAGATGACGTGCGGCGAATGCCGAGTTCACGGAGGAACTCACGATGAACGATCGAAGCCTTGGGACCCGCTCGATGATCGCCGGGGCTGTGCTGGCCCTCGTGCTGGTCAACTGGCGTGACATCGTGTCGTCGCTGCCGCGTGTCGCGCGAGCCTTCGCGACGGTGATGGAATCGGCATCTAGCGAGCAGCCCGGTTCGCCGCGAGTCGATTCCGCCGCCGAGACGGTTTCGTGGGAGAGCCGGATCGACGAGCGTCGCGTCGCGGATCGTGAGATCGTTCCTGCCGCGAAACCGATATTCGACGCCGGCGATGCGCTGCCGGCACCGGCTCCCGTGCGTTTCCCGGTTGCCGACGAAGTCGACGTCACCCGCGTGGCCGCTCTCGACCCGCGACCGATCGTGACCGAAATCGTCCTCGTTCAGCCGCCCACGTCCGCACCGGCAACACCTTTGATTCCGCCGAGCACGGCGCTCGGCGCGGCCGCGGCATCGCCTGCTCCAACAACGTCTCCGACGTTGACAATCGTGGACACGCTGCCGCCGGAAATCCTGGGGTTGTTTATCAGCGAGGCAGACAAGGAGAAGCAGCCCACTCAAAATCACATGAGGCGCGGCTTTCTGAGCCTGAAGTTCAATGCTGTGCTGCCCGGGCAAATCGAAGTTCGGCTCGGTCAGCGGACGCTGGGGCCAATCCACGTCGGCCAGCCCGCCGGGTCGAAGCAGCAGGAAGTTGATCTGCCGATCGCGTTTCCCGACTGTCGATGCGCGCGGCCGAAGAGCTGCGAGTCGTCTACGATCCCGATGACAATCCGCAGTATGTCTACCGTCCGTCGCCGGAAAGCAAACCGGTGCTGGCGAACATCGACAACACGCCGCCGCGCGTCGTGTCCGTGCGGTTGACCGGAAATCCGGGTGCTTCGGCGCTGCTGGAAGTCCGGTTTGCCGACACCGACCTGAGTTCGACGTCCGTCGAGGAACTCGATGTGGCGTACTCGCGAAACTTCGTCATCACCCGCTCGGGCGGCAAGGCGACTTTCGAGACGACGACGAACATCCCCGAACATCACGCGAAGCTCGCGCCGCCGGGGGACCTGGTGCACATTCCACTGGGGATGTTGGTCAGCGACACGTATCGGCTCGAAATCAAAGATGGATTGACCGACCGACACGGCAACACGGTCGAGGGGGCACGGTTGTTCTACTATTCGGCATTTCCAGAGGGGCCGACTGGGCCGCACGTCGAGTTCCCGGACTTTATCGAGCGACCGAAGCTTGAATCGACCGAGCCGTTCAACCCCGGCGACAAGGTCGAAACGCACGTGGCTCGGCTGTACTACTTCCGCGACGCCCACCGGGTCGCGCAGATCATCAACCGAAACATCAAATCGTACAACCGGGCAGCGGTGACGCAGGCTCAGCGTGCGGCCGAGGACGCGCGCGACACGGCCTCCCACCGCACGGGCGATCGCCGCGAGAAGGAACAGGGCGTGGTGCAGGCCGCCGAAGACACTCGCGATGTCGAGGCGCGGCTGGACGCGACGCGAATCAGTCTCGACCGGGCGCGGGCCGACTTCGCGCGACAGTCAAACCAGTTGGTTCTGGTGCTACGCAAGTTGCAGGACGCGACCGATCCGAATGTCAAGAATTCTCTGACCAAACAGGAAGGTGACCTCAAGCTCGCGGAAGGAAAGGCCCGCGATGCCGTCACATCACTGTCCGGCCGCGTGGCGGAACTCGAAAGCCGCGTGGCGCGGGCGCGGGAGGCCGAGCGCGAACGGGGGGGCGAGGTGGCTCGGGCGCAGGCGGCCGAAGACCGCGCGGCCGAGAACCAGTTCCGGGCAGAAGTCGCCGCCGCGACGACCGATCCCGACACCTACGTTCCGGGTAACATCAATTCGCCCGACGCGGTCACGCGCGTGTCGGTCAGCGTCATTGGCGAGGGCCTCATCCAGCTTCGCGGCCCGATCCGCGGGATCAACAAAGTCCGCACGATGATCAACCAGATCGACTCTCCAGTCGGTCAGGTGAAGGTCGGCGTGTTCACGGTGCAGGTCAATGGCGAACACGGCAACCGGATGGAAAAGGTCGCCGGCCGCATCGAAGGACACGTGGACATTTCGCGGTTCCTCACGTCGCAGTCTCTGGGGCTGCTGCGGCGGGCGATTCAAGAAACCGCGGCGGTCGTCGCCGCGGGGGCCGAAGCTCAGTATCCCGGCCACCGGCAACTCGACCGCGACCGCAAGTACCTGTACGCCTTCTTCGGCCGCGACTTCATCGACGAGCTGTACGAGATGGATTCGGAATTCCCCCTGCAGCGAAAACAAGATCCTCGCGCTGCATTCCATGGACACGGTGAGCCTGTCGCAATCGCTGTTCATTCTGGCTCTGGCGAAGAACGACATCCGCCAGCAGATCCTGCAGCACTTCGATTACCTCGTGAAGTGCGAACTGCCGCAGGCCGAGTTCGACTTCCGCCGGTCGAGCCGCCTCCTGCCCCCCTGCTCCGACACGCTAAGGGAAGTCGCCCAGAACGCCTGCAATCGCTACCACTTCCGGAATCTGCACGGGTTCCTCGATGCGACCGTCGCCAGTCCCGACACCATGACGCCGACGCAGCGCGAGTTCATTCGCCTCGCGCAGATTTTCAAATCCCAAATGGTCGCCGAGCTGGAACTGAAACAGCGCGTAATCGAGCGCGGGCTGATCGAAGATCGGGCCAACGACGAAGACCAGCGCAACGCGGCCTTGGAGGACGTGCGAAAAGAAGCTCGTGCTCGGGTGACCCACGCCTTCCTGAAGATCGTCCGCGCGAAGGCATTGGAATTCTCACGGCTCCTTGCCGAAGTTCGGTCACAAATCCCTGGTCCCACAATTGAAATGCAATTCGCTGAGCTCTCGGAAGGCGTTGACTCAGTCTCCAGATTTCGGGGCCGAGTGCATTACCGAAACCGAAGCACGCAGGACGTTACCGCATCCGACATTCTCGATGTACACGATTTGAGAATGACGCTGCGCAGGCAGATTACGGAAATCGTGGAGCCATCGTTGCTGCTCTCGGACAGTCTGAAGAACGAAATCCGCGCCGCGGGAGCCGCTATCGAAAGGAACTGGCCGCTTGACTCACGCACCCAGCTCACCGCAACAGATCTTCAAAGCCAGTCGGCCGCGCTCGGAGATTCGATCGATGCGTACCTGCCGAAGATTCGGCAGCAACTCGAAGCCGCCGTTGAACTACTGCCCGAACACCTGCCGGAGTTGATTTGTTGTCTCGAAGAATTTCGTCGAGTGGGCGAGAATCCGGAATCCAAACTCGACGCGGTCGACCGCGAATTTCAAGCACTGTTGGACACGATCGTGAAGTTCGGTCCGGAGACCGAGCGGCCGGCGTTTGTCTCCAACCTGCTCAAGGACTCGCAGCGGCTCTACGAAGACCTGCGGCAGCGAGAAGTCGAGGTCGCGCAGGCAGAAGCCCTGGTCAAGCGGGTACGGCGAAACCTCGATCACCGCAAGCTGCTCGAATTCCTCATCGATGAGCAGGAGGAAAAGTTCATCGAGCTTGTCGAGGGAACGCGGGCGCACGTGGCGCAGATCGACATCTATCTCAAGCGGTTGGCCATCGCGCTGGAAGACGACTTCAAGGTGCAGTTTTATGACCCGGCGTTCGCGGAGATTCGCAAGGCCAGCCGCGAGTGGGATGTGAATCTCGGGCAGGTCGAGCGGACGACGATCCTCACGAACAACCGGCAGTTCACCAGGGTCAGTCCGCAAGCGACGATGGAGTTCGACCTGCCGAATCGCGACATCCTGATCACCGAGGCGATGCACGGCGCCCGCGCGATCGTGGACGAATACGGCAACCTGCTGACCGACCCGACGTTTGTGAGTCTGACCGCGATGCTCAGCGGATCGCCGGCCGTGAGCGGAGTCGCCGGGGCCGCGCCCGTCCCCGGATTGCCCGGTGCGGGCATCGCGTCACCGAGCGTGCGGAACGTCCTCCCCGGCCTGCCGACCGACACCGGCGAGCAATCGCTCGTGCAGACCGGTCAGCCGCCGCGACGTTTCGGTTCAGCTCTCGAATCGTTGATCCCCGATCCCGCCGTGTACAAATTCGAGACCGGCACAGGTTTCGAAATCCGACCAGTCATCCAGCCCGACGGCCATTCAATCGTGTTCGACTTCGACTACATGTACACGACCAACGTGCGCGAGCCGATCCGTCCGGATGAAAAACACCTCGGGCGCGTCAAGCGGCATTTCATCCACACGCAGGTCCAAACGTCCAGCTTCGAACTGCGCGAAGTCAGCCGGTATCAGGTCGCGCTCAAGGCCAGCCGTACCAGCCGCGGCGTCCCGTTACTGGAAGACGTGCCGGGCGTCGGAGCGCTGTTCCGCCCGCTGCCGAGTGCGGAATCGTCGCTCCAGGAAAACATCATCCTCGCGCAGTCCACAGTTTATCCCACGCTGTTCGACCTCATGGGCCGCCATTGGTCCAAGCACGTGGTTGATCTCGATCACATCGCACTTCGCGACCTCGAACACGTCGTGCGCGGTCGGCAGCAATCGGTCAAGGATTTCACGTTTGATGAAGCCTCGCGGCGCGTGGACGAATTCCTGGACATCAAAAACCGCCAGCCCGACCACTTGCGACCGGACCTGTATCACCGCAAGACGGTGCCGTCGCCGAACCACCCGAGCGGATTTCGTGAGGACACCGTGCGCGACGACGACGACCCGACCGGAAACCATTTCGTCGTGCCAGACCGTCGCCCGGAGGAACTTCGCGACCCGCCCTACGATTCTCGGTATCGAAACCCGATCCGCGGCGAACTGATCGAGACGGTCGCGCCGCCGCCGACGCCGAGTGCGCCCGCCGCTGGATCGGCCACCGGACCCGCGTTGCCGCGTACGTCGGCGCTGAACGAACCGTACCCGATGCCGCAGGGTTCGATGCGTTCTCCGCGCGGGAGCAACGGCATCGAGCAAGCGAGTCACGCGGTGGAGTCGCCAGCGCCGACCCCGCCTCGCAAGCCCGCCGTGCCAACGCTCACGAAGGGAACGTCGAAACCAAGCGTCGTGCCCGCCAGCCCGCCAGGGGCGAGGATCACGAACCGGCGCCGATGATCTCAGTTTGAACGGAGGTCATCGGGAGAGCGAAGTTTCTGCTGAGCCATTGCCGGCGGTCCGCGACTCGGCAGGAGCCTCGCCCTTCCGATCACAGCCAGTTCAAGGCGACATCTCGCACGGCGGGAGAAAGTCGGTCTCGTGGAGCACCACGACGCGCCGCTCCCCGGGGGACAGCCTTATCGCCTCCGCCTCGATGCCAACTTCCGATTCGCAGTCGTGCCAGCGTGGCGGCATCGCCGCGGCCACGACGATGGGATGCGACATCCACGGATGCGATCCCGGCACGCGGAACACGCGATACCGGCCCGTCGCCGACATTGCATGTCCGTTGATTTTGATTCGCACGCGCGTCGGGTAGTACACTTCGATCAGGGCGTCGCGCGGACGCGCGACGGCAACGGGGGCATCTTCGGCGTCAACCGACGACGAAGTCACCAGCATTGCGACGCACGCTCCAACGGACACGATCATCGTCAGCAGGCACTCGCGAATCGGGACCATCGTCGTCCTCGCAGTTATTCGGGCATGGGCAGCGGACTTCGGCTGTTGTACAAATCTACACCACGCCGTGGGCGTCGCCGCGACCGGGCCATTGCCTTCGTGACGAAGGGGCGACCAACGGCGCGACCGCATCAATCACGTTGACTTTCATGCTTGCCAGCCAGATCAAAGACGAAGCCCGGCGAATCGGGTTCGACCTCGCGGGGATTGCCCGAGCGCAGGACGCTCCCGGTTTTGCCGACCTGCGCGACTGGCTCGACCGCGGCTTCGCGGGGGACATGACGTACCTGCCGAATCGCGAGGCGGCCTACGAGCACCCGCGTCACGTTCTGGAGAGCGTGCGAAGCGTGATCATGCTCGGTTTGAACTATCACACGGCCAACCCAACGGGTGCCACTGGCAGCTTGTCTGCCAGTGCTTCGCAGTTTGACAACGATTCCGGCACGGGAGGTCAAGCCGCCCGTGGCACCCCGTGTGGGGATCGGAATTGCGGGCGGGTGTCGCGTTACGCCTGGGGCGACGCGGACTACCACGACGTCATCCGCGCGAAGTTGGCTCGGCTGGCAGAATTCCTCCGGCGCGAAGTGCCCGGGTGTCGGACTCGAGGAGTCGTGGACACCGCCCCGTTGCTCGAACGCGACTTCGCCCGGCTGGCGGGTCTCGGCTGGTTCGGGAAGAACACGATGCTTTTGAACAAACGGATCGGGAGTTGGTTTTTCCTGGCGGCACTGCTGACCGATGTCGAACTGGAACCGGATGCCCCGCACGTCGCGCAACACTGCGGCACGTGCACGCGATGCCTCGACGCCTGCCCGACCGGCGCATTCGTGGCGCCGTTTCAACTCGACGCGCGCCGCTGCATTTCTTACCTGACGATCGAGCATCGCGGGCCTATCGCGCACGAGTTGCGATCCGGCTTGGGGGACTGGTTGTTCGGCTGCGACGTGTGTCAGGACGTGTGCCCGTGGAATCGCAAGGCTCCGATTTCGACCGAGCCGGCATTTCAACCCGTCGCTGACCTGCACCCGGCGAACGCCATCGAACTGCTGTCGTTGAGCGACGACGAATTCCGATCCCGTTTCCAGAACACACCGCTGGCTCGGCCGAAGCGCTCGGGCATCCTCCGCAACGCCGCGATCGTGCTTGGAAATTGTGGCGAGGCCGGCGCCGTCCCGGCTCTGATTCGGTCGCTTCTCGATTCCGAACCGGTCATCCGCGGTGCCGCCGCGTGGGCGCTGGGCCAGATCGGCGGAGACTGTGCCACCACCGCACTTCGCGCTCGGCTGGCGATCGAGTCCGATGACGAAGTTCGGGACGAGATTCGGCAGGCCTTGCCGGACGTGATGTTGCCGGAGTCAAACGAGGCAAAGCCTGCGGGTTGCTCCAACCAGTCTGGCCGGTCGTCTCTCGTCGCGTCGATGAACACGAAGACGGTGTGACCGCAGGCTGTGGCGGCTGAATCTTGCATCGTAGGTCGGCCCTTCTGGGCCGACGTGATGTCGGGACGGAAACGAGTTGTCGGCCCGGAAGGGCCGACCTACGACTCTGAGGTGTCGCATGGATGGATTGCGTCTTATCGCGATGACGATTTTCGTGGTGGTCGGCGTTGTGCCGTCCAGCCGAGCCGACGACAACCCCGTTTCGGCGCCGGCCGATGTCGCCGGGGGATCGACTGTAGACCTCAACTTGAAACCGCTGAGCGCGATCTCGACGCGCATCGCGACGCCGGCCGACGAGACCGGGCAGCCGCACCTACCACCGAACCTCGCCGAACCGCAGTTTGGCGTCGCGGGAAAACACAAACACTGGCTCGGCCAGTCACGCGGTTGGTCTTCCAGCGACTTGTGTTGGACGGCTCCGGGGTTGATGCACCGGCCGCTGTATTTCGAGGACATCACGCTCGAACGCTACGGCTACTCGCAGGGTTGTCTGCAACCGGTGCTGTCCGGCGTTCGATTCGCCAGCGACTTCGCGCTGCTGCCGTATCAAATGACGCTCGACCACCCGTGCTGCCCGCAGTTTGCGCTCGGGTACGATCGGCCCGGCGACCGCGTCCCGTACCGCTGCCATCGCCTGCCATGGGACACCAGGGCCGCGGTTGTCGAAGGCGCGACGCTGACCGGTCTGGCGTTCTTGATTCCCTGGTGAGTCAGCCGGATCGCCGTTGCGAATCCATCGACTTGATGATCGCGGCGTTATCGGCCTCGCCCCAGCCGGCGGACTCGACCTGTGCGAGCAGTTCGCGATGGATCGCGGAAAGCGGGAGTTGTTGACCGACCCGAGATGCTTCGGCGAGGATCAGCCGCACATCCTTCAGGTGTTGCGACAACCGGGCTTGCGGCGGCGTGAACGACTGCTCGATCATTCTGATCCCCTTGGAATCCATGCAGCGCGAGTACGCCGCTCCCGCTTGCAGCACGCGGAGCGTCTCGGCCAGATCGAGTCCGCACGCGCGTGCGAATGCCAGTCCTTCGGCCAGTGCCGCGCGGTTCAGGCCGAGGACAAGATTGACGACGAGCTTCATCCGCGCTCCGCTGCCGGTTGGCCCCAGATGGAACCACTGTTTGGCAACGCAGGCGAACAGGTCGCGACACGCCTCGGCGGTCGAGCGGTCTCCGCCGACGAGCACGATCACGTCGCGTTGGCGCACCTGTTCGCTCGACCCAACGATTGTGGCGTCGAGGTATTGCAGACCGCGCGCGGCTAGTTGCGAACCCACGCGCTCCGCGGCATCCGGCGATCCGGTCGTCGTGTCGACGATTGTCGACCCGGGACGAAGCGAATTCGCCATTTGCTCAACCACAGCCGCGACCACGTCGCTCGTCGGAAGGCTGAACACAATCCGATCGCACTCGGCCGCGACAGCCGCAGGCGAATCGACCGGACAACCGCCGAGTTTTGCGCACGACGAACGCCGCTCACTTGCGATGTCAAACCCGACGACAGTGAAGCCGGCCGCAGTGAACCGCTCGACCAGCGCCGAACCGACGAGGCCGAGGCCAATGAGTCCCACCGTGGTGTTGCTCATGCGTCGTATCGTTTCATGCCCCGAATTTCTCAAACCGGCCGGCGTGTGCCATCGCCAGCGACATCAGGTGCTTCGCCGGAAACTGACCGAGGCCCCCGTGCAGGCACTGACCCTCTCCGAAACTCGTGCAGGCATCGGGGCGGCACGTCGCGGCCGACAGGAGCACGGGGACCGGATGCCAACTGTGCGACTTGAGCTTGCTGGGCGTGCTGTGGTCGCCAGTGACGATCAGCACGTCGGGCTGAAGGGCCGTGATTTTGGGGACGGCGGCGTCGAGCTGTTCGATCCGCTCGACTTTGGCCGCGAAATTTCCGTCCTCGCCGGTCGAGTCCGTGTACTTGTAGTGCATGAAAAAGAAATCGAAGTCGGCCCAGGCTTGCTTCAGCCGCGAGCACTGATCGGTCAGCGTCTGGCCGGCGTCGAGGACGTTCATGCTGACGAGCCGCGCGAGGCCGCGGTACATCGGATAGACCGCGACCGCCGCGGCGCGCAGGCCGTAGACCTCCTCGAATGTCGGAATGGTCGGGCGCTTGTCGATGCCGCGCATCGTGAAGAAATTCGCGGGGAAATCGTCTTTCAGCACCTCGCGTGCTCGCGCCAGAAACTGCTTCGCGATCTCGGCGGTCCGCTGCGAAGCGGCATCGCGGCCGACAGGGTCGAGCGGCGCGACGCCGGTCTTCTGTGGATCGGTGTCCGCCACGTTGCCGCCCAAACCCGAAGCGCGAAACACGACGACGAGCCGGTATTCCTTGACCGGCCGCACGAAGATTTCGACGCCGGGAATTGTGATCTTGTCGAGCTTCTCGCACAACTTTTTCCCGATGTCGCTGGCGATGCGGCCGGCGCGGCGATCCGAGATCAGGCCGCGATCGTCCAGCGAACAGAAGTTGCCTCGGATGGCAACGTCGTTCGGGCCGAGATCGAAGTCGATCCCCAACGCTTCGAGCACGCCGCGGCCGATCTGGAATTCCAGCGGATCGTACCCGAACAGGCCGAGGTGCCCCGGTCCGCTTCCCGGCGTGATCCCTGGCAGCACGGGGATGCTCAACCCCAGCGTGCCTGCTTTCGCCAGCGCGTCGAGATTCGGCGTGCGAGCGGTCTCCAGTTCGGTGTTGCCGCCCGATTCGAGCGGCAACCCGCCCAAACCGTCCGCCACCAGCAACACGATTTTCGTTTCGTTCTTGACTCGCAGTTTGCGAATCAGATCATGCAAGTTCATTGGGAAACCTTCGCGTTTTGAATTGCGTTGGCGAGCGGGGAGCGTCAGCCCCCCGGTTTCGTCGGCGAACTGTCTCGGTCGTGTGTCGAGCAACCGGGGGACTTACGTCCCCCGCTCGCCGTATGTCGTCCGGGCCGCCATTGTTGATGCCGCCCCGCGTTCGTTCAAGTTCACCGTTGGGAATCGTTTGATGCTGGGTGATCTGCTGATTCGCTGGACGATCCGGCTGGCACTGGCCGCGTACGTGACGACGTTGGCGGTTCAGACCGCGGATCGCGTCCGTGGCGAACCGCGCCCGTCGAGCATCGCCCGCGGGTTGTGGAGCGTGGGCTGTGTGCTCGCATGGTTGCACGTGGCGGCGGCGTTTCATTTCGAGCATCACTGGAGTCAGGACGACGCATGGGAGCAAACCGCACGCACGACGGCAGCCGTCGTGGGGCTGAACTGGGGCGGCGGCATCTTTTTCAACTATGCGTTTCTCCTCGCGTGGGCCATCGACGCCGGATGGTCGTGGATGGTTCCCACGGCTTACGTTCGTCGGCCGAACTTGCTCCGGTGGCTGATCGAGGGGTATCTCGCGTTCATCACGTTCAACGCGACGGTCGTGTTCAAGACCGGGTGGTTGCGGTGGGTCGGGATCGGCCTGACGGCTGCCCTCTTCGCCGCGCGATTGTGGGTGAGACGTCGCCGGGGAGGCGGCGACAAGTAAATTGAGGCGAGCCGGGTGCCGGAAGGCCACGGGTCTGGCGCATCGAAGAACCCGGGGCCTTACGGCACCCGGATCGCCTGCTGAACTCGAAGGATCGACGTCGGGCATGTAGATGTCGGGCAGCGACTTACGACATTTCTACAGATTTTGTCCAAGATTCGCCCGCGCCCGGCGAATAACTCTCCAGAACACGGCCGACAGCCCTCTCTCCCTTGGGGGCAGAGGCGGGTGAGGAGCCAACAGCTTCCCTACCACTCGACCTCACCCAACCTTTCCCCCAAGGGAGAGTGGGCCACGCGGCGATCATCACCCCGCACAGCGAAGGAGAAAGTCATGCTCAAGAAAGCCATCATTGGAGTCGTTTCGGCCGCTGCGCTGAGCACGTTGGTGTTCGGTCGCGATGTCGTTAGTTACGTCAGAACCTGCGGCTCGTCGATTCGCGACGCGGTCAAGCAGGAGGTGCCGTTGGAGTTTGAGATCGAGCGCGCACGCGAGATGGTTTCCAATCTCGTCCCCGACATCCGCAGGTGCATGCACGTCATCGCGGAGGAAGAAGTGGGCGTGGAGCACCTGAAGGCCGAGATCGCCAAAGCCGACAAAGAACTCGGTAAGCAGAAGGACGAAATTCTCGCGTTGCGTCGCGATCTGGGAGCTGGCAAGGAAACGTATCAGTATGCCGGCCGTCGGTACGCCTCGCATGAAGTCAAGCGCGACCTGGCCCAACGGTTCGAGCGGTTCAAGACGGCCGAAGCGACCGTCGCCAGCAAGCAGCAAATCTTGTCGGCCCGCGAGAAGTCGGTCTCAGCCGCTCGCGAGAAGCTGGATGGAATGCTGTCGGCCAAGCGTGACTTGGAAGTGCAGATCGAGCATCTCGACGCTCGGTTGAAGACGTTGCAAGCGGCGCAAACGGCCACCAACGTCCAGATCGACGACTCGCAGTTGGCTCGCGCCAAGAAGCTGATCGGCGACCTCAACAAGCAGCTGGACGTGGCCGAGAAGATGCTGGATGCCGAAGGCAACTTCACCGGCCTCATCCCGGTGGACACCTCGGCCCAGGTCCCCGAAGACCTCGCGACTCAGATCGACGATTACTTCGAACCGAATTCGCACAAGAGTTCGCCGAAGCAGCCGGCCGATCCGAAGGTTGCCGAGTTGATTCCGTAGCGTGAGTCCCCTCTCCCCCGTGGGGGAGAGGGTTAGGGTGAGGGGGCCGAGTTGGAGTACCGCCTTCATGCGGGTCGGCTGAAGCCGGGACACCAACGGACGAGACGCTCGCCCCTCACCCCCGGCCCCTCTCCCCAAAGGGGCGAGGGGAGAAGAGAAAACTGGTGAACCAAGTACGGGTTGGATACGATTTCGATGCGACGTTGGTTCTGTCCCAGCGGTTCGGTCAAGGGATGCACGGCCATGTTGGGTGCTGCGACTTCGACACTGCCGATCAGCCGGGCGATGCTGTGGGTGGACCGCGTCGGATCGTTTTTGTTCTTTCTCAAGCCACGGTTGCGGATCGGGGGGCCGGGGGAAGATGGTTCGGCGGTGGACCTGTCTCTGCTGGCGAACCTGTCCCGGCACCATGCGACCATCGAGCGTGAGGGAGAGACGTACTTATTGACACCTCACGGGCGCACAGCGGTCGGCGGCCGACCGGTCTCGTCGCCGGAGCTGTTGAGCGACGGGAACGAAATCGTGCTGGGGAGCAACGTGCGGATGCGGTTCCGAATCCCGTCGCCGATGACGAACACGGCGCGAATCGACTTCGTCAGCGAGCATCGTCCTCGGCAATCCGTAAACGCGGTGATCCTGATGGACGAAACGTGTTTGCTTGGCCCCGGAGTGGAACATCACGTCCCGTGCCCGGTCTGGAAGGAACCGGTTGTGCTCTACCAGCGAGACGAAAAGTTGTGGTGCAAGTCGCGATCCGGCGTCTCGGTGAACGGGTCGTCACACAGTTCATCAATGGAGGTGACGAACGGGGCCGTGGTGGCGGGGGGCGAATTCCGGTTTCGAGTGGAGTGGGCTTGATTACCGCTCCTCCTTGGGGGGAGAGGTCCAGGGTGAGGGGGCCAAGCGGCGTTTAATCTTGACTGCATGCAAGATTCAGACGTCACCGCCCCCTCATCCCCAACACTTCTCCGCAGTGCGGAGTGGGGAGCAGTAGAAGGGGAAGCATTCATGAGCGACGATCTCCAACAGCAGGCGGATGCCAAACGACTCAACGAGGCCAAAATGTGGGGGATGGTGATCCATCTCTCACTTTTGGCCGGTTACACGGCAGTGCCAGTGGCCGGTTGGCTGGCTCCGATCGTGATCTGGCAGGTGAAGAAGAATGATCTCCCTGAAATCGACGCACACGGCAAGATGGTAGTCAACTGGATCATCTCGTCACTGATATACGCCTTCGTGAGTGGGCTGCTGACGATGGTGATTATCGGCATCCCGCTCCTGATTGCACTGTGGGTTGTGGGAATCATTTTCCCGATCATCGGCGGGATCAAAGCCAACAACGGTGAGTTGTGGAAGTATCCGCTGACGATTGAGTTCATCAAGTAGTCAGGTCGTTCCCGTCCACATCCAAACTCCACGAACCAGAATCCAAATGAAAAAGATCGAGTACAAAACTGTGAGTTACGAGCCAAGTCTCGGCAAGCGCATTTCTGGAAACGATTTTGGCGAAGCCTTCGTTCGAGTCCTGTCAGAGCAAGGCCAAGAAGGATGGGATCTCAAAGAGATCATTCGGGAAAGCGGTTTGCTGGCGCTGTTGGTCTTTAGTCGTGAAGTGGCCTGACCACGAGGTAACCGACCGGCGAGACTCAGTGAGGGATCGGCCATGAAATTCACATTCGCACCCGAAGCGAAGCCACTCGACGGCTACACGATCAAACGCGCCATCGACCGGGGCGGGTTTGGCGAGGTGTACTACGCCCTCAGCGATTCGGGGAAGGAAGTGGCTCTCAAGCTGCTCCAACAGAACGAACAGACGGAACTCCGCGGAGTCTCGCAATGCCTGAATCTCAAGCACCCCAATCTCGTCACCCTGTTCGACGTCCGGCAGGATCGCGATGGCGATCACTGGGTCGTGATGGAGTACGTGTCGGGACCAAGCCTCGACCAGGTGATCGCCGGACGCACGGGCGGGATGTCCGCGGCCGAGATTGAACCGTGGCTGAGCGGCATCGTGGCGGGGATCGCGTTCCTGCACGACCGCGGCATCGTCCACCGAGACGTCAAGCCGGCAAACATTTTTCAGGAAAACGGCACTGTCAAAGTCGGAGACGTCGGGCTGTCGAAGTCCATGACGCCCAGCCGCCGCAGCGCTCAGACAGAAAGCGTCGGGACCGTCTACTACATGGCCCCCGAGGTGGCTCGCGGGCGATACGGTCCCGAGGTCGACGTCTACAGCCTGGGCGTGATCGTGTACGAATTGCTCACGGGCAAGGTGCCGTTCGACGGCGAGAGCACCGCGGAGATTCTGATGAAGCACCTCACGCAGCCTCCCGACTTGAACGTGCCGGAGATTTCCCCGGCGATGCGTCCCGTCCTCGCCAACGCCTTGGCCAAGGATCCCAAACACCGCACACCGAGCGTCACACAACTCCTGAACGAATTCCAACAGGCCGCGACCGGCAAATCAGTGGCGATGGAGATCCCGCCCGAGTCGTTCATCCGCGTCGAGCCGGTCAAGCCTACCGAAGCGGCGATTGCTCAAACGGCGGCCTGGCCCTCGGCTGGTCACGCAACACAACGCAACGTGGATCAGCGGAAGCAATCCAACGTCGCTGGCTTGTCCTGGTTGCTGGCGTTGGGATGCCTGCCTGCAATCTGGATCGCCGATCGGTCGCCGATGCTCGCAGGACCCTACGTCATCGGTGCGGTGGCACTCTACGTCTTCGCACTGGCTAAACAGAATCAACTCGCCGGAAACTCTGGAACCACAGGCGTTCGCTGGCAGCAGGTCGTGAACGATCTGCAGCATGGTCTGCAAGAGTGGCGCGGGCCGATCCTGCTGGTGATGACCGTGCTCGCCGCGATGTTTGCCCGACGGACAATCTTCGGCGGCATGCCGTTCAGCGAATCGCTGTTCGTGCTCGGCGCAAGCGGTGCCTTGGCGTGGGTGGCGTATCGCGTCACGTTGTTTGCCGTCCGGCAGTTTGGCGATGCGCTCGCACCCGCACCGCAGGCGGCGATCGTTGCCGTGCCGGTCGCCAAGCCCGCCGCTCGCGTCGTAACTCCGGTCGTCGCGCGGCGGGCGACGCCGATCGCCACCGCTGTGCGAACGCTCGACCCGACGACAGTCCGTCCGATCGCTTTCAGTCAGCGGTGCATCGACCTGACGCATTCGATGACGGCCGCCGTGCTGTTTACCGCGGTGTTCGCGCCGCTCGTCGGTTGGCTCACGCCGCTGTTCGGTGACGGCAGCACCTGGCCAGGTGATGTTGGCAGTTGGGGATTGTTTTCGCTGACGACTCTGCTGTCGTCATGGGGCGTTCTGATCCATTCGAAGCTGTGGGAAGGTCGTCATCCGGACAACTGGCTGCGACGACTGACGAGCCTCGCGCTGGGAGCCGGCATCGGCGCAGCGGCCTTTTACATCGACCAGTCGTTGCTCGTGCTAATGAACTACGACAGCCTTGGCTCACCCGTCCTGTCGAAACTCGGCAGCCGAGACCTCCTCACGGCCGACGTGCAACCGACGCTGACCGGATTCATGGCGTACTTTGGAGCGCTGCTTGCGCTGCGTCGCTGGTGGTGGCTGGCCGACGCCTTCCGATCGAGCCGTCTGCGAATCGCGTCGGTGCTGATGTCGGCCGTGGTCGCGACGGGCTTGAGCGTGGTGTTCGGCTTCCCAGCGACGTGGGGCGTGACGTGGGGAACGGTGATCGCGTGCGTGGTGCAACTGTCGGCAACGTGGGTGCCAGACACGGCCCGCAAGGACCGCGTTTGATTCGCCTGGTCCTGGTCATTGGGAGAGCAAATCATGTCCATCGGTTTGGTTGGAATCGCGGCGATGGTCTTGCTGGTACTGGCTGTGCTGGGCTTGATCGCGCTCTTGTCGCGCGGCGAGGTTCTGCCAGCCGTCACGGGAATCATCGTGCTACTTTGCATCGTTCTGGCGGGTGCCGGGATTTTCGTTTATCGGGCGAGTGCCATTCGTGCGACTCTGGTTCCCGCCCCGGTTGTCGTCCATGAGGTGGCGGTACCCGCTCAGGCCGAACAGTCGCCGAACATGCCTCCCGTTCAGCCGTCGACGGTCATCACACCGAAGAAAAATGAGACGGGCCCGGCGTCCAACGACCCGGAGTCGAAAGACGATCCGCCCACAAAAAATGACTCGCCCGACGCTGAGAAACCCAACCCAACTCCACAATGAGCACGTCTCGAAATCGAAATGAACAGCCGGGACCGAAAAAACCAACGCGTTAAGGGAAGTACGCCATGCAAATGCAACCGCAATCGATGATGCCAGTCTGGTTCGTCATTCTGGGCCTGGCGATTGTCGCGGTGATCGCGATTGCGATCGTGACGATCGTGGCGCTCGCGATGGGGAAAGCCCGCTTCGGTTGGGTGCTCGGAGCGGTGGCCTGCCTCGCCGTGCCGGCACTCCTCGCGGGACTTTTCGTCACTTGCTCCGTCCGCAGTGTTTCCGTCGGTGGGCCCGCGGTGTCTATCAGTTACGCCAGCAGCGACGGTCACGTGCTTCCTCCAGCCGCGGAATCAGCTTCATCAACCGTATCCACCTCGCAACCGACACCCGCGAGCGAGGCCACTGCGCCGCCGACCGAGCAGCCCATCACGATCGAAACCCTGCCGGAATGGGTTTTCCAGCCGGAAGCGACTCGCGATGGCGTCACCACACTCGTGTTGAGCAGCCAGCGATTCGTGACACAGGACGAGGCTGAGGAACAGCTTACGGGTGAACTCGTGAAGCGCGTTCGGCAGTATTTTCAAGAAGCGCATTCCGACGAGGCTGGCTGGACGCTGCCTGCGGACTACGCGATGCGGCGCACGGTGAAGCAGCGGCATGTCGAACTGATCCCAAAAAAATTCAGCGACGACGTGACCGTGGACATGAAACGCGTGCATTGGCAGGTTGAATTGTCGCCCGGCATTCGCAACGAGCTTGAGCCGCTGTGGCGCGAGCAGGTCGTGAAGCAGCGTTTGACGCGCTACGGAGGCGGAGTCGGAGCGGTCGCCCTCCTGCTGCTCATCGCCAGCACGTACAATCGCATCAATGCCAGCACGCACGGAGCCTATCGCGGCTGGCTGCGGCTCGCATCGCTCACCCTCGTCGCCGCGGGAGGCACCGCCGCGGCGTTCCTGAGCTAACGTACCGGGGCATCGCTGCTCAGTCCCGAATCCCCAACGTGGGCCACTCCGCCGGGGGTTGCCTGTCCCTCGCTGGCGCTTCGGGTTAGTATCTCGGCTGTCCATCGTGTTCGATGACGGGCGGGTGCCTCATGAATCTCGCGGGCAAGACGGTGATGATCACGGGCGGGCGCCGAGTTGGCTCGGAGTTGGCGCTGCTGCTGGCCGAGCGCGGCGCGAATCTTGTGATGACTTATTTGCGGAGCCGGGATCGGATCGTCGATGTCATCGCGCAGATTCGCAAGCGGGACGCGAAGGGCCTCGCCGTCGCCGCCGACCTGCGCCAGCCAGCCGAAGTCGACAAGTTGGTCAGTCAAGCCATCAACTACCTCGGCTCGATCGATTGCCTCGTCAACATGACGAGCGTGTTTCAACCGACACAGTTCGCTGATCTGACTCCCGAGCAGTTCGACGATTGCCTGGCGGTCAATCTCAAGGCTCCGTACCTCACGGCCGTTGCCGTGGCTCGCGTGATGCAGCGGCAACCGGTGGTCGATGGGTTGCAAGGGAAGATCGTCAACTTTGCCGACTGGGCGACCGAGCGCCCATATCGCCACCATCTGCCGTACCTGATTGCGAAGGGAGGCATCGTCACGATGACGAAGGCCCTCGCGGTCGAACTCACTCCGACGATCACCGTCAACGCCATCGCTCCGGCGATGATCGATCCGCCGCCGCATCTTTCGGCAGAGGACATTGAGGACATTCGTCGGGCGTCTCCGCTGAATCGAATCGGACGTCCCACGGACGCGAATCGGCTGGTGCTGTACCTGCTCGAAGGGACCGACTTCGTGACCGGCGAGGTCTACCGCGTCGACGGCGGTCGGTTTCTGGGTGCGGGCGAGGATTGACCATGTCCACGTTTGAATTTTCGCGCTGGGACGGGTCGCAGGCGTTTTCGCCGCAGTCAGCCGACAAACTGTTCGACCAGCTCAGCGAGTATCTCCTTGACCACGGTGAGCAAGTCCTGACGTCGCTCGGACGGTTGGAGGAAGAGCAGCCCGATCTGGTCGACATGTTGATCAAGCGCGGGTATGTCGAGAAGGACGCGGAGGGGAAGTTCCGAATCACGCCGCGAGGCATCAATCGCGTTGAGACGAAGGCGCTCGACGACCTGTTTCAAATCACGAGGAAGGACAAGCTCGGCAAGCACAACACGGACTTTCGCGGTTCGGGCCAGACGCTGCACGAGGAATCAAAGCCCTACGAGTACGGCGATCCGGTGGCGAACCTGAACCTGCACGAAACTTTGAAGAACGCCCTGGCTCGCGGCGGCAGCAAGCCACCCGTGCGAATCACGGAAGACGACCTGGTCGTGTACGACACGGAATACCAGACGAGCTGCGCGACGGTGGTGATGTTGGACATGTCGGGGAGCATGAGCCGGTTTGGAAAGTATGGCCAGGCGAAACGGGTCGCCCTCGCGCTGCAAGCCCTCGTGCGCTCGAAGTACCCGGCGGATTTCCTGCAGGTCGTCGGCTTTTCAACCTTCGCCACACCGATGACTGAGCGGCAGTTGTTTCTGTCGGCTCCCAAGCCGGTGAGTATCTTCGATTCCCGCGTGCATCTTCGGTTCAGCCTGGATCAGCCGCCGCGATTCGTGCCCGAACACTTCACGAACATCCATGCCGGCCTGCAATTCGCCCGGCGCATCCTGCGGCGTCAGTCGGCCGCGAACAAGCAGATCATTACGATCACCGACGGCGAACCGACGGCGCACGTCGAGGGGCGGGACGTCGTGCTGATTTACCCGCCGGCAGAATGCACGGCACGAATCACGCTCGCCGAAGTCAAGCGCTGCGCCGCCGAGGGCCTGCGCTTGTCCAGCTTCGCTTTGATCGAAGACTACTTCTACCTCGGCTTGGTGAACTTCGTGGAGCAGATGGCGGCGGTATCGGGAGGAGTGGCGGCCTACTGCAATGCCGACGACCTCGGCAACCTCGTGATCGAGAGCTTCTCGCAAGGGCGGAGGAAGCGGCGGACGGTTGGCTGAGCCGCAATCATGCGCGCCGCGAATCGCGAAACGCCCAGGCCACTCGCGAGACCAGAGCGTTGCTTATGGGATTGGCCGCAAAAATGAAACGCACTCGACGCCAATGAAGGGTTTCGACACGCAAAGATTATTGGCAGCCGACGATCCCAACGCGAATTCAATTCATGACGAACCGATGAAACGCTGGCACCGCGAGCTTCTGAACGGCGTGCTGATCACTCTGGGAATTCTGTCCGCGGGGATGGGACTGAAAGAGTTCTTGCTGTCGAGCAACTTCATCGATGGAGGCGTCACCGGCGTTTCGATGCTGCTCGCAATGGTCACTACGCTGCCGTTGGCGATCTTGCTCCCCTTCGTGAACCTGCCACTCATTGCGGTCGGCTACCATCAGATGGGTCGGGCCTTCGCGATCCGCAGCACGCTGGGCATCGCGGGTCTGGCCGTGACGCTCGCCGTCATTCCCTTTCCGGACGTCACTCCGGACCTTGTGCTGACCGCGGTCTTCGGCGGCTTGTTCCTTGGCGCCGGAATCGGGTTGGCGGTCTGAGGCGGTGCGGTTCTGGATGGGACGGAAATTGCCGCCTTGCTCATCAGCAAGCGCAGCCACCTGCTGCGAGTCGGCGACGTGATTCTCGGTTTCAACGTGATCCTGTTTCTGATCGCGATGTCGATCCTAGGGGTCGATAAAGCCCTGTATTCGATCCTCACCTACGTCGCCGCGGCACGGACGCTCGACTTTGTGCTGCACGGCATTGACGAATACACGGCGATGACAATCGTCTCGTCCAAGAACTCCGCCATCCGAGACCGAATCGTCGGCGAGCTGGGTCGCGGCGTGACGGTCTACAAAGGCTATGGCGGCAAGAGCGGCGCCGAGCAAGACATCCTGTACTGCGTCGTCACCCGGCTCGAAATTGGGAAGGTGAAAACCATCGTCCGCGAGATTGACGGCACGGCCTTCGTCGACTTCCACCCTCTGTCCGGCGCGGAAGGTGGAGTCGTCAGCAAGCTTGAACACACCGCGTGATGGCGAGCCGTGCGGCGGTGAGGCGGCCAGTTGTCTGAGCACGGACTGCTGGCATTAACAGCAGTACCGGAACCTCTCATTCCGATTGGCCAGCACCGTCGGCACAATCTGCCGCTCAAAATCTCTTGACTGTCAATCAGTTACAGCGTGCGGACCAAGATTGGTTCCGAGGCTGGCATGGAACCTGCGAAGCGGTCGCTCAAACGTCTCTCGCCGTGCGCGCTCCGTTCGAGACTTCGGGCATTGTCGCGCACGGTGTTCGACGCGGGACACTGATCAACCGTGGTGCGTTGATCGCGTTGACCAACATCTTGATTAGAGGAGCCTCGCCGATGAAAAAGTGGTTGGTTGTCATCCTGTTTGCCGCCTTCGCCGGATACCAATTCGGAAAAGCGCCGGTCGAAGGTCAAGAAGCGGGAGGCGGTGCCGCCGCCCAACCTGCAGAGACGCAGCCCGCGGAAGCGACTGCAGCAGCGCCTCCGGCCTTGCCGCTGTACTACAACGCTCCCGACAAGCCGAGTCCGCTTGATCCCACCGGTGCGGGCGCGGGTTATTGGACCACGCCAGCGCCAGGACCAGTGGGCGATGGCGATCCGAGTCAGATTCCGATCGCCGGTCTGTACGACCGCATTGCCCACAACGTCTTCTCGATCAATATAGTCTGGACGTTGATCGCGGGCTTCCTCGTGATGTTCATGCAGGCCGGCTTCGCGATGGTGGAAACCGGTCTGTGTCGAGCCAAGAACTCGGCGCACACCATCGCCATGAACTTCATGGTTTATCCATTGGGATGTATCGCGTTTTGGGTCTACGGCTTCGCAATTGGCTGGGGGAACTGGTTCAATGGACCGGTTCCCGACGGTTGGTACGCTTCGCTCGGCCCAGGCTTGGCGGCGCTGAATGAAGGCATTTCTCTGGGTGGCGGTTCACCTGACGCGGCAACCTATGGCATCCTCGGCACCAAGGGCTTTTGCTTGAATGGCCTGGACGACGTCAGCGTGATGGCGTTGTTCTTCTTCATGATGGTGTTCATGGACACCACCGCGACCATCCCCACGGGCGCGCTGGCCGAACGCTGGAGCTGGAAGAACTTCTGCCTGTACAGCCTGTGGGTGGCCCTGCCTTACTGCATCTATGCGAACTGGGTGTGGGGTGGTGGCTGGCTCGCTCAGGCGGGCAAGAACTGGGGTCTCGGCCATGGCGCCGTGGACTTCGCGGGGTCGGGAGTCGTCCACGCGATGGGGGGCATCATCGCCCTCGCTGGTGCGATTGTTTGCGGACCACGCATCGGAAAGTTTATCAACGGAAAACCGGTGCCGATTCCCGCGCACCATGTGCCGATGGTCATCATCGGAACGTTTATTCTCGCCTTCGGCTGGTTCGGATTTAATCCGGGTTCGACGCTGTCGGGCACCGATCTGCGGATCAGCATCGTCGTGGTCAACACGATGCTGGCCGGTATCACGGGAGCCATCACTGCCATGCTGACTCTGTATGCCAAGGGGTTGAAGCCCGATCCGACGATGATGTGCAACGGGATGCTCGCAGGCTTGGTGGCGATCACCGCTCCGTGCGCGTTCGTGGATAGCTGGGCGGCCGTTGTCATCGGCGGAGTCGCCGGCGTGCTCGTCGTGCTGAGTGTCTTCTTCTGGGAAGCCCGCGGGATCGACGATCCGGTCGGTGCCATCTCGGTTCACGGCGTGAATGGTCTGTGGGGTGTGATCTCCGTCGGCATCTTCGCCAACGGCAAGTATGGTCTTGGTTGGAATGGTGTCGAACGAAAGCCGTGGGACACCAAGCCCGAAGCCATCGAGGACGGTGTTCGCGGCATCCTGTTTGGCGACTCCAGCCAACTAATGGCTCAGTTGCTCGACGCCGCCGTGGTCACGGTGTTCGGGTTTGTGATGGCTTACGTCTGGTTCAAGATCAGCGACAAGATCACTCCGATCCGCGTGAGCAGAGACACGGAAATGGCCGGGCTGGATGCTCCCGAAATGGGCATCTTGGGCTATCCTGATTTCACAATTCAAGCCCACGGTTAGTCATCGACGGCGCCGTCCCGGTTCCGATCGGAGCCGGGGCGGCGCTGGCGGCCTCTTGCGGGCCGCGTCGCAGCGTTCAGCAACCTCGGTTCTTCCAGAATCCCATTCATCGCAGGAGACTCTGCCGTGAAGAAAATCGAAGCCATTATCCGACATTTCAAATTGGAAGACGTCAAGAACGCCCTGAGTGCCAAAGGCGTCCAAGGCATGACGGTCAGTGAGGTCCGCGGATTTGGTCGTCAAAAGGGGCACAAAGAAATGTACCGCGGGGCCGAATACACCGTGGATTTTGTACCCAAGGTGAAGATTGAAGTTGCGGTGGCGGACAGCCTCGCGGACACCGTCATCAAAACGATTGTCGATTCAACGCGAACCGGCAACGTGGGCGATGGTAAGATTTTCGTCAGTGATATCGCTCAGATCATTCGAATCCGAACCGGGGAAACAGGTGACGCGGCGTTGTGAGAATCGCAGTGACCGGCCGCGGAGTGATCATCCGGCGGACAAGTCCATGACTTGTCCGCCGTTTTCTTTCGTGTCCGGCTCCGTCGGATGCCATGATCAGGGGCAACCTGCGTCTCGATTCGTGATTTGAGCCGGACCATTGAAATGCCCGTTCGTCTCCGGTAAACCTGTCGCCCAGCGATGCGGAGCGGCAGGACGGTTCGTTCGTCCGTTTTCCCGTCGCGGCTCTTGCAGCGTGGTACTCGTCCTGGGAGCTGAAAATGAAATCTGCCGCTCACTATGCGGCACCGCACCGTTCGTACATCATTCGTCCCCGAGCGCTCAAGGAGATGCAATGCAGGTCTTGAAAAACTTTTCGCTGGTCGTCTGCCTGCTGTTTGGACCCGAAGTGAGTTTGCTTTCGGCGCAGGACAACAAGTCGGCACCGGAGGAGACCACCCCTGCCGCTGCTGAATCGGCCCCACCAATGCCGATGGCGGGCCCCGCCGCCAGTTCAGAACCTGTCTCGGCCGCCCTGCCCGATGCGAGAACGACCGGGGCCAAGGATTTCAATGCCGCGGACAACGCATGGATGCTGGTGTCATCAGCACTCGTGCTGATGATGACCGCACCCGGCCTGGCACTTTTCTACTGCGGCTTGGTGCGGAAGAAAAACGTGCTCAGCGTCATGATGCAGTGCTTTTTCCTGATGGGACTGCTTTCGGTCGTTTGGGCGCTGTTTGGTTACAGCCTCGCCTTCGGTCGCGATTCACTGGGAGGGTTCATCGGCAATGCCGACTTCGTCGTCCTGAACGGAGTGATGCCCACGTGGGATCCGTCTGATCCAAGCGGTGGCGCCAATTCGGCTGTCGTGCCGATGGTCGGTTCCATCCCGCGGTTGACCCACATGGTGTACCAGATGATGTTCTTCATCATCACGCCCGCCCTGATTTGTGGCGCGTACGCGGAACGCATGAAATTCAGCGCGATGGTGCTGTTCACTTTGCTGTGGGGGACGTTGATCTACTGCCCGATCGCGCACTGGGTTTGGTCCGACACCGGCTGGCTGAACTTCCTGAACAAAGACGCGCGATACGCCTCGTTCGACTTCGCAGGCGGAACCGTCGTGCATGTCAGTTCCGGTTTCTCCGCGTTGATTTGCGCGCTCGTGCTCGGCAAGCGACTGGGTTACGGTCAGGAAGCGATGCCGCCGCACAATCTCACCTACACGTGCATTGGAGCGGCGTTGCTGTGGGTGGGCTGGTTCGGATTCAACGCGGGCAGTGCTCTGGCTTCGACCGCGCAGGCTGCGAACGCTTTCGTGGCGACGCATCTCGCCGCGGCCATGGGCGCCGTCGTGTGGCCGGCGGCAGAATGGTACGCCCGCGGCAAACCGAGCATCCTCGGCGCGTGTTCCGGAGCCGTCGCCGGACTCGTTTGCATCACGCCCGCCTGCGGATTCGTAAATCCCGTGTCCGGCATGATGATTGGCGTCGCGGCGGGCCTTGTGTGCTACACCGCCTGCAACCTCAAAACGAGGTTCGGCTACGATGACTCGCTGGACGCGTTCGGCGTTCATGGTGTTGGCGGAACGCTGGGCGCCTTGCTGACCGGCGTGTTCGCAACCGGAGCGGTGATCCCGGGCGCCCGTGGTCCCCAAGGTTTGATCGAGTCCAATGGAAACCCGGCACAGCTCATCAACCAGGCTGTCGGTGCACTGGCGGCGATTGGACTGGCCGTCGTTGGCAGCTTGATTCTGCTCAAGGTCGTCGATGCCGTTGTCGGGTTGCGAGTCACGCAGCAGGAGGAATTGCAGGGGCTCGATGTCACCCAGCATGGCGAAGAGGGATACATTTTTCTGTGAGTGCCAAGGTGGCATTCGATTCGAGTTCGTCGCGTCAACCATCCGCCGGCATCTACCATCTACCTCCACAATTCTCCAGGAGTCACTTCGATGAAGAAAATTGAAGCCATCATCCGGCATTTCAAACTGGAAGACGTCAAAAATGCGCTCAGCGAGAAGGGCGTGGCAGGTATGACCGTCAGCGAAATCCGCGGCTTCGGTCGCCAGAAGGGTCACAAGGAAATGTACCGCGGTGCCGAATACACCGTGGACTTCGTCCCCAAGGTGAAAGTGGAGATCGTCGTCGCGGACAACATGGCCGATACCGCGATCCAAACCATCATCCAAGCCTCGCGCACCGGCAACGTTGGCGACGGCAAGATTTTCGTGACCAATCTCGCCGACGCTGTCCGCATCCGCACTGGTGAAAAGGGCGAGAGTGCCCTCTGATAACCTTGCTCCCTCTCCCCAGTGGGGAGAGGGGTCGGGGGTGAGGGGCGGACCAAACGTCTCTGAACGGCGTCAACGGGATCAGCACGTCACCGAGATTCAGCATCCCGCGCAAGCCGAGTGCCTTCACTGGGTCAGCACCGCCGACTGCACCGTCATCCGCCGCAACCGCTCTGGCACCGGTTCTGGAGGCAGCCTCGGAGCCACCACGCCCGGCGTGCCGTCGAGGAACGGAACCAACTCCAGCCCCGGTTCGGCCAGATCCTCCTGATAAAACCGCCGGCTGGGAAAAATGTCCGCCGGGTACGTGAAGTTGTCGAGCATCGCCAGTGCCACGCACTGACTCGCGCCCACCGAACTTTCGAGCATCCCGCCGACCCAGCAGGGGATGCCGGCGGCTTGGCAAAGATTGTGAATCGCGACCGCGTTCGTCAGCCCGCCGACTCGGCCGGGTTTGATGTTCACGAACCGGCAACTCTTCAGTGCGATCGCCTGTTCCACATGCCGAATGGCCGCGACGCTCTCGTCGAGGCAAACCGGCGTGCGAATGGCCGTCTGCAGCTTGGCGTGATCGACCACGTCGTCATGCGCCAGCGGTTGCTCAATCATCGCCAGGTTGAATTCGTCGATCCTTCTGAACAAATCCAGATCGCTCAGCCGGTAGCCGCTGTTGCAGTCGATGTGAAACGTCTGCGCCGGATGTTGCTTGCGGACCGCTCGCAGCATGTCGAGATCCCATCCCGGCCGAAACTTGAGCTTCACGCGAGGAAACTTTGCCTCGACAGCCTCGCCGACGCCCTTCAACAAGTCGTTGATCGAATCCATCACGCCGAAGTCGGCTCCGACGGGAACCTGCGATCGCGTCGCTCCCAGCAACTCGTGCAACGGCTTGCCGGTACGGACACTCTGCAAATTCCACCAAGTGTTGTCGAGGATCGCCTTCGCGAACGGATTCCCTTTGAAGTGCGACAACCGGCGCTGAAGGTCCTCGCCGGACGAAACGTCCTGCCCGATGAGCGCGGGGGCAAACCAATCGCGAGCCGTGACGAAGATACCTCCGCCCCACTCCGGGCTGTAGCACGGAGCCGTCAGCGGCGCGGACTCGCCCCACGCCGCCACCGATCCACTCGTCATCCGGCACACGACCGCATGGCACGCCACATCCTCGCCGTAAGCCGTCCGCCACGGATAAATCAGCGGCATGGCCACGTGGTACAACTCGATTCGGTCGATGCGCATGGTCGGGGTTCACTGCGGATTCTCCCCTCTCCCCACTGGGGGAGAAGGGCTGGGGGTGAGGGGGCGGAGCTACGTGCAGCTACGACCCCAAGATTTTCTTCCGCAATTCCGTCAGCAGCGTGACCGCTTTGCCGATGTCGGCCTTCTGGCGCTCGCGGTCGTGGGCGATTTCGCGTTCGATGGTGAGCGGGCCGAGGTAGCCGAGGTCCTTCAGCGTGCGCAGGTACGTCTCCATGCCGACATCACCTTCGCCAAGCGCGACCTCCGTCCCCCACCCCTTCCCGCGTTCGCCCTCGGGAGCCCACTTGGCATCTTTGCAGTGAACGCTCCGCACGTACCTGCCGACTTTCTTCAACGCTTCGATCGGGTTGCCCGTGCCGTAGAGGATCATGTTGGCCGGATCGAAATTGATGAACAGGTTGTCGCGACCGACATCGTGGATGAACTCCAGCAGGTGGTCCGCGGTCTCCTGCCCGGTTTCAAGATGCAACTTCTGGCCGTTCCCAGTCAGGTGGTCGAGCAGATCGCGGGTGCAAATGATGAGGTCTTTGTAGTCCGCGCTGGATCGGTCTTTGGGGACGAAACCGATGTGCATCCCTTGCGTATCGCAACCCAAGAGCTTGGCGAAGTCACTGATCTCGGTCGCTTCGGCCAGCCGCGCGGCGCGAGTCGCCTTCGGGACCAAGCCGACAGTGCGGGCGGTCGTGGGGATGTCGGCATAGCTCTCGCCGTCGAACCCACTGAACACGCACGTGACGGTGATCCCAGCGGCCCCGCATTTCGCCAGAAACTCCTTCGCCGCCGCAGCCGTTCGCGTCTGCTTGTGGGGCGCGTGAATCTGCACGGTCGGCACGCCCAACTCCTTCGCCACGTCCAGGCGCACGCCGAGTCCGGCATCCACCGACGTGAACACGCCAATCGCCCAGGGTTGCATCGCGGACTCCTTGTTGATGGTTCTCGTGGGTTTGGTTTCCGATTCGATCGACGGATGATATGTTGTCGGCCAGCCGGATGAAATCAAGTGACCCGAAATGCCGGCGACAAAGACTCTCCGCCCTCCTCCGTCCCCACAACCCGCCATGCTCGCCCTGCAAAACGTGTTGTTGCCGACCGACTTCAGCGAACCCACGCTGCGAGCGACGGACTACGCGCTGGAATTCTGCGACCGATTTGGAGCCACGCTGCATCTGCTGCACGTGATCGAAGACCCGGTCGTTTACCTGCCGATGTTCGAGAATTATCCGACGCCGACTCGCGAACAATTCGAAATCTACGCCCGCGATCGCCTGGAAAACTGGATCGCGGAGGACGTGCGCGGCGATCACACAATCACCACACACTGGTCGCATGGCCGGCCATTCGTCGAAATCGTCCGTTATGCGAAAGAGAACAACATCGACCTGATCGTCATGGGTACGCACGGTCGTGGAGCCATCCACCACGTGCTGATGGGCAGCGTCTCCGAAAAGGTCGTCCGCAAGGCGCCGTGCGCTGTGCTGACTGTGCACCCCCAAGGTCACCAGTTCATTCATCCGTGATGCCGGACGGCCGCGGCTGTCCTGTCTGGCACGAACTCTGCTCGAAAGCAAACGGCCGCGAGGATATCCGACGGTTCTCGAAGCGAATTGGGCCATCATGCAACTCGGGAACCAGCCGCCAACGCCGACGTCCGCGAATCGCACCGGCGTGCCCGACGTGGATCCTCAGCCGTCAGTTTCTCCGTTTGTTCGGAGGTCGCCGGCGCTGCTCATGGCGATCGCGTTTGGCGTGGGAGTCTGGTGCGATCACGCCATGGATTTGCCGCTGACGGGTTGGCTGATGGCATCATCGGGCGTGCTGCTGGCGTGGTGGGCGACGTTCGCGTTGGGATGCGAACGGCTTGCGACGGCGGGGCTGCTCATCGCGGTCTCTGCTTTGGGCGGGACGTGGCATCATCGGCATGCGCGAGCCGGACGCGAGGACGACATCCGGCGGTTTGCACGCGATGCGCCGGAGCCTGCACAAGTGATCGGTGTGCTCCGCAGCCAACCCGTCGTTTCGAAGTCGGCCAGTTCAGCCGCGTCGTGGGATCTGTCCGCACCCGACGAGACCAGCCGCGTGTCGTGCGACGTGGCTTGCCGCTGGCTGGTCATGGGCGGCGAGCGGCGGCCCGTTTCAGGCGTGGCGCGACTCGACGTGACCGGCGATTCGTTGCCGGCCGACGCGGGTGACGAGGTGGAACTTTCTGTGCGGATATCGCGTCCGCCCGTTGCCCGCAATCCGGGTGGATTCGACTTCCGCGAATTCCTCGAACGGCAGGGGATCCACGTTGTCCTGCGAGGCGAGTCGCCGGCGGCAGTGCGTCTGGTGGCGGATCGTATCGACTGGTGGGGCCGCAACGTGCGAGGTCGGGTGCGGACGCAGTGCGAGAACGAAATCCAGCGGCGCCTCAGCCCGCGTACCGCTGCGGTCGGTGTGGCCATGCTGCTCGGCAGCCGCTCCAACATTCCTGAAGACACGCGTGCGGCGTTTGCCGAAAGCGGCACGACCCACATCCTCGCAATCTCTGGGGCCAACGTCGGCATTCTGGCGTTGCTGGTCTGGAGCGTCTGCCGGCTGATCGGTGTCGGACGCACATCGACACTGATTTCGGTGCTCGCGATCGTTGTCGGATACACGGCGCTGACCGATGCGCAGCCACCCGTGTTGCGGGCCACGTTTCTGATTCTCGTGCTTGTGGCCGGAGCCACCGGATTCCGTCAAACGTCGTCCGCGAATTCGCTGGGAGTGGCTGCGCTGGGCGTGTTGGTTTTGAATCCGTCGAATCTGTTCGACGTGGGTGCGCAACTGTCGTTTCTCGCCGTTGCGGTGATGATCTGGGTTTCCTCGCGAGCCGGCGGAGCGCCGGACATCACGGGTGTCGACCCGTTGGACCGGCTGATGGCGGACGCGGGCTGGATCCGGCAGCTTGTGGAGTCGCTTCGCGTGCAGATGCGGCTGGCCTGTCGTGTGACCGCCGCCGTCTGGCTGGTGACGATTCCACTCATCGTGGCGCGGTTCCATCTGCTGTCACTCGTGGGCTTCGCGATCAACGTGATTCTCGTGCCGATGTTGGTCCTCGTGCTCTGGAGCGGCTACCTGCTTCTTGTCTGCGTGCTGGTGTGCCGTCCGCTGGCGACTGTGTTCGCCTGGTGCTACGACGTCGGCCTCGCGGGCTTGCTGAGAATGATCGAGTTCGCGTCGTCCCAGCCATTGGGTCACGCCTACACCACGGGCCTGCCCGACTGGTGGCTGCTCGGATTTTATCTCACGGCCGCCGCGATCGTTTGGGGCGGCTGTGCCGGCGGCGCGATGCGTTGGGGCCGGCGAGCGATCGTCGCCTGGTGTCTGGTCGGCGCGTCGCTGCATCTCGGCTCGACGAAACCGGACGGGTTGCGATGCACATTTCTGTCGGTAGGGCATGGCGGCGCGGTGCTCGTGGAACTGCCGAACGGCCGCACGTTGCTCTACGACGCCGGCCAGATGCGCGCTGGACCGCGGGCGCGGCGCGTCATCCAGAACGCGCTCTGGGAGCGAGGCCACTCGCGGCTGGATGCGCTGATCGTGTCGCACGCGGACGCCGACCACTACAACGCGGTTCCCGAGCTTGTGCGAACGGTCCCGACTGACTCGCTGCTGATGCACCCGTCGTTCCTCGATTTCGAACAACCGGGCGTGGTTGCCGTCACCGACGCCGCGTTCCGCGAGCGGGTGCCGATGCGGTTCCTGTGGACCAGCGACCGGCTGCTCCTTGATGACGACGTCTCGATCTCGGTGCTGCATCCACCGGCGGGGCACGGCATCCCGCGAATGGATAACGCGAACAGCGTCGTCGTGCGCATCGAGTTCGCAGGGCGGTCGATCCTGCTCACCGGCGACATCGACGGACCCGGACTCGACCACTTGCTCAGCCAGCCGCCGATCGATGTGGACGTGATGCTGTCGCCACACCACGGCAGCCCCGCGGCCAATCCGCCCGCGTTGGCCGGCTGGGCGCGGCCCGACTACGTGGTCCTCAGCAATGCCCGCAGCGAGGTGATCCCGAGAATGCGTGACGTGTACGTTGCGAGTGCCGGCGTGTTTTCGACGCTCGAGTCGGGGGCGGTCACGTTTGAGATTTCGCCGAAGGGCGAGTTGCGATGCACCACGGTGGTTTCGCCGGCGGAACCAAGATAGCACGGGAGGGCGAAGCTCCCGCCGAGTCGCCATGACACGCCACCGGCCCAGCCGGAGCTTTGCCCTCCCGGAAGCTCGGTCAGTGAGCGTGCCCGTTCCCGTGGCCGTTTTGTCGCTGAGCCCGCAGTCGCGTGACCTCGGCGTCGAGTTCCTGCTTCTTTCGATTGAGTTGCTCAATCGCCGCCGTCGTGCCTCGGCAGTGGATCCGCGACAGCAGCCAATCGCCCGCGGCCAGGGCCATGATCCATAGCGTGAGAAACACCACGCCGAGCCAGAAAATCGTGCTGACAATCGGATCGCGGCCCCACAGCAGCAAGGCGTCGCCCAGCGGCAGCATCAGTCCGAGCAGAACGAGCAAACCGGAGGTCTGCACGCGGCGACGAAACTGCCGGCGGAAGAAGTCGATGTCCAACGGACTCAGCTCGGCGTCGTCTTGACTCCGTCGCCACGAGACGACGTGTCGCCAGACCAGCCACGAACCGAATCCCGACAGGAGCAGTCCCACGCCCAATGACACCCAGATGTTGTTCTGCACGCGTGCTACTTTCGTTGCGAGGGCTGAGGCACTGCCTGCAACCATGTCAGCAGCACGCGTCCGACCTTGGCGAGGCTGTCGCCCGAACAATTCGACGGGATGTCGCGCGTGGTGTGCCAGTGCGGATAGTCGAAGTCAATCACGTCACACGACGGGATGCGGGCGATTTCGTTCAGCGGCAGGTGATCGTCCCGCACCTCGTGTTTGAGCCGTGGGATGAATTCCTTCACGCCCAGTTGCTTTGCCGTGTCCCAGATGCTGCGGGTCAGCTCGGGCGCATAGTTCAGGCTGTTCTGTTCCTGATAGAGCTTGAGATTCTTTCCGCCGATCATGTCCACGACCACGCCGCAGACGTACCGATGCGCCGGCGGCCTGTCGCGATACTCCCTGGCGAAGTGTTCCGAGCCAAGGAAGTACGGATCGCGCTCGCCGTAGACCAGCTCTTCGCCGTCGAACAGCACGAAATCGACACCGTGGGTCGGCTCGATCGATTTCATGTGGTGAGCCATCTCCATGAACAGGGCGACTCCGCTGGCGCCGTCGTTCGCGCCGAGAAACGTGCCGCGGGCGGCGAGTTGCGGGTTGGGATCGCGATCGGCATGCGGTCGCGTGTCGTAGTGACAGGCCAGCAGCACGCGCTCCTTCGCTTCGGGGTGCCACGACACGATGATGTTGGCCATGCGGACCGGCTCGCGAGTCTGCGGATGAGCCGCATCGAACGACTGAAACGTCACCTTCGCCCCGTGCTTGTGAAAATGTTCCGCGATCAGATTCTGCTGCCGTTCCATCCCCGCGCTGCCGCTGATCCGCGGTCCGATCTTGCAAATCTGAGTCAGGTAGTCGTGAGCGCGTTTGGCATCCATGACGTCGCGGGCGGTGGGCCGCTTCGATTCTTCCGGTGTCACCAGCGTCGAAAGCACGAGGACCACGAGGCCGTAGCCCGCGAGAGCCGCCAGGAGCCGCGTGCCGGAACTCCGACCGGCGATTCGCCACTGCCGATCGGCTTCCGTCACCGAGGCGTGAACCGGTCTGTCCAAATTCCGCCGCCTTTCGAGCTTGGATTCGCTGTCGATGGCCCCGCCGAATTGCGTCGGCAGGATAGACCAAGTCACGGAGACTGTCGAGTTGTCCGCGAGTCGTTTCACCGTCCGAGGCATTTCACTGCGGTGCAAGCGGCAGCACGAGCCACAGGATGTACGCGACCGGTCCGGCGTAGAGTATGCTGTCCAGCACATCGAGCAGCCCGCCGAAACCGGGAATGAGTGCGGGAGCGTCTTTCTCGCCGACATCGCGCTTGATGAGCGATTCCGCGAGGTCGCCGATCAGACCGACCACACCGATCACCGCGCCGAACAGGGCGGACCAGTACCAGGCACACGGGAATTGACCCGGCTTGATGAACATCTGGCTCCCGAATTGAAACCACGCCACCGACCCCGCCGTCGCGCCAATCATGGCTCCCCACGCTCCCATCCACGTCTTGCCGGGACTGAGCAGCGGCACAAGTTTTCGCTTGCCGAACAATCGGCCAAGCGTGTAGGCCCCGATGTCCCCACACTTCGTCGCCACCACGACTGACCCCAGCGCGAGGTAACCCAGTTGCCAACCGGCAACCCAACGCAACTGGGCTGTCACACCGAGCAGAAAGCCGATGTAGCTCACGATAAAAAGTTCGGCACCAAGCGACTCCATGTTCTTTCCGGGTTCGCGATAACGCACGCAGCCGTTGAGAAGGAGGACGAGCACGCTCCCAGCAAAGACGATCCCCATGTGTGAGAGTGGAGAAAGTCCAGCCCAATCGAACGCCATCGCACCGATGGAGTCTTTTGCGTGAAGAGTGATTTCGTCCGTATAGACCTCTGGCGGTGGCTGCATCCAGTTTGCCCAAATGACGGCAAATGTGCAGAATTGGACTAGCGGAACGTTGACATCGAATGAACGCACTCGTAGAAGTTGAGCGAGTTCCCATGCGCTTCGCAGACCAAGCAGGATCACCAAGAACCAAAGGTACGGAGCATGTGGTCCTTCGTGATGGTCCAGCCAGCAGATGCCGACGAAGAGGCCGATCATCAACGGTGCCATCGTCAGCCGCCAGCGAAGCATCGTGCGTTCCCTTTCCGTCGTGACCGGTGCACTCAAACCCTGGTGACATTGAAGCCTGAAGCGCAAGCGAAGAAAACCGGCTTCGGCACTTTTCGATTTTTGGTTCCTTCGCTTGCGATTCAGGCTTCAATTGTTATCAGCCATCCGTCAGTCCGCCGAACCGCCGGTCGCGCGAAGCGAAATCCCGCAGCGCGGCGATCAGGTCCGGGCGGCGGAACTCCGGCCAACATTTTTCCGTCACCCACAGTTCCGCGTAGCTGATCTGCCACAGCAGGAAGTTGCTGATCCGCATTTCGCCGGCCGTGCGGATGATGAGGTCGGGGTCGGCCATGCCTGCCGTGTACAAATGGTTCGCGATGTCGTCTTCGGTGATGTCGTCCGGCTGCCGTTTGCCGGTGGAGACCTCATGGGCCAGCGAGCGCACGGTGTCGAGGAGTTCGGACCGGCCGCCGTAATTCACGGCCAGACACAACCGCATGCCGGGATTGTCGCGGCTGCACGCGATGGTCTTGTCCACCTCGGCCAGCACGCCCGGCGTGAGCCCTTCGCGGCGACCGATCATCGAAAACGTCAGCCCCTGCCGCATGATTTCGGCTCGTTCTTCGATGACGTACTGTTCGAGGAGGTGCATCAGGAATTCGAGTTCCTTCTTCGGCCGCTTCCAGTTCTCGCTGCTGAGGCAATACAGAGTGAGCTGGCCGATACCGAGCCGCGACGCCTCCTCGACCAGCACGCGCACGCTTTTGACGCCGCGTCGGTGCCCTTCGATCCGCGGCAGCCCGCGGCTTTGAGCCCAGCGGCCGTTGCCATCCATGATCACCGCAATGTGTCGTGGCAGCTTGTCGCGGGACAAGCCGTCGGCGGCCAGCAGTTCGTCCAGATTCTCAGCAGCCACGGAACGGGATTGCAAATTCGGGAGAACGCGAGAAAACTACGACTCGCGGTTTCATACCAACTTGCGTCTGCCTTGGCGAGGCAATCCGCGACAACGAGTTGTTTCTGTCCAGACCGGGAGGGCGAGGTTCCGGCCGAGCCGCTGGTCACAGAAATCGGCTCGGCAGGAGCTTCGCCCTCCCGATCACCGCGCGGAGAGGAATGCGGGAACCAATTGCACAACAAGTGCGTCCCAGACTGTCACACCGTTTCGATCACGTTGAAAGGCCTAGGACATCTCGATGACGACTCTGCGATCTGCCGCTGCCGTGCCGTTTTTGGTTTTGACGTCGTGCTGCCTGCTCATCCCAAGCGTTTGCTCGGCGCAGTTGAAGCGACCGGTGCCCACAGGCACGTCGCAGCCGGCCGATCCACCGCTGGATGCCGACAAGCAGTCCGTCCCGGCCGCGAAGGATCTCGAAGCTGCCGAAAAGCAGATGCGGGATTTGTTCAGGTCGGACCTCAGCAAGGCCAAGAAGGCCGATCAGAAAGGCTCGCTGGCCCAGAAGCTCCTGCGAGAGGCCGCGAAGGTCGAGGACGACCCGGCGTCGCAGTTTGTCCTTTGGCGAGAGGCCGCGGAACTCGCGACGGCGGCCGGCGACGCGGCCATCATGCGTCAAGCCGTTGACGAAATCGCGGCCACGTTTCGTGTGGACGAGCTCGGACTGAAAGCCGAATACCTCAAGCGCATGGGCACGGCGGCGAAGACGCCGGACGCCGCGAAGGGCCTCGTCCGACATTGCATGGACGTCGCCGATGAAGTTGTCGTGCTGGACCGTTACGACGTGGCGGGCGAACTCGGCGACATCGCTGTCGGCCTGGCCAATCGCTCGCGCACGCCCGCGTTGCAGAAGGAGGTCAAGGCGTGGCGGGAGCGGCTGGCTCTGTCCGCGGCGCAATGGGATGCCGCGGAGGAAGCTCGCAAGAAACTGGACGTGGACCCCGACGACATCGCCGCGAACCGAGTTCTGGGCCGATATCTGTGCTTCGTGACGCGAGACTGGAAAAAAGGTTTGCCATTTCTGGCGCTGGCGGGGGACGCGGAATTGAAAAAGGCCGCTGAACTCGATCTGGCGGCGCCAAGCGATCCCGAAAAGATGGCGGTTGTCGGCGAAGCATGGGCGGACTTCGCCCAGGGGGCCAAGGGAGACGATAAGCGGTCCGCTCAAATCCGAGCGCTCGATTGGCTTCGCCGCTGCGTGCTCAAACTCACTGGCGGCACGCGCACGCGCGTCGAAAAGCGGATTCAGGAACTCGACCGGGCGCTGGGACCGGGTTGACGTCCCGCGCCGCCAGCGAGTTAGATCATGTCCAGCTTGCGATGCCTCTGGCGCGGCGGGCGGCTGCATTCGGCGCACAGGCCGTACACTTCCAGCCGGTGGCCGCTGGCTCGGAAGCCGTGCTCGAGCGCGATCTTGTCCAGCATCTCGGACAGCTCTTCGTTGTGAAACTCCGTGAGCGATCCGCACTTCTTGCAGATCAGGTGGTCGTGCTGCGGGTAGCCGTAATCGTGCTCGTAGACTTCACGATTGTGAGCCCGCGCGACCGTCCGGAGAAGGCCGGCCTTCACCAGCAGCTCGAGGTTGCGGTAGACGCTGGCTCGGCTGACGCGCTTGCTCGCCTCGCGAGTCGCCAGCCGCATGGCGAGTTGTTCGGCGTCGAAATGCTCGTGCGTCGAGAAGACTTCGTCGAGGAGCGTGATCCGCTCCGGAGTCAGCCGCATACCTTGCGTGGCCAGGTACTCGCGAAACTTGTCCGCCGGACTGACTCTGACTTCGATCGTGCCCAGTTCACCCACGCTCACCACAACGGTTCCTCCTCAAATGCGCCGGGTGGGACGAGCGACGCTGCGGCCCACCCGACGATCGTTATCGTTTGTCTTCCGCGGCAATTTGATCCAGCATGCGGCTGAGCGCGAGTTCCAACTTCTCCGGCGTGTCGTATGTGCCGGCCTCAATCTCGGCCTTGATCTGCGCGATCCGCTCCTCGCGAATGCCCGGCGTGCGACTGATGTCGTCCAGCATCTTGCCCACCGATGAAATCTGAACTTCGTCTTGTGGCGCCAGGGCCGACGCGACCTCTCCCGGCTTGACCTCCGTCGGTCCCTTCAACGGATTGATCGGCGATGAGCCACCCGTCGGTTGAATGCCATTCACATCCATGAGGCTCCTCCTTGAAAACACCAGACACGCGGACAGGACAGGCGAATGGCAACCGAACGCGGCTGCCGCTCGGATGATAACGGAAACCCGGAAGCCGAATCAACGGCGCGCGTCTCGTGGTAGTGTTACAGATTGGCGAGCGGAGCGCGTCAGCCCTCCGAGAATTCGGCTGGTTCCTCGGGGGCCTTACGGCCCCCGCTCGCCAGACTGTAGCACTGCCCGTCTTGTATGGGACAGGCTGGCATTCGTGTCAGCCCCGGGCGTACGGACCCGTTGCCGAGCCCGGTGACCCTGCCAGCCCCTCGGACAGACACTCGCGGATCGCCTTCGCGGCGGCCAACACATCGTCGCGGGTGATGTCAAGGTGCGAGCAGGCCCGCAGAAGTTGCGGGCCTAACGCGCCGACGAGGACTCCCCGCTGCTTCAATTTGTACGCCAGTTGGCCCGCGTTCCCCAAGCCGGCATCGACGCGGAAAAAAACAATGTTGGTCTGAACGTCCGGGTGCTCCATCGCGATGCCGTTGATTTCACCGATCGCGGCAGCGAACGCCTTGGCGTTGTCGTGGTCGTCGCGGAGGCGTTCGATGTGGTGGTCCATCGCGTACACCGCCGACGCGGCGACGATTCCGGCCTGACGCAGCGCTCCCCCGAACTGCTTGCGCGCCCGCCGCGCCCGGTAAACCTGCTCCTTCGACCCCACCAGCACCGACCCCATCGGGCAGCCCAGTCCCTTCGAGAAGCAGATCGACACCGTGTCCACGTTTCGACAAATCTCCGCAGCAGATTGGCCGGTGGCGACGACCGCGTTGAACAGCCGAGCCCCGTCCATGTGGACTTTCAATCCCAGCCGACGCGCCCACTCGCAGACTCGGTTGAGCTGGTCGAGCGGGTAGCACGCGCCGCCGCCGAGGTTCGTCGTGTTCTCGACGCACACCAACTTCGTGACGCACAGGTGCTGGTTGTCCGCCCGCACCTTGCCCTCCAACAGCGGCACGTCGAGCATCCCACGCTGGCCGGCGACGGTGCGGCACGTCACGCCGCTCAGCGCCGCCGGCGCTCCCGCTTCAAAATTGGCGATGTGACCGGTCTGCTCAATCAGCAGTTCGTCTCCCGACACGCAGTGCGCTCGGACTCCCATTTGGTTCGACATCGTCCCCGAACACCCGTACACCGCCGCTTCCTTGCCGAGCCGCTCTGCCATCATGGCTTCGAGCCGATTCACAGTCGGGTCTTCAGCATTCATGTCATCGCCAACCTCAGCGCGTGCCATCGCGTCGCGCATGGCGGAAGTCGGCTTGGTGACGGTGTCGGAGCGGAGGTCGATGGGCATGTTTAATGAATTCAAAAGTAACATTCTCCCTCTCCCCTCCGGGGGAGAGGGGAGCACGGAAACTCATCCTCTCCGTGCCTTGTCCGAAATGTCGTGCCGGCACCATGCGCCGGTCCAGCGGATGCACTTGACGGCTTGGTACGCGCGCAACTTCGCGTCGGCAATCGAATCGCCGAGCGAGGTGACTCCGAGCACGCGGCCGCCGCTTGTCACTGGCTGTCCGCCGTGCAATTCGGTTCCCGCGTGGAAGACTTTCACGCCGGGAACCTTCGCGGCTTCGTCGAGGCCTCGGATCGGGTCACCCTTCCGGTACGAACCGGGGTAGCCCTCGGAGGCCATCACGACGCAAACCGACGGACGCTCGTCCCATTCGAGCGGCGGGATGCGGTCCAGCCGGCCTTCGGCCACCGCCAGCAGGACCTCGGCGAGATCGCTTTTGAACCGCATCAGAATCGGTTGCGCTTCGGGGTCCCCGAACCGCGTGTTGAATTCCAATACCTTCGGCCCCTGGTGCGTGATCATCAGACCGGCGTACAAAACACCTTTGAACGGCCGACCTCGCTTTTTCATTTCGTGAACTGTCGGGACGAGAATTTGAGCGATGATCTGGTCCATCAATTCAGGTGACACGAGCGGCGCGGGGCTGTACGCGCCCATGCCTCCCGTGTTCGGACCCTGATCGTCGTCGAAGGCGGCTTTGTGATCCTGGGCCGACTCGAGCGGAATGATCGTGGTGCCGTCCGTCAGCGCGAGGATGCTGGCCTCTTGCCCGTCGAGCCGTTCCTCAATCACGACGCGGTTGCCAGCATCGCCGAATTCACGCTGCCGCATGATCCGACTGATCGCGTTGAGCGCCTCTTCCTTGTTCTTGCAGACGACGACACCCTTGCCCGCGGCCAATCCGTCTGCCTTCACGACCAGCGGTGCCTGCTCGCGGCTGTTGACATACGCTTCCGCGTCCTCGGCTTCGCGGAAGACCTGACAGTCCGCGGTCGGAATGGCCGCCTTGTGCATCACGTCTTTCGAGAAGACCTTGCTCCCTTCGAGCTCCGCCGCGAGCTTTGACGGGCCGAAAACCTTGAGGCCCGCGGCGTCGAAGGCGTCGACGATTCCGGCCACGAGCGGGACTTCCGGGCCGACGACCGTCAAGCCGATGTTCTCTGCCTGCGCGAACTTCACCAGACGCGGCACGTCACCGGAGTCGATGTCCACGTTGATCGCGTCCACCGCCGTCCCCGCGTTGCCGGGTGCGACAAATACTTTGCTCACGGTTGGCGACTGCGCCAACTTCCAGGCGAGGGCATGTTCGCGCCCGCCCTGCCCCACGACCAGAACCTTCATGGCCTGCGAATCCTCACGAATCCGGCGTGTCGGGCCGGTGAACAATCAGGGTAGTGGTACAGTTTGGCGAGCGGAGGCCGTAAGGCCCCCGCGGATCGAGCCGAATTCTCGGAGGGCTGACGCCCTCCGCTCGCCTAACGGTACCACAACCAAAATCAGGAACTTGGAGACAAATGCCGCTGTCCAACGAGGCGACTCAACTTCCGCCAGAGTCGAACCGAAGGGAAGTATAGCAGAGGGATGACTCGTGGGTAGGATGGCCAACGTAGCCATCACGCTCCGCGTGATGCGTTCGTCACGCGGAGCGTGACGACTACGGAGGCCGATCGTTCTTGCTGTCGCGTCGGTCGCGGGTTAGAATTTGGCCGTGCAGATTCACTCCACCACATCTCGATTCAGAGGTGCGTCGTGAACAGCCCGTCGAAAGCGGTTGTGTTGATCAAACGAGTCCGGACCCGGTTGCTGCTGGCCGCGATTGGCCTGCGGCTGTTTGTCGCGTTCGTCGTGGCGAGCATTGGGTACGCGATCGCACTGCTCGTCAGCCGGTTCCTCGGTGTGATTCCACAAGATTGGTTCGTGTGGGAATCGCTGGCGGTGATCCCGGCGGCGGCGATTCTAATCACGGCGGCATGGCACAAGAGGCCCGCGACCGAAGACGCCGCGCGGCGGATCGACCAGCACGCCGGGTCGAAGGACCTCTTCCTCACGCTGACGATGCTCGATTCTGCCGCGGGTGACTACCGGCCGCTGGTCAGCCACTCGGCGGAATCCAAAGCCGCAAGCATTCGACCGAATCTCGTGGTGCCGTTTCAAGGCGCGGAGCGATTCGCCTACGCCACCGCCGCCGTGCTCGTGCTGGCTCTCGGCATCTGGAAGCTTCCGCAGTTCGACCCGTTCGGCAAGGTGCAGGCGGCGACCGAGGTGAAGCAGCGCGTCGAGAAACTGGTCGAAAGCAAGAAAGCCACCGAACAGCGGGCGGCTCAACTCAAGCAGCACGAGACGGGTGATGAAGACGTCTCGCCCGAGGTCAAAGCCGCGACGGACGAACTCAAGACCGCGTTCCGCAAGATGAAGCCGCTCGAAAAGGGCGAGAACCTCAAGACTCTCGTCCGTGAGCAGAAAATCCTGGGCGAGATGTGGCGGCGGATCAGTGCCGAGAAGCTCAAGGACTTGCTCAACCAGTCGAATCAAAACCAGCAGTTCGGCGCGAACGAAAACCCGAAGCTGCAGAAATGGACCAAGGAATTGCAGGAAGGTTCCACCGAGAGCCTGCAGCAGCAGATCGACCAGATTCTGAAAGATGCCCAGGAGCTCGCGAACACCGAAGACCCCGCCAAGCGAGCCGAACTCGAACAGAAAATCAAGAAGGAACTCAAAGAACTGCAACAGCTCGCCAACGATAAGCTCAATTCCAAGCCGCTCAACGCCGCCCTCGAACGGGCCCTGAAACAGCTTGAGTCGTCGAAAATGGAGGACCTCAAAAAGGATGCCCTCGACGCACTCGAAAAATCGCTGGAGTTGACCAAGCTCGAACTGAAAGAGATTGCTCAGGACGCGAAGGACATGAAGCAGCTTGAGGAAGCACTCAAGACCATCCAGATGGCCAAGGCCCTGAACGACAAGGAAAAGCTCGATGGTGAGGAGACCGAAGACGCCCAGACGATTGAAGACTACGCCGAACTGTATGCCCAGATGATGGCCGAGATGGGCGAGATGGCGATGGAGGAAGGGGATGGAGACGGCGATCCCGAGAACGACACCCAGCGCGGTGAGGGGAGCGACCCCGAATCCGAAGACGATTCGGTCGTCACCAGCTTCAAGGCCGAACAATCGAAATCTCAAATCGTGGCCGGCAAGGTCCTGATGTCGATCAAATCCAAAGGCCTCAGCGACAGCGGCGAAGCGGTGAAGCAGTACGAGAAGCAACTCGGCAAGGTCAAGCAGGGCGTGAGCGAGGCCATCCTGCAGGAACAAATCCCGCCGGGATACATCGACGGCATCAAGAGCTATTTCGACACGCTCGAAAAGGCGGCTCCGGGCGGTTTGCAGCAGCCCAAGACCGCACCGTCGAACAAATAGGCGATCCGGAAGACGTCAGCCCCCGGACGCATGAACCAACCCGAAGCCCGGCCACTCGCACAGGCCGGGCTTCTTTTGTCGGAATTCGGAGGCAGCCCGACATGAATCGCTCGCGAATCACGCTGGCGGGATTGATCGCTCTGATCGCGATCGGTCTGACCTGGCCCGCATGGCGTCGGTCCGTCTCGCCCGGCAGACCCGCGCCGCTTGTCGTCTACTGCGCTCACGATGCCGTCTTCTCGGAACAAATCCTGCGCGACTTCGAGAAGCGAACGGGCATCCCAATCGAAATCCGGTTCGACACCGAAGCCACGAAGTCGCTCGGACTGGTGAACCTGATCATCCAAGAGTCCCCCCACCCGCGCTGCGACGTGTTCTGGAACAATCAGGTTCTGAGCACGATGGAACTCCAGCAGCGCGGCCTGTTGGAACCGTACCGCGGTCTCGGCTTCGAACGGATTCCACCGCGATTCAAAGACGTCGACGGACACTGGACCGGGTTTGCGGCGCGGCTGCGCGTTTACATCCTCCGCGTACCTCCCGGCACCCGGCCTGACACGCCCTCCACGCCAGACTCCGAACGCGACGCGATTTCATCGCCGGAAGCTTTCGCCGACCTGCCCAAACAGCTCAACCATTGGGCGATCGCCAAGCCGCTGTACGGCACCACGAATTCACACTACGCGCTCCTCTGGCACCTGTGGGGCGAGGAAAAACTGAAATCGTGGCATCGTGAACTACGGCGACGGGGAATTCGCGAGGCTTCAGGCAACGGTGCGGTGAAGAATCTGGTGGCGGAGGGCATCTGCGAGGCCGGCTTCACTGACACCGACGATTTCTTCGCAGCGAAGGACGATGGCAAGTCGGTGACCATGCTGCCGGTGCTTTTGGACGGCAAAACGATCAGCATCCCGAACAGCGTCGCCATCATCCGCGGTACGAAAAATCGTGACGCAGCCCAAAAGTTGGTGGACTTTCTTCTATCGGCGGAAACCGAACTCGCTTTAGCCCGATCACCGGCAAGACAGATTCCGCTCGGGATAGTCGATGTGACCCAATTGCCGGACGAGGTCATGGACCTTCGCCATGCAGTTCTTTGGGCAGATGGTCCTCTGGATCTCCTTCCGGCTCAAACTGAGTGCCTGCGATGGTTGAAGTCGGAGTATCTTCAGGGAGAATAGGAAGGGGTCGGGAGTCTTTTTCAGGTCGGCGACCGACTTGCCTGATGCGCTACGACCTGCTTCGCCGACCTGAAAAAGACTCCCGACCCCGCGACCCCATGTCCCTCGCCACCGCGCTCTGTTGGTCCTGCGTGCGATGCCTCGCGATTGCTCTGTTGGTGTGGCCTCTGAGTCGGCTGCTCAGCGAGGCGTGGGATGCGACGCGGGGGAGCACTCGGCGCGGGCTGCTCGCGCTGCTGTTCGTTCCGTTTTTGTTCCCGGAATTGTGGGTCGGATATGCGTACGCGCTGTGGTTGATCCAGCATCCGGTTTGGAACGAGTTGCTGTTTGATCTGCTGCTGCTGCTGAAACTGGTTCCGGCGGGAGCGGTCGTCGCGCACCTTTCGCCTCCGCCGCCGATGTCGGCTCAGGCGATCCACTGCCGGCGGTTGGCGATTCGGAGCGACGCGAGATGGTCGTCGAGATTCGCGGTGCAACTCGGCTGCCACGTGCGCGGGCCGCTGCGAGCCGCCGTGCCGGCGGTCGCGCTCGTGTTCCTGCTCGCGTTTCAGGACTACGAACTCCCGTCGTTGATGGGGATCAAATCGTGGACCGTCTGGATGTTCGATGCCCAGGCCGGCGCACGCGACGCGACGACGGCGCTGCATCACATCGGCTGGCCCCTCGCGTGCGAACTGGCCGTGCTGCTGCCGGCGCTGGCGGTGACGCTGTCGAACTCAGTCCAACCGACTGCGATGGCGGAACCGGTTTGGCCGCTGACCGGTCTGCGGAGCGCGATCGTGTGGAGCTACCTCGTGGTCTCGGCGACGCTGACGGCAGCGATCCCGATCGCGATCACCGGCCGCGGGATGTTCGCGGGGTTCGGTCAGCTTTTCCGGAATCAATCGCAACTCGCGTCGCTGCTCAGCAACATCGCGAGCGGATTTGTGATCGGCGCGCTGGCCGCCGGGCTGACGTGCGGAGTGGCGGGCCGACTCCTCACGCCCAACCCCTCTCCCCCATGGGGAGAGGGGAAGATAGACGCGGCGATGCTTCCGCGGCGACGCGCCGGAGTCCGCTGGCTCCTGATGTTGCCGGGTTGTCTCGGATCTCTGGTTGTCGGGTTGCTGGTGTTGGTGCTGTTCCAGCGCACGCCGCTGTTCGTGGTCTACGACACGCCACTGCCGCTGGTCATCGCTCTGGCGGCGTGGCTGTTGCCTCGCGGCGTTCTGATGCTGTTGCTGTGGAGCGGGATTCGCCACGGAGCGGGCAGCCATCTCGCGGACATCATTCACCGCGCTCCGTCAGCACCTGTCGCGGCCAAGGGTATCGACCTGATGTGGCACCTGCGGCATCGGCCGGCGTGGTTCTGCTGGATGCTCGTCAGTTACTGGGCGTACCTCGATCTGACTTCGGCGGCGATGCTGGCCCCGACCGGCATGGCATCCGCCCCCGTTCGACTTTACGATCTGATGCACTTCAGCCGTACATCGCTGTTGTCCGCGCAGACGTGTCTGACGCTGCTGGTGCCGGTGGTATTGTTGTGGATTGGATTTGGCGTGCGGCGGCAGGTGGTGCGGTGGCTGGCGGTGTGATTCGCCCCAGACGTTCGCCCCTCACCCTCGGCCCATCTCGTCCTTTGGGGGCGAGGGGAGAATGGTCTCACTTTTTTCCAAACCGGGATGAACGACTCCGATCACACCGTCTCCAATCTGCTTTGGCGTCTGCACGACGTGACGTTGCGGGGCGTCGGGCGGGCGCGGCTGGATGGCGTGTCGCTCAACATCGCCTCGGGAACGACGGCGGTGATCGGGTACTCGGGAGCGGGGAAGACGTCGTTGCTGAAACTGTTGGTGAGGTTTGAGCGGCCGGACGCGGGGCGAGTTGAGTCGAGCGGAGTTTTTGAGTCGCCTCGCGCTCGGATCCCCCCTGCCCCCCCTTTGGATGTGGGGGAGAAGCCGCGTGTCGCGGGCGGCAATGACGCGCGGCTGCCATTGTTCTGGGTGCCGCAAACGGACGGGCTGTGGCCGCACTTGAGTGTGTTCGAGCATTTGACGACGGTGCTCCCGCCGGGTGTGAACGCGAATGCCGCAAAGGAACTGCTGACGGCGTTTGATCTGCTGGCTCTGCGCGACGCGCGGCCGGATCGGTTGTCGCAGGGAGAACGCTCGCGTTTGGCGGTGGCTCGAGCGTTGGCGAGTCACGCGAAGGTCCTCGTGATGGATGAGCCGCTCGTGCACGTCGATCCGGCTCGCGCGGGGACGTACTGGAACGTCGTGCGAGATCACTGCCGGACGACTGCAACTTCGCTCGTGATCGCCACGCATTCGCCCGAAGTCGTGCTGCGCGAGGCCGAACACGTCGTCTGTCTTAGCGGCGGCTGCGTTGCCTTCGCGGGCGATGTGCCAACGTTGTATGATCGTCCGCCGTCGCGCGAACTGGCTCGGTTCTTGGGGCCGATCAACTGGTTCACGCCGGACGAAGCGACTTGGTGGCTAGGCGTGACTTCGGCTGGCGACGTGAGTTGCCGGCCGGAACGGTTGTCGGTGGTGCGTGACGACGCGAGTCCACTGGTGATCCGGTCCAGCCGGTTTGCGGGGTCAGTCGCGGAGATCGAACTGTCCGACGATCGCGGTGCACCACCGATGACGATCTTCCACCGTCCGGCAATTGACGACCTGCGGCCGGGTGATCGGGTGACGTTGCGGGTGTCCGATGTGGATTGATTTCGGAGACGTTGCGATGGACGGACGTGGAGACTCGGAGGCGCGAGATCAGCGGGCCAGCGAGCCTCCCCCTGCGCCTACTGAGTCGAGTGGCGAATCCACGGGTGGGCAAGCCGCCCGTGCCACTCAAGTCCCGGCGCGATTCGTGTTCCTCGACGGACTGCGAGGCTTCGCCGCGCTGTGCATCACTAGTTATCACATCTGGCGGTACGAACCCGCGCCGTACCCGGCGGCACAGGTCGTACCGGCCCCGATCGCGTGGTTGCTTGAGCACGCCTGGATCGGCGTGCAGATGCTGCTGGCGCTGAGCGGATTCGTGATCGCGTACACGCTTCGCGACACCGTGATCACGCCGCGCACGGCAATCTCGTTCATCGCTCGACGCCTCGTGCGCCTGACGCCGCCGGTCTGGGTGACGATTGCGCTCGTCCTGATCCTGCACGGCGTGTGCGTCGCGTGGGGGTGGTGCCCTTCGCTGCTGGATGAACCGCCGACGGTTGCCGGCGTGCTGGCCCAGATGTGTTATCTGCAGGACATCCTCGGCTACCCCAACCTCTCGGCGGGGCTGTGGACGGTGGCCATCGAGGTGCAGTTTTACATCGTGTTCGTGACGGGATGGGGGTTGGCCCAGCGGTGGCGGCGCAATGGGCCCTCGGAGGCATCATCGCAGGTACTCGGTACTCAGTACTCAGTACTCAGTACTCAGTACTCGGTACTGGGTGCTCAGCGACTTTGCCACGCGCCGTCCGGCGCTGGTCTGCTTCTGCTGTTCGGTGTCCTGGCGGCTTGGGCCTTGTTCGATTGGAATCTTCGGGGCACCAACGAACAGTGGGTGCATCACTTCCTGTTTCAGTTCTTCCTCGGCATGGTGACGTGGTGGGCGCTCGATCGGACGGTGCCGCTGCTCGTGTTTCTTGGCACCATCGCCGTCGTGGCGGGTCAGGTGATCTTCGACCACTCGCTGACGAAGCCCGATATCATCGCACGCGTGGTCGCGCTGACCACGATCCTCGCCGTTTTCGCGGCCGGACGCACGGGGCACCTTCACGATTGGTTGAACTTCCGCTGGCTGCAATATCTCGGCCGGATTTCGTACAGCCTGTACTTGGTCCACTACCCGGTGAGCCATCTCGTGAACTGGCTCGGATGGCTGGCGTGTGACAATTCGCCGACGCCGATCGAAGCCACGGCGATCCTGATCGCGTCGCTCGCCGCCAGCATCGGCGCCGGCGATCTGCTGTACTTGGCCGTTGAAGTCCCGAGCAACCGTTGGTCGGCAAGACTGAAGTCGCAGTCCAAGCTAGCCACCGTCGTGTCCCCTTCGACGCAGAGGGGCATCGCATGAAGGTAGTTCATTGGATCAGTTCGCGATCGTCTCGCCATGCCACGCGAGGATGGAGTCAATCGGAACAGAAGCCAACAAAGGCAACGAAGTGCCGAAACGATGCAACACTTCAAGTCCTTCGTTTCCTTTGTTGGCTTCCGTTCAGTTTCGTGTCGCCCATCTTTGTCACTGGTTGTCATGACCGTGATGAAGTTCCCACGCTGCGTGTGGCAGAAGTCAAGCACTGGTCGTTTCCGCCGGAAGGCATCAAGTCGCCGGCACCGCGGGCCGTGGCGGTCAGTCCGAGCGGCAACGTGTTCGTGATCGACACGGCAGCCCGCGTGATCGTGTTTGACAACGAAGGCAAGTTGCTGCGGCAGTGGAAGATGCCGGAGTTCGGGCTGGGCAACCCACAGGGTGTGGCCGTGTTCCGCGACGGTCGCGTCGTTGTGGCCGATACGCACTACAGCCGGCTGGTGTTCTTTGACGCCGAGGGGAAGGAACTCGGTCGGCTCGGCAGCTTCGGAAAGGAAACGGGACAGTTCATCTACCCGATCTCGCTGGTGCAAGACGACGCCGAGAACTTCTACGTCGGCGAGTACGGCGATCACGACCGGGTCCAGAAGTTCGCGAAGGACGGTAGGTTTCTGCTCGAATTCGGCAGCTTTGGGACCGAGCCCGGGCAGTTCCAGCGGCCGAGTGGAATGGTCTGGCGCGAGGGGAAGGTCTTCGTCGCCGACGCGTTCAACAATCGAATCCAAGTCTTCGGCGATGACGGACCGTTTTTGGGAATTCTTGGTGACGAAAAGTCACCGGTGGAGTTACACTACCCCTACGATCTGGTCGTCGATTTCCGAGGCACATACGAACCGAGCTTTCTGCTGGTCGAGTACGGAGGCAACTGTGTAACGCGGCTCAGCCTGACTGGCCGGTTGCTCGGTCGTTGGGGCACGGAAGGTTCGGGAGTCGGCCAACTGGTGACTCCGTGGCGGTTGGGGATCCACCCGCAAACGGGATCGGTCCTCGTGATGGATACCGGCAATCGTCGCATCGTGGAGTTGAAGAGCAAATGACTCCCTTCCCCCAAGGGGGCGAGGGAGAAATGAACACGGAGGCTCGCACGCGCATGCCAAGGTTCATCCAACGGCTGAGATACAACGTCTTCCCGCCGCCGCGCTGGCCGGTGACGTGGAAGCACGCTCTGCCGCTCGCGGGGTTCCTCGCCGTGTTTGGCGGTGTGTGCCTGTGGCTGGAGATGACGAACAAACTGATGTTCGCACACCCGGGCGCATTTTGGTTGCTGATCCTGACGGCTTGGGTGTGGTGGATGAGCGTCGCGGGATACGCCGGGCTGACCCGATCTCGCGGCGTGGTCGCGATGCTGGTGCGCCTGTCGCTGCTCGGCGTGTTCATCGTGCTGCTGGCGGAACCGCGGTCGGTCCGCATTCGCGACATCCTGTCTGTGATCTACGCCGTGGACGTGTCGGATTCGATCGGCGACGGCTCGACCGACGCAGCTCTGCAATTTGTGACCAAGAACGTGTCCGAAAAACCGCAGCAGGACGAGGCGGGTCTGGTCGTGTTCGGCCGCAACGCGGCGGTCGAACTTCCTCCGCGAATCACCTTCCCGCTCGAAGCGATCAACTCGCAGATCGACCGCGACGCGACCAACCTCGAACAATCGCTGGCCCTCTCCGCCGCCATGTTGCCGGAGGAGAATCAGGGCCGCATCGTGCTGATCAGCGACGGCACGACCACAGAGGGGAGCCTGTCGCGAGTGCTCGACGAACTGAAGTCGCGCGGCGTGTCGGTCGATGTCCTGCCGATCCAGTACGCGTACGACGACGAAGTCTGGCTGGAGCGGCTGGAACTTCCGCAGTTCGTCAAACTGGGCGAAACCTACGAGGCGACCATCCTGCTGTCGTCGCTCAAGGCGGGTGGCGGGAACATGATCCTGCGCGAAAACGGCAAGATCATCTCTGAGGAACCGGTGAAGTTTCAGGAAGGCAAGAACAAATTCACCGTGCCGATCTCGCTTCGCGAGGCCGGCTACTACGAGTACGCGGCGACGATTGAGGTGCCGCGCGGCAAGGACAACCTCACGCAGAACAACACCGTCATCAACTCGCTGTTCATCGAAGGCGAGGGGAAGGTGCTCCTTGTCGTTGACCCCAACGGCGACGAGCGCGATTGGCAGCCGTTGGCTCAGGCGATCCGCGAGGGCGAACGGGCCGTCGAGGTTCGCCCGGCGTACGAACTCCAGCGCGACGCCACGTCGCTAATGCCGTACGATTGCATCGTGTTCGTGAACGTGGCCTACGACAACTTCGATGGCATCCAGCTTCAAGCCGTGCGCGACGCCGTGTACGACCTGGGGATCGGCTTTGCGATGATCGGAGGCCAGAACAGCTTCGGACCCGGAGGCTACCATCGCACGCTGATCGAAGACGTGCTGCCGGTGTCGATGGATGTGACACAAAAAAAGGTCCTGCCGAAGGGGGCCCTCGCAATCATCCTGCACACGTGCGAGTTCGCGGAAGGCAACACCTGGGCCAAACGGATAACCAAGGAGGCGATCAAGGTTCTCGGTGGGCAGGACGAGGTGGGCGCGATCTGCTACGGCCCCGGTGGCGATCAGTGGATTTTCGAGATGACGCCGGCCAGCGAGTACGACAAGCTGGTCCCAAAGATTAATGCGTCGGCCCCCAGCGACATGCCGAGCTTCACAAGCACGATGGCGATGGGTTTGAAGGGCTTGATGAAAACCGATGCGTCCGCGCGGCACATGATCATCATTTCCGACGGCGACCCGTCGCCGCCGCCGCCGTCGCTCGTGCAGGAATTCATCGACGCCAAGGTTAGCGTGTCGATCGTCGCCATCTTCCCGCACGGCGGCGTGGACATTCCCAAGCTGCGAGCCATCTGCTCGGCGAGCGGCGGGCGGTTCTATTTTCCCTCCGACCCGAAGCAGCTTCCGCAGATTTTCATCAAGGAATCGAAGTCGCTCAAACGGAGCATGATCCAGAACAAAACCTTCACCCCCGAGATGGAGATGCCGTCTCCGATTCTGAAGGGGATCGAGGGGTTGCCGCCGCTCCGCGGGTTTGTGCTCACGTCGCCGAAGAATGCTCCGGCGATGACCATCCTCAAGGCCCCGCCCGAAAACCCGGACGAACCCGACACCGACCCCGTGTTGGCGACGTGGCGGTACGGCCTCGGCGCGACCGCCGCCTTCACGTCCGACCTGTCTCCCAACTGGGGGGCGAACTGGCTGGCATGGGAGCAGTACCGCGCGTTCGTAAAGCAGTTGCTGACGCACATCTCGCGAGAAGGCAAAGCCAGCCAGCTTCGCGTTCGCAGCTACACCAACGGCAACGAGGGCGTCATCATCGCGGAAGACTTTCATCCGCAGGAGAGTTTTCTCGAAGTCCACGCCCGAATCTCCGGCCCGCGCGATCGCGCCGAGACGATTCAACTCAAGCAGATCGGTCCGCGACGCTACCAAGGCACCGTGCCGCTGTGGGGGAAGGGACGTTACCATATCCTTGCGACCGGTGTGGCCGGCGAACGCAACGATCGCGCCCACGGCAGTCTGATTCTGCCGTACTCACCCGAGTACCTGAAGTTTCGATCCAGCCCGATCGCATTGCAGGAAATCGCCGACCGCACCGGCGGCGAATTGTTGACCCGCGATACGAAAGCCCAGGAAATCTTCCAGACCCGCCGGATGCCGAAGAAAAGCTCGAGGCCGATCTTCGACTGGTTCCTCGTCGCGCTCGCGTGCCTCGTGCCGTTCGATGTCGCCATCCGCCGCATTCAGCTCGACTGGTACGTGATCAAAGGCTGGCTCGGTTTCGGCCTGAAACCAGCCGCTTCGACGGCGACGATGGGGGCCCTGCTCGAACGCAAGCAGGCGGTAAGCTCCGAACTGCAAGCCCGCCGCGCCGAGACGCCGCTGACGCAACTGTTGCAACGCGAACCGCGCGTGCCCAAACAGTCTCGACCCAAAGCGCCCGCGGCGTCAAATCAAGGACCTCCAACGTCATCGCCATCGAAACCGCCTGTCGGAGCGGAATCCGAAGGGACATCGACCACCGAACGGCTGCTCAAACTCAAGCGCAAGCGGCAGGAAGGCCCGTAGTGCGGACGATCGCCACGAATCACGGCCGTCAAATGTTCGCGCCTGTTATTTCAGCGCGTGATCGGACGGCTTCACGCCTTTAACGTAGCCGCCGAAACTGAACCGCGTCGGTTTGAATTCGCCGACGATGGCCACGTTCGATTTGAGCGGGATCGCGTTTTCCATCCCCAGCGCCCAGAAGCAGGCGTTGACCAGCATCCGACGCGTCCCTTCCCACTGGATGTCCTGCGAAGCCCCCATCGTCGTCGTGAACACGCGAGCCGTCTTGCCGTTCGCCGCCTGATACGTCTTCGTCCACGCGACCGGCATCAGCGGGTCGTTCTTTTTGCCTTCGACCGGGTTGCTGTCCGAATCGAGTGTCTCCGTGACCTGACCGAGGACAAGCGGCGTGCTGTCGCCGGGAAGCGGCAGGCGCACTCCGTACACGTCCGTGGTACCGAAAATGTCGCCGTCCCTGATCCCGCGGAGAATCGGATGGCTGACTTGATCCTTCGTGAGAATCCCGCGTGTTCCCTCCTTGCCATGCTGTCCATGATGGCTGATCCATGTTTCCCCCAGCACCTGTCGACCGAAACCTTGTTCGTATTCTTTGCCGCCGTACGTCCAACCGTACTTTGCGAACTTTCGATCTTTCGGGATGTTGAACGAGTGCGTGGCCGTGCGCAGGCCAAGCATTGGCTTGCCTGATTCGACGTAGTCCACCACGTGCTGCATCTGATCGTCCGGCAGGTTGCGGAACCTCAGGAAGAACACGGCGAGGTCGGCCGACTTCAGAACCTCCAGACCGGGGATGTTCGTTTGCAGGTCGGGCTTGATCGTCCCGTCTTCGGGGTTGATCGCGAACAGCACAGTACACTTGAATCCATAATGCTTCGCGAGAATCTTCCCAAGCTGCGGACAAGTCTCCTCGGAGCGGTATTCGTCGTCGCCGCTGACCAGCACGATGTGCTTTCCCTTGCCGAGACCTTCACCGCCCTCGTACACGGCCCACGGGTCGTCGGCTTGCAGGGGTATGCATGAATCAACCACGAGTCCGAAGAGTACGAAGAATCCCGCCCAGCGTCCGAAAAAGGTTCTCATCACAGGTTCATCCCTTCGTCAAAAGATACGGCTGACCGTCCGGCATCGTAGCTTCGGATCATTCCCGATTGAAGCGGAGGCGGGCGTTCATCGAAAACAGAATTGGAGATGGCTTCTGCCGGTTGACCGTGGCACCGGCGTCCCGCCGATGTTTTTTGAAATAGACGCACCGCCGAGACGCCGGTGCCACCGCCGAGTTGAACCTGAAACCCGACCGACAACGTCACCCCGTATACCGCCGGCCTTCCTGATCGAGTCGCTCCGCGATGAATCCCACCACGCGCGGGGCGAGGTGATTGAAATAATCCCACGAGTGTCCGCCGCGGCGGATCGACAACTCGCGTTCGTAGGGAATCCCGGACGACGACAACTTGCTCGCCAACCGGTCGACGCTGTCGAACCAGTCGTCGTCGGGATCGCACGCGAGAAACATTTGCCGGGGCCAGTTGAGTGGATGCAGCCAGAGCGTGACCGTGTCCTGCCGAGCCGCTTCCTGGTCGGGATAGATTTCGTCGAGCGGCAATCCCAGCCCGTACCACAGATAAAAATCCACGGTCGGAGCCAGCGCGGCAACGACGGGAAAATCTTTCGGGTAGCCAAACGCCAGCTTCAGCACGCCTTGCCCGCCCATGCTCACGCCGAGCAACCCGATCCCCGGCGGCCTGGTCCCCCAGCGATCGGCCATCCACGGCACGACCAGCTCGCGGAGGAATTGAATCGGTGTGACCTCGGCGTCGAACTCGCGGCACACGCGATCCCCCCACCACGACCGCTGGCCGAGCGGGCACACGCACCGCAGTCCGCAGCGTTCGAACTCGGCGGTGAAAACGGGATTGTCGCGAAGCGTGTTCAACCCGTGGCCGTGCAGAAACAGCACGGCAAAGTTCTGCGGCGATGGCGTTCGCGGTTCGAAGATGTCCGCCGATTTGCCGCCGATTTCGATACGGCTCCAGCCGGGAGCGGCCTTGGGCGGGGAATGGTTTCGGTCGGTCACGGTGCAGTTCGGTCGATGTGTCAGAGTGTGAGGGTGTCAGAGTGTGAGGGTATCGGAAGAACCGGACGATGCGGACAACTCCGTCACCCGCACACACTCATACCCTGACACCGCATCGATTGAATTCGAGCATACGCCACGGTGTCGCGTGCGATGCAAAACCGGCGGCGTCCGTCTATCATGCGGACCACAGTTTGGCAGGCGCGGGCCGCGACGCCAAGTCTGTCGCGGTGCTCGATGCGGAAAGGTTGAGGCGCGCATGCAAGTGGTGATCTCGGAAGACCGCATCCGCGAAGGTGTCGCGGAACTCGCGCGGCGGATTGTCGCGGACTACGACGGCAAGGACTTGACGGTGCTGGGGGTGCTGACTGGAAGCATTGTCTTTCTGGTCGACCTCATCCGGCAGATTGACAGGCCCTTGCAGGTGGGCTTGTTGCAGGCGTCGAGCTACCGCGGCGATGCGACATCGCCCGGCGAACTGATCGTGAATTCGGCGTTTCTTCCCGACCTGCACGACCGCGACGTGCTGCTCTTGGACGACATCCTCGACACCGGCGTCACGCTGTCGGCTCTGCTCGACAAGGTCCGCGAACTCCAACCGCGCAGCCTGCGCTGCGCCGTGCTGCTGTGGAAGGAAGGACGGCAACAGATCGCGATGACGCCGGACTACCACTGCTTCAAGATTCCGAATCTGTTCGTGGTCGGCTACGGACTGGATTTCAACGACGAATACCGCAACCTGCCCTTCATCGGTGTGCCGAGCGGGGACGATCACCAGCCGGCGAAATCAACCGGTGTGTGAACCGTAGGGTGCGTGCGAACGCACCGTCGCTCACACATCGTCACAGTTGTGCGCGGGTCTCCCGACCCCGCACCGATTCGACCGCAGGTCTCCCCGTGACGCTGCACTCCAACGCGGAGGGAGACCTGCGGTCAAGTGCGTGGCACGGTCGGGAGACCGTGCCACAACAGGTGTGAACGGGGAGCACAACCCGCCACCACCGTCGGGGTGATCGCCGGCACGGCGGTCCCCGCCGATGTCACGGCACGATGATTTGTTTGATTTCGCTGGGCGGGCTTTCGTCGCCGTCGGCGTTGACGGCGACGACCTTCACTTTGACGGTTGCGCCGGAGGGCAAGCCGGTCAGGGTGCAATCGCTGTCGGAGACGGTGACGGCCAGCACGAAATCGGGATCGACGCCGACCACTTGCTTATAGACGCGGTAGGAGACGGCGCGCGCGGAGTCGGGCCAATCGCCGTAGACCGTGCCGGGGGGGCCTTGAGTCAGGACCACGTTCGCGGGGCGATCGGGTGGACCGATCTCGGCCGGCGGGATCAGGCCGAACGCATACCAGCGGGGATCGTCATCCGCCAGCAACTGATCGATTTCGTCGATCGTGCCGCGGAGGCGCGTGCGGAGCGCGATTTCGGCCGTATCGCGGAGCGACTTCTTTTGACCGCGATCGACCAGTCCCGCGTTGACCGCGCTGCGCGCATCCGACAGCGCGGTGAATTTCGTTCCCGCCAGAGCGGCCGTGACTCCCAGCGGCGCGTTTTCCTTGGCGGGGTTCGCGGTGAGATACGCTTGCAGCGCGGCGAGCAGCGCTTGCCGCTCTTCCATCTTGGAGGGGATCGCCAGCGACTGATTCGGGAACCCGGTCGCCTCCCACACCTGCGACCACTGCCCGCCGAGCGTCACGGCCAGCACGTCGCGCGTGATGCCGATGAACGCCTTGGCGTTCGAGTCGGCGACGGTCTGCGCGGTGGTCAATCCAATCTTCGCGGTCTGAGCATTCCCAAAATTGGTCTGAGCCGTTGCGGCCGCCGCCAAATCCGCTCGCACCTTGGCCTCGGTGTTCTGCAAAATCCCGATGGCCGCCGCGTGAGCGTTCAAACCATCCGCCATGTCCTCGGCCAGCGTGAAGAGCTCATCCAAACCACTCGGCAACGTGTTGTCGGCCATGATCGACTCCAGACAGGAAGGGGAGAGCGATTGTCTGTTTTTCCCTCTGTGTTCTCTGTGCCTCCGTGTTTTCGTTTTTGAAACACAGCGGCACAGCGGGCACGGAGAGGACAGGAAACACCGGACAGTGATCGGAAACGGATCAAATTTGACGGGATTGACGTAACCTCTTACAGAATAAGCTCGTCCGTCGCTGATTTGCAAGAATCAGCCTCAAACGGTTCCCGTTTGTCTCTGATTTGTGCCAATCAGCCTCGCACGGCTCCCGTCTGGCTCCGATTTGCGCAAATCAGTCTCGCACGGCTCCCGTTTGTCTCTGATTTGCGCAAATCAATCTCGCACAGCTCCCGTTTGCTCCCGATTTGTGCCAATCAGCCTCGCACGGCTCCCGTTTGTCTCTGATTTGTGCAAATCAGCCTCGCACGGCTCTCGTTTGGACCTGATCCGCACCGCCCAGCTTCAAGCGGTTCTCGTGCGAGGCCATTCTACGCGAACAGGACTCCTCGTCAATCTCCTCGCGGACGAGTGGCCGGGCTGGATCGAAGGGCAGCCCCGGTGGGCAACGCAAATCAACGTCCGTGGCTTCGCTTCGCTCCAGCCCCGGCCACCCGCCGCCTGCTTGGCCTGTTCCCGCGATAGGATCATGCTCCTGGAAAATGAACTCACGGGCCTGATTCAGCTCTCCAGTGTGAACACCAGCAACTGCTTGAAATCGTTCCCAGACTGGGATAAGTTGAAAACCGCCGCGTTATCCTCAGCCAGCGCGGGATAATGTTCGTTGGGCGTAGCAGAAACCAGCCATCATGAAATTCGGCTTCCGAATACCGTCGCTCAAGAAACGCATAGCGGCCCGGACGTCGTTGAAGCGCGTCATTCGCCACAGTCTTGGCTTCAAAGCACCTCGTGGATGGGGATGGCTAACAAATCCCAAGAAGGCCGCATACAACCGCGTTTATAATAGAACAACTAGAGGTTGTCTTGTTTTCATCATTCCATTACTGGTTCCATCGTCGGCCGCCGTTGTCGCAATAGCTCGCTGGCTCCTTTCATGAATACAATAGTTTCGGCTGTTGCTCACGAAAACAATTCGTTCGATCCAGTTGCGGGGCGATCGTGTGAATGAAAGTCGTGCGGCCAATTGATCCCAACACCATGAGTCGGAAATCACGAGTTCTGTTGATTGTTGTTCGCCCATTTGATCGTCGGTCGCGTTTGATGGCCAAACGAGAAATTGAATCCCACAATCACGCCAAGCCGTCTGTCGCGCAGTTGAAAGCGGCTCGGCAGTTCAATCACGGAGAATCAAACATAATTGCCGTCTTACGGTCAATCGGCTAATCGAAAAGTGTCTGGTGGTTGAGCGGTTCTCAATGAACCGCAATCGCCCAACAAGACGGTCAACCGGAGCGGCGGTTGACGCGTTTTCTGTCTTCCAGCCGTTTTGGCCGCCGCCCGGTTACCTTGGTCGTTCGGCGGCGGCATCGACGAAGACGTGCCGCCCGCGCTCGTCCCGGCCGACGGCGCGGTCGCCGAGGGCGGCTACCCCTGGGCGCCCTCGCTCAACGGCGGCTTCACTGTGCTCGAACTGCCCTCGCGCGAGGAGGCCGTCGCGTGGGCCGCGCGCATTGCGAAGGCATGCCGCTGCGACCAGGAGCTGCGTGTTTTCCAGTTCGACCCGCAGTCCTGAGGGCGGCCGGGTGAAGGGGGGCGACTGGAGGAAGCCCCAGCCATTAAGATCACTCATTCCGGGGGACTCGCTGCGCTCGACTCCGGCCACCCGACGGCGACGAGTGTGCCGCGGATCGGTTGGTCACTGCACCAACCCTCTGGTCAGCTCCATGTACGCCGTCTCCAGATTGACCTCCTCTTCCTTGAACAGCGTCAAGCGGTGTCCGGCTTCGATCAGGAGCGTGGGGAGAAAGCTGTAGTCCTGCACGTGCTTTTTGAGCGTGACCATGATCAAGCCGTCAGCGGCCACGCGCACGCTGTCCACATCGCCGTGTTGTTCGATCAGTTTCGCAGCCGCATCGGCCGAACCGGTCACGCGGAGGTGAACGGAGATCGCTTCGCGAATGCGTTTCATCACCTCGGCGACTCCGGCGCTGGCGACCATGATCCCCTTTTCGATCATGCCGACCTTGTTGCAGGCGTCTGCGAGTTCGGGAAGGATGTGACTGGAGACCATGATCGTCTTGCCCATCTCGCCTAGACGACGGAGCAGCGATCGGATTTCGATGCGCGCTCGCGGGTCGAGGCCGTTCGCGGGCTCGTCGAGCAGGAGCACCTGCGGCTCGTGAAGCAGCACGCGGGCCAGGCCGACTCGCTGCGTCTGCCCGTGCGAGAGTTGGTTGACCATCGCGTCTCGTTTGAACGTCATGTCCACGAGTTCGAGTTTTTCCTCGCACACTTTCCGCCGAGCGTTGCCGTTGATCCGATACGCCGCCGCAAAGAATTCGAGGTACTCGATGACCTTCATGTCGTCGTACACGCCGAACTTGTCGGGCATGTAGCCGACCAGTCGGCGGATTTCCTGCGGGTGCGTGTAGATCGAGTGCCCGCAGACGTACGCTTCGCCGTAGTCCGGGTTGAGCAGCGTCGCCAGCATGCGCATGGTCGTCGTCTTCCCCGACCCGTTCGGCCCGATGAACCCGAACACATCGCCCGGTTCGAGCTTGAGGTCCACGTGGTTGACGGCGATCAGATGGCCGTAGCGTTTGGTGAGTTGTTTGGTTTCGATCACGGTTGGTCAGTTGTGTGTCGTGAGTGGTGAGTGGTCGAGGCTGGTCGCGTCGGGAGGGTTGTCACCGGTCGTCGCCCTTCACCTGCGTCACCGGGACGATGATTCTTACATAGGTGTTTAGCTCGGCCGTTTCGACGTTCTGGTCGTTCACGAGCAGTCTGGACACCGGCGTCTTGACTCGTCCCACGAGGACGGCTCGGCCGAGTTGCATCAACTCGGACAGGTCGAGTGTGTGTAGCCGAGCGTGGTTGAGTCCGGTGTAGGCACTCCCTCCGGCGGCTTGATGAAACGTGAGCATACGAACGAGTTGATCGAGGTTGGTACTCGACGGATCGTACGGTGTTTCCTTGAGGAAAATGTCCTCGCGCAGCTTGTCGGTCCGGTCGCCGCGCTGGGCGATGGTATTCGTCAGATACGCCTTCAGGTCGCGCAGCCGCCCCTGCTGCGACGGTGCCCAATCCTGATACGGTGCCAGCGATGATCCCGATCCGCCGCCAAACAGGTACAACCGGCCGCCCGACGCGAGCAGGCAGTCTTCCAGCGGGAACGGTAGCGCATGCGAGATCGTGCCCTCCAAGCGACCGACGCCGGACGTTGCGAGTGAACTCGTGACGACCTGCTTGACAGGGTGCTGCCAGGTCGCCTCAAATCGTTTGCTCGACCAGATCGGTATCGGCACTTTGTCGAGGTGCGCGGAAGAATCGTCCGCGCGATACCGTCGCCGCGCGAGGTTCAAGCCGCCGGATCGGTACATGCCTCCCACGACGTCTTCGGGAACGCCGGACCAACTCACGCGCGGCGCGATTCGTGTCTCGCCCGATGACGTCGCACCCGCAGAGGCGACTTCGACGCCGACGCGATACGTCACCGTCTGGGGGCTGTAAACGTCATACCATGACCGGCCTCGAACGAACTGATCACCGGACGCCGATTTCAAATCAACCACGTCCACCAGTTCAAACTGCCTGACCAGCAAGCGGTCGCCGTTCGCGCGAGACGCCGCCCACAGCGACGTTGCGCACGCGACGCAGACCAGCAGCGGAAACGTCACCCACGTCAACATCGAGCGACCAAGCACGCGCCGGACGACGAAAAAATCGAGCGGGCCGAGAAACAGAATGTACGCGGCGATCCATCCCATCACCGACCAGATGGACGGGCGATTGACGGCCGCGAATTGATCCAGCGCCGAATGCAACTGCGACGCGAGGTCGGTGATGCCCAAACCGCCGAGTTGTCCCGACGTTTGTTCGCGGCGCGGCGCGGCGGTCGTTCGCAGTCCGGACGCCATCCGCCGGCACACGGCATCGAGCGCCTTCCAGTTCGAAAGTGGTGGCTGCGTGAGGTCCAGACCCAAAAACGTGACGCGGCCCAGCCCGTACGGCAAGCGCACCATTAGTGGCCCGTCGGCTCCCTGAACCAGCACGTTTCGTTCGTCGAGAGTGGTCGCGTCGAGCTTGGCCGCCTTCACCGTGCCCGTCATCGATAGGGGCACGTTGCGCCCGGAAAACGTCTCGAGACTTGGAAACTGGCGCACGTCGGAAAGCCGCGCCTGGTTCGTGATCGGAAGCCAGTCGGCCAGCGGACTGGATCGCAATTCCGATGCGCGGGCACCTGCGGCCAGAATCAGGTGACCGCCGGATCGTACCCAGTCTCGAAGGGCCGAGCTTTGGTGGGGCGTCAGTTGAGTCAACCAATCTCCGGAGCCGCGCGATGTTTCGCCGAGAGCCAGCACGAGGGCGTCGAGCGATTGGAGCAGGTGTCCCGTCTCGCCAACCGGCAGATCGGCCGCCGAGTCGAGGTGGACGACCTGCACCCGCGCGGATGGTTCCGTCTTCGACGCTGAGCCGCCGCCCGCAGCGGTGCGACTGCCGGTGGTGTCGGGCCGAGGTGGTTCCGTGTGCAGCGGACCGGAGTCGAATCCCGGTGGGTGACCGAGCGTGGCCCACAGGAGCACGTCCTGCCGCAGCGCCGGTTGCATGACGATCGAATCGCCGCCGCCCGGCAAGCGCCGCACTGCGAGCACCTGTCCGGAGACGTCGTCCACACGGACCGTCATCTCGCCGCCCAACCGACCCAACCGGAAGCCCGCTTGCCAACGTTTCGATTTTCCGCCCGGCAATTCGATCACTGGTCCCGTCAGTTCCACCGCGTGTCCGTCTGGATCGACGGCATCGACGACAACTCGCACGGATCGGGCCGCAGTGCTGTTCAGAGTGACGAACAGCGGCGACGAGTCTCCGACTTTGAAATAGCCGCCGAACCCGACTGTCACACTTTCGATCGACACGTCACCGGAGGAATCGTTCGCCATCAGGAGGCGCGGAGCGATCGACAACAGCGGCAGAATGACTGTGACCAACAGCCGGAGCGAACGGCGGGTTGCGGGCAATGCGGACGGGCGTACGGGCAAAGTCTAACCACCAGCGAAGGACGCGAACGATTCGAATGACGGCCTGTTTTGTAACGTATCAGATGGTTCAAAACAACGAGGGCCTTGAACGGCTGCATCGTCCTATCCTACGCCGGACGTGACGCGAGCACCGGCCAGAAATCAATGGATTCCGTTCAAAGTCGGTAGCCGCCGACGTTGTTTCGGTCATCAGAGGGAGCATGACCCTGCGCTGCGGGGTCAAACGGAACGGCGGAGCCGGTGTTGCTTGCCGCCGTCACGGTTTCTCGGTCAGCGAGCACTGGCAGATCATCTGGCCGCAGCCGGGGCAGCCGTGGCCGTACTTGTCGAGCACTGCCTGCTGGAGATCGATGCCGGCGACGTTCGCGATCGTCACCAGCCACGCCAGCACGTCGGCGAATTCCTTCGCGATATCTTCCTTCGGCCCCTCGCGAAGCGCGGCCGCCAGTTCACCCACCTCTTCCATCAACCACATGAACGTGCCGTCGATCCCCCGCTGCTCGTCTTTCGACGAGTACATCACCCGGATGAGTTGCTGCAGGTCGGCGAGAGTCAAGTCACGCGGGGCGGACATGGATCGTGGTGTCGGTAAGGAAGGATGATCGAGGATGAAACGATTCAAATCGGAAATCGAAACCACTTCATTCCGGCAACGGCTGACCCTTGGTTTCCGGACACAGCCAGATCACGAGCATCCCGATCACGTACACGAGGCTCATGACCGAACATGCGGTTGGTAGGCCGCCGACGTTCTTGAACAAGCCGATGAGGTTGCCCGTCTGCAGCGCCGCCACAGCCGCCAAGATTCTTCCGAAATTGAAGCTGAACCCCTGCCCTGTGGCCCGGACGTTTGTCCGGAAAAGCTCCGGGAGGTACAGCGGCAGCCAACCATAGAACGATGCGGTGAGGCCGCCCGCGAAGAACATCCCCACCAGGAACATCGGCCCGAACGACGTGTTCGTTTGGAAGAAGATCAGCGCGGACACCAGCGACCCAAGGCACAGCAGCAGGTACGTCGGCCGGCGACCGATCGCGTTGCCGAGGAGCGCTCCGGCCATCGTGCCGATGATGGCTCCGATGCCGGACACGATTTGAGTGAGCGCCCGGGCTTGCGTGCGCGCGGCGTTCGTCTCGGCTTCGGTTTTGCCCGCATCCATCGCCGCCTGCTTGGCAAGGTCGTTGGCCCACGACGGCGCACGTTGAGCCGACGCCCAGGTGCCGATCAGCGCCACACCGCTCAGGCACGCCCCCAGGATCAGGTGCCGCATGGTCACGCCGAGCGAATTCGATCCGTCGGCGGCCTGTGAGCGCTGCAGATACCGAACCACCGGGTAAACGTATCCACACAGCGCGACCACGAACCCAAACAGCGATCCCACGACGCGAATCGGCATCCCGTGGTCGAACGCCCACAGGTAGACGATCAACAGCGCCCCGATCGCCCCCACAACGACTCCCAGCAGGTCGCGCACCGCCCAGTGCGACGTCGTGCCCTTGGCGTTTTCGTGCGCCCACTTCTCCGATTCGGGCACGACCAGCCGAATGAAAAACGTCAGGATGGCCGGTGCCGCGCCGAGGATCATCAGCAGCCGCCAGCCTTGATTCGCGACGAGCGACTTCACCCACTCGTCGCGCAACCCGGTCGCGAGCAGCCACGTTTCTGCCGACTGGATGAAGCTGCTGAGCACCAGCGCGAACACGGCCACAAGCAGGAACCCAACATTCGCCGCCGCTCCGATCAAGCCGGACAACAGCCCGCGAGATTTGTTCGGCCAGATTTCCATGACGAGCGCGACGCCCAGCGACCACTCGCCTCCCATCCCGAGGGCGGCGATGAACCGATACACGAAAAACGATTCCGCCGAACCCGCGAACCCGCACAGGCCGGAGAATATCGAGTAGGCGAGCACGCTCAACGTCATCGCCCGCACGCGGCCGATCCGGTCGCCAAGCCACCCGAACACCACGCCGCCGGTTGACATCCCCACGAGAAACCCAGCCGTCCACACGCCTTCCCACAAGTCAACGTAGCTCGCCCCGCGAGTCTTCACCGCGTCCGCAAGCAATTCGTTCAGCGCCGGCCGCGCAACCAGCGGCAGCAGTCCGAGTTCAAAGCCATCAAACATCCACCCGAGAAACGCCGCGAGCAGCGTCATGTATTGACCACGCGTGGTGGTTGTCGAAGGTTCAGCCGACATTCGCAGGCTCCTCTCGGTCGAACAACTGCCCAACGAGTTTCTCCGGCGGCGGAGCGGTGAGCAAACTCACGGTGACACCGGCGATCAGCGACACACCAACACCCCACACCAGCGGGTCGACGCCAAGCGGAAAATAAGGTCGAAACTTCGTGATGTTGCCGATCATTGGATCGGGAAGCATGAAGCCGAAGCAGTACAACGACAGCACGGTCAGGGCGCCGCCGATCATCGCCGACATCACGCCGGGGACGGTCGCCCGACGCCAGTACGCCAGCATGATCGCCGGGACAACGAACGTGGACGACGTTCCCGACACGCTGAACACCACGACCGCTTGCAGATAGGCCACGGGCGAAATGTTGAATCCCACCGCGATCAACCCCACGATGAACATCACCGCGTACGATAGTCGCCGCAGCTCGGGCGATGTGGCTTCCGGGTTGATGAACCTCTGGTAGACGTCGCGCACAATTCCCGACGCGATCACGACAAGGTACGTGCTCACCGTGGACATCACCGCGCCAAACGGTGCCGCCAGAATCAGCCCCGCGATCAGCGAACCGCCGGGCAATGATGACGTGGTCGTGAGCGCCAGCCGTGGAATGATCTGGTCCGTTTCACCAGGCCCCAGGTTCGGGATCAACGCCCGACCGCAAACGCAAATCATGATCAGCGGGATGTAAATGAACGAGTTGTAGATGCTGAGCAAAAACACCGATCGCCTAATCGTCGCCGTGTTTTTGCACGCCATCACCCTCACGAGAGCCGACGGCGAACCGATGCCGCCGTAGACCCACGTGAAGAAAAACGAAATTGCCAGCGTCAGCGGCAGGAACTGGCGTCCGTCGGCCGCGAATCCCGGCCCGAACGCGAACCCGTCCCCGGTCGCCTTCACCGCCGCCAGCGTCGCCGTCTCCGTTCCGCCGGCGGCGTTCATCGCGAGGAAAAACAGAATCACCACGCCGAAAAACATCATCACGCTTTGGAACAGGTCCGTCCACACGGCGGCGAGGAACCCGCCGAACAGCGTGTAGCCGACCACCGTCAAGCTGAACACAGCCAGGCCGACGTAGTACGCCGTCGGCATCCCGCCTTCAAACGCGACGTCTTCGCTCAGCGACAGAAAACCGCTGCCCGGCCAGGCGATCTGCATGACAGTCGCCCCCGCCTTGAACTGCGCGATCATCATGCTCGTCATGTAGAACAGAATGAACAGCGACGTCACCAGGCCAAGGGCCGGGCTGCCGAACCGCTGCCGAAACATATCCGGCAGCGTGATGGCGCCGGTCCGGCGGGACAATTGCGCGAGACGCTTGCCAACCACGCAAAAGCTGGCCAGGGGGACCATCATGTAGCTGCCGATCCACAACCCGACGATCCAGCCGTGCGAGTACACCAGCGACGGAAATCCCATGAACGTGCCGCCGCTCTGCACGGTTGCCGTCAGAGCCAACGCCCACGCCCCGAGGCCGCGGTTGCCGAGGAAATACCCTTTGATGAACGAGCTCCGCTTCACCACGTTGTTCGCCATCGCTCCGAGCCAGAGCGAAGCGAGGATGAACACGACGAGCGCGGCGAGCGTGCCGTAACCGGGCGAGACATTGTCAGCCACCGTCGCCTCCTTCGTCGCCATCCAGCGAAAACCCTTCGTCGCGATCGTCGCCGAGGTCGGCATCTTTCATGAAGCTGAACGCGTACCACCACGACAACACCAGGCATGCAGTCCAGGGCAGCACCAGCCCCCAGAAGAACCAATCCGGAAACCCGAGCACAAATCTCAAGTCGGCCGCCGATCGGTTGTACCCGTAGACGTAGCAGTACGTGACCGAAAACGTCATCGCGATCAGCCACGCAATCAGCACGCCCAGCGCCTCGCGCCGCGTGTTCGTCACCACCGGGTCTTCGTTTTGCTGAGCCATCGTCGCCGACTCGTGAGCCATTTTTCTCCGGACACCGGCGTCGAACCACATCGCCGCCGCATGCCGGGCAAGCCATCCTAACGCAACGTCCGACCGATGTGTATCATCTCGGCCAGTGCTTCACGGCGAGTTCCAGATCGTCCGAGTCGGTCCACCGTCCACCAACCACCGTCCACAGCCATGCTCGATCGCAGCCCGTATGCCCACGTCTCGCCCGGCACAAACATCCCCTCCGTGGTCAACGCCATTGTCGAAATCCCCAAGGGCCGGCGGAGCAAATTTGAAGTCGACAAAGCCAGCGGCTTGATGAAGCTCGACCGCTACCTGTTCTCGTCGAGTCACTATCCCGGCGACTACGGGTTCATCCCGCAAACTCTCGCCGACGATGGCGACGCGCTGGACATCGTGGTGATGGTCAACGAACCGACGTTCAGCGGCTGTCTGATCGAGGCCCGCGTGGTCGGCCTGTTCAAGATGACCGACCGCGGCCGGAACGACTACAAAGTGCTGGCCGTCCCCAACTCCGACCCGTTGTTCGCCGAGTTCACGCAGCTCGAAAACGTTCCGAAGCATTTCCTCCGCGAAGTCGAACATTTCTTCGCCACGTACAAGCAACTCGAGGGGGTCAAGATCGAAACGCAAGGCTGGGACGGTGTAGCGGTGGCCACCAACGAAGTCCGATCGTCGGTGGCGAGGTTTCTCAAGTCTCAGCAAACGGCGGGGTGATGATGCCGGTTGTGCCCGTTGGCGATGTGTCGCCGGGCCGATGCCGATTGAACCGCGGACCCGCGGCGACCCCCATCTTGTTTGCATCTGCATCGTCTGATATACCGTTGACCACGGCTGCGCGATTGTTCGCAAATCTGGAGCGGTGGCATGCTGACGATCTTCGACCGAGCGGGTGCGTGGGGGCGGCGCGATTTCCTGCGGATCGGGAGCCTCGGCCTTGGCGGAATGACGCTGCCGGGGTTGCTGTCCGCGAAAGCGATCGCCGCCGAGCGGGGCGTGCCGGTGACCGATAAGTCGGTCATCTTCCTGTTCCTGCACGGCGGGCCGAGCCAGATCGAGACGTTCGATCCGAAGCTGACGGCCCCGACCGAAATCGCCAGCGCGACCGGCGAAGTCTCGACGTCGATCCCCGGCATCACGTTTGGTGGCACTTTCACGAAGCTGGCTCAGCGGGCGCAGAACCTGAGCGTCGTGCGATCGTTCGTCACCGGCGATGGCAATCACGACATCAAGCCGATCGTCGGCAAAGACACGTCGGGTGCGAACCTCGGTGCGATTTATTCGCGGCTGGTCGGGGCGAATCATCCCACCACCGGAATGCCCACGAACGTGGCGCTGTATCCGCAGGCGGTGGATTCGACCACGCGTCCGACGACTCAGCAGTTTGGCAAGTTCGAATCGACTGGGCCGTTCGGGAGCAACTTTGCTCCGTTCGTGCCCGGCAGCGGCGGGGCGTTGCAGGAAGCGATGAAGTTATCGCTGCCGATGAATCGGCTGGACGACCGACGGGCGTTGCTCACGAACCTCGATCGCGTGAAGCTGGCCCTCGACGCGGCCGGGCAACCGGTGGGGAACGACAAGCTGCGCGAGCAGGCGTTCGACATTATTCTCGGCGGCGTGGCGGATGCGTTTGACCTGTCGAAAGAGGACGCCGCGACGATTGCCCGCTACGACACGGCTCTGCTCGTGCGTCCCGATCAGATCGACAAGAAATGGAACAACTACAACAACTACGTGGACAACGCGAAGTCGCTCGGCAAGCTGCTGCTCTTGGCTCGGCGGCTGTGCGAGGCGGGATGCGGCTTCGTCACCGTGACCACGAACTTCGTGTGGGACATGCACTCCGACGTGAACAACGCTCCGGTGGAGGAAGGGATGCGGTACATGGGCGTGCCGCTCGATCACGCCGTGTCCGCGTTTCTCGACGACGTGGAGGCTCGCGGGCTGAGCAACAAGATTCTGCTGGTGGCGTGCGGTGAAATGGGTCGCACGCCGCGGATCAACAAGAACGGCGGCCGCGACCACTGGGGCGGCCTCGCGTCGCTCTTGCTGTCAGGCGGTGGCCTGAAGATGGGCCAGGTGATCGGCCAGTCCACGCGAGACGCCGGCGAACCGCTGACCGAACCCGTCACGATCCGGCACCTGATCGCCACGATCTACCACACGCTGTTCGACGTCGGCCAACTCCGCGTGACCCGCGGCGTGCCGAACGAAGTCCTGCAAGCGATCAATAATTGGGAACCAATCCGGCCGTTGATCTGACGCGGTGTGTTGTGTGCCACTGGCTCTGCCAGTGCCGCTCGTGTGAGTCAACAAAGAACTGGCAAAGCCAGTGGCACACCCTTGTCTCTACCTTCACCAGTGGCAGCCAACGAAAGGACACCTGTCTCATGGTCCGCTGCATTCTCGGAGTGATCGTTGGGTGGATTGCCGGCTCGGCGTTCAACATGGCCGTCGTCATGGTGTTGTGGGCCATCTATCCGCCGCCCACTGGGACGAAAATGGAAGACATGGCGGCGATGAACGCGTACATCCAAACGCTGCCGGCACCCGCGTTCTTGCTGACCCTGATCGCGCACGCGGGAGGCGCGTTTGTGGGAGGCCTGATAGCCGCGCTGATCGCCAAGCGTTCGCAGCTTGTGCTGGGCGGAATCATGGGCGGCTTGTTCCTGCTCGGCGGCGCGTACATGGCCCTGACGATGGACGCCCCAATCTGGTTTGAAGTCGTCGATCTGCTGCTCTACCTCCCGTGCGGAATCGTTGGTGCAAAACTGGTGTCGCGATCCAACCCGGCGGCGGTGGCAAGTGAGCCAGCGACATAGCCTGACAGATTCGGCTTTGCCGGAGGAATTCTCGGGACGAAGGCCGAGCCAGTCGTCCGGCCCAGCCAGACCGACGCACCGATCTCGGGTTCAGCCGTACAGCGCCGCGATCGGTTGGCCGGAGCTGATCGCGTAGGGGCGGTTGGAACTGTCGAGGAAGTGGCTCGACGGGTCGATGCCGAGGGCGTGGAAGAGTGTGGCGGTCACGTCCCACGGGCCGTATTTTGTGCTGATCGGGTACGCGGCCTGGCGATCGGTCGCGCCGATGGTGGCTCCGCCGCGCACGCCGGCTCCGGCGACGACGATCGAGTACGCGGCCGACCAGTGCTTGCGGCCGGGGGACGATCCGGAGAACTTCGATTCCAAGGCCACCAGCGGAGCACGGCCGAATTCGCCGAGGCACACGATGAGCGTCGTCTCCAGCAGGCCGCGCTGGTCGAGGTCTTCCAGCAGCGCGGAGAAACTTTGGTCGAAGCGCGGCAACAGCGAGCGACCGAGCACGTCGAAGATATCGTTGTGCGTGTCCCAGCCGAATTGCTCGGCGTCGTCGGGGTAGCGGTCCTGACCGCGGTTCGAGTGGTTCCACATCACAGTGACCAACGGCACCTCGGCTTCGACCAATCGCCGCGCGAGCAGACACGCCTGACCCGCCCGATTCCGCCCGTAGCGGTTTCGCAGTCCGGCCGGTTCCGCCTCCAGATCGAGCGCCCGCCGCGCGGCCGGTCGGTCCAGCATTTCGTACGCCTGCTGGTAGAGCGTCTGCATGTCGATCGTCGGCCGCGCGACGAGTGGCTCAGTCGATTCCAATTGATCGAGGAGTTGCCGCCGCAACGCGTGCCGTTTGGAATCCATGCTGTCGAGACGTTCCAGACCCGGAACCGCCGGCTGTCCGGTCGTCACGTCGCCGATGACGAGCGAATCGAACCGCCGCCCCAGCAGCCCCGCGAACTGGCCGGGACCCGGTTCAAACGGCACGAGCGCAGGCCCGTTGACCAGCACCGACGTGCGCAGAAACTTCGCCGCCGGCCGCTTCTGTTCCAACACCGGTCCGAAAAACGGATGGTCCGTCTCGCGCGGCGGCGGGTTCGACGACAGGCGTTGGTGGTAGGTCCCGGTCAGCGTGAGATACAGAGCCGACCCGTGATCGAGATCGTCGTGCGACATCGACTTCACGATCGCATACCGATGGGCGAGCTTCGCCATCCGCGGCAGGTGCTCGCACACGAACGTGCCGGGGACGGTTGTTTCGATGGCCCCGAATTGTCCGCGCACCGCCTCCGGTGCCTCGGGCCGCGGATCGAACGATTCGAGCTGACTCATCCCGCCGTTAGCCACAACAACGATGACCGACTTCGCCCGCCCGAACCCCTGTGTGTCAGCGCTCACCAATCCCTGCGTGCCGGCGCTTTCGCCTGCCGGCGCGCTTCGCCGCCGCACGACCTCGCCCAGAAAGGCGAGTCCGGCGGGAACGCTCAAGTCCAGCACATCCCGACGTCGCATGCGAGCTCCTCGATCGCAGCTACGATAGCAGATCGGTTACAGGCTCGGCGATGCCATCCAACCGGTGTTGAAACAGATCTGCGAGGATTCGGGCTTCGACTCCGCACGGGAGTCACTTGCGGATGATGTCTCACCCGCGATGCGGCGTGGTTTTTGTGACCACTTCCTTGTTGTCCAGGACCGCGGCGAGAGCATTCTTCGCGTACGACTGCTTGCCGTGCTCAAACTGGCCGCAGTACCGCAGCACACCGTCGGCGTCGATCACGACGGTCGTGGTCGTGAACTTCGTGCCAAACAGGTCGGCCGTGTTTCCCTCGGAGTTCATGAGCACAGTCACGTCCAGCTCGTTCTCGGCGACGACTTCGGCGACTTTTTTCGGTTTCTCGCCGGCGCTGGCGTCGAGCGCGAAGATGGCGGCCTTGCCAGAGTATTCCGTCGCCAGCTCGTCGAGGCTTCCCTCGACGTGGCGACACGAGTGGCAAAACGAGCACCAAAACGTCAGCACGATGGGAACTCGTTTCTTGAGCCCCGCCTTTTCGTGCAACTGGGACAGCTTCCACGTTTTGCCGTTGAGATCGGTCACTGTGAAGTCGGGAACCTTGTCTCCCACGTGCAGCGCCTTCGGTTTGTCCGCTGCGACGAGCATGGCCGCGGCAACGAGGAGCAACGCAACGGCAGCGAGTACGCGACTTCGATTCTTCACGGCAGATCTCCCAGGCGAGCGGGTTTGAAGTCCATATCGTCCGCGACGGGACGAAACCGATGATCCCAAGACTATCCTTGATTGAGAACCATTTTTCCAGCCGCCATGCTCTGGGCACCGAACAGCCGGTCGCTCGGCCCGCAATTCCGGATGGTTCTGATCCGCGCTGCAGCGTCGGCGACAATTTTCGGAATCTGCGGCTCATCCACCGGCGGGACGCCGATGCCACGCGACGCGCTGGCTACGAATTCGATTGAATCAGCTCGTCCGCACCCTGCGATCGGAGTTGCTCGGCGACGTGGCGGCCGAGTTGTTCGGGATCGGCGGCGGAGCCGGTGGCGTCGGCGATCAGCCGGGTGCGGCCGTCGCGGCTGAGCACGACTGCTTCGAGTCGCAAGTTGCCTCCGGTCGTCTCCGTCCACACGCCAACCGGAGCGTGGCAGCCGGCTCGCAGTTCGGCGAGGAGCGCCCGCTCGGCGCGAGTCGCCCGATGCGTCGGTTCGTGGTCGATTTTGGAAAGCGCAGCTCGCGTGATCGCATCGTCCACCCGACACTCGATCCCGAGGGCTCCCTGTCCGACGGCAAAGTGCATGAGCGGCGGAGCCAGTTCGCACGAGATTCGGGCGGCAAGGCCGAGGCGCGTCAGTCCGGCCACGGCCAGCACGAGGGCGTCGTAATCGCCCGCATCCAGTTTTCGCAGCCGCGTTTCCACGTTTCCGCGAACGTCGGCGAAATCCCAATCGGGTCGATGGTGCAGGAGCTGCGCTCGGCGGCGCAGGCTGCCCGTCCCAATTCGTGCGCCGGGCGGCAGATCGCCGAGCGATTTCGGTCCCGGTTGGGACTGCGGGAACACGAGGGCGTCGGATGTCGGACCGCGTTCCGGGACGGCGACGAGGCGCAAGCCGGGCGTCTCGTCGGTTGGCAGGTCCTTCAAACTGTGGACCGCCACGTCCGCCCGGTTCTCCAGCACCGCGAGTTGTACTTCGCGAGTGAACACGCCGAGCGAACCAAGCTGCGACAGCGGTTCGCGCACGTCGCGATCACCGAGCGTTGAAAGCGGCACGAGGTTGACGACAGCGCCGGGATGCACCTTCTGAAGCACGGCCGCCACGTGCTCCGCCTGCCACAGCGCCAGCCGGCTGGCCCGCGTGGCGATGCGGATTGTCGGACTCGTGAACATCTCGATCGTTGCAGCATGAGCAGTCATCAGCGATGCATTCCCAACGCCCGTGCGAGGACCGCGACCATGATTCGGTTGGCACCGGCCGCGGCAAGGACTCGGGCGGCTTCGTTCGCGGTCGCCCCGGTCGTCATCACGTCGTCCACCAACAACACGTTGGCACCATCCACTGCTTTGGGTTTGGCGACTCGGAAGGCGTTCCGCATGTTGATTCGCCGCGCCTGCGGGGCCAGTCGGGCTTGGCGCTGAGTCATCCTCACTTTTCGGAGTATATGAGTGCCCAATCGCGCCTGCAATCGGCGCGCGAACACGGCAGCCAGCGTGTCCGGCGCGTTGTGCGAACGATACACGCGCTGCATCCAATGCTGTGGAACCGGCACGACCAGATCGATTCCTTCCGCGGTTAAGTCCGATTGCTCCATCTGCCAGAGCAGGTTGACGAGCGCGGCGAGTAGTGGATCGCCGCGCCGGTGTTTTCCCCACAGACAAGCGGTGCCGAGCAGGCCATCGTACTGCCCCAGACGAAACACGCGGTCGAAGTGGTAGTCTTCGTCGCGGCACCAGCCGCAGCCCGATTCTACGTCGAGGTATGGTCCAACGGTGCCGCCGCAGCGTCGGCACACGCCTCCGGTCGGTGCGGTGAGAGCCATCCAGCAAGCAAAACAAAACCCGCCGCACGCTTCGCGCTGCTCTTCGTAAAGTTCGGCCTGACAGAAGGCGCACGTCGGTGGGTAAACGAAGTCGAGCGCGGCGTGTCGCAGTGTCGGCCACCAGCAGCCGAACGGTCGGCGAACGAGTTCCAGTGCGGACGACATGCGTGCCCCTTCAACGACGAACGAAACGTGGGCCGCTATCATAGCTTCTTCGAACTCGGGAGCGGAATGAACTTCGACCGACGGTGGTGTCCTGATTTGTCGACGAGGTCCTTTTCCAACGAAAGTCCAAGAGCCAAATCCCAAGGACCAAATTCCAATGACCAAGTTCCAATGACCAAGTTCCAATGACCAAAACCCCCGCCGGATCGCTGTCGTCCACGAAACCCGGCTGTCGGTGATTGGAATTTGCACGAGTTGGAACTTGATTGGTTCTTGGTACTTGAGATTTGAGATTTCGAAAACAGGAAGCCACTCATTCAAATTAGGACACTACCCGACCGACAGCGCGAGGAACGAGTGCCGGAAACGGATCGAGTCATCATCGTCGGGGGCGGATTGGCCGGGCTGGCGGCAGCGGCAGCGCTGGGGGTTCGCGGTCTGGAGGTGATGTTGTTCGAGTCGCGGCCGCGCTGGGGTGGTCGAGCCAGCTCGTTCGTCGATCAGGAATCCGGCGAGCTGATTGACAACTGTCAACACGTCGCGATGGGTTGTTGCACCAACTTCCGGCATTTCTGCAAGCTGGTCGAAATCGACGACCTGTTCCGCACCGAACCGCGGCTGTGGTTTGTCGAACCGAGCGGACGCCGCAGCCAACTGGCCGCCGCGCCGCTGCCGGCGCCGCTGCACCTGTTCCCTTCGCTCGTGATGCTGAAGCACCTGTCGCGGCGCGACAAGTGGTCGCTCGCGCTCGGCCTGCGAGCCCTCGCGCGGGCGAAGCGCGACCACGTGCGCGGTTGGCCGTTCGACAGGTGGCTCATCGAGCACCGGCAAACCCCCGGCGCGATCGATCGTTTCTGGCACGTCGTGCTGGTGAGCGCGCTTAGCGAATCGCTGGACCGGATCGACACGTGGGAAGCTCGAAAAGTGTTCGTCGACGGGTTCCTCGCCAATCGCGAAGGCTGGCAGGTTCGCATGCCGACGGCACCGCTTTCGGAAATCTACGGGTCACGACTGACGGGATGGCTCGAACGACATGGCGTCACGCTGCGATTGCAGTCGGGCGTCAGCCGATTGATCGTGGACGGCGGCCGTGCGACTGGCGTCGAATTGCGGACCGGCGAGCGCATGGACGCTGCGCACGTGATCGTCGCCGTGCCGTGGCACATCGCCGGATCGCTGTTTCCCACCGACCTGCAATCGCATCCGCAACTGCAAACACTCGGGGAACTCGAAGCGGCTCCGATTTCGAGTGTGCATCTGTGGTTCGACCGGCCGGTGATGCCGCTCCCGCACGCGTCGCTGATCGGCGGGCTGTCGCAGTGGGTGTTCAATCGCAATGTGATCCAGGGACGGAACGACGGGCAGCAACACTACTACCAGGTGGTTGTGAGCGCGTCGCGATCCTTGTCGGCAATGACAAACGATCAAATTGTGGAGACGGTTGTCGGCGAACTGCGCTCGGCGTGGCCGGACGCGGCGGCGGCAAAACTGCTTCGCGGCCGAGTCGTCACCGAGCACACGGCGGTTTTCTCGCCGCTGCCCGGTGCCGACGAGCGGCGTCCGCCGCAGCAATCGTTCGTCCCCAACGTGCAGTTCGCGGGCGATTGGACTCAAACTGGCTGGCCCGCCACGATGGAAGGGGCCGTCCGAAGCGGGTATCTTGCGGCCGAGAACGTGCTGCGATGTCTCGGGCGATCCGAACGCCTGCTGCAGCCCGATCTGCCGGTGGCCTGGCTGTCGCGGGTGCTGTTAGGGATCACGAAATCTTCTCTCCCAACCGGGGGAGACGGCTAGGGTGAGGGGGTCGGCCGATCACAGCGGCGCGGTTGCAATTCGACGGCAAGAGACGCTCCGCCCCCGCACCCCCGACCCCTCTCCCCCGGTGGGGAGAGGGGAGCAGTCGACCGTTGTTGGAGTTCACTCGCATGTCTGCAATCATTGCTCGATCAATGTGCCGCATCATTTGGTTCGCACTGCTGGTTCTCGACACGTTTGCCCTCGCTGCCGATCCGGACGAGATCGCCGCCGACATCGTGCTGCGTGGCGGCACGATTCACGACGGGAATGGCAAGCCGGGCGAGGTTGGTGATGTGGCGATCAGGAAAGACCGAATCGTCGCCATCGGGACCTTCGCGGTGAAATCGGTCGGGCGCGAAATCGACTGCCGGGGACTGGTCGTTTGTCCGGGGTTCATCGACCTGCACAATCACAGCGATGCGCAGGTGGTCGATCGACTGACGCGGGCGAACGTCAATTTCATCACGCAGGGCTGCACCACGGTCGTTACGGGCAACTGCGGTTCGGGACCGATCAAGGTCAAGGAATTCTACGACAAGATCGACGTCGCCGGTGCCGGCACGAATGTGGCTCACCTGCTGCCGCAGGGTTCACTTCGAGGCGATGTGATCGGCCAAGCCCAACGCCCCGCAACGGCCGACGAAATCGAAAAGATGAAGGAGCTGGCTCGGCAGGCGATGGCCGATGGCGCGTGGGGGATGTCCACGGGCCTGATCTACGTGCCCAGCTCGTATGCGGACACGGCGGAGCTGATCGAGATCGCCAAGGTGGTCGGCGAGACGCGCGGCATCTACGCCAGCCACATTCGGTCGGAGGGATTGAAGCTGCTCATCGCAGTCGACGAAGCTCTGAGGATCGGTCGCGAGTCGGGGTGCCCGGTCCACGTCTCGCACTTCAAGTCGAGCGGCGAGGAAGCGTGGGGGCTGGTCAAACGGGCTGCGGATGCGATCGAAGCCGCGCGAGCGAACGGCCAGCGTGCGACCGCCGATCAGTATCCATACATCGCGTCGAGCACGTCGCTGGAAGCCACGGTCATTCCGACGTGGGCTCGGGCGGGCGGGCAGAAGGCGCTCGTGGCGCGATTTGACGACGCCGAGCAGGGGCCGCGGCTGCGAAGTGCGATCGAGGCGGACCTGGCAAGGTCGGACGAGGGGCGACGGATTCGGATCGCGCGGCATGCAACCCGGCCCCACTGGGCGGGGAAGTCGCTGTACGAGATCGCGGGCGCCGAGCAAATCACATTGCTCGCGCTGGTCGAACGGATCACGCGCGCGGGCGGAGCGCAGATCGTAAACTTCGGGATGAGCGAAGAGGACGTACGGTTCGTGATGGCGCTGCCGTGGGTCGCGACGGCGTCGGACGGACGGGCGTTCGTGCCGAACGCCGACCGGCCGCACCCGCGCAGCTACGGCACGTTCCCGCGCAAAATTGGACTGTACTCGCGGCGCGAACAGGTCGTGCCGCTCGAACACGCGATCCGCAGTTCGACGGGGCTGCCCGCTGACATCCTGGGCCTGACAGACCGCGGATTCCTGCGGACAGAAGCATTCGCGGACGTGGTCGTGTTCGATCCGCGAGAGTTCATCGACACGGCAACCTTTGACGACCCGCACCAGTACGCTCGCGGCGTGATGCTGGTCCTCGTCAACGGCGAACCCGCCGTGGATCGCGGTCAGCCGACGGGCTCGCTCAACGGCCGTGCGCTCAGACGTGTGGTGAAGGCTGCTGCGGCGCCCGACACGAAATAGAACTTGGCTTGTGCCAGAGTGTGAGGGTGACGGAGTGTGCGGGGTAAAGCGACACACAGCATCTCCCCGACACACTCACACTCTGTCACTCTCACACTTCTTGAATGATCCGGACAGGCTCCGAGCGACTCAACCCGGCACCGAAACGCGGTGAGTGGGCACGGGCCGGCCGGGGCGGAAGCTCTGCGTTTGCCGGAACTCGGCGGTTGCGTTGCGGGCGGCGCAGGCGGACGCGACGGCAGTTTTCACGTGCTGCTCCAACGTCTCGGGCGACGTGGCGACGCGGGCGTTGACAATCAGGTCGAATTCGTTGACCTGACAGTTGGACGGCAGAGAGAGTTCCGGTGTGTGGTCGCGGCTGATGAGGTTGGCGACGCCGAAAAAGCCTTCCCACAGGCCGATGGTCTTGAGGTGCGCGGTCTCGGCATCCGCTTCGGACAGCGACATGCGCAGCGTGCCGACGACGTCGAGTAACAGGTCGTCGAGGGCGAACGGTGCCGTCGCCGTCACGCGCACGCTGGCATTGAGCCACCCGAGTTCTGCCTCGCCTGCGGCATAGACGTCGTAGTCGATGTCAAGAATCCGGCGGCCGAAGTCACCCTCCTGATCGATCAATTCCTGAAGCAGGTCAAAGCCGGCTCCCGTTTTCGCCGAGACCCGGAGCAGCGGTCGACCGGGATGATGCTGTTCGACGAGCTGGGCGAGAGCCGCCACGTCGGCCGCGGGCAGTTCGTCGACGCGGTTGATCAGAATGGCGTCGGCTTCCTCGAGCTGTTTTTTCAAAATGTAAGCGGCCTTGGGCGAGAAGCCGGCTTTCGCGTCGCCGCGGAGCACTTTCGTTCCGTGGTTCGGTTTCAAGATGACGCAGTACGGAGCGATGCTGAACCGGGCATCGTAAAGTTGCTTGAGCGGCTGGATGACGGTGGCGACGAGGTCGGTGCAGCTTCCGACCGGCTCGGCGAGGATCACGTCGGGCATCTGGCTTTGCGTGAGGCGGTCCATCGTGCCCAGCAGTTCATTGAAATTACAGCAGAAGCAAGCCCCGGCGACTTCGCCGACCGAGAAGCCCTGCGAGCGGAGGTTGTTGGTGTCCACGAGGTCGGTCGCTTGATCGTTTGTGACAATGCCGACCGTCTGGCCTCGCGACGTGAAATGCCGGGCCAACCGGGCCAATGTCGTCGTCTTGCCGGCTCCGAGAAAGCCTCCCACCATCACAAACCGGATTTTGCGAGCCATCGTTGTCGTATTTCTACTGAGCAGGATCAGGAAACTGGGTCCGAGGCATGATACCGCACGGGGCGGGAAAATGCTCAACACCGGTGCGACTGTCGCATTTGATGCTCTGCGGCGGACTCCGCCGCCGGGCACGGATGGACCTCGATCGTTGGAATCGAATCGGCCGCACGACAACTCGTTGTTGCCAACGGCTCCCCGCGTGCGATAGACTGTTCGCCATCTAGTGTTTCGTTCCTCGACTCTACAGGATCTTGTGCCATGTCCCGCACGTTCCGAAATTCCCGCTGGTTTGGCTTGGTCGTCATCGCCGTTTCTTTCGCCCTCGTTGGCACGCTGTCGGCGGCAAAGAAGCGCCCGCTCAAGAACTCCGCGTTTGATGCATCCGCCGAGCAGGTGGACCTGTTCGACGCCTCGGAGAAGGGGCTCATCGATGTCACCTTGATTCCCAAAGATTCACTTGGTGGAAACGTGTTTATTGAAAACAAAACTGGCAAGCCGTTAACAGTCAAAGTGCCGAAGGCCGTCGTGGGTGTTCAAATCCTGAAGCAGTTTGGCGCGGGTGCCGGAGTCGGCGCCGGCGGTGGCCCAGGGGCTGGCGGCGGAGGTCGCAATCAAGGTGGTCAAGGTGGCGGCCAGCAGATGGGTGGCGGGATGGGTGGCATGGGCATGGGTGGCATGGGTGGCGGCGGCATGGGTGGCATGGGTGGCGGTATGTTCTCGATTCCCCCGGAGCGAATCGTGCAGGTTCCATTCAAGTCCGTTTGTCTAGAGCATGGAAAGCCCGAGCCACACGCGTCGTCAACGTATCGTCTTGTTCCCGTTGAGACTTTTTCGAGCGATCCGGTTTTGAAAGAAGTCCTCGAACTTTATGTCGCATCGGACATGGATCCCAAGGCGGCTCAGGCGGCGATCTGGAACGTGGCCAGCAAAATGAGCTGGCAGGAGCTGGCGTCGAAGCGTTACCGGCATATCGGAGGCCGGTTGGGCGAGACGTATTTCACTCCGCAGCAGATTCTGATTGGACAACAACTGCTGACTCGCGCGCAGGGACAAGTCCGCGAGAAGGCAAAGCCAGGGACATCGACCGCGGTGACACAGAGCAGCCCGGGGTCACGGTAGTCGGCTCGATGAGGCGCTCATGAAAACACCCGACACGTCGTGGTCGGGTGTTTTTTGTTGGTCGCATCCCGCGTCTCAGAATCTCAGCTCACCACCGGCAGAAACTCCATCGACTCGAAACGTGTGTTTCTGCACGTTGACGCGAATGTCGGGAGGCGTCGGGAACGGTCCCTCGCTGTTGTAATAGACGTTGTCTTCCGGACGTGTGACCTGGCCAAGCCACAGCAGGTCGTAGCCGACGCGCAGGGACAGGTTTCGAGTCACCGCGAAACGTGCGTACACGCCAAGGTCGAACATCGGCAGCACGACCGTCTTGCCGTCGTTGGTGATGCGTTCGCCGTCGGCGAGGGATCGGAAATTGTTCGTGCGAACCCTGGCGTGAAACGAGTTCGCTCCAACGCCGAATCGC
>Ga0233424_10000194_pt1 | contig 85252 bp, 78 predicted proteins | sample Watercolumn_Towu_FD_181011 | JGI IMG/M metagenome (GOLD analysis project Ga0233424, IMG submission 181011) | Freshwater microbial communities from Lake Towuti, South Sulawesi, Indonesia - Watercolumn_Towuti2014_125_MG | ecosystem: Environmental > Aquatic > Freshwater > Lake | place: Indonesia... | reverse complement strand
CCCCACTACGCCCGGCTCCGTTCCGAGGCACCGATGGCATGGCATGACGCGCACGGTTACTGGGTTGCGAGCCGTCACGCCGAGGTGATGGAGGTGTCACGCGACCCGGCGCGCTTCTGCTCGGCGAAGGGAATCTTGTCGTTCGAGATCGGCGTCGATTACCCCACGCCGCCGACGATGATGCACACCGATCCGCCAGATCACACGCGCTACCGCACGCTCGTATCACCGGGGTTTCGGCCGTCGATCATCAAGGCGTTCGAACCCGTCGTGCGGCGCCGAGTCGCCGATCTGCTCGATCAGGTTGCGCCGGGCGACCCGATCGACTTCACCGGCGCCGTGGCGATCCCACTGGCGTTGCGCATTATCGCCGACTTCCTCGGCATTCCCGACGAGAAGGCCGACCGGTTCTTCGATTGGTCCGAGGCATCGATCCCGGGCGCGAACGACTGGAGCGACGAATACCGTGCGGTACTTCAGGCGGAGATGCAGGCCTATCTGCTCGAGCTGACGTTGAGCCGCCGCGGCGAGCGCGGCGCCGACATCACCTCGGTGCTCGCGAACAGTGTCGTCGACGGCGAAGGGTTGCGCGACGACGAGATCGTGATGTTCCAGAACCAACTGCTCGTCGCCGGGAACGAGACGACGCGCAACACGATGTCCGCAGGCGTGTGGGAACTCGCGAACCGACCCGACGAGTGGGCTCGCCTACGTGCGCATCCGGAGTTGACGCCGACTGCCGTCGAGGAGTTCTTGCGGTGGGCGACCGCGGTGATCGCGTTCATGCGCACCGCCACCGCGGACACCGATCTGGGCGGCGTGACGGTCGCCGCGGGTGAGCCCGTGGTGATGCTCTACGCTTCGGCCAATCGCGACGAGTCCGTGTTCGGTCCGACCGCGGCGACGTTCGACCTCGGGCGCGACCCCAACCCGCACGTCGCGTTCGGGTTCGGGCACCATTTCTGCATCGGCGCCGCGCTCGCGCGCCTCGAGATCCGAGCGCTACTCGAAGAGATGGTGGTGCGCTACACGACGATCGAACCGGCCGGCGACCTCGTTCGCACCAGCTCCGCAATCATCGCCGGCGTCGTCTCGACCCCCGTGAGGCTGATCGCATGAAGCTCAACTGGCGCAAGACCCAACTGCACGGGCTGCTCCCCGATCCCGAACCGCGTTCCATCCGGCACACGATCATCTCCGTCGATGACCACCTCGTCGAACCGCCGCACCTGTTCGAGGGCCGGCTCCCACGCCACCTCCAGGACCGCGCGCCGCACGTCGTCGAGACGGACGAGGGGCACGAAGTCTGGGAATTCGACGGACAGATCTACTTCCAGGTCGGGTTGAACGCCGTCGTCGGCCGGCCGCGCGAAGACTGGCTCGTGGAACCGACGCGATTCGACGAAATGCGCGCCGGTTGTTACGACATCGATGCCCGGATCAAGGATCAGGACATCAACGGCGTATGGGCGTCGCTCAACTTCCCGTCACAGATCACCGGCTTCTGCGGCCGCGTGTATTCCCAGTGCGCCGATGCAGAACTCGGCATCGCAACGACGCGGGCGTTCAACGACTGGTTCTACGACGAGTGGTGGCAGCCCCACCCGCAGCGATCGGTCCCGAGCGCGATCACCTACCTCGGTGATGCTGACGAGGGCGCGCGCGAGATTTACCGCAACGCCGAGCGCGGGTTCGTCGCGGTGACGCTTCCGGAACAGCCACACCGGGTCGGGATGGAACCGATCTTCTCGTCATGGTGGGAGCCGATCATCCGCGCGTGTGCCGAGACCGACACGGTCATCTGCCTGCATGTCGGCTCGACCGGCGTAGTCGACATGCCACCCGGATCACCGATGGTGCCGCTCGGCGCCACGTTGTTCGGGCAACTCTCGCTCGGCGCGTGTGCCGAGTGGCTCTGGTCCGGTTGGGCGGTGCGCTACCCAGACTTGAAGATCGCCATGAGCGAGGGGGGCATCGGGTGGGTCGCGATGCTCCACGACCGGCTCGAGAACATCGTCGATCGCTCCGGCTACGGCAGCTACTTCCCCGGCAACCTGCGCCCGGCCCAGGTGCTGCTGCGCAACTTCTGGTTCTGCACCATCGACGACCCCTCGACGCTTGTCACGCGTCACACGATCGGGGTCGATCACATCATGTTCGAGACCGACTACCCCCACGGCGACGGCACCTGGCCCGACAGCCAGCGCGTGTTCGACGACGTCTTCGGGTCACTCCCCGCAGACGAAGTCGCCAAGATCAGCCACGAGAACGCGGCGACCCTCTTCCGACACCCCCTCCCACCCACACGAGACTTCAGGAGCGTCGAGAGGTCGCCTGCCGGTTGACGGCTCGACCCACCGGAAGGTCGAGGAGGGTGGCGGTCTCGGCGCAGGTCGCGGAGCGGCGGCCGCAGGCTTCGCACAACGCGACTGCCTCGGCCAGCAGAACTTCGTTGCTCGGTGTGCGGTCGGCGCCGAGATCCTCGAGCCCGATGTGCAGGTGACCGCCGCGCTCGAGCACCTGGCGGGCGAAGCCGGTGTCGGCTGTCAGGTCACCGCCGATGATCGCGGCCGACCACGGGTAGGGCAGGCCGTCGAGCAACTCGAGGTAGGCGTCGAGCGCGGTCGGCGTCGGAGGGAGCCCGAACGGTGTGCCGTGGCCGAAGTAGCCACGCTCGCCACCGAAGTAGAGCTTCACCATCGCGCCCTGGGGGATGCGCCCGGCATCGTGCCAGACACGGATCGCCCGCAGGAATCCTGGTTCGAAGATCGCGAACTGCGGGCCCAACCCGAGACGCGCGTTGAGGTCGAGTTGGTAGCCGACGTCGGCGTGCGAGTTCGCGTACACAAACGCACCAGCGGGCGCGCCGCCGTCGTCCTTCCAGCCGAGGTTCACCGACCCTGGGTCGCACAGTCCGACACGCAGTACGCCCGCCGCGCACAGCGGTTCGAGGTGCGCGTACATGTCGGCGACCGAACCCCCGCCGTTGACCGTCGGGTAGAGCAGTGCATCTGGCCGTACGGCGAGCACCGGCGCCCACCCTTCGAGGTAGCGCGCCGCCGCGGCCGGGCCGTCGACGCCGAACTGGTCGATGTGGTTGTGCACGATCGACGCGCCACCCTCGAAACACGACAACGCACACGCGGCGATCTCCTCGGGCTCGATCGGCACGTTGGGGTTCCGGTCCTTGCGCGTCACTCCGTTGACCGCGACCTCGATGATCGCCGGATCCATGTCAGGCTCCCTCAGTGGCACAACGTGATTGACGCGGCCCGGGCCGCGAAGGCGTCCAAGCCGGCGCGGGTTGCGACCTCGCGCGTTGAGTCTGCACGGGAAGGGCCGCGTTCACGGCCAGAGCGGCTGATCGATCGTGAAGCCGACCGGTGTCCCCCATCGGTTTCGGTGCGCGACCTCGTGCGCGGGCCGGCGCGCAGCGACGCCCCACTTACCCGTCGGGTAACCGAACGGCACGCATCCTGCGAAGTTCCATCCCTCGTCATTGGGGACACCGAGGATGTCGAACACCTTGTCGAGTTGGAAGAGCATGACGCTCGTAAGCGTCGCGCCCACCCCTTCGGCACGCGCCGCGAGCATCGCCGACCAGATCGCCGGGTAGATGGAGCCGCCGCTCGGATCGAACTGCGCGAACGCGAACATGAGCAAGGGGTAGCGCTCGAAGTTGTCGGCCATGTACTGCGCCGAACGTTGGATGCGCAGCATTTGCTGGCTCTCAGGATCGTCGGGGGTGGCGAGCGCGGCGTCGATGCGGTCCTTGTAGAAGCCCACCCACAGGTCGGAGAGGCATTGCCGGTAGATCGGGGCGAGTTGGCCACGGACGGCGGGATCGTCGACGAACAGGAACTGCCAGTTCTGCGCGTTGCCTCCCGACGGCGCGCGTACCGCCGCGTCGAGGATCCGCCGCTGCACTTCAATCGGGATCGGATCGTCGCTGATCCTGCGCATGGCGCGGGTGGTGTAGAGCGCTTCACGAATGTCCACGAGTCAGTGCTCCTGTTCGGTCGGCTTGTTGGTCGACTTCATGCTTTCGAGCGCGTTCGCCATGAACGCGCGTACCGATCGTTGGTGCCCGGCGAGCGCCTGCAGGTCCGAACCGGCCCGAATCGCGGCACGCACGCCCATGATGTCCATGGCGCGGTGCACCGAGCGCTTGTTGATCTGCTGGAGATCCGGCGCGACCCTGGCAACCCGCGTGGCGATCGCGAGCACCTCGTCTTCGAGGACTTCGGCCAGGTAGGCGCGGTTCACGAGTCCGATGCGGGCGGCTTCGTCGCCGCTCACCGAGTCGCCGGTCAGGAGCAGTTCCATGGCGTGTCGGATCCCGACGAAGTACGGATGGAACTGCATGTCGGGCGGCGAGATGATCTTCGTGACCGGATAGCCGATCTGCGCGTCGGCCGCAACGTAGGCGAGGTCGCACGCGGCCATGAGTTCGGTGCCGCCCGCGAGCGCGTAGCCGTGCACCTGCGCGATCACCGGCTTGGCGAGATCCCACAACCCGAACCAGCCGTCGCTGACGTGACGGCTCCATTTGCCGTCGCCGTCCGATGACCAGAACGGCTTGTCGTCCCAGAGCGACGAACCCAAGTCGTAGCCCGACGAGAAGCACGGCCCGGCGCCGCGAATGATCGTGACTCGCACTTCGGGGTCGTCGTCGTGCGCGTGCAACGCATCGAAGAGTTCGCGGCGCAACGTCCCGTTGATCGCATTGCGCTTCTCGGGCCGGTCGAGGGTGATGCGGGCGACGTGCTCTGCAGGGGCATCGACGACGATGGTCTCGCTCACCGGACCTCCGCGAGTTCGGCAACGAGTTCGAGCGCGTCGGGCTGCTGAGCGCGCACGACAATCGTCGTGACGTCGCACTCGGCCCACGGCTTCCAGCGCTCACGCACTCTCGCCGCAGTGCCGTACAGGCCGCCGCTGTCGATGAAGTCGTCGGGCACGGCGGCGGTTGCCTCGTCGTGCCTGCCTGCGAGGAACAGTTCTTGGATGCGCGCCGCGGCCTCGGGGAAACCGACACGCGCCATCGACTGGTTGTGGAAGTTCATCTGCGGGTGGCCCATCCCGCCGACGTACATCGCGATGCGTGGCTTCGCCGCGTCGAACGCGGACCGCAGATCGTCGGTCAGATGCACCGTGAGGCTCGGTGCCCGCTCGAAGTCGGCCCAGCCGCGACCATCGCTGCGGCGAGCGAGGCCAGCCTCGAGCTGTGGCCTGATTTCGGAGTCCATCATCTCGGGACGGAAGCCCATCGGGATCCACCCGTCGGCGATCTCGGCTGCGAGTTCGACCATCTGCGGTCCGCCCGCGGCGATCCAGATCGGCAGGTCACTCGTGTGCAGGATCGATCGCAGCGGTTTGCCCATCCCCGTCGCGTCGTCACCGTCGTACGGCACCGAGATCGCCTTGCCCTCGTGGGTGACCGGACCCCCGCGGCGCCACACCTGCCGGCAGATCGCCACGGTGTCTCGCAGTCGTGTCAGCGGATGGATCCAAGGCTGGCCGTACCAACCTTCGACGACCTGCGGACCCGACAAGCCGAGGCCGACGATGACCCGGTCGCCGCCGGCGAGTGCGTCGAGCGTCGCCATTGCCATCGCCGTCGCGGTGGGTGTACGCGCGGAGATCTGGACGATGCCGGTCGCCAACTTGATCCGCTCGGTCTGCGCCGCGATGTAGGCGAGCGGCGTGATCGCGTCGGAGCCGTAGGCCTCGGCCGTCCACAGGGAGTCGTACCCGAGCGACTCCGCCTGGCGGATCGTGTCGATCGGAACCCGCAGCCTCTTCCCCGCCCACAGATCGAGACCGATCCCGAGCTTCACCGCGTCACGCTCCGCTCGACTCGCCCTCTCCGCTCAATGCTGCCGCGCTCTCGTGACCCACCGTGTTTCACTGCGCACCTCACGCTCTCGCCGCCGACCCTACGGCCGACAGGCCACGCCGCGCTAGTGACGCACGGGCGCGCCTCGCCGCGACGGCGTGCGCGCCTCGATGCGGTAGGCGCAGCGGGTGTCGCCACTCAGGAGGTGCGCGGTCCGTTCGACGCGAACGTCGTCGCCGAGCGCGGCGCGGAACAGTTCGAGCTCCCCGCGGCACAACCCCTGACACTCGGTGGCAGCCGCACATACCGGGCAATGGTGCTCGGTGAGCAACACGGCGTTGCCGTCGCGCGTGACCTCGGCCATGTAACCCTCGGTGCTGCGCTGGCGCGCCAATGCATCGACGCGACGGCGGATCGGCGCATCGGGAGGGATCGTGGCTCGGTAGTGCGTGAGCTGTGCACGCATCCGCTCCTCGATCACGCGTTCGAGCCCATCGTCGCCGACCGCGGCTCGGATCGCGCCGATCAATTCGACGGTGAGGTCGTCGTGGCGATCGGGGAACAGTTCGATTGCGATCGCCGTGAGACGCCAGCGCCGCGCTGGCCGCCCTCGACCTGCGACCGGTCCCGGACTGCATTCGACCAGACCTGCGTCACCGAGTGACTCGAGATGCTGGCGGACCGCAGTCTCGGTGAGTCGCAACGCCGCGGCGAGTTCGGGAACCGTCGAGGCGTCGACGCGCTTCAAGCGGTCGAGCACTCGTCGCTTGGCGTCGGTGAGAGATATTTTCGCAAGCATATACTTGACAATATAGCGAGTGCGGCCGAACATGACGACATGACGTTGCTCACCACCGATCGGGTGCTCGCGGGAACCCTCACCGAACTCAAGGCGCAGGGCAGGTTGCTGACGAAGGTCGGCGCGATGCCGGTCGTCGTCTTCTGGGCCGACGATCGCGCCTACGCCATCGAGGACCGCTGCCCGCACATGGGTTTCCCGCTCCACCGAGGAAGCGTCGAAGCAGGCCTCGTCACGTGCCACTGGCACCACGCCCGCTTCGACCTCGTCTCGGGCTGCACCCTCGACCTGTGGGCGGACGACGCCCACGGGTTCGTCGCCGAGATCGACGGTGACGACGTCTACGTCCATGCCCGCGACGTCACTGGCGACCTCGACCGAGTCCGCCAGCGGCTCCGCGAGGGTATGGAAGACAACCTGACGCTCGTCATCGCGAAGAACGTCCTCGCAATGCTCGAGTCCGGTGCCGCGCCCGCGGAGATCGTGCGCACCGCGGCCGAATTCGGCTGCCGCAACCGCGCGGGCGGCTGGGGCGCCGGGATGACCGTGCTCGTGGCAATGGCGAACGTGCTCCCGCACCTGGCGCCCGATGACCAGGCGACCGCGCTCGTGCACGCGCTTCGATTCGTCGCCGACGACAGCGCCGGGCACCCGCCGCGGTTCCCGGTATCGCCGCTGCGCACGACCGAGCTCGACGCGGGTCGGCTCGACGACTGGTACCGGCGCATGATCGAGACGCGATCCCCCGACGGCGCCGAACGCGCGCTGCAGACCCTGATCCGTCAGGGCGATCAGCGCGCGGGCGAGATCACGATGATGGCCGCCGTCACGGACCACGTCTTCATCGACGTAGGCCACACGCTCGACTTCACGAACAAGGCCCACGAGGCGCTCGACCACCTCGGTCCCGACGCCGCTCGTCTCGTGTTGCCGACGCTCGTCGCCCAGACGGCGAGCGCCGACCGCAGCGAGGAACACAGCGAATGGCAGTACCCGCACGACCTCGTCACGCTCGCCCGTTCGACGATCGCGGCGCTGCCCGAGGCGCTCGCGTCGGGCGAGTCGGCGCGGGGCGCGGCGGCACTGGACCTGGGAGCTGCCGCGTGGCGATTCCTCGAGGACGACCCCGATGCCGTGGCGGGCGCGCTGCTCGACACAATCCGCGCCGGTGCGACGCCCGACGAACTCGGTCAGGCGATTGCGCTCGCCGCTGCGCTGCGCCTCGTCCGGTTCCACGTGCAGAACGAGCACGGCGACTGGAACACCGTGCACCACACCTTCACGACGGCGCATGCGCTCCACCGCTCGCTCCGGCGCGCACCGTCGACGACGTCACTTCGCGGCGCGGTGCACCAGGTGTTGCGGATCTATCTCGACCGCTTCTTGAACATCCCTGCGGCGCGACTGCCGCACGCCGACCACGGATCGCTTGCCGAACTCGGCGAGTGCTTCGACGCGCAGGGCGAGGTCGATCGCGCCGGCAACCTCGCGTGGGGCTTCCTGCGCGGTGGTGGGGACCGAGCTGAGTTGATCGCGATGCTCGGCCATCACCTGCTCGCCGAGGACACCGACTTCCACTGGTACCAGTCGTACGAGGCGGCCGTGCGCCACGCAGGCGCGTGGCCCGAGGGATCGGAGCAGAGCGCGCTGACGCTCGTCGGATTCACGCGGTTTCTGGCCGCGCACACGCCGACGCGACGCGAACTCCCGAACGTGCTACGTATCACTCGCAGGCTCCGCCGCGGCGAGACGCTGTTCGAAGAAACGTGACCGGCGGACGCGACCGCGCCGCTCGAAGGGATCGCCACCGCGCTCGGACACGCCGCGCCGTACGCTGGACGGTCAGACACCGGCCCCCGTAGCTCAGTTGGAGAGAGCAGGTCCCTTCTAAGGACGAGGTCGCAGGTTCGAGTCCTGCCGGGGGTGCAACACAACACGCCGGGGTGCAACCTCGCGCACCACGCAGGGTCTTGGCGCGCCACGGTGACCCTTGTACCGGACGCAGAATCGTCAGAGCGACCGCGATGCTCAATAGATCGCGTCGAGGTGCGCGCGGCCGCGCTCGATGGTGATGAGGCACGCGACCTCGCCTGCGCCGACCGTGTCGACGACCACCTGGAACCGGGCGCAGCGTTGCCTGGCCGCGCGGTCCCACCAACGCACGTCGTGCAACCACGGACCGCACCACCCGCGCACCGGCCCACCACCATCGGGGAGTTCGCGGCAGCGCACCACGGCCGGGGCGGTGAGCACGTCGCCACGGCCGTTCACCCGCACGGGAGCGCCCGAAGCGTCGAGGAACTCCGCGGCGATCGGCGCGACGAACACCCGGCTGGGCGCGGGTGCGGGGATCTGGCCCGGCCACGCCGCGACCTCGCCGCCGACCTGCAAGGGCCGAACCGGCTCGCGCGGCTCGCCCCAGGGCACGAACCGAATCCGCTCTGCCGGTGTCCGACCACCCTGCACCACACAGGTCCCCACCGCTGCGTACCCGAGCATCCCCTGGATACGCCCGAGCACCCGATCGGCACGCTCAGCTGCCGCAGCGTCACCGCCCCAGAATCCGAGTTGACGACCGCTGTCTGCGATCACCGCCTCGGGCACGAGTCGGAGAAGTACCAACCCACCTGTCGTCGTGTCGATCCCGCCCCGGCCGAACCCCTGGCCGCTCCCGGTGTCGAGGCAGCCGGCGTCGGCGAGCGCGGACAGGTCTTGGAGCGCACGGGTGTCACCGTCGGCGACGCGGGTGATCGGTGCATTGGCGGCGAGCCAGCCGTCGAGTTGCCAGCGCACCCGCTCGGCGAGCGCCGCGGGCGTGAGCGCACCTTCGTGGCGCCAGACCCGCACGAGCCGTTCGCCGTGTTCGGTCTCGGCTTCGACCCTGACCCGGGTACAGCCAAGGCCCCGTTCGGCGAGCCGGGCGAGCAGCCGGTCCGCGAGCCCCTTGGCTGCGAACGCCGCGGTATCGACCCGCGCCGCGGGCGGATCGAGTTCGATGCTCTCGACGAGGTCGGGGGGCGGGACGGAGAGATCGGCCGGCGTCGGATCGAACCCGCGTGCCATCCCGTGACGCAGCTGGCCGTCGCTGCCGAAACGGGCGAGGACATCGGCCGCTGGCAGGTTGGCGAAGTCGCCGAGCGTCAGCAGACCCAACCGTACGAGCAGTTCGGCGAGTCGTTCGTCGCCGAGAGCGGCAACGGGGAACGGTGCGAGGAACTCTCCGGAACCACCGGGAGCGACGACCAGGATCCGCGACCGCTCCCGACCGGCAGCGCGCGCCGCGAGCCGTGCTGCATAGCGGCCGTCGGCGATCCCGACCCGTACCTGTTGTTCGTCGGGCCTGAGCAGTGGGCCGACCACGGCATGGATCTCGGCCGCGAGCCGCGCGTCTCCCCCGAAGTAGCGGGCGGGTCCGCGGGTGGGGAACGACAGCACGCCCGGTTCGGCAACCTCGAGCCGTGGTGTGATCGCCTCGACAGCGCGGGCGATCTGCTCGAACTCGCGCGCCTCGGCCGAGGGGTCGGCGTCGACGACAACCAATCCGGCGGACCTCGCCTCGGCTTCGCGCCGTCGCATCCCCACCATCACCCCGTCGGCGCGCGCGAGCGGCGATGCGGCACGCACGACCTCGCGCGGACCGCTGCGTTCGCGCACCATGAAGGGCCGGTCGCGCAACTCGGGACGCGCGCGGTACGCGCCGAGCACGGCCCAATCAGCAATCCGCACACAACAGGTGCGCGGGGCGCGCTCGTCGGGCCGGACCCTGGTCAATACCCGCTCACCCTGCGCGCTCGAAGAGGTCGACGCACGCTCGGCGCGGAGCACCCTTGCCGTCGACGACAACATGGACATCGCAACTGCGCAGCAATCCTTCGCCGGGTTCGAGACCGTGCCACACGCCCCGCCCGGCGCGGATGCGAAGCGCGGCGTCGACCGGCCATGACCCACCGGTGACGACAAGCATGGCCTGACGTTCGCGCGCACGTGCCAGCAGGCGGCGCGCGTCCGCGGGACGCGCGTACGCGGGTACGGGTGCGACCACCATGGTCATCCCCTCGAGCAGAGCGCCGACGACCACCGCCCAGCGTTCGCGGGGCACAGCGCGTACCAGTGCGCAACGTTCGAGGTCGACTCCGGCTTCGAGTGCGGCCAACCCGGCGAAGTCAGCGGGTCCATCGCGCGATTCGACGATCGCAGCCCATTCACCCGATCGGGTCACGGCGGCGAGCAGGGCAAGCTGCAGCGCCGATCGCTGCGCTCCATGGAGGTGGATCACCGACCCTCGGCGTAGACACCCCCCTGGGAGCAATTCGCCGAGCGCACCACCCACCATGAGCGCGCGTTCGTGGGCGCGCACCACCGGTGCAATCGCACCTCCGGTAGCACGCAACCGCGCCCGACTCTCGGCGTCTCGGCGCGGCAGCACTGGATCGACGGGATCGACCGGATCGACCGGATACGCGGGGGCAGACGCGCGGCTCACCCCGTCATGCTACCGAACACCTGTTCGGGAGTTCAAGCGCGCGGTTACTGGACGGGCGAGGCCTTGTACGGCAGGCCGCGGGCCTCGAACGACCAACCCGCGTCGTCGCCGTAGTAGTTGAAGAGGTGCTCGAGGGCGTGACAGATCGCCGCGTCGAGGTTCGCCCAGCACTCTGCGGGGGCTTCGACACTGACGACGCTCGAATACACCGTGACCGACGTGGCGCCGAGGTCGAACAGACGCCTCGCCGCGACATCGGGCGGGCGCTGCGCCGAGTCGGGCGGGCGAACTCGATAGCGCTCGATGTCCATGCCGGTGAGCGAGCGGTTCAACTCGAAGAACCGGACGTCGGGGCGACTGCCCGGCCGCGAGGTGACGGTGATCGACTGACCCATGGCAAGCGAGCGTAGGTGGCGCCACCTCGACGACGCGGTACCGGCCGTCCCCGACCCCAGCCGGGCCGAGACACCAGACACCTGACACCAGGGCACCATCGGGCGATACACCAACCGGTCCCGGCGCGCCCGTAGCCTCGTGATCGACGTGACCGACGACGCCACGACCGATCCGCAGCGCCGCCTCGCGCCGGCGCTGACCGCCGGCATGCCCCGCTGGGTCCCCAGAGCGATCCTGCTGTTCTGGGCAGGTTTCGCGCTCTTGTGGGTGCTCGAAGGCGTGCTCCACTCGCTGCGCGGTTTCTTCGTGACGATCCTCGTCTCGTTGTTCTTGTCGTTCGCGATCGAACCGGCGGTGAACTGGCTCGCGCAGCGCGGCTGGCGCCGTGGAGCCGCGACCGGCCTCGTGTTCCTCGCCTTGCTCGCGGCAACGTCGGTCTTCGTGTTCGCGATCGGTTCGCTCGTCGTGAACCAGGTCCAGGATTTCCGCGACCAAGCGCCCCGCTACCTCGACGACCTGGAAAGCTCGATCAACCGGCGCTTCGCCACCGAGGTCGACTTCGACGAACTCGCCGACAAGATCCAGGAGAGCGACACAATCGATCGCCTGGCCAACGAAGCACTGCAGTTCGGCCTGTCTGCGCTCGCCGTCGTGTTCCAGTTCCTGACGATCGGGTTGTTCACCTTCTACCTCGTCGCCGACGGTCCCCGCTTGCGCCGCGCGATCTGTTCGCGCATGCCACCCGATCGCCAGGCGCAGGTCCTGCGAGGCTGGGAGCTCGCGATCGAAAAGACCGGTGGCTACCTGTACTCGCGGGTGCTGCTCGCGCTCATCTCCTCGACCGCGCACTGGATCGCCCTCACGATCATCGGCGTCCCTTACCCGCTGGCACTCGCGGTCTGGATCGGTATCGTCAGCCAGTTCGTGCCCGTTGTCGGCACCTACCTCGCCGGCATCCTCGCGGTCGGCATTGCCGCGCTCGACGACCCCGTCGACGCCGTGTTCGTCCTCGTCGTCGTGGTCGTGTACCAACAGGTCGAGAACTACGTGCTCGCGCCGCGCGTCACCGCGCACACCTTGTCGCTGCACCCCGCAGTCGCGTTCGCGGGAGTCATCATCGGCGCCGCGCTCCTCGGCCCGGTAGGCGCGCTGCTCGCGCTGCCGATGGCCGCGGTGCTCCAGGCGTTCGTCTCGAGCTTCGGTGACCGCCACGACGTGATCGAGTCGGAACTCCTCGCCGAACCGCAGGAACGACCGACGTACCGCAGCTTCCGCCTGACCCGCCGCAATCGCTAACGCGAGCACGGCCGCGAACTCCGCTCAGTAGTCGAACAGGCGCGGGGCGCGTTCGTAGCGCAGGTGCTGCCAGGGAAGGCGATCCATGAAGATCCAGCTGCGCCGGTGGATCGAGCACGGCCCGTACGCGGCAAGCGCGAGCTTGTGTGCCGGGGCCGGGTACCCGCGGTTGGAGTCGAACTCGTAGTGCGGGAAGTGCTCGGCCTCGGCAGCCATGAGCGCGTCGCGGGTCACCTTGGCAATCACCGACGCCGCCGCGACCGACAGCACCGTCATGTCGCCCTTGACGACGGTCGAGCAGCGCGCGCCGAGCGCGAGGTAGTCGTGATTGCCGTCGAGGATTACTCGGTCGGGCGCGTACCCCTGGGCACGCACCTGCGCGAGTGCCCGTTCGCCGGCGTGGCGCAATGCCGCCGTCATCCCCAACTCGTCGCACTCCTGGTGGCTTGCATGTCCGATGCCGATCGCGAGCGCCCAGGCGCGGATCTTGCCCGCGACCCGTTCGCGCTCGTCGGGCGTCAGCAGTTTGGAGTCGCGCACACCGGCGAGGTGTTTGTCGGGCGCGGCGAGCGCGCACACCGTGACCGGACCCGCCCACGACCCCCGGCCCACTTCGTCGATGCCGACGATGACGTCCTCGCCCTCGCGCCAGAACTTGCGTTCGAGCCTGAGCGTCGGCCCGCGACTCACACCCACCACATCTTCCGGCGCCGTTCCTCGCGCACGTCGTCGACCTCGAAGGTAACCGGGAGCACCGCACCGTCAGAGCGCCGGCGGATCCGCAACTTGTCGGACTCCTCGACGATCTCAGCGATCTCGAAGCCGCGCGACCAACCCTGATCGAAGCTGTTGCGGACCTCGACGTGGGTGCCCGGTTTCACGCCCGTCACCGCTCGACCCGCGTTACTGCCGCAGGATCGCGATGAGATCCTCGACCGGGATCGCCTGGAGGGTGGTCGTGCGCATCGTGCCGCGCGCCGCAAGCATGATCGCGGCGCGCGCCATCGCCTGTTCGTCGGGCGCTTCGATGATGTTCAAGAAGTCGTACTGGCCAAGCAGCGCGTATTGCACCACGACCTTGAGTCCCGTCGCCTCGACCTCGGCCCGCACCGCGTTGATACGGTCGGGATTCTGACGCAGGGTCTCCCAGCCGTCGGGGCCGAGATTGGTGAGCATCGCGTAGGTCGGCACAGGACCGAACTGTAACCGGGGCCATCACCAGTGCCAGTACCCGTCGGCGCCCGTGTCACACTGGCCCAATGGTCGACGACTCAGGGGCAGGTACGGCCGGTCGGCAACGCTTCGTGCTCGCGTCCGCTGATCTGCCAGCGGATGTGGTCGTGACCGTGATCGTCGAGGGCGACGATGCAGTCGTCTGGCGCCGCCCTGACGGCAACATCGGCGCAGTCGCGCGCACCTGCCCGCACCTCGACTGGGACCTCGCCGAAGCGTGTCCCGCAGGCGACGAACTCGTATGCCGGGGCCACGGTTGGTCGATCGACGGCGACGGAACCGCGTTCAAACGCAACGAGTTCGGGCGGATCGACCCCAAGGGCACGACCCGAGCCTGGCGTCTGGTCGAGCGCGACGACGCCATCTGGCTGAGCGACGTCACCTGACCCCGACGCGCGAGCCGCGAGCCGCGCGTACCGACCCCGCGGCGAGCGCCCGCTCGACCGCGAACTTGGCGCGGGCGTCGAGCTTCGACCCGCGCCGATCGCTCAATTCGAACACGTCGTCGATCTGGTCGTCAGACGAGGCGATCACCGCGCGGTGCACACTGACCCGTGCCGCGGCGAACGCCGCGGTCACCGCCGCGAGCGCGCCCGGGCGATCTTCGCCGACGACGGCGCACCGAGTGTGCCAGGGCGACCCGAAATCGTCCCACTCGAGCCTGAGATGGTCGCAGGGAGGTGCCAGGAGCGGCAGGACGAGGAGCTCGCGCAACCGCCGCCGCAGCTGAGCGACGTCGAGTGGCACCGGGCAGTCGACCGAGAAGGACGCCAGCGCGCGACCGCTCGCCCACGTGACGACGTCCGCCGCACGGATGTCCGCGCCGAACTCCGCGAGCAAGCGCGCTTCGCGCGCGAGCAAACCGACGCGGTCGTTCGCCACGAATTCGACACGGAACGGTGCGTCGACGTCGTCGACTGAGTCGATGTGGACCTCGATGTCGCGTCCCCGAAAGGCGAGGCCGCGCCGAACCTGTCGAGCGACGTCATCGACCGCCGTGTGAGCGAGGTATGCGCGCGGGAGTCCGGCGACAACGTGTTCGGTCTCGGCGTCCAGTTCGGTTCCGAGCAGGTCGCGCACCGCGTCGCGGCGCTCGTCGATCGACGGCGCGAGGTCGGTCGCGGCCCCGCTCCCGTCGAACACCTCGGCGAGCATGCCGACGAGTTGGCCGACGCGGTGAGCGACCCACGGCTCGAGGTCGGGGTTGTCGCCGAGTGCAGCTGCGCGGGCAACGTGATCGAACGACCCGAAGTGCGCGGCGAGCGCGACGACCGGCCCTTCGTCGAGTCCGTCAGTGCGCCGCGCGGTCGCGGGGAGCAGGTCGGCATCTCGCACCGCTGCGGTCGCGGCCGCGACGCCGGCATCATCGAGTCCGAGTCGCGTCGCCATCGCCGACGCTAGGGCGAGCGCCGCGTCTGCCGCCCGGGCAACATCGAGGGCGATCGCCGCGACGCAGAGCACTTCGCCGTCACGGCCGGACTCGCGCAGGCGCGCGCTCCGCGACCATGAGAAGCGGGCATCGGGGTCGACGACATCGTCGATCGGAATTACGTCGATCGCCTCGGCAAGTTCGGGAAGGACCCGGTGCAGCACGCCGTGGGCCCACAACGCGCGCCACCACGCTGCCGAACCGTGCTGCACGACCTCGACGAGCGCAGCTCGTTCTTCGTCGGTCAACGCGCGAACGCCCGGTTCGGGCGCGCGCAAAGTGTCGAGGTCGTCGGAACTGCCCGCACCGGTCGCGATCCGCCCGGCGGCGGCAACCGCGCGTACGACGTCGGTCCCGGCGACACCCGCCGATCGTTGGTCGATGCGCCGCAGCCGCCAGCGCAGCAACGGAGGCGTGCCGAGCGATGTGACGAGCACGACCATCACGAGCGCGGCGTACACGTCGGCACCGAAGATCCCTTCGCGAAGCCCGAGCGTCGCGAAGATGAGGCCGACCTCGCCGCGCGGGATCATGCCGATGCCGACGAGCAGACGATCGCCAGGCGCACCCCACATCCCAGCCGCGGCGACGAGCTTGCCCACGACCGCGACACCGAGCAGCGCCGCCGCGAGCCCCAGGGCCGACGGCTTCGTGAACTGGGCGAGATCGGCGTCGATGCCGATGTGGAGAAAGAACACCGGGATGAACAGATGGCCGATCGGCGCGAGCTCGCGGCGGATCCGGTCGGCCTGGTGCGTCCGCGCGAGCGCAAGCCCGGCGACGAACGCGCCGACGATGGGCGCGAGCTGGACTGCGTGTGCGAGCTCGGCGATCGCCAGCGTGAACGCGAGCGCGATCGCGATCAAGGTGCCGTGCGATCGGCTGCGTCGTCCCACCGCGCGGAACAGCGGCGGCGCGACACGCAGTCCGCCGGCGATCGCCACGGCAAGGAAGCCGATCGCGAGCAGCGCGAGCCCGGCGATACTGCCCGCCGAGACCGATCCCTCGGTCACGACGCGCACCACCACGGTCAACACGATCAGGCCGAGCACGTCGTCGGCGACCGCGGCACCGAGCACGGTGCGCGCCTCGACGGTCCCGAGCGCACGCAGGTCGCCGAAGACCCGTGCGGTGATGCCAACACTCGTCGCGGTGAGCGCCGCTCCGACGAACACCGCCTCGGAGCCGCCGAGGCCGAGCGCCGAACCGACACCGAACCCGGCGGCGAACGGCACGACGACGCCGACCACCGCGACGCCGAGGGCGGCGCGGCCGACCGATCGGAGGTCGCCGACGTCGAGTTCCATCCCGACGTCGAGCAGCAACAGGATCACGCCGAGTTCGGCCAGCGTTGCCAGCACGTCGTTGGGTTCGACGATGTCGAGCAACGACGGTCCGATGAGCGCGCCGGCGACGATCTCCCCCACCACCGCCGGGATCCCGATGCGGCTCGCGACCTCGGCCGCGAGTTTGGCCGCGACGAGCACGACCAAGATGTCGAACAACACCGCGTTGACGTCCACGTTGCCACCCTTGCTGTCGTGCCGCCGCCACCTCGTTGCCGTGACGGCGGCTCGTTCGACGAAAGGCCCGGCCGGTGCGCACCGGCCGGGCCCGTTGCCTGCGATTCCGATCCCGAGCGCGTTCAGTGAGTCACAGCAAGGGTGGACTCAGTCTCACCGACCGTCTCGTCGTCGGGTATCGCAAGAATCACCGCGTCCTCGGGATAGGCGTGCACGCCCATCTCGGGGAGATCGAGTCCAACGAGTTCTTCGTGCTCGGCCGGGCGGATGCCACCCTTCATGAGCGCGTTCTGGAGCTTGAAGAAGGCAAAGGCGATCCCGCCCATCACGAACACGATCGTCGCCGCACCGATGGTCTGCGCGCCCAACTGCCGAGCACCGAGTTCGAAGTCGTAGAGGATCCCTGTGACACCGGATGCTGTCGCCGCCGCACCCTTCGCGGTGAGGTTCCAGCCGGCGCCGTACTTGCCGCTCGAGAAGATGCCTACCGCCAGGACGCCGAACACACCGCCGACGCCGTGGACCGAGATCGCGCCGACCGGGTCGTCGACCCCGCGTCGCTCGAACAGGACGATCGATTCCACGACGATCACGGCTGCGAGCACGCCGATCACCATCGCGGCCCACGGTTCGACGAACGCCGCGGGCGCGGTGATCGCCACGAGACCGGCGAGCATGCCGTTGATCATCATCCCGGGATCGGGCTTCTCGAAGCCCTTGCGCTTCATCACGTAGAACATCGCGGCGGTCGATCCGAACGCTGCCGCGATGCCCGTGTTCACGGCTGCGACCGCGAAGCGGACGTCCGTCGCCGCGAAGGTTGACATGGCGTTGAAACCGAACCAGCCGAATAGCAGGATGAAGGTGCCGAGCATCGCCATGGTCAGGTTGTGACCGGGCATCGGCCGCGGTCTGCCGTTCTTGTCGTACTTGCCGATCCGAGGGCCGAGTACGACCGCACCGGCGAGCGCCGCGATGCCACCCATGGCGTGCACGACACCCGAGCCGGCGAAGTCGACGTAACCGAATCCGAGTTCGAGGTTGTTACCCAACTGGTTGAGCCAGCCACCACCCCAGGTCCAGGCACCAAACAACGGGTAGAAGACCGCACCGCAGAAGAGGCCCCAGCCGATGAACGCTTTCCACCGCCACCGCTCGGCCATCGCACCGGTCGGGATCGTGGCGGTCGTGTCCATGAACGCCGCCATGTACAAGAAGAACGCGGCAACCGGCGCGAGCCGGGTGGCGTCCATGTTTGTCATCCAGTTCCAACCGCTCCACCATCCGAACGTCCAGTCGCCCATCGCGAGCTTCGACGTTCCGAGGGCCGAGTCGAACCCGAAGTAGCCCGGGTAGCTGAAGCCTCCGAACATCAGCGGAAAGCCGACCAGCATGAACGCGACGAAGCCGAGCCCGAAGATCGCGAAATTCGTCGAAACGACGTGAGCCGCGTGCTTCTTGCGGGTCATCCCCGTCTCGACGAGCGCGAACCCGGCTTGCATAAAGATCACCAGCGCGGCGCCAATGAGCACGAAGAACACGTTGAGGCTGACACCGAGATCGGTGTTCGTCGGGATGTAGGTCCCGTCCCACAGCGGGTCCGTCTGGGCTGTCGCGACTCCTGCGGGAGCCACGACACCCGCTGTCGTCACCGCAGCGACGATCACGGTCTTCCTGATCAGTCCAGTGCGGAACCGCACAGCGTCACCTCCACGAGGTCGAGCGATCCGTGAGATCGCAGCGAGTGGTTGCAGTTGTGATGCTCGACGCCGTTGTCGAGATCGGCCGGCTCACCCGCACGGCGCGTCGCCGCGCGGTTGGCTTGCCGGACACGTCGAACGTACGCACGAATTGTTGCGAGCCGGTTCGCTCGTCGTGAACCCACGCGCGCGCCGATGTTTCGACCGCGTTTCAGCAACCCCGGTCGGAGAGAGACAACGATGCGGTGAGCTAGGTTGCGGCGATGGCACCGGGCGTCGATGCCGTACGGGACGGTGCGCGGGCATGGGTGCGTTCGCACGTGGCAGGCGCTGCCGACGCAGACTTCGACGGTGCCCTCACTCCCGCCACCGCGGGGATGACGACATTCATCTGGTTCGCCCAACTCGCAGGTCGCGACCTTCCCCCGCCGTGGCGCGAACCGATCGTGCTACGCGTGTTCCCCGACGCATCCGACGACCTCGTCGCACGCCGCGAGGGTGAGGTCATGGCGTTTGTCGCGGCGCACGGATACCCCGTCCCCGCGCCCCTCGCCGTCGTCCCGGTCGGACCCGACAACCCTCTCGGGGTTCCGTGGACCGTGCTCCCGCGTGCGCCCGGGCACACGATGCTCGAGTGGTTCAAGACGTCGCCATGGTCGGCGCGCCGACTGCTACGCGACCTCGCAGAACTCCAGGTCCGATTGCACCGGATCCCAACCGACAACGTTCCCCTCCCCGATCATGCGCCGCTCGTCGATCAGTGGTTCGAGCGTTACTCGGCCGTCGTGGAGGCGCATGCCGGCGGCGATCCGCTCGCACGGCGGGTTCTCGACGCACTGCACGATCGGCGAGCGCTCGTCGCCGACGAGGATCGGGTGATCTGCCACGGCGACTTTCACCCGCTGAACACACTGACCGAACGCGACGGTGTGCACCGCGCAGCGTGGCGGCACCAGATCATCGACTGGACCGACGTGATGCTCGGCGACCGCCACTACGACGTCGCCCGCACCGTTGCTCTCTTCGGTGCGGTGAGGCTTGCCGCGACGAAGCCGCTCGAGCGCCTGCTCCTCGGCGGTTTCGGACCCGTCGCCGCGGGCATCTACCGGCGTGCCTACGCGGCACAGCTGCCCGTCGACCCGAAGCGCTTCTCCTATTGGACGGCCGCGCACCTGCTGCGCGGCTGGGCGCAGGTCCGCGGGCTCGACACGCCGACCCAGCCGCGCACTCTCGCGGCTGACGCGGTGCCTGTCGAGTTCGCGACCACGCTGCTGCGCCGGTCGGCCCGCGCCATCGACCGGGCGGCGTGAGGCGGCGCAGGCCGATCAGGGGCGCGGTTCCGGTGGCACCCCTCAGGCGGCCCAGGTCAAGTGGCACCGAACGGCGGCAGGTTCGCGTCCTTGGCCGATACTTGCGATGGATCGCTCGCGTCGACGGGGACCGGCCAAGGGATCGCGAGCGCGGGATCGAGCGGGTTCACCGCGATGCCGGCCATTCCGGGCCGCCATTCCTGGTCGAACGCGTAGAGGTACTGCGTCAACTCGCTCACCGACTGGAACCCGTTGCACACGCCCTTGGGAACGAGCACCTGCGTTCCCGGGAGGAGCCGTGCGGTCACGACCGCGCCACGTGTCGGTGATCCCGCGCGGGTGTCGAGATAGGCGCCGAACGCCTCGCCGCTCACGATCGCCACGAGCTTGAACATGTCCTCGCCGTGCAGACCGCGGATCGCGCCCCGGCGGCTTTCGGTGACGTTGATCTGAACCCACGGTCCGAGCGACGGCAACCCGGCGTCCGCGAAGGCGCTCTCGCGGTAGAACTCCCGCACCACCCCGCGTTCGTCGCCCACGGCCTTCATCTCGATGAGCGCGAGACCGAAGATCGCGCTCGAGGAAACCGTCATCGGTCGCAAGCCACCCGGCTGGTTCATGGCTGGCGCACGCTCCCTCTCGGTGGGACTCGGAGAACTCGGCCGGTCGACGCTATCGGTCGGAGGCGATCGCTTCGGTGACCGCTCACGCTCAGCGCCGCGGCGCCGCACCACCACAATCGGAGTCGTCAGAGCCCGTGACGACCTCGGCGCGTTAGGAGAAGCTCGTCGGTTGCGGGGCAGCGCCGCGACCGCCATGGACTGCGTCGGGCCTGCCAGCCGTGCCATGGTGGGCGAACAGATCGTGCGACGGTTCGGGGAGCAGCGCTTCGCCCGCATTTCGGTCGCTGGACCAACCCGGTGCGAGGCGCGAGGCGCGCACGACCAGATCGCCGGTCACCTCCCACAACAGGGCCGGACGAGCAGCGTGCCACCGCAGCGCGAACGACACCGTCCCGCCTCGCACCGGCACGTCGTGGGCCGCGACTCCGAGTCCGAGCCAGGCGGGCGGGAACCCGGCAAGCAGATCGACTCCTCCCGATTTGTCATCGACCAGCAGCGCGCGGAGCGCGTTCAGCAACCCCACCCCGTCGCCGGACTCCTGGGCGGCGAGCAACCGGGCCCAGGCCCAGTGCGGATCGATCCTGCATCTCCGCAACCGTCTCCGGTCTCGGATCCCGAGTCGATCCCACGCGACGATCGCTTCGTCGTCGAAGCCCCAGTCCTCGAGCGCGGCGACAATCGGCGGGGCCAGCCGACCACCGGCGGTTCGGGCGCGCACGAGCAGTCCGATCCGGGCCGCATCCACCGCGTGCTGGAGTACGCGGTCGTCGATCTCGGTGCGAAGCCCGCGCCCGAGGTGCACCATCCACGCGCGGCGGACGTCGTCAACGCCGACGTCCTCCGCGGGGACGCATGCCGAGCGCCGGCCCGATACCGCCGGCGCGCGGCGAGGCCGATCACCGGCCACGACGCGCAGGGTCGCACGGTGAGCGAGCGGCCACACCAGACCGGTCGACGCACCTGCGATGTTCTCCTGCGGCGGATCACCTGCGTGGGTCGTGCCGTTCGCGATCGCGCCGAAAACGGCGTCTCGATCTGCCGACCGGCACCAGTGCGCGACGGGACGCCGGCTCCACACTCGACGCGGGTCGCCGTCGACGACAAGGCCGATCGCGCAGGCAGCGCTCGTGGAGTTGTCGAACTCGAGCACGAGCGCTTCGCGGGTCGCGAACGTTCGCAACACGACGTCGCCGTCGTGCACACGGATCGCCGTCTCGACGACAGCACCGTCGCACCACTGCCGACGTGTTGTCGCGGTCGCGGGATCGCGTAAGCCGTCCTCGGCCAGCACACACCAAGCGATTCGGATCCCGAACGGTTGCACGTCGACCTCGCCGAGCGGCGACACGAACCCGACGGGGCCGCCATCGAGTGCGCCGATCGGGATCACCTGGGCGTCCGCGGTGGTCGCGAGTCACGCATGCCGTGAAGCTCGGCCTTCGCCGAACGGCCCATCAACTCACCGACATGCTCGGCCGGCTTCGCACCCTCGTACAACACCCGGCCGACGAACTCGGCAACCGGCATGTCGACTCCGTGGCGGGCGGCCAACTCGAGCACGGCGGCCGTGCTCTTCACACCTTCGGCGACCATGTTCATCTCCGAGACGATGTCGTTGAGTGATCGACCCTCACCGAGGGCGACGCCGACCGAGCGGTTGCGGCTCTGCGGGCTCGAGCATGTCGCGATGAGGTCGCCCATTCCGGCAAGCCCGGCGAAGGTCAGCGGGTCGCCGCCGAGCGTGACCCCAAGCCGGGCAAGTTCGGCAAGCCCACGCGTGATCAGCGCGGCCTTGGCATTGTCACCGAATCCGAGACCGTGGGCCATCCCGACGCCGAGCGCGATCACGTTCTTCAGCGCTCCGGCGATCTCACAGCCGACCACGTCGGGGTTCGTGTAGACGCGGAAGGCCGGTGTCAGGAATATTTGCTGCAGTCGCGCTGCGACTTCGGGGTCTGGCAGCGCGATCACGCTGGCCGCCGGTTGGCCCGCGGCGATCTCCTTCGCGAGGTTGGGACCGGTGAGCACCCCGATGCGCGCGAGATCGTGACCGGTGACGACGTCGGCGATCACCTCCGACATGCGCAGCAGCGACCCTTGCTCGACACCTTTGCTGAGACTGACGAGCGCGGCATGAGGCGCGATCGCGGAACGTGCCTCGGCGAGGACGGTACGGAAGCCATGCGACGGGACGCCCATCACAACGACATCGGCGCGCTCGACCGCGCTCAACAGGTCGTCGGTAGCGCGCAATTGCGGTGGGAGGGCGACACCGGGGAGATAGGCCGCGTTCTCGTGGTGTGCCTCGATCGCCGCCGCAAGGTCGGCGCGGCGAGCCCACAACGTGGTGGGTGCGTTCGTGGACGCGATCATCGCGACCGCCGTGCCCCACGAGCCCGCGCCGATCACGACGACGCGGTCGACCGCAGAGCCACTGATCGGCGACGCAAATCCGCTCGGAGTCGCCTCGGGCACGCTCGGTATCCTACGCAGCCTCATGAGGCAGCCAGCCGGAGACGTCCGCTCCCCCGACGCGCGTTCAGAGACCGCAGCCGTCGTCGTACCGATCCGCTCCTTCGGTGTCGCGAAGCAGCGTTTGAGTCCCGTCAGCGATCCCGCCGCGCGCCGCGCGCTCATGCAAGACCTGGCGTCAACCGCGCTCGACGCCTGCGCGCCGTACCCGACCGCGGTGGTAACGAGCGATCTCGACGTGTTCGATTTTGTGGCCGACCGTGGCGTGACTCTCATCGACGATCCGGGGAGTCTCGACGGCGCGGCGCGGCGCGGACAGGCGTGGGCCCGCGACATCGACGTGGATCGGGTCGTGGTGATGCACGCCGACCTTCCGTTCGCCCGCGACCTCCACCGGCTCGTCGAGCCCGGACGGGCGCGGATCGCAGCGCTCGTCCCCGACCAGCGGCGCGACGGCACTCCGCTGCTGTCGATCCCGGTTGACGTGACGTTCGCCTTTGCCTACGGGCCGGGTTCGTTCGCGCGTCACTGCTTGCACGCCGAGGCCGCCGGACTCGCGATCGACGTGGTCGACGACCCGAATCTCGGATTCGACGTCGATCTGCCCGAGGATCTACGCGAACTCCGCCGGCGTGTCGGCGTCGCTCGGCCTCGTCCCGCGGGCTGATTCCCGTGCCCGAGGTCGTGACGGCCGATCTCTCCGTCCCTTCCCGCGCACTCGCGGTCGGGGCGCATCCCGACGACATCGAGTTCGGTTGCGGCGCGACGCTCGCGAAGTGGGCCGAGGCCGGCTGCGCGGTTCACCTGCTCGTCCTGACCGACGGCTCGAAGGGGACATGGGACGCCACACGCGATCGCGACGACCTCGTCGAGGCGCGTCGCGTCGAGCAGCGCGCCGCCGCGGACGCGCTCGGCGCCGAGCCGCCGCACTTCGGGGATCGTGCCGACGGCGAACTCGACAGTGGCCTCGGAACGCGAGCGATCGTGTGCAGAGTGATACGAGCAACCCAACCCGAGGTCGTGCTCGGGCACGATCCGTGGAAGCGTTACCGGATCCACCCCGATCATCGCCACGCGGGCCTGCTCACGCTCGAGGGGATCGTCGCGGCTCGCGATCCTTTGTTCTTCCCCGACCAGGCACTGCCGCCTCATCGCCCGGCCCACGCGTTGCTGTTCGAGGCAGAAGAGATCGATCACGTCGAGCGCATCGAACCTCGTCACCTCGACGCGCGCGTCGCCGCGCTGCTCGCACACACCAGTCAGTGGGAGTCGACGATGCACATCACCGGGAGCGACGCGGAGCTAATCCGTACCCGCGACCGGTTCGTCTCCGGACAACTCGACGAGTGCCGCACCGCGGGGCGCCTCGTCGATGCCGAACTCGGCGAGGCGTTCAAGCGCATCGACGACCTCTGACCAACGCAAGCAGGCCCGGCGCGTGAAGGCCCGGCGCGTGAAGGCCCGGCCGAAGCCGGGCCTTCAAGTACGTTCGTCACACCCGATGGGGTGCGGCTACTTGGCCTTGCGCTTGGCTGCCTTCTTCTTGGCCGGAGCCTTCTTGGCCGGAGCCTTCTTGGCCGGAGCCTTCTTGGCTGCCTTCCTCTTGGCCGGAGCCTTCTTGGCTGCCTTCCTCTTGGCCGGAGCCTTCTTCTTGGCCGGAGCCTTCTTCGCAGCCTTCTTCTTGGCCGGAGCCTTCTTCGCTGCCTTCTTCTTGGCCGGAGCCTTCTTGGCCGGAGCCTTCTTCGCAGCAGCCTTCTTCTTGGCCGGAGCCTTCTTGGCTGCCTTCTTCGATGCCTTCTTAGCCGGAGGCACGGTCACCACCTTTCTGTGGTACTTGGCGTTGCTGATTCACCACTCGGGGTACAACCGCGGCCCTCCTGGCCGCCCCCTACCCGGGTCAGGGATCTATCCGCCGGCGACCGCCGACTTGAACTTCGCGCCGACAGTGAACTTCGCCGACTTCGACGCGGGAATCGCGACCGGCTCGCCGGTGCGCGGATTGCGGCCCGTGCGCGCACTGCGCGACGTCGGTGCGAACGCACCGAAGCCTGGCAGCGTCACCTTGTCGCCGCTGGCGACCGCACGCTGGATCGCGTCGATGAACGCGTTCAGCGCACGCTCGGCGTCGGCCTTTGAGAGTCCACTACCTTCGGCCATGGCGTCGACCAACTCGCCCTTGTTCACGGGCCCACCTCCTGATCTCGACGCGTATCTCGCAGATCAGACCTGAATCATCGTGCAACGTCAAGCATCTTCACGCATCGAGCACGCTCGACGCGCGTCGCGCGACAGGGTGGTCCACTCCATCGTGGCGCGCGATCGCGTGCGTTCTCGCGCCGATCTGCACGTGAAACTGCGCGAAGCATGGCCAAACTGCGCGCGTATCCGCGCGCGACGCGCAAACGTGCGCGAGACTTCGCGGCGCGAGAAAAAATCTTCTCGCTGGCGGAGTCGCACCGGTCACGCGTTCACAACGTGGGCGACGTGTTGTTGCGCGTCTGCAACACGGTTCACTTCGGCAAACAACCGTGACCAGCGAACATCGGTCGCGGTCACGCGATCGCGGCACGCGACGCGTGCAGACTGCGACTCGACGGCGATTCGCGACTGCGACCCGCGAACGTGCTGTGCGAACGCGCGACAGCGGCGCCGAAGGATCACTGGGCAGCAAGGCCGGTGTCTGTCCTCGACACCCTCGAGGCGCGAAGTTCGGACACCGGTCGGAGCGCTCCGCGGCGAGGTCGATCTGCCCGAGTGCGTCGATGTATGCGCACGTCCTGTCAAGGGCGCGCGGTCGGTCGGGCCGAGTGGTTCGTGGATCCACCGAGGCGCACTCGGTGAACACGAATTGGCAGCCCCGAGCGGATTCGAACCGCCGTTTCCGCCTTGAGAGGGCGGCGTCCTGGGCCGCTAGACGACGGGGCCAGATCGTGTTCGTTCGCCCGATCGGTTCAGCGGCTGCGAGAGCGTGGCGTCGCTCGACGATGCCGGCTGCGAAGGGCTATGTGGCTCGGGGGGGAGGACTCGAACCTCCAACCTCCTGATCCAGAGTCAGGCGTTCCGCCAGTTGAACTACCCCCGATCGGCAAGCCGAGCATAGTAGCGAGACCGGGCACGAGCTTTCCGATTCGACCGTGACGCTCGAGGCGGCCATATCCGATCAAACGACCGATGGCGACCTTGATCGACTCCTGGAACATGCGCTTCTTCTCGGTCCAGCCACGCACCGGGCTCGACGTCGTTGGCGACGTCGCGGCGTCGAGACCGACCTCCGAGGCGACGTCGTCGATGCGCGCCATGTGGTACGGATCCGACACGAGCACGACCGCGCGCCGGTCGTCGGCGCGCAAGAATCGCGCCGTCGCGGCAAGCGACTCCCACGAACTTCGACCGTCGACCTCGCGCAGGATCGCTCCGTCCTCGACGCCGAGCGAGTGGAGGTAGTTCGCGCCGGCCGTCGCTTCGGTGAATCGATCCCCCGGTTGTTTGCCTCCGGTCACGACGATCACGGGTGCCGCGCCGGCACGCCACAGGTCGGCCGCGTGATCGAGTCGTGCCTTCAACACTTCCGAGGGACGCCCGTCGTACTGTGCGGCGCCGAGCACGATGATCGCGTCGGCTGCTGGTTCGTTGGCGACGGGCGCCTCGTCGCGGCGTGCTGCGCTCCACACGGCCGCGAACGACCACAACCAGTACACAACGCTCGCCGCGAGGAACGCGAGCATGGTGCGCTTGATCCAGGTGCGGACCGGTGTGCGGAGCCGCATCAGCCAAGCTTCGCGCGTGCACCTCGCAATCGCGCGAGCACCGAGTCGCGGCCGAGCAACACCATCGCGTCCCACAACGGCAGTCCCGCGGAACGCCCTTCGATCGCGGAATAGAAGACGTGCATGACCTTTCGCGGTTTGTGACCCGACGCCTCCACCACCGGACGCAGGTCGACACCCGCGATCGTCCATTCGCACGTCTCAAGATGGTCGCACGCGGCATCGAGCAGCGCGACGGCGTCGTCTTGGGCTTCGAGCCGTGTCCATGACTCGTCGTCGATCGCGAGGTCGGCGTCGGCAACGAAGAGGAATGCGCACTGCTCGGCGAGCTGGACGAGGGTCGTCGCCCGCTCCTGGCCGAGCGCGACCGCGACCGCGAGCCGATCCGTCTCGAGGTCGGCATCGATGCGCGCCGCCGCGAACGGCCGGACGCGCGTGACGAGGTCGGACAACGCGAGGCGGCGGATGTGCTCACCGTTCATCCACTCGAGCTTCTTTGCGTCGAACGTCGCCGACGACCGGTTGATGTCGACAATGTCGAACCGCGCGGCGAGCTCGGCCGCGGTCATGACCTCGGCGCCGTCGCTCGTCCCCCAGCCGAGCAGGGCGAGGTAGTTGAGCAGAGCCTCGGGGAGATAGCCCGCGTCGCGGAACTCGCTGACCCCCACCGCGCCGTGACGTTTCGACAGCTTGTGGCCGCCCGGCCCGAGGATGAGGGGACAATGCGCGTACACCGGGTCGTCGTGCCGGCCGAGGGCATGGCGGACCGCGAGCACGCGGTGGGTCGTGTCGACGAGATCCTCACCGCGGATGACATGGGTGATGCCCATGTCGATGTCGTCGACCGCGTTGGCCAGATAGAAGATCGGTGAGCCGTCCGGACGGACCAGCACAAAGTCGCGGACCGTGGACCAGGCGACCGCGACCTCGCCGCGCACGACGTCGGCGAACCGCGACTCGCCATCGTCCGGGGTGCGGAACCGCAGGGTGACCGGGCGGCCCTCGGCGCGTAATCGGGTACGACGCTCGTCGTCGAGGTCGCGACAGTGCCCGTCGTAGCCCGGTGGCCGGCCGGCGGCCTTGTGTGCCTCGGCGCGCGCGTCGAGTTCGTCCTTGGTGCAGAAGCACTCGTACGCGTGACCGGACTCGACCAGCGCGTGCGCCGCCTCGACGTGACGAGACGATCGCTCGCTCTGGAGGAACGGGCCTTCGTCCCAGTCGAGGCCTAACCACCCCATCACGTCCTGGATCTGTTCGATCGACGCGTTCGTCGAACGCTCCAGGTCGGTGTCCTCGACGCGAAGCACATAGCTGCCCGCGGTGTGGCGCGCATACAACCAGTTGTACAACGCGGTACGTGCCGTACCGACGTGGAGATCGCCCGTCGGCGCGGGCGAGAACCGGACCCGGACCACAGCACTCACACCGAGGATGCTAGGGGCGTTGAGAAAGTCACCCGACCCGCGACCTCACAGTCACTTGACGCGTGACCTATCGACGCACCTGGTCGAGAGTGGCGATGATCGCGTCGGCTCCGGCGCCGGGTGTGAGCACCGCCGCGACCCCTGCCGACCGGAGCGCATCGAGGTCAGCTTCGGGCACGATCCCGCCGATGACGACCGGCGTGTCGAGGTCGATGGCTCGGAGGGCCGCCACCACCGCGGGCGCGAGCGTCAGGTGCGCTCCCGACAACATCGAGACCCCGACGAGGTCGACGTCCTCATCGCGCGCGGCTGCCGCAACGCCCTCGGGTGAGTTGAACAGCCCGAGGTAGACGACCTCGAAGCCGGCGTCGCGCAGGATCCGGGCGACGACCTTCACGCCGCGGTCGTGGCCGTCGAGGCCCACCTTGGCCAGCAGGATCCGGCCTCGCCCACTGGTCACGAGTCAGATCCGCGGGACTTCGACATGGTGGCCGAACACCTCTCCGAGCGAGGCCATGATCTCGCCCAGCGTGGCGCGAGCGCACACCGCGTCGATGAGCAGGGGCATGAGGTTGCGGTCCGCATCGGCCGCGCCCGCGCGCAGCGCGCCGAGCGCACGGTCGACCGCGCCGTCGTCACGAGCACGCCGTACTGCGGCGAGCCGGTCGCACTGACGCCGTTCGTCGTCTTGGCCGATCCGCAGCAAGTGAGGTTCGGCCGCGTCGTTGCCCTCGAAGAAGTCGTTGACGCCGACGATGGTCCGACGCCCGGCGTTGACTCGTTTCTCGAAGTCGTAGGCCGCGTCGGCGATCTCGCTCTGGAACCAACCTTCTTCGACGCCACGGACCACGCCCTCGAGCATCGACCCGTCGCCCAACTCGGCGAGGTGGGCGAAGATCGCTTCGGCTCGAGCCTCGATCTCGTCGGTGAGTGACTCGACGAACCACGATCCGCCGAGCGGATCGGCGACGTTGGCGACGCCGGTCTCGTGCGCGATCACCTGTTGCGTGCGGAGCGCGATGCGCGCCGAGTGGTCGGTCGGGAGTGCGAGCGCCTCGTCGAAGCTGTTGGTGTGCAGGCTCTGCGTCCCGCCGAGCACGCCCGCGAGCGCCTCGATCGCGGTGCGCACGATGTTCACCTCGGGTTGCTGCGCGGTGAGCGAGACGCCGGCTGTCTGCGTGTGAAAGCGCAGCTGCTCCGATCGAGCCTCGCGTGCGCCGTAGCGGTCTCGCATCCATCGCGCCCAGAGGCGCCGCGCCGCGCGGTACTTGGCGATCTCCTCGAAGAAATCGATGTGGGCGTTCAAAAAGAACGACAGTCGCGGCGCGAACGCGTCGACCGCGAGCCCAGCGCCACGCGCGAGTTCGACGTAGGCGAACCCGTTGGCGAGCGTGAAGGCCAGTTCCTGCGCGGCGGTCGAACCCGCCTCTCGGATGTGGTATCCCGAGATTGAGATCGTGTGCCAGCGCGGCATCTCGGCGGTGCAGAACGTGATCGTGTCGCGCACGAGGCGCATGGATGCCCGCGGCGGGAACACGAACTCCTTTTGTGCCTGGTACTCCTTCAGGATGTCGTTCTGGAGCGTGCCGCCGAGTTGGGCGCGTCCCACGCCGTGCTCTTCGGCGTTGGCGACGAACATCGCGAGCAGCACCGCGGCCGGCGCGTTGATGGTCATCGACGTCGTGATCGAACCGAGGTCGATGTCGCGGTAGAGGTCGGCGACGTCGGCAATCGTGTCGACCGCCACACCGCAGCGACCGACCTCACCGAGCGAGCGCGGGTCGTCGGAATCGAGACCGAGCAACGTCGGCATGTCGAACGCGGTCGACAGGCCGTCGCCTCCTGCGGCGAGCAGTTCCTTGAACCGGCGGTTGGTGTCGTCGGCCGTGCCGAATCCCGCGAACATCCGCATCGTCCACAGCTTCGAGCGGTACATCGACGCGTAGGGACCGCGGGTGTACGGGAACTCGCCGGGGAACTCGCCGTCGTCGGGTCCGTAGGCCGGCTCAAGCGGAATGCCCGACATCGTGGTGAAGTCGCCGTCGCGGCGGGGCGCGTCGGAGAAGGCGCGTTCCCACCGCTCCCGATTCGTGGTCACATCCCATTGTCGCGCACGCTCCGCGACCAGCAGCCAGCGTCGATTGCGGCCCCCGTAACAGCCGGGTGACGCGAGACTGCACCGGTGCCGGAGGTGAGGTTGCGCGCCGCGACGACGGACGACCTCGCGTCGTGTCATCGAGTTTGGCTCGCGACCGAACCGACGCCAACCGCGACCGAACCGACGCTCAGTCCGCCGCGAGTGCTGCCGCTGCACCGCCACGAACTCGACACGGGACGGCTCGTGGTCGCCGATCTCGAGGGCGTGATCGTCGGCTTCGGTGCCACCCTGACACGGTCGGGCGTCGCGTACGTCGCCGACCTGTTCGTCACGCCCGATCACCAGTCACACGGCATCGGCGCGCGGTTGCTCCACGCGTTGCTCGACGACCACGACGGGCCCCGCTTCACGCTGGCGTCGACCGATCCTCGTGCCCGGGCACTGTACGAACGCTTCGGCATGCACCCTGTCGGCGAGTACGCGTACCTACGCGCGCATCCCAACGACGTCGTGCCCGATCGGCTCGACAGCGACGGTGTCGTGCTCGACGTGACCGCGTTGATCGACGAGATCATCGACATCGACCGCGCCGTGACTGGGCGCGATCGGCGCGTCGACCTGGTGCACGCCGAAGCCCGGCTCGGAGCGCGCACCTTTCGGGCCCGTCGCAACTCGCGCACCGTCGGCTACGCGCAGGTCGTGCACCCGATCTGGTGGTCGCCGACCCACCCCGACGCGGTCCGGATCGGGCCGATCATCGCCACCGAGCAGCGGGAGCTCCTGACGATCCTCGCCGCGGTCACGGCCGAGGCCGCGTCGCTGCAGACGACGTCGTTGGGGCCGTTCGTCCCGGTCGGTGGCCCCGCGTACGCGGCGATGATCCGCGCGGGTTTCGTCGAGGAGGATCGCGATCTGCTGATGGTGAGCGACCCCAGTCTCGTCGACGTCGACCGCTACCTGCCTGCCGTCGACACCGCGTGAGCCCGCATCCGCCCGACGACAAAGGCAACCGTGCCTCGCACCCGGGCGCGTTGGCTACGTTCCCGCCCGTGACCGACCCGGCAGGCGTGACCGATCCTTCCGTGACCGATCCGTCCGTGACCGATCCTTCCGGCGCCTGGCGCAACTTCTGCGAACGTCTCGCCCGTCTCGGCGACGCGATCGTCGCGGCGGACTGGCCGAGCGATCCCGCGACACAGGCCGAGGGGATCCGCCACCTGTCGCGCCTCACGGTGATGGCCGCGCAGTCGTACCTCGAGTTCGCCGACGCGGACTTCCCGGTGTTCCATCGTTACGACGACGACGCGGTGAAGTGGGGCGGACCGAACGCCGACAACCAGTATCTGCGGGCGCGCGTCGATCCGGCGGGCTGTTATCGCATCGTCGGCGACACGTCCGCAGTCCGCGATCTGATCGTCTCGACCCACGAAGGCGACATGCAACTCGGCCAGTACGGCGTGTTCGCCGAGCGCCGACTCGACGAACTCCGGCGCGACCCCGACGGGCGCATCGAGTTGATCCTGGGCGGACCGGACGCAGTGCATGAGAGCGACGTCGACCACATACCGCTCGACCCCGCGGCGACCATCGTCATGATCCGCGTCTACGTAGCGGACTGGATCACCGACGGCCTGCCGTGGTTCGACATCGAGCGCATCGACCGGGCATCGCCACTCCCGGCGCCGCTGCGACCGGAGACGCTCGTCGGAGCGCTCGACGCGGCGGCAACCTGGGTCGAACGCAGCGTCGTGTACTGGCGCGACTATCTCGAAGCATCACCGGTGCGCCGGCTCGTCAATCGGCTCAGCCCGCCGCGCTCGGCCGCAGGCGGCTCCGAACGGATCCGCTACGGCGCGGGCTGGTGGCAACTCGCGGCCGGCGAGGCGCTGGCGATCGAGTTTCCCTCGCCGACTGTCGATCCCCGGGCCGACAACCGGACCGACTACTGGTCGTTCCAGTTGTACTCGACGCCCTGGTTCGAGAGCCTCGACGTGCGCAACCGCGTCAACAGCCTGAACCACCGAACGGCACTCGTCGACCCCGACGGCGTGGTGCGCATCGCGGTCGCGCCGACCGATCCCGGAATCACCAACTGGCTCGACACCGAAGGGCGCACGGCCGGGATGGTGAGCTACCGGTTCGTCGGAGCGCACGACCCACCGACGCCCACCTGCCAACTCGTGCGCGTGGATGATCTCTGGCCGCAGTCCGCACGATGCACGCCGATCGAACGCGGCGATCAGATCGCCGCCCGCCGCCGCGGGATCGCGCGCCGGTTCCACCGTTGAACCGAGAAGGAGTCATGTCTCACGCGAACGCCGACGCGTTGCGGCTCGGCTGGGAACCGCCGCCACGGCCGCGCTGGGTCAGCGACCTGATCGCGGCGGGCGAATCGCTCGGCGCCACCCGGCTCCACCCGCTCGACCCGGCGGCCCTCGTCACCGCCGCGAGCGACGCGACCGGCCTCGACGATTTCGGTGGCACGACGTGGCGCGACGGCTTCGAGCGGTTGTGCGCCTCGCTGCACGACGAGGCACGGCTCCACTCGGTCGGAGCTGCGCTCACCCGTCTCGAACTGCTCCGCACGCTCACGAACCGCTTGCGCATCGTCGGCGCGGAGCGCGAGCCGCCTCCCGGGACGGCGACCACGATCGCCGAGCCGTGGTTCGTGACCGGGACGGCGCGTTCGGGGACGTCGATCCTGCACGAACTGCTGGCGCTCGATCCCGCCCACCGCGCCCCTCGTGCGTGGGAGGTGATGGACTCGGTTCCCGCACCCCGAATCGGCAGCGACGGTCACGTCGACGAACGCCGCCGCGTCACCCGCGCCGACCACGAGGTCCGGCTCTGGGATGCGATCGCGCCCGAGTACCTGACGATGCACGAGAACGGCGCCGAACTGCCGCAGGAGTGCATCTTCATCACCGCGCACGAGTTCATGAGCGACCACTGGTCGGGCGTGCACGACGTCCCCGGTTACAACCGCTGGCTCGTGCGCGCCGGCCAACGCCCCGCGTACCAGTGGCACCGCCGCCACCTCGCGTTCCTCGGGTCAGGCGCCGTGGCCGCGCCGCCACCGACGCAGGAGTCGCCCCCGCGTTGGGTGCTCAAGGCGCCATCGCACTTGGGTGCGCTCTCCTCCCTGTTCGCCGTCTACCCCGACGCGTGGGTCATCCAGACCCACCGTGACCCGCGCCGCACGATCCCCTCGACCATCAGTCTGATGGCGACGCTGCGCTGGATGCGCAGCGACCACGTCGATGTGGCCCGCCTCAGCGAGACGATGGCGCACGGCTTCGCGCTGCAACTCGCGCGGGTGACCGCGCAGCGCAACGACGGCTCCATCCCGGGCGAACGCTTCGTCGACGTGCGCTACGCCGATCTGATGCGCGACCCGGTGGGCACGATCCGCACCGTCTACGAACGCACCGGCCAGACGTTCCGCGACGACGTCGCGAGCGCGATCGACGAGTACCTCGCGCGCCGACCGCGGGGCCGGCACGGCGAGCATCGTTACGCGCTCGCCGACCTGGGACTCGACGGCGACGAACTACGTGAGTCGTACGCCGGGTACTGCGATGCCTACGACGTCCCCGACGAGGAATGACGACTTGATGCCCACCGAAGGGAGCGACACGACTGCGCCGCTACATGTCGGTCCGATCGACCCGGTCGACGCCCGCGAAGTGCGCTTCGACGATGAGACGGATGTCGTCGTCATCGGTCTTGGCATCGCAGGGTGTTGCGCCGCGCTCGCCGCCGCCGACGCGGGCGCCGAGGTCGTCGCGATCGAGCGCACCGCGACTCCGGGGGGTACCTCGGCTAACTCGGGCGGCCTCATCTATCTCGGTGGCGGCACCGCGGTTCAGCGCGCCTGCGGCTTCGACGACACCGCCGAGAACATGGCCCGCTTCCTGCACGCGGCGCTCGGCCCGGGCGGCGACTCCGACCGCATCGACCGGTACTGCGCCGATTCGGTCGCGCACTTCGACTGGCTCGTCGCGCACGGCGTCCCCTTCCGAGCCGAGTTCTGCGACGAACCGAATCGCGAGTCGGGCGACGACGCCGGCCTGTTGTTCTCCGGGGGCGAGGACACCTGGCCGTTCGACGAGATCGCCGCACCCGTACCGCGAGGTCACAAACCCCGATGGGTCGATCGCGCCGGCGGCTTCTTGATGCGCAGCCTGTCGTCAGCCGTCGCGGCGACTTCGGTACGGGTGCGCAACGAGTCGCGCGCCGATCGCCTCGTCATGTCCGACGGTGCCGTGATCGGTGCGCAGTGCTCCGTTGACGGGATCACGACGACGTTGCGTGCACGGCATGGCGTCGTGATCGCGGCCGGCGGGTTCATCAGCAACGACGCCATGGTCGCGGCGCATTGCCCGCTCGCGCACCGTCCTAACGAAGCCTGGCGGGTCGGCACGCCGAGCGACGACGGGCGCGGGATCCGCCTCGGCATGGGCGCGGGCGGCGCGACCCGACGCATGGATGCGTTCGAGTGTGCGCTGCCGCTCGGGCCGCCACACCGACTCGCGCGTGCGATTCTGGTGAACGCACAAGGTGAGCGCTTCATCAACGAGGACACCTACACGGGACGCATCGGTCTCGCCGCGCTCGCGCACCACGACGGCGCCGTCCACATGATCACCGACGACGTCGTGCACGAGCGCAACCTCGTCGGGCTCCGTGTGCAGTGGGCGGCTGGGACCGCCGAGGAACTCGCGGGTGACCTCGGCCTACCGGTCGAGCGCTTCGCGCGCACGGTGCGCGAGTACAACGAGCACGCGGCCCGCGGCGAGGACCCGGTGTTCCACAAGCGCCCGCCGTTCCTGCGGCCGCTCGGGGTCCCTCCGGCGTCGGGTCTCGGCGCGGTCGACCTGCGTGTCGACCACGGCGCGATCTACGCGACGTTCACGCTCGGCGGTCTCGCGACCGACTGCGACGGTTGCGTGCTCGACTGCGCGGGCATGGCGATCCCTGGCCTGTACGCGGCCGGTCGGTCGGCGGCGAGCCTCGCCGCAGGCAACTACGTCAGTGGTATCAGCCTCGGCGACGGGTCGTACTTCGGTCGCCGAGCCGGGATCCACGCGGCGCTCCGCATCCCGTGACCGGTATTCGCCGGTCGCCGGGCGGTGACGCCGGCGGGAGCGCACCGCGACTCGACCCTGCTCGGCGGCGACCGCGGCGTCCCGTAGATTCGCTCGATGCGCCGCGGACCAACGAACCGACCCGCGCGCGCCGCGTGCGTCGGGCGCGTCGCCGTCGCATTGGTGATCATGGTGTTCGGCGCGACGACTCTCGCCGCGTGTGACGACACCGGCGAACCGTTCGACGCGCCGACCACACCCTCGACCGCTCCGAGCACCGACCCTGCGGTACTGCTCGCGCAGCAACGGGCCGACGCCGCCGAGGCACTCGTCGACGGATTGCTTGCCTGCCCGACCGTCCGGCCCGACGCGGTCACCGAGCGTTCCTTCGCGGTCGCCTACGTCACGTCGAGTCGCGAGAGCCGCCGGGGCGCCGGGCCTGCCCGGTTGCCCGATGTCGGCAAGGACATCGCACAGATCCGTGCGCTCGTCGATGCCGCCAACACCTGTCCCGGACCCGCGATCGAACTCCACGTGCACGATCAGTACGAGGTCGGCGTCGAAGTCAGCCTGGCCCAGGTGTGCGACGACGTCGCGCGCAACGAACGCAACGATCTTGTGATCGCGCGCGACATTCCGATCGCGGCGATGCGATGCGTGACCGATCGGATCCCGACGATCTTCATCGGTACTGCCCCGCAGACGAGCCGTCCGCCGGGGATCCTCACCTTGATCGGACCCGATGCCGACGCCGCGATCGCGACGACGATGGCCACCGTGCGCGAGATGTCGATCATCGCCGAGGACGCCTCGGTCGGTCTCCTCACCGATGCCGAGGACACCGACTACGTCAAGTCGGTCGTCGCGCCACTCGTCCAACCGGCGGTCGCGGCCGCGCTCAGCTACGAGGACGATGCCGGGTGTCCGGAGGCACGCGCCGCGGCACGTGATTTTCGCGCCAAGAACGTCGACGTGATTGTCTCAGGGCTCTCGTTCCGGTGCCTGCCCGAGGCCGCGAACGAACTCCGCCACCTCCGTGCGCAGTGGCTGATCCTGCCCATCGGTGTCGGGACCGACGACGAAGCGCTCGCCGCGCTCAACGCCAGCGCCATCGGTCTCGACGGCGCCCTCGCGGTCACGCCGCTCCCGCGCGGCCCCATCGCCCTCACCACCCCGGCTGCGCCACCCGCGCTCGGCGAAGCCTGCAACCGCATCACCGCGGCCAAGGGCGAGGACTACGAGTACGGCATCATCGAGTACCAGTCGATCGAAGAACTGTGCCTCGCGGTGGCGCTGGCCCGCAACGCCGCCCGCGGGCCGCGCGAGGCCGACGCGATCGTCGACGCGGTGCGAGCGGAGGCCGAACTCCCGCTCCCCAACAACTTGCTCGGCGGTTTCCCCGACGGGCGCGCCTGGGCGACCGACGAGGTCGTCTACGTGCAGCGCTACGCGGCCGACTGCGGCTGCTGGCAGTACGAGTCGGGACCTATCGCTCGCGATCGAGGCTGAACCGGCGGAGGTAGAAGTCGAGCGCGCGGTAGCGCTCGTCAGGGTCGAGGCCGAAGTCATCGAAGTCGTACGCCACCGTCCCGAACTTGCCGCGGGGGTGCGCGTCCATGAACGCCTCCATGGACGCGTGGGTGTCGGCGGTGAACGGTTGGCCGGCAAGCGAGTAGACGCGTCGCACCACCTCGATATCACCGGCCATGAACTCGTCGAACGACACATCGATCGTGCGGTCGCTCGGCAGCACGTCGCGTTGTTCGGCACAGGCGCGCAGCATTCGTTCGAGCCGGTCGGTCCAGTGCGCCGCGATCGCCCTCGGGTCGGGATGCGCGCAGTTCATCCGCGCCGTGTAGGCCAGCATCGTGACCATGGAGATCGTGACCGAGACCGGGTCGCGGTGGGTGACGACGAACGTCGCGTCGGGGAACGTGTCGAGCAACGCGGGGAACTGCTCGAGGTGCTGGGGCGACTTCAGGACCCAGCGCGTCCCACCGCGCAGCCAGCTGAGCGCCTTGAGCACCGTCCTCAAGTACTCATAGTGCGGTCGTTGGTCGTGGCCGATGTAGTAGTCGCGCCAACTCGGCACGAGCGCGGTCGTCTCGAACAACATCGTCGACACGTCGATCGCGAGGAGTTGGATCTCCTCGTGGACGTGATCCCATGTCATCTCGTGCATCCGCGGGAACAGCGGCATGCTCAGGTTGATGAACTCACACGCCTGCTTGCACCGTGCGACGCGCGGATCGTCGCCGACGTCGCCTGGGCCGTCGTGATCCGGGCTGTCCCGTTCTGGGCCGGCGGGGACGGGGAACGGTTCGAGGCTCTCCCAGTACGGCAGCGATCGCAGCGCGGGGTCGGCGGAGATCAGATTGTGCAGGTGGGTCGTACCGGTGCGAGGCAAGCCGCAGATCACGATCGGCGCAACGATGTCGACGTCGTGGATCTCGGGGTGACGGACCACCAGGTCCTGGAGCAGCAGACGGCTCTTCATCAGGCCGCTGAGCATCGAATGGTTCGACAGACGCCCGAACGGTGAGAGTCCGGCCTCGCGTTCGAGCGCGCCGCACAGCACGTCGAGTCGCTCGCGCCACGAGCCGTCGCCGCCGAAATCGTGCAGGCCGAGTTCGGTCGTCGCCTGCGCGGCGATCGCGTCGCTCGTGAGTTCGAGCGCCTCGGCGAGCGGCGCGACCGAGGCGCGGATGTCGGCGACGACCGGATCGAAGACCGGATCGGCGTAGTCGGTGATGCGAACCGGTGCGGGTCGATCAGCCACGCGGGCTGCTCTCGATCGCGATCCCGTACAACTCGGCACAGTTGCGGCGCAGGATCCGGTCGCGCTGGTGATCGTCGAGCTGCGCAGTGTGATCGGCGAGGAGCGCCTGGCTGTTGGGCCACGTGGAGTCCGAGTGCGGGTGGTCGTTCGCCCACATGAGCCGGTCCGGATTGACGATGTCGAGGTTGCGGAACGCGACCCAGTCGTCCTGGAAGGTGAGGTAGACGTTCTCCCAGAAGTACTCGCTCGGGCGGCGCCGCAGGTCGCCGGCCGTGAGCCAGTTGCGATGCCGGTCGTAGGCATGGTCGGCCCGGTACATGTAGTGCGCGGCCCATCCCGCGTCGGCCTCGACACACACGATCCGCAGTTCGGGGTGTCGTTCGAACACGGCGCTGAACACCATCGTGCCGATGATGTCCTGATTGCCGCGCAGGACCGACATGAAGGTGTTGAGCTTCGGGCCCCGCGGCGCCTCGAAGAAGCTGTCGCCGCCGGTCAGGATGTGGAACGACACCGGCAGGTCGAGGTCGATACACGCCCGCCAGAACTCGTCGTAGGCCGGCGAGTCGTAGTCGTCGACGACCGGGAAGCCCGGCAGCATCACCCCCCGCAGGCCAAGGCGCCGGATCTCGTGCAGATCTGCGATCCCCTCCTCCGGCGAGCGCAACGCGGTCTGGCCGATCCCGACGAGACGGTCGGGCGCGCCCGCGCACCACTCGGCGAGCCACTCGTTGTACGCGTTCATGCACGCCCGCATGTAGGCGCGGTCGCGATGGTTGCAGAGCAGCATGCCGGTGCTCGGGTAGATCACCTCGCACGCGACGCCGTCGACATCCTGCTCGCGCAGGCGGGCGTCGCGATCGTGGCCACCGGGGTGGAGCCATTCCCAGCTGCGATCGGTGTCGAGCCCGATCTCCTCGGCAGGACGGCCGGCAGCCGCGACCATCGCGTACGGCACGAACAGTTGGGTGTCGCGGTCGGGATCGATCACCATCGTGATGCCGAGTCCCGGCAGTTGACGAAGTTCGGGCGCGCGAGCGGCGAACTCGGGATCGATGCGGCCGACGAACGCGTCGAGCGGTTCGGTGACGTGCGAATCGGCCGAGATCGTGGGGCCGACCGGGAGTTCGCGGGCGGGCGGCGGTGCGGTCGAAGTCATCGCGATCTCCTCGTGTAGCGGATCGGGAGGTGGCGGAGGCCGGTGTGTTTGTTGCTGCGGGCCCACTCGGGCGGGCCGGAGAGTTCGATCGCCTCCCAGGACGCGATCGTCTCCTCGATCAGGATGCGAAGTTCGAGCCGCGCCAGGTTCGCGCCGAGGCAGTGATGCACGCCGTGGCCGAACCCGACGTGCGGGTTCGGAGCGCGCTCCACGTCGAAGCGCATGCTGTCGGTGAAGACGCGTTCGTCGCGGTTCGCGCTCGCCTCCCAGAACACGACCTTGTCGCCGGCGAGGATCGACTGTCCGGCGAGGGTGGTGTCGACGGTCGCGGTGCGGCGGTTGTACGCGGCAGGGCTGATCCAGCGGACAAACTCCTCGATCGCGGTCGTCACGGCTGCGGGTCGCTCGACGAGGCACTGCCATTGGCGAGGGTCGCGAGCAAGTTCGAGGATCCCGCCCGCGGCGGCGTTGCGGGTGGTGTCGGAGCCGGCTGCGAACAGCAGCGTGAAGAACGACAGCAACTCGCCGTCGCTGAGCGCGGCCTGTTCCTCGCCCGGAAGCGAGGCGTTCACGACGATCGAGAGCATGTCGTCGCGAGGCTGGGCGCGCTTCTCGGCGATGAGCGCGGTGCCGTACTCCATCATGGCGCCCCCGGACTCGGCCATCGACACGTCGTAGTCGGTGGCGCTGCGCCGGTTGCCGAAATCGAACACCTTTTCGACGTGTGCGAACAACGCGTGGCGGTCAGCTTCGGGGATGCCGAGGAGAATGCAGATCGCTTGCATCGGAAGTTCGGCGGCGATGTCGACCAGGTAGTCGCACTCGCCGGTCCTCGCGCTAGCGGCGCGCGCCTCGATGTCCGCGAACAAGCCCCGTGCACGCTCCCGCAGGTCGGCTTCGAGCCGCGCGATGGTGCGCGGCGTGAGGCCCTTGGTGACGAGCATGCGGATCCGTTGGTGACGCGGGTCGTCCATCATGTTGAGCAGCGACCCTGCACCCGGTGAGTCGGGCAGGATCGTGCCGCCGTAGGGCCGGGTCCCGCCGGTCTCACTCGAATAGCTGCGCGCGTCGCGCATCACTTCGAGCGCCTCGGCGTGGGTCGCGATCGACCAGAAGCCCTCGCCGTCGGGAGTGTGCTCCGTCGCTTCGTGCCAATAGACCGGCGCCTCGGCGCGATGCACTGCGAAGATGTGGTGAGGAAACCCGTCGGCAAAGTTGTCGAGATCGGTCAGGTCGAACTCGGCGAGACGGCACGGCCCTGTCATCGCAAGCAGTCTGCCCTACGATTCGACCCACATGTCCAGTGCGTTCGACACGATCCTCTACGACTTCGGCGGCGTGTTTACCCGCTCGCCGTTCAGCGCGATCCGCGAGCGCGCGGCGCGGCTCGGGTTGTCGGCCGAGACGCTCAAGGAACTCATCTTCGGGCCGTACCACGCCGACACCGATCACCCGTGGCACCGGCTCGAACGCGGCGAGCTGTCGTTCGCCGACGCCCGTGCCGAGATCATCGATCAGGCTCGCGCTGCGGGCCACGACTTCGACCCGTTCGACGCTTTGCGATTGACCACCGATCCCGGCATCGATCACGCAACGGTGATGGTCGAGCACCTCCGCAGCCTGCGCGTCGAGGGCTACCGCGCCGCGATCGTGACCAACAACGTCCGCGAGTTCCGCGAGCACTGGGTGAAGCTGATTCCGGTCGACGAGCTCTTCGACGACGTCATCGACTCGTCGTTTGCAGGGGTGCGCAAGCCCGACCCGCGCATCTACGAGATCGCCCTCGAACGACTGGGCGCGACCGCTGAACGCACCGTCTTCCTCGACGACTTCGCGCCCAACGTGGACGCGGCACGCATCCTCGGCATGGCCGGCATCGTCGTCACCGAGGACCGTCACGCCGCCGTCGCCGAACTCGACGGCATCCTCGGACGCTGATCGGCGCGACCACCAAGATGGGCATCTACGAAACCGTCGCTCGCGACGAGATCACCCAACTCTGCTACCGCTACGCCTGGGCGCTCGACTCCCGTGACCTCGACTCGCTCGTGGCCTGTTTCGTCCCGGGTGCGGTCACCCACGACTTCTGGGACGAGTCGCTCCACAACGTCGGCGTCACCGTGCTCATGGTCGGCAACGTGCTCATCGACCTCGACGGGCCCGACACGGCACACGGTGTCGTGTCTTGCCTCGCCCGGGTCGAGGATCCGCCCGGCTCGGGCCGGATCATCGAGCAGGCCATCGTCTACTTCGACCGCTACCGCCGCGACGACCCTGGCGTCTGGCGCTTCGCGAGCCGCCGCCACGAACTCTTCTGGGGTGTCGAGGCGGCCGAGTGCCCACTCGACCAACCCGACGCCCACTGGCCAGCCTCGTCGACCGGCCGCGGCACCCTCCCCTACCGCCTAGAAACCTGGCGGCACTTCTGGTCCCCGGGGACGGGGTAGCGGAACGCAGTCCTCGCGCGCGCCGACGATCCCGACCCGCGACGCACGAACCGGCTCACGGCACTTTGAGACGTACGCGTTAGCGTCCGCAACTCCGATCGATCGAGGAGCCTCGGCGTGCGCCTGTTGCCCCAACTGACCCCGATGAACGAGTGGTTCTGGACATCGGGTGGCGACGGTCGCCTGCGCATCCAGCGTTGCGACGACTGCAACGAGACGGCGCGTAGCGAGTACGGCTCTGTTGATCAGATTGGTTGTTGGGGCAGCAGGTTTGGCGGTAGGAGCCGTCGGTTGGGCAGGACACTGCACCGACAAGAAGCTCATCGAAGGGCGAGTTCTCGTTCTTGCCAGCGAGTGGCGAGCCGGAAGCCGAGCGAGTCGTTGAGGGCGATCATGCCGGTGTTGTCCGACGCGTTGAACGTCTCGACGGTGCGAACGTCGGGTCGTTCCCGCACGAGTCGGCGCAGGTTGACGAGCTTCAGCGCCCGACCGAGCCCGCGGCGACGCCAGCGCGGATCGATTCCGGTGTCGCCCTGTCGAGCGAGCCACGGTTCGCCCGGCTCGAAGTAGACCTCGCTGTACCCGAGTAGTGCGGACGCGCCGATCCTCCGTAGGCCCACGACCCAGTGCTCGCCACCGTGCGCGGCCGCGACCGTCTCGTACGCACGGACCTCGTCGGCAGTGACCCGCCAGGCGTTCGTCGAGGGCGGTCGGGGCGCGTCGTGCATGAACTCGTGTGCCGCGCAGTACGCATCGATCAGATCGTCGGGGCAGTGGCCGTCCCACGCAACGAACTCGAGGCCGCTGGGTAACTCGGCACGCGCCACCGGCATCACACCCCTGGCGAGCTCCAACCGGCGCTGGTCGACACGCAGCGCCTCGCTCATCCCAATCGCGTCGGCAAAGGTGCTCGCAGCCACGTCGTGCTGGGCGTGGCGAAGCGCGAGCAGCGTGCGCCCGCCGTCGGACGCGGTCGCGCAAAGGCGATCGAGCAACGCCCGGCCGATCCCCTGTCGTCGCGCGTCGGGCGTCACCACGAACTCGCGCACCCAGCCGAGATGATCGTTTCCCGAACCGTTGCGGAGTTGCAGCGCTGCGAAGCCGACCGGTCGCGTCCCGTCGTCCGCAAGCCAGGCGTGGCGGACCCTGCCAGCCATCGGAGCCAGCCAGGAGCGCTGGAGCGCGGTCGAGCGCGGCGGCTCGAGATCGCCGAACAACTCGCGGTCGCATTCACTCAGCACTTCGCACGCCGCAGCGATGGCCGAGTCGTCGGCCGGGTCGAGCACCTCGATGCGCAGCACGACTGCGATGATCGCGCGCCCCAAACCGAACGCAGGGCGAAATGCGGTCGTCAGCGAGGCGCGATGGCTGCCTCGCGTTGGCGGGTGGTGCGGTGGACCGGGTCCTTGTCGAACTGCGGGACGATGTGGCGGCCGAAGGTCTCGACCGACTCGATTGCGATCTCGCCGCTCATCGCCGAACTCAGCATCCCGAACACGAGCTGGTCGACGCCCGCGTCGAGGTTCTTCTGAACCGCCCGGGCGACTTCGTCCGGGTCGCCATAGCAGATGTCGCCGCTCGCGATCGCCGCCTCGAAGTCGCCGCGGCTGCGTTCGGGCAGGAGATCCGGCCACACCGGCACTCCCGGCGGGCGCGGGAAGGTGTCGAGGTACCGGAACACGAGCGACGTCTGGTAGTGCGCGGCGAGCGTCGGTGCGATGTCGCGCACCCGCTGGCCGTCCTCGAGGCACAACAACTGCGAAGTGACCATGATGTTGTCGTTCACGTAGTCGCCAACGGGCTCGCAGTCCTGGATCGTTGTCTTGTAGATCTCGATGAGCGGCTTGATCGCCTCGACGCTGCCGAGCGTGAAGCACAGCACGCCCAGGCCCATGCGCGCCGCCTTCTCGAACGTCGACGGTGACCCGGCCGCGACCCACATCGGCGGGTGCGGGTCGGTGTAGGGCTTGGGCAGCACGTTGCGGGGCGGCATCGTGAAGTGGGAACCCGCATGCCCGCCGTAGTCGTCGGCGCGCCACATCGCTCGGAACTCGGCGACGACCTCGTCGAACATCTCGCGGGTCAACTCCGGATCGTCGATACCGAAGCCCGCTTGCTCGGTGGTCGACGAACCGCGCCCCATGCCGAACTCGAAGCGCCCGAGCGAGAGGTGGTCGAGCATCGCGACCCGTTCGGCGATTCGGGCCGGGTGGTTGACCGGCGGCGTGATGTTGAAGATCCCCGAACCGAGGTGGATTCGTTCGGTCGCGTGCGCGAGGTAGCCGAGGAACACCTCGCTCGCCGACAGGTGCGAGTACTCGGTGAGGAAGTGGTGCTCGGTCACCCAGGTGTACTTGAAGCCGCTGCGGTCGCCGGCCTGGACGAGCGCGACCTCCTCCATCAGTCGCTGGTGCTCGGGGTGCGGCTTGCCCTCGGCCCACTGGTGCAGCACGCATCCCGAGTTGAACAACCCGAACTCGATCGTCATCATCGCTCCCTGCCGCGGGCATTCGCGCGCCGCCAACTCACGCCGTCACGGTGGTCGACGCGGTCCCCGACCGCGCCGCACCCGCGGAAGAATAGAACAGGTTCTATTCTCACCTCCCATGCGGTTCTGCGTCCCATTCCCGATGTTCCCCGCCGAGCACCTCGTCCCCATGGCACGGGCCGCCGAGGCCAACGGCTTCGACACGATCGCGGTGCCCGATTCCGTCTTCTTCCCCGAGCGAGTGTCGGCCGACTACCCCTACTCCGCCGACGGCAGCCGCTTCTGGGCGCCCGACACGACCTTCGTCGACCCGTTCGTGGCGATGAGCGCGATGGCCGCGGTCACCGAACGGATCGGTTTCACGACCAACGTCGTGAAACTCCCAATCCGCGATCCGCTGCTCACCGCCAAGCAACTCGCGAGCCTGGCGGTGTTGAGCGGCGAGCGGGTGAGCCTCGGCGTCGGCTTGAGTTGGATCCCTGAGGAGTTCGCCTGGACCCACACCGACATGCGCACTCGCGGCAAGCGCTGTGACGAGATGATCGACATCCTGCGCTTGGTCTGCGGCGGCGGCGGCCCGCAGTTCGTGGAGTACCACGGCGCCCACTACGACTTCGACCGCCTGATGATCTCTCCGGCGCCGCGTCAGCCGGTGCCGATCATCGTCGGCGGCCTGTCCGAGCCCGCACTGCGCCGCGCGGCGCGCACCGGTGACGGCTGGATCTCGGTGCAGAACACGACGGCCGAAATCGCCGGCGCGATCGCCGACCTCGACCGCCACCGCGCCGAGTACGGCACTGCGGATCGCGCCTTCTCGCTGAACGTGCTCGCCACCGACGCCTTCGGCCTCGACGGCTACCACCGCCTCGCCGACCTCGGCGTGACCGAGATCCAGGCCCTGCCGTGGTACTTCGTGGGCGGCGACCCCGACGACCTCGCGGTGCGCATCGACTCGCTCGCCTGGTTCGCCGACACGGTGATCAGCCGCTTCTGAGACACGCAGCGTCGCCGCACCTCCCGGGCGAGGCGTCGGCCACATCGTCTCAAGGGTCCCGCGACCACTCCCGATGAACTACGTGGGACGGGTTGGGAGTTCGCGCACGAGCGAGGACTCCCACGGACATGAATCACACACGGATCTGGCGGGCGGCCGCAGCCGTCGCGCTCGTGCTCGGCGTCGCCGGCCCGGCGGCCCCGACGAGCGCGCCGTCGGTGTCGGCGGCCGACGAGCCCGGCCACACGCACGCGCGCGGGATTGCCTGCACGCCTTCGCCGAGCGACGGTCCCGGTGTGCTGTGCGTCCACGGCGGTGACCCGCCGCCCGCCGGTGCCTCGATCGCCGAGCGCCGCAGCATCAGTGAACTCGCGGCCGACACCGAGGCGAGCATGGCGGCCGCGGGCGCGCCGACCACGACGAGTTGCGTCGGCACCGGCACGGACGGCAATCGCGTCCAGGCCATCTACGCCCGCGCCAGCGACGTCGCCGACCGCTCGGCCCAGATCGTGCCGATGATCCGCCAGTGGGCCGCGGTCACCGAGTCGTCGTTCATCGACAGCGCCGCGCCGGGTTCAGTACGGCGCGTCCGCTGGGTGCACAGCGCTCCCGACGGTGCGGGCAACTGTGTGCTCGACGTCGATGTCGTGACGCTCGGCACCGGCGCCGACGACACGTTCTCGGCGACGATCAGCGCCCTCAACGCCGCGGGCTACGCGTCGCCGTCCCGCAAGTACGTCGTGTGGATGGACGCCAACGTCTACTGCGGCATCGCCCAGCTCTACCCCGACACTGACACGACGAACAACTACAACGACGGCACGTTCACGATGTACGCACGCATCGACAACGGCTGCTGGGGCTACACCTACCCCAACGTCGAGGCCCACGAACTGATGCACAACCTCGGCGCGGTGCAATCCGACTCGCCGAACCATTCGCCCTATGGGCACTGCCTCGACGACAAGGACACGATGTGTTACGCCGACGGGCCCGGCGTGGTGACGACCACGGTGTGCAGCGGTGTCGAGAACGAGCGCCTGTTCGACTGCAACCGTGACGACTACTTCTCGACCGCGCCGACCGCGGGCTCGTACCTCACGACGCACTGGAACACCGCGAACAGCAGCTTCCTCCACGCCGGTCCGCACACCCCGGCGCCCGACCCGACGGTGTCCACCGCGTACGCCTACTGGTCCGGGACGATGACGACCGAGGTCCACACGATCTCGCGCCGGGTCACGCCGACAGCCGATGGTTCGGTGACGGTGCGGCTGAAGTTCACCGGCGCACGCCCCGGGCGGTTGCGTATCTACTCGGGCGCCACGCTGCTTCAGGACGTGCGGCGAACCGGCAATGAGATCGTGCTCACGGTGTCCGCAAGCCAGGGGACGCCCATCAAGGCAGTGGTCGGCGCCGACCCGGGCGTGAAGTGGATCCTGCGCACCTACTACCCGGTGACGGTCGCCTGATCGGATCTCGCCAACGCCACGAGGTCAGCCTGCGCCGAGGTCCCGAACGCCGCGGCGCGCCAGTCGGCCGCCGCGTCCGGATCGTCAGCGGGGGCTCGCAGCAGGTCGCAGGTGACGAGGTCAACGACGCCGCGTCGGGTCGCGTAGTCGTGCTCGGCGTGATGCACCGCATGGCTACGAGCCACCGCGACCTCGAGTGACGCCGACCCGTCGTAACCGAGCAGCGCGATCGCGAGGTCGACGTCAGGCTTCACGGGGGCGCGCCCGAACATCGCCGCCCGCCGCATCGCCACCTCGGCGATCACGCTGACCGCATCGTCGGCCGATTCGTGGGGCGCGAGCGCAAGTCGGTCGCGCACGCGCGCCGCGAGGGTGAGCGCGTATCCGATATTGGGTCCGGGTGAACCGAGCAGCGGGCCGTCGGGCTGACCGGAACCGAGATCGCCGACTCGGCCGGTGCGGGCACGCCGCGCCGGCGGGTAGCCGACCCCGGCGGGCAGGTTCTGACGGTGCCGCGGGGCATCGTCGAGTTCGGTCGCGACAAACGGGTCGGTCGGCACCCGCCGAGGCTACCGCCGCACCGGTCGCAGTCCGGCCGAGTGCGAGGATGCGGCGATGCAATCCGCCGCGCCGCCGCGCCGTACCCGACGCCGATCGCCGTCGCGTCTCGAGTCGGCCAGCCTGTCGGCCAACACGTCGGCCAGCATCACGTCGCCGCAGTTGGGGACGTGCGCCGCCGAGATCCTCGCGCTCAGCGGCGCGGCGATCGCGGTTCCGGTCCTCGACCAGTTCGGGCGCGCGCCCGACGTGTTCGTGGCGATCAATGCTGGTCGCGCGCAACTGTGGGCCTTCGCGCTCGCGGTCGCGTTGGTGCCTCCCACCGCGATCATGGCCGTCGAGTTCGCGGTGGGGCTGGCCTCGGCGCGCGCCGCCCGCGCGCTCCATGCTGCGTTCGTCGGGTTACTCGTCGCGGCGCTCCTGATCCCGCTCGTGCGCGAGCGCCTCGACGTACGCGGTGCCTCGCTCGGCGCCCTCGTCGGCGTCGCCGCCTCGCTGCTGGTGTTCGCGTGGACCCACATCCGCGCGCTGCGGCTGTGGTTGACGTACGCGTCACCGCTGCCAGCCGTCGCCATCGCCTTGTTCGTGTTCGGCTCCGCGGCGAGCGAGGTCGGAGCGACGGGCGCGCCCGCCGCCGTCACGGCCCTCCCCACTGCACCGGGCGCGCCCGACGCAGTCGATCGACCGGTCGTGCTCGTCGTGTTCGACGAATTCCCGCTGTCGGTGATGCTCGACGGCGCAGGCGCAATCGACGAAGCCCGCTTCCCCGGGTTCGCGCGCCTCGCGACCCAATCGGTGTGGTATCGCAACGCGATCACGGTCGCGAGCCACACCGAACAGGCGGTGCCCGCCATTCTCACGGGCCAGGTGCCCGACGACGGCGCGCGCGCCGCGACGTGGAGCGAGTATCCCGACAACCTGTTCCGCATGCTCGCGGGTTCGTACGCGATGCACGTCGACGAGACGGTCACCCGGCTGTGTCCCGACGAGCACTGCCCCGACCCACCGCGACTGCCGGCCGTCGAAGGCACATCAGCATCCACATCGTCGAACTCATCGACGAACACCGCGACGCCGCCCGACACGAGCAGCGCGAGCGGTGCGGAGACGCGCCGGCCAGGGCTGAACGACGTGCTGGCCCGAGCGCGGCGCGAATTCGGGCGCCGAGTCTCTCTGGATCCTCCCGATCGCATCGCCGAGGCCACCGTCGGCGAGGAGGTCACCGCCGCGACCTCCCGGACCACCGCAGCGACGACGCCGGACACGACAGGTACCACGACACCGCTGGGCGCGCTCCCACTCGCGACCGTCCCGGCGACAACGAGCACCACCGCGTCCTCCGCGCCGCGCATCTTCGGCAACTTCGCCGGTATCGAACGCGCCCAGCCTGGTCGCTTCGTCGAGTTCGTGTCCGGGTTCTCGGCGTCCGAACCGGCGCGATCGTTCCACTACCTCCACCTGCTGTTGCCACACGTGCCGTGGCACCTCACCGCCGACGGGATCCCGTACCAGTACTCATCCGACGCGGCATTGCAGTTTCCCGGTTACGACGGGACGTGGGTCTCGGACCCGCCCGCCGCCGCGGCGCGCGTTCGTGTCGCGATGCAAGCGGGTTACGTCGACTCGCTCGTCGGCCTACTCATCGACCGGTTGGAGTCGACCGGGTTGTGGGACGACGCGATCGTCGTGATCACCTCCGACCACGGCCTCGGACTCGGCGAAGGCGCGGGGACGCGTCGCTACGGAGCCGCCGGCGACGAACTGCTCGGCGTCCCCCTCTTCCTCCACGCGCCCGGCATCGACGCGGGGATCGACGATCGCGACGCGCGCACCATCGACATCGTTCCCACGATCGTCGACCTGCTCGGTGCGCGCTCGCCGTGGCCGCTCGACGGCACCAGCCTCGTGCGACGTCCGATCGCGCGCACAACGACGCCGTTCGTGCAAGGCGCGATCGGAGGCCCCGCGACGCGAACGACGATCGACACGAGCGGCCACATGGCATGGGTCCGCACCGCGGGGATGCGTAGCCGTGCCACCCCGATCTCCGATCTCAGCGACGGCCGCGACGGCCTGTTCGTGCGCCTCGCGCCCCTCGGCGAACTAATCGGCCGACCCGTCGCGCAACTCGCGGGCGCGCGGTCGGTGGAGTTCGCACTCGAGTTCCCGGACGAAGATGCCTTCGAGTCAGTCGATCCCGGCGGGGAGTTGCCGCTGCACGTCGTCGGCCGCATCCATCAACCCATGAACAACGGCGACATCGTCCTCATCGTGGTCAACGACACCGTCGCGGCCACAGCGGAGATCTTCACCAATGGCGATCGCGACCAACGGTTCACCGCCATCCTCGACCGCGTCACGCTCCGGGCGGGCAGCAATCGCATTGCGCTCTACGCGTTGTGACACCTCACGAGTTCGTATCGTCAGGTGGTTTGAGCCCGCATCTCGTCGAGCAACAGCGCGTAGTGGATCGAATCGAGCAGCGCCTGCCAACTCGCCTCGATGATGTTCTCGTTCACGCCAATCGTCGTCCAGGTGCAATGGCCGTCGGTGCTGTCGATCAACACGCGGGTAATCGCTCCCGTCCCCTTGTTGGAATCGAGGATCCGGACCTTGTAGTCGGTGAGGTGCAGGTGTTCGAGCGCAGGGAACGAACCGTTGAGCGCCTTGCGCAGCGCCGCGTCGAGCGCGTTGACCGGCCCGTTGCCCTCGGCGGTGGTGATCCGGCGTTCGCCCTTGATGTGCACCTTGATGGTCGCCTCGGTGTACACCTCGACTGCGTCGGGAGTCTCGGGGCTCGCCGTTTCCCAACGGGCCCGGCCCTCGAGGGTCTCGACTTTCCACGTCTCGATCGCGAACCACTGCGCCTGCCAGCCGGTCGCCTTGCGCATCAGCAACTCGAGCGATCCGTCGGCAACCTCGAAGTGGTAGCCCTCGTGCTCGAGACGCTTCAGCGTGTCGACGACCTCGTTGAGTTGCGGGCCGTCGAGGTCGACCCCCAATTCCTTTGCCTTCAGCACGAGCGTGCTCTTGCCCGCGAGTTCGCTCACCACGAAGCGGGTACCGTTGCCGACCGAGTCGGGTGGCACGTGCTCGTAGGCATCCGGCCGCTTGGCGATCGCGCTCACGTGCAGTCCTGCCTTGTGCGCGAACGCGCTGCCGCCGACGTAAGGGGCTTGCGGGTTGAGCGGCATGTTGACCATCTCGGCGACCATGTGCGCGACCGAGGTGAGTCGCTCCAGGTTCTGGGTCGGGATCGTCGCCACGCCCATCTTCAGCGTCAGGTTGGGGATGATCGTCGTGAGGTTGCAGTTCCCGGTGCGTTCGCCGTAGCCGTTGATGGTGCCCTGGACCTGGATCGCGCCGCCCCGCACACCCGCGAGCGCGTTCGCGACACCCGTCCCCGCGTCGTCGTGCAAGTGCACGGCGATACCGACGTCACCACCGAAGTAGTCGTGGACCGCGGCAACGATCGCCTCGACCTCGTGCGGCATCGACCCGCCGTTGGTGTCACACAGCACAAGACGCGTCGCGCCTTTGGTCGCCGCGGCCTCGAGCACGCGGAGCGAGAACTCGGGGTTGCGCTTGTAGCCGTCGAAGAAGTGCTCGGCGTCGAAGAACACCTCGCGCCCGTCGGCGCACAGGAACTCGACGGAGTCGGCGACCATGGCAACACCCTCGTCGAGGGTGGTTCCGAGCGCCTCGGTGACGTGGTAGTCCCAGCACTTGCCGACGATACACACGAAGCCGGTCTGCGCGCCGAGCAGGTGGCGCAGCGTGTCGTCGCTGTCGACCTTGCCCTTGACCCGACGCGTCGATCCGAACGCGACGAGCTTCGCGGTCGTGAGCGCGAGCTCGCGGCGCATGCGCGCGAACACCTCGTCGTCCTTGGGGTTCGCGCCCGGCCACCCGGCCTCGATGTAGTGCACGCCGAGCCAGTCGAGTTGTTCGGCGATCCGCAACTTGTCGTCGGCGGTGAGCGAAATGCCTTCGAGTTGCGACCCGTCGCGCAGCGTCGTGTCGTAGATCTCGACGGACGCGGGAGTGCGACCGAGAGCCGCGCTAGTCGACATGCTCACACCACTCCTTGTACTTGTCGACCTGTCCGCGCACCGCCTTGGCGTACTCGGTCGCGATCGCCGTTGTCATCGGGCCGGGGCACGGCAACGGCCGGTCGTCGACGCTGTTGACCGCACTCACCTCGGCGGCAGTCCCGCACACGAACATCTCGTCGGCGACGTAGAGGTCCGACCGTGTCAGCGCACCGACGCTGACCTCGAACCCGAGGTCGCGCGCGATCGTCGACACGCTGTCCTGGGTGATGCCTTCGAGCGCGCCGGCCTCGAGCGGCGGCGTAATCAAGCGACCGTGACGGCTCGCGAAGATGTTCTCGCCGGTGCACTCACTGACGAGTCCCTGCGGGTTCAGCATGATCGCCTCGTCGTATCCGGCCTTGAGCGCCTCGACCTTGGCGAGCGAACTGTTCACGTAGTTGCCGGTGGTCTTCGCCGCCGGCGGCATCGTGTTGTGGTCGTGGCGCGTCCAACTCGAGATCTTCATGCGCACGCCCTTGGCGACGGCGTCCTCGCCGAGGTAGGCCCCCCACGGCCAGCAGGCGATGGCGACGTCGACCCGACACGGCAGCGTGTTCAACCCCATCTCGCCGTAGCCGTAGTAGGCGATCGGGCGGATGTAACAGCCCGGTAGCCCGGTCGAACGCACCGTGTCCTTGACCGCGCTGACGAGTTCGTCGACGGTGTAGGGCAGTTGCATCATCAGGATCGCGGCGCTGCGATGCAGTCGCTCGATGTGTTCGGTGAGCCGGAACACGGCCGGGCCGCGAGACGTCTCGTAGGCGCGGATGCCCTCGAACACGCCCATGCCGTAGTGCAACGAGTGCGTAAGCACGTGCGTCTGCGCGGCGTCCCAGTCGACGAGTTCGCCGTTCATCCAGATCTTCGGCGTGGGAGTGATGGGCATGACTACAGCCTTCCTGCGATGGCGGTACCGACCTGCGTGGTCGTACCGGTGATGTCGTCGGACTTGTCGACCGCGGCGTGGACACGTGCCGCGGCCTCGGATTCGCCGAGGAATTCGAGCATCATCGCCGCGCTCGTGATGGCGGCGCGCGGGTCGGCCTTGCCCTGACCGGCGATGTCGGGGGCGCTGCCGTGCACCGGTTCGAAGAACGAAGGCCCGGTGCGCGCTGGGTTGAGGTTGGCGCTCGCGGCACGGCCGATGCCGCCGGCGATGGCACCGCCAAGGTCGGTCAGGATGTCGCCGAACAGGTTGTCGGTGACCACGACGTCATAACGCTGCGGGTCCTCGACGAAATAGATGCATGCCGCATCGACGTGGTGGTAGGCGGTCGCGACCTGCAGGTAGTCCTGACGTACCGACTCGAAAGTGCGGTGCCACAGATCGCCGGCGAAGGTGAGCACGTTGGTCTTGTGCACCAAAGTGAGGTGCTTGCGTTCACGATTCGCCGCAAGGTCGAACGCGAACCGGATGCAGCGCTCGACGCCCATGCGAGTGTTGACCGAACCCTGAGTCGCGATCTCGTGTGCGGTCCCGTGCCGCAAGAACCCACCTTCGCCGGTATAGCTGCCCTCGGTGTTCTCGCGCACGACATAGAAATCGACGCCGTCGTTGTGGCGGTTCGGGCCGGCCTTGAACGGACGCAGGTTGATGTAGAGGTCGAGCGCGAAGCGCATCTTCAACAGGAGGCCACGTTCGAGTACGCCGGGAGGCACGTCCGGCGTGCCGACCGCACCGCCCAGGATCGCGTCGTAGCCCCGCAGCGACTCGAGCTCGTCGTCAGGGAGCACGTCGCCAGTGCGCAGGTACCGCGCGCCACCCAGGTCGAAATCGGTCGTCTCGATCGCCACGCCCGTGGCGCGCACCACCTCGAGCGCGGCGGCGATGACCTCGGGGCCGATCCCGTCGCCGCCGATCACGGCGATCCTGTGCGTCCTCGTAGCCATCGTTGCGGCTGTCCTTTGTGTCGGCAGTTCGAGTTGTCCGGGAGTTCGGGCAACAAAAAACCGCCCACCAGGGTGGACGGTCGAGGCGAGCGCCGGTGCCGGCGCCCGCTAGCGGATGATGACGATCGACGAAACGGACATCGCCCGAATACTACCCCATCGAACGCCGACTCGTTCCGGCGGAAACCAGAGCGGCGTTCGCCAGCGGGCCGCGGACTCCGGACCCGGCTCGACGCGGGAACGGACTTCGCGGGCACGTGCGACCGCGAGCGAACTGCCATTAGCCTTCGCCGTTCCGCTGCAAATCTCGGGGGATGATCTTGGTGCGCCCACCTCGCACGAAGCCGCTTGCGTCACTCGGCATTGTCGTAGCCGTCGCGATGCTCGCGACCGGCGCGTGCAGCGAAAAGGCGCGTCCTGACGCCGACCCCGAGCGGGTCACCACGACCAGCGTGTCGCCGGTGATCCGCTCGTGCGACGAGGTCGACACGATCGTCGAGTGCGTGCCCGCGGGCAGCATGCTCGAGCCCTACCTGCCGTCGGCCGCGACACGCGCGACCGGCGAGCCGATCACGATCGGGACCATCAACCAGGACACCGGCGCCGCGGCGGCGTTCCCCGAACTCACCGTCGCGGACAAGGTCGCGATCGAGTTCATCAACACCGAACTCGACGGGGTCGACGGACGGCCGATCGAACTTGTCAGCTGCGACACCCGCTTCGACCCCAACCAGTCCACCGCGTGCGCCCAGCAGATGGTCGACGCGGGCGTGGTCGCGGTCATCGGCGGGATCGACGTGTGGGGCGACGGCATCAAGGTGCTCGAGGACAACGGCATCCCCTACGTCGGCGGCATCCCCGTCAGCTTCCACTCGGTACGCAGCCCGGTGAGTTTCCAGTTCAGCGGCGGGACCTGGGGCGCCGTGCTCGGCGAGGCGCACTATGCCGTCGATGTGCTCGGCGCTGACAGTGTCGCGATCGTGCACGGAGCGTTCGACCCGATCACCGACGCGGCCGAACTGGGCGAGAGGTACCTCGACCGCGTCGGCGTCGAGGTCGCCATCGTCACCACGCCCGTGATCGGCGCCGACATGGTCGCGGCGATGAACCAGGCGGCGCGATCCCGACCGGATGCAATCATCGCCCTCACCGCCGACAGCGGCTGCGTACCGACGATCCAGACCGCCGCGCAACTCGAGATCGACGCGGTGCTGATGCTCACCGGGGCGTGCGCCGCGCCCAAGATCATCGAGAGCGCGGGCGACGCGATCGAAGGCAGCGTGTTCAACCTCGAGGCCGACCTCGACCCAGATGCACCAGACGCCGCGCTCTACACCGCGATCGCCACGAAGTACGGACCCCAGTTCGACTACGAACTCCAGGGCGCGGGAACGGTCAGCTTCCGGTCGGTGATGAACCTGTACGCGGCCCTGCGCGACATCGGCGCGGCGAACGTGACCCGCGATTCGATCCTCGAGTTCTTCCGCAACTCGCAAGACCGTCCGAGTTTCTTCGGCCACCCCTACACCTGCGACGGCAACCAACTCGAAGGCCTCCCGGCCATCTGCGCGCCGCAACAGACGCTCGGTCGTTTCCAGGACGGTTCCATCGTCCAAATCTCTGACTGGATCGACGTTGGCGCGCTGCTCTGAACCGTCCTCGTTCACCTGAGCTCCGGAGCCGACCATCGCCTATCTCGAATCGCTGTTCACCGGCCTCGGCAGCGGCGGCGCGATCGCGCTGCTCGCGCTCGGGGTGGTGCTGTCGTTCCGCGCGTCGGGGGTCGTGAACCTCGCGCATGGCGCGCTCGGGATGTACATCGCATACGTCTTCTTCGAGTTGCGCAACTTCGACCTCGACCCGAACGGCGATCCTGGCGGCGACCTCGTGCTGCCGGTGATCGGGCTCCCGGCGCGCGTTCACATCGTCGACCGGCCGACGGTGTTCACCGCGCTTGTCTGCTCGCTCGCCATGGCGTCGCTCGTCGGCGCGACCGTGTACGGGCTCGTGTTCCGGCCGCTGCGATCGGCGCCGCCGTTGGCGCGCGTCGTCGCGTCGCTCGGCGTTTTCTTGTATGTGTCGGCGGTCGCTCAACTGCGCTTCGTCGGCGAAACCGGCCAGGGCGCCGCGGCACTGCGGCCCGAGTTCCCACTTCCCGACGGTGCGGTGCGCATCGGCGATGTCGTCGTGCCGACGAGCAACTTCGTGGTGGCCGCGATCGCCATCGGCACAACGGTGGTGCTGTGGTCCGTCTTTCGGTTCACCCCTTTCGGACTCGCGACTCGCGCCGCCGCCGAATCCGACACAGGGGCGTTGCTCACCGGTCTGTCGCCCGACCGACTCGGTTACCTCAACTGGGTGATCGCCACCAACCTCGCCGGCATGGCAGTGATCCTGATCGCAACCGACACCCACGGCATCGATCCGATGGCCACGAGCCTCGCGATCGTGCCGGCACTCGGCGCCGCGCTCGTCGGTGGACTCTCGTCGTTCGGCGCGACCGCGGCCACCGGCGTTGCCATCGGAATGACGCAGTCACTGCTCAACACCTTGCAAGGTCGTCACGAGTGGCTCCCCGACTGGTTGTCGCGCGGCGCACTCAGCGGCGCGTTGCCCGTCGTGGTGATTCTGATCGCTATCACCGCGCGCGGGTCCGGTCTCCCGACGCGGGCGACGCTCGTCGACAAGCGCCTTCCGCGCGCGCGCGTGCCCGAGCACCCTGTGCTCGCCAGCACGGCGATCGCCGCCACCGCATGCGTCGGGTTGTTCACGCTCGACGCACAATGGCGGTTGGCGATCATCGTCTCGACCATCGCGACCGTCATCGCGCTGAGCAGTGTCGTTGTTACCGGCTTCGTCGGACAGATCTCGCTCGCGCAGAACGCCTTCGCGGGCATCGCCGCGTTCGCCACCGCGAAGTTGGCCACGACCTTTGACGTCCCGTTCCCGCTCGCGCCAGCGATCGGGGTCGCCGTCGCTGTCGCGGCCGGGGTGCTCGCCGGTATCCCTGCGGTGCGCGTGCGCGGCTTGACACTCGCGGTTGCGACCATCGGCGTCGCGGTCGCGGTCGAGAACCTCGTGTTCCGCTCGCCATCGCTGCTCGGGATCACCGACGTCCCGCGGGCCGAGCTGTTCGGCATCGATCTCGGTTTTCGCGGCACCGGCGCCGACAACTTCCGTCCCGAGTTCGGCGTGTTTGCCCTCGTGCTCGTCACGTCGTGCGCGGTCGTCGTCGCCAACCTGCGCAGCGGCGCGACGGGAATGCGTTGGCTCGCCGTGCGATCGAACGAGCGCGCCGCCGCAGCCGCCGGGATCAACGTCGCTGCGACCAAGCTCTCGGCCTTCGCGACGTCGTCGTTCCTCGCCGGGATCGGCGGCGCGCTACTCGCGTACCAGCTTTCGTCCCTGTCGACCGACAACTTCGCGGTCGTCGCAGCGTTGGCATCAGTCGCCCTCGTCTACCTCGGCGGCATCGCCTCGACAGGGGGCGCCCTCTTCGCCGGTGCGCTCGCGACCGGAGGCATCGTCACCAAGCTGAACGGTGGCGTCGCGGGTGGTGCATCGCAGTACCAATTCGCGATCTCCGGTCTCGTTCTCGTCGTCGTGGCGATCCTGTACCCCGACGGTGTGACGGGAGCCGCGCGTCGTGCGCGGCAACGGCTGGCCGCTCAGACGCGGCGCATCAGGACGGGGGCCGCCGCATGAGCACGGGTCTGGACGTGAGAGAGTTGTCGGTCGCGTACGGCGGCGTGCACGCGGTCAGCGACGTGGCGTTCACGGTCGCGCCGGGTTCGATCGTCGGGCTCATCGGCCCGAACGGAGCGGGCAAGACGACCGTGATCGACGCGGTGAGCGGCTTCACGCCGGCGCGCGGCCATGTACGGCTCGACGGCCGCGCGCTCGAGCGCGCGGCCCCGCATTCGCGCGCTCGCGCCGGGCTCGTGCGCACCTTCCAGTCGGTTGAACTGTTCGACGATCTCTCGACGCGCGAGAACCTCGTCGTCGCGGCGCTCCCGGCTCGGTGGTGGTCGCCCTTCGCCGACGCGATCGCGCCACGCCGCGGTCGCGACGTCGAGGTCGCTTGGGCGCTCGACGCGGTCGGCCTCGGCGACGCCGGCGACACCGCTCCCGGCGACCTGTCGCACGGCCAGCGGCGTCTCGTCGCGCTCGCGCGCGCGCTCGTCAGCCGACCGCGGGTGCTGCTGCTCGACGAACCGGCCGCCGGCCTCGACCCCGACGAGACCGCGGCGCTCGGCGCGCGGTTGCGGTCGCTCGCCGGAGAGGGGATCGGCATCCTCCTCGTCGACCACGACATGGCACTCGTGCTATCGGTCTGCGAGCACATCGTGGTGCTCGATTTCGGCCAGGTGATTGCGACTGGCGACGCTGATGCGGTGCGGCGCGACCCTGCCGTCGTCGCCGCGTACCTCGGCACGGCGGCGACGTCATGAACACGCCGATCCTGGAGTGTGTCGGACTCGATGCCGGGCACGACGGGGTCCCGGTGGTGCGGGGACTTGACCTTCAGGTCGGGGCGGGCGAGGTCGTAGCGCTCGTCGGCCCCAACGGCGCGGGCAAGACAACCACGCTGCTGACCATCAGCGGCCTGCTCGAGGGGCTCGGTGGCAGCGTCCGGATCGACGGACGGAGCACCTCAAGGCGACACAGCGCATTGGCGCGCACCCGCAACACCGTCCGGCGGGGCGTCGCCCTCGTCCCCGAAGACCGGGCATTGTTCCCCGGCCTGACCGTCCGCGAACACCTGCGCCTCGCAGCCGCGAACCGGGCGGCATCCGACGCGGCGCTCGCGCCGTTCCCGCTGCTCACGATGCTCGCCGACCGCCGTGCCGGACTGTTGTCGGGCGGCGAACAGCAGATGCTCGCGGTCGCGCGGGCGCTGGCCACCCGCCCGCGCCTGCTGCTCGTCGACGAGATGAGCCTCGGTCTCGCGCCGATCGTCGTCGAACAACTCCTCCCGACGGTGCGAACCATCGCGCGTGAAACCAACACGGGAGTGCTGCTCGTCGAGCAGCAGGTCCCCGCCGCGCTCGCGGTGAGCGACCGCGCCTATGTCCTGCGCCGCGGTCACATCATCGCGACCGGCCCGGCGGCCACGCTCGCCGCGGACCGCGACCTCCTGACGGCGAGCTACCTCGGCGACGGAACGCCGGGGCCGCGGTCATACGGCTGATCCGTTGCGGCAGAATCGGCCGATGTCCTCACGGCTCAAACTCATCCTTGCTCTCGCGTTCGCGCTCGTCGTCGGCGGCGGCTTCGTCTTCTACGCCTGGTACACCGGACGCGACGACGCCGACCTGGTCGCGGCCCTGCCCGATACGCCGACGACGGCTGCGGTCACCAGCGGAACCGGCGCCAGCACGACGAACGTCACGTCGGGCACCGCGGCGCCGACGACGACCCTGCCCGGCACCGACGGGCTGTGGGAGCTCCAACCCGGTGACCGCGAGACATTCTTCGTCGGCTATCAGGTCGAAGAGACGTTGCGCGGGCTCGACGTGACCGCGACGGGGACCACCGGCCAGTACGTCGGTTCGATGGTCGCCGATGGCGCCTCGATCCGCGAGCTGACGATCACCGTCGACATGACGACGATCGAAAGCGACGAGGACCGGCGCGACAGGCGCATGCGCAGCGACGGCCTCGAGACCGAAGAGTTCCCGACGGCGACCTTCACCCTCAGCGAGCCGATCACGCTTGCCGGCGCGCCCGAGATCGGCGTGCCGGTCGACGCGACCGTCACCGGCAGCCTCGAACTCCACGGTGTCACGAACCCGGTGACGATCCCGGTCCAGGCTCGCTGGAACGGCGACACCGTCGATGTCACCGGCGAGATCCCGATCGAGTTGCGTGACTACGGGATCAATCCGCCGCAGTTCTCGTTCGTGTCCGTCCGCGACACCGGCAAGGTCGTGTTCGTGTTCCGGTTCGCACGCGGCTGACCGCGCCAGCCCGGGCGGCGCCTCGGACGCCGAGGGCGGCTCTCCTACACTCCGGCCCCATGGCCGATGAACTGCACCTCTCTCCTGCCGCGCACCAACGCCTCCAGGAGGAGTACCGCGAGCGCACCAGCGATCGCCGCAAGGAGCTCTCGGCCCGCATCGAGGAGGCACGCGAGCACGGCGACCTCAAGGAGAACGCCGAGTATCACGCGGCGAAGGACGACCAGGGGCACAACGAGGCGCGGATCCGGCAACTCGAAGACATGCTGAAGCGTGCCGTCATCGTCGAGACAGCCGCGAGCACCGATGTCGTCGCTCCCGGATGCCTCGTCGAGATCCGGATGGTCGGCGACGACATGACGACCACCTACCTCGTCGGCTCGATCGAGGAACGCCACGACGACTACGACGTCGTGTCACCGTCGTCGCCGCTCGGGCAGGCACTGGTCGGTGCGATCGTCGGCGCGACGGTCACCTACCAGGGGCCGCGCCGCGAGTTGTCGGTGACCGTCGTGTCGATCTCGGTGCCGTAGTCACGGGCGGCCAACGTGCCGCGACGCGCGCGCACGGCTGTTCGATGTAGCGCTGGCCGAGCCAGCCGAACACCAACGCAACGGCGAAGGCCCCCAGCCCGACGAACGAGGCCCACCCGAGGCCGTGGTCGAAGCCGCCTTGGCGGAGCACGAAGGTGAGCACACGGATGTGCCACAGGTAGAACGAGAACGACACGACACCGAGGAAGACGACCCAGCGCTGCGACAGGAACGCGCGCAGCCGCCCACCGGCACCCGGCGCCAACACGAGTGGGGCGACGAGCAAGGTCGCGATGAGCGCGTGACCCCACTGGTAGTGGATCCAACCCGGCGCCGATGCGTTGTGGACCTGCGGTGAAGTGAAGCCGTCGGCGAGCCACCCCACGAGCAGTACATAGACGCCGGCCGCGGCGACCCACCATCGCGCCGCCGGCGCGGCGAGGCGGACGAGTCGGGCGCGCACCGGCTCCGGCCATTCCACGGTGTCGAGGACGGCGAGGAGCATCCCCGCTGCGGCTGCCGGGAGCGCAGGTTCGAGCACCCGACCGAGGCCCGCACCCGCAAACACACCACGCCCGTCGACGTACGCGGGCAGGCAGCCGACCGCGAGCGCGACCAACCCGACCGAAGCGACGGCCTCGGCGCGCACGCGCCCGATCAGCCGTCCTAGCAACCGGACCGCTACGGCGAAGACCGGCACGAGCACGTAGAGCGTGACTTCGACGACCAGCGTCCACGACTCACGCAAGCCGGTGCCGCCTTCGTCGTCGAAGAAGTTCTGCACCAACAATCCATGCTTGAACACGCCGTCGAGACCTTCGATCGTCGCGTATCCGATCGCAACCGCGAACCCGAGCGCGAGCCAATACGCCGGGTAGATGCGCCAGAACCGCTTCCATGCGTACTCGCCCAAGGCGACACCGCGCCCGTCGCGCAGGTGGGCACGCACAAACGGCTTGTAGATGAAGTAGCCGGACAGGATGAAAAACACGCGCACTCCGACGTCGAGGTGCCCGAGATAGCGATACGGCTCGCCGTAGGTCTCGCCGACGCGATTCGAGGTGTGGAACACGAACACGCCGAGCGCGGCGAGCCCACGCACCGCGTCGAGCGGCGCGCTGCGCGCGCCGCTCGACGTCATGAGGCCACCCGCTTCACTGCGTCACCCCGTCACCCGCTTCGCCGGGCCGAACCCGCCACCGCCGGGGGTGACGATCCGCACGACGTCGCCCGGACGCAACTCGAGCGTGCTCGTCGCGTCGAGGCGCTGCGCGCGGGCCTCGTCGCCGCCGGGCAGGTACCAGTTCTCGCCGGGCCGTCCCGGGTCGCCACCCGCAAGACCATAGGGACCATGCGCGCGCCGTTGGGTGATGAGCGTGCAAGTGGCGGGGGTCAGGACCTCGATGTCCTTGACGATCCCGTCGCCGCCGTCGCGGTGGCCGGCGCCGCCGCTGCCGCGGCGTAATGCATAGCGCCGGACCCGGAGCGGATAGGCGCGCTCGAGCGCCTCGACCGGCGTGTCGAGCGTGTTGGTCATGGCCGTGTGCACGCCGCTCATCCCATCGCGCCCGGGACGCGCTCCCTGGCCGCCGCCGATCGTCTCGTAGTAGACCCACGCGCGCCCGTCGCCGAACTGCCCACCGAGCAGCACGTTGTTCATCGTGCCCTGGCTCGCGGCGCCGACCCGCGTCGGCATGAATCCGGCGAGCGCGCCAAGGCACACGTCGGCAACCCGCTGTGACACCTCGACATTGCCACCCGCGACCGCCGCAGGAAACTGCGCATCGACGATGCTGCCCGGTTCGGTCACCACGCGCACGGGACGCAACGCGCCGCCGTTGGCAGGGATCGTCGGGTCGGTGACCGATCGCAACGCGAACGCGACCGCGCTGAGGGTGACGGCACGGACGGCATTGAGGTTGCCGTCCTGTTGGGGTGCCGTGCCCCGGAAGTCGAACTCGATGGCGTCTCCACGCACGGTCACCGTCACCCTGACGGCGAGGTCGCCGGTGCGGGTCTCGAGCGTGTCGCTGAACACATGGCGGCCATCGGGGATGGCGCGGATCGCGGCGCGCATGCGCCGCTCCCCGTAGTCAACGATCTCGCCGAACGGTGCGCCCGCGAGTTCGGCGAGACGGATAGCGCCGACTCGGTTCGCGCCGATCTGCGCGGCGAGGTCGCCGCGCCGCTCGTCGGGCGTACGCGACGCCGCCACGAACTCGTGCTCGGTCGCCGGATCGAGGACGCAGGGCGCCAGGCTGATCCCTTCTTCGGCGATGTGGGTCGCGTCCGCTGGCATCGACCCCGGTGCGGTGCCACCCACGTCGTTGTGATGCGCCCGGTTCGCGACCCAGCCGATCCGCTCGCCTCCCGCCTTGTGCACCGGAGCGATGAGAGTCACGTCGTTGAGATGCGTCCCGCCCCGGAACGGATCGTTGACGATGATCTGCTCCCCCGCGCGCACCGCGTCGCCGCAGTCGCCGATGGCCGCCTCGACCGCGAGTGGCATCGCTCCGAGATGCACCGGGATGTGCTCGGCCTGCACGAGCAGTTCGCCTGACGCGGTGAACACCGCCGCCGAGCAGTCGGCCCGCTCCTTGATGTTGGGGCTGATCGCGCTGCGCCGCAGCACGACACCCATCTCGTCGGCGATCCCCGCCAACCGGGCGATGAGCACTGCAAGCCCGGCCGCATCGAGCGGGCCGGTCAACTGACCGACCTCGTTCACGCGCCCGGCTCCGGGTGCAGGATCCAGGCGCCGAGGGGACCGACCGACGCCCGCCATCCGGCGGGGACGTAGGTCGTGCAGTCGGCCTCGGCGATCACGGCCGGACCATCGAACGCGGTGCGCTCGACCGGCGGGAGCGCGTCGATCGTCAGCGGCGCCGCGATCTCGACGGCTGCGCGCACCGCGATGACCTCGGCCGGCCGGTCGAGCACGAAGCCGTTGCGCCGCTCGTGTTCGGCCGCGAAGCGGTCGACCCGATCGACGGTGATCTCGTGACTCTGGCCCTCGTAGCGGCAATCGAACCGGAGTGACACCTCGCCTCCCGGCATGGCCGCCCGCGCGCGCTGCGCGACCTCGGCGCACGCGTCGTCGAGTGTCCCCTCGCCCGCCCCGACGACCGATCGCACGAATTCACGGCGGCGGGGTGCGCAGAGCAATCCGACGGCCGAGAACGCGCCGGCCCGTGGCGGTACGACGACCGCCGCCATTCCGAGCGCATCGGCGATGGCGCAGGCATGCAACGGTCCCGCACCACCGAAGGCGACGAGCGCCAGATCGCGCGGATCGATCCCGCGCGCGACCGTCACGACCCGTACCGCCTCTTCCATCGCCGCGTCGACCACCGCGATCACCCCGGCCGGGTCGATCCCCGTACTCGCGAAGGAGGCCGCGGCGGCCCCCCGGTCGAGCACGCCGAGTCCCGCGAACGGGTACGCGTCGGGGATCCGGCCGAGCACGAGGTCGGCGTCGGTGACCGTCGGTTCGGTGCCGCCCCGCCCGTAGCTCACCGGTCCGGGTCGTGCGCCGGCGCTGCGCGGCCCAACCACGAGCGCACCGCCTGTATCGATCCGGGCGATCGACCCGCCGCCGGCGCCGATCGTGTGGATGTCGAGCGCGGGCATGCGGATCGGGAACCCGGCGACGCTGCGCTGCGGCGCGAGCGCGGGACGCCCGTCCAGAATCATGCCGACGTCGGTACTCGTGCCGCCCATGTCGAACGCGACCGCGTCGGGGAAGCCGCAGCGCATGGCGATGTCGGCTGCCGCGCGCAGCCCACCGGCGGGGCCGGAGAGCAACAGCGCTGCAGGGGTCTCGGCGCCTACCTCGACCTCGACAAGTCCTGCGGCGCTCGTCATCACCAGGGCGGAATCGGCGGCCGTCGCGAGCGAACGCAGGTAGTCGCGACACGCCGGGCGCAGGTACGCGTTGACGACGGTCGTGACCATTCGCTCGTACTCGCGGAACTCGGGCGACACTTCGTGCGAGCAGGTGACGTCCATACCACGTGCTCGAAGCCGGTCGGCGACCTCGCGTTCGTGCGCCGGTTCGAGATCGCTGTGGAGGAGGCACACGGCGACGCATTCGATCTCGGCGCCCATGCCTTCGAGATGACCGAGCGAGGAGATGGCGAGTGGTTCGAGTTCGATCCCGTCGGCCGCGATCCGGCCCGCGACCTCGAAGCGGAGGTCGCGTTCGACCAGCGGTCCAGGCCGATCGACCTCGGGGTCGTACAGGGACGGACGGGCCTGGCGGGCGATCTCGATCTCGTCGGCGAATCCTTGCGTCGCGACAAGCGCGACGCGCGCGCCGCGGCGTTCGAGCAGCGCGTTGGTAGCAACGGTCGTGCCGTGCGCGAGCACCTCGGGTCGCGTGTGTCCGTCGCTGATGCTCCGAATGGCGGCGCGCACCGCGGCGGCCGGGTCGTCGGGTGTCGACGGCACCTTGACAACACGACCGTCGGCCGCGACGAGATCGTTGAAGGTTCCTCCGGTGTCGACACCGACCCGCACGGCCTCACTCTCGCGCACGAGTGGACGGCTTGATCGGTGTTCGCCCGAGAGGCGAGCGCGGCGCGGGTGACGGCTCGGAGTTGCGCCGAGGCCGCCGGTACGCTCGCTTCCATGCCCGCGACGCTCTCCGACAAGGTCTGGGACCGCCACGTCGTACGCCGCGCCACCGGCGAACCCGACCTGTTGTACATCGACCTGCACCTCGTGCACGAGGTCACCTCGCCACAGGCCTTCGACGGGTTGCGCATCGCCCGCCGTGGGGTACGCCGCCCCGACCTCACGGTCGCGACCGCCGATCACAACGTGCCGACGGCCGGGCTCGAACTCGGCGTCGCCGATCCGATCAGCCGCCGCCAACTCGAGGTCCTGGGCGCGAACTGCGCCGAGTTCGGGATCCGGCTGTACGCGATGGGCGATCCCGGACAGGGCATCGTGCACGTCATCGGTCCCGAGCAGGGCCTCACTCAGCCGGGCATGACCATCGTGTGCGGCGACAGCCACACCTCGACCCACGGCGCGTTCGGCGCACTCGCATTCGGCATCGGCACGAGCGAGGTCGAACACGTCCTCGCGACCCAGACACTGCCCCAGATGCGGCCCGGGAGCATGGCCGTCACCGTCGACGGCGCGCTGCCGGCGGGCGTTACGGCCAAAGACGTCGCGCTCGCGATCATCGCTCGCATCGGCACCGGCGGCGGCATCGGCAAAGTCATCGAGTACCGCGGCTCGACGATCCGGGCGCTCTCGATGGAGGGTCGCATGACGCTGTGCAACATGAGCATCGAGGGCGGCGCACGCGCCGGTCTCGTCGCTCCCGACGACATCACGTTCGCGTACCTCGAAGGGCGCCCCTTCGCCCCGCAGGGGAAGGACTGGGAGGCGGCGCTCGGCGACTGGCGCGGGCTCACGAGCGATCCCGACGCCACCTTCGACGCCGAAGTCGTGCTCGACGGCACGGCGCTCCGACCGCACGTCTCGTGGGGTACGAACCCCGCACAGACGGTCACGATCGACGACGTCGTGCCGTCACCCGACTCGGCCCGCGACGGTGCCGAGCGCGAAGCGATCACCCGAGCACTGCGTTACATGGGCCTCAAGCCGGGCACCCCGATCCGCGAGATCGCGGTCGACACCGTGTTCATCGGGTCGTGCACCAACAGCCGGATCGAGGATCTGCGCGCCGCCGCGGCGGTCGCCGCGGGTCGCCAGGTCAAGGCGGGTGTCCGCACGCTCGTGGTGCCGGGGAGCCACGCAGTCAAGGCCCAAGCCGAGGCCGAAGGACTCGACCAGGTGTTCCGCACCGCCGGTTTCGACTGGCGCGAGCCCGGTTGCTCGATGTGCCTTGCGATGAACCCCGACAAGCTGACAGCCGGCGAGCGGAGCGCGAGCACGAGCAACCGAAACTTCGAAGGTCGTCAGGGCAAGGGCGGACGGACCCATCTCGTGTCCCCGGCCGTCGCCGCGGCCACCGCGATCGCCGGCACGTTCGCCACCCCCGAAGACCTGACGTGATCCCCGTGCGATCGTCGTCGCGGGCCGCACCAGCCGGCGGCGCCGCCCGTCCTGGAGAGGAGCCCATGCCATGAAGGAAGTCCACCAACTGACCGGCCGGGGTATGCCGTTGCGACGATCCGACGTCGACACCGACCAGATCATCCCGAGCGACTGGTTGAAGAAGGTGGAGCGAACCGGCTTCGGTGAGGGCCTGTTCGCCGAGTGGCGTGAGAGCAGCGACTTCGTGCTCAACCAGGACCGCTACCGCGGGGCGTCGATTCTCGTCGCAGGCCCCAACTTCGGTATCGGCTCGTCACGCGAGCACGCAGTGTGGGCGCTCCAGGACCATGGCTTCGACGCGGTGCTGTCGAGTCGCTTCGCGGACATTTTCGCCAACAACTCGACGAAGACCGGGTTGCTCGCGATCACGGTGCCGCAGGCGATCATCGAGCGGCTGCAACAGGCGCTCGACGACGACCCCGGCACCGAGATCGTCATCGACGTCGAGGCGCGACGCGTCGCGGTGCCGAGCCTCGGGATCGACGTCGAGTTCCCGCTCGACGACTTCACGCACTATCGCTTCGTCCACGGCCTCGACGACATCGGCCTCACCTTGCAACACGAAGCCGCGATCGCCGCCTTCGAAGCCAACCGCCCCGCCCATTTACCCTCGACCATCTCGTAGCTGCGTCGCGAACAACCCCGACCCGAGATCCGGGAGGGACACACTTCCAGCTTGGGACTCAACAGGATCGACGCGCAACCACTTGGTCACTCACCCGTGTATCGCCAGGTTCTTCAGGGCTTCGCGGCGGCTGAGCGACGACAGAACTTCCGCGTGAGCAGCGACGAAGCTCCGCACGGCGGCGGGATCGGTCTTGGCGTACTCGCGTAACGCCCAACCAATCGCCTTACGTACGAAGAACTCGGGGTCGGCAGCACGGCGTTCGCAGTAGCGGAAGAGGCGTTCGGAATCGGTCGCCGACTTGAAGCGCAGCTGATGGATGATCGCGACTCGGGCGAGCCAGAAATCTCCGGCGTCGATCCAATCGTCCATCGCGTCGACGAGGCCAGGATGCGCGAACACGAGCGAGCCAACCGCGTGCGCCAGCGCATCGACGCTGTCCCACCACGACTTCGTGGTGACCAACGTCTCGAGCAGGTCGAGGAACTCGGGCGACGCATGTTTGGCGAACCGTTGGATCACGTCACAGGCGGCGTACTGCAACTCGCGTTGGTCGCCCGCCCAACACTCGCGCGCGAAGTCGACCACCTCTTGCTCGGTCGGTTTCCACGCCGCGAGCTCTCTTCGTTGGGTCGCTCGTCGCTCGGGTGTCGGGACGCCGAAGAACGCGAACTGATCCCTCATGTACCGCGCCATCGCGACGGCGCGTTCGGGATCACTCGCAGCGCGGAATGCAATCCGCAGCCCGTCGACGCGTTGCGATGCGCTCGTCACGCCTCGCGCCCGACGACGTCAGCGATCCGAGCCGCGAAATCGGCGGCGTCGACTCCAGGGAACCTGACCAGTTCGGGTTCCACCAGCGCAAACGCTGCGGCGATCGCGCGCCGGGTCACCAGACCGCGTTCGATCATCGCGTCGACGTCAGCGAGATCACGAACGTGTCCCCGCTCGATCTTCGCCAGTGCTTGGGCACAGAAGTCGAAGTGGCGGACGTCGAGTTTCCCGACACGCCGATACGCCGGGCTTCGTGACTCCCATCCGGGCGGAACGGGGATGAACAGGTCCGGCGAGGCAAGCTCGACGTTGATCGACAGCTCGTCCTTGAGGTCGCGGATCGCACGCAGGAGTTCGATCGCGTCCGGGACGAGCTTCAGGTCGATGTCGATCGTCGCGTCTCGCCAGCCTTCGAGTACCGCCGAGGAACCGCCGACCAGATAGACGGTGACCGGCCGGGTCGCCCTCCGTCCGAGCGCCTCCAAGAAGCGCTCAATTCGCTCGCGGGTCGCTACGCCGCGCACCGTGCCGCGCGCTGGAAGCTGACGAGCTCGCGCAATAGCGCGTTGTACCGCGCATGAGCCGCGTCGCCGTGCTCGGCCTGGAGCAACTCATAGAGAGCGATCTCTGCGTCGGGGACCTCTCTCACCAGGTATCCGAGGCGGCGAAGGCCTGGTGCAGCGATCGAGACAAGCAACGCTTCGCACGTCTGTTCACCACGTGCCAGATCGGTGAGGCCTTTGGCAACCCGTTCGCCGCCCGGAAGTCGTTCGCGGTCACCGACCATCGTTGAGATCGTACCGCCGGAGGCGCGTCGACACGTCATCTGGAGTTGACCTATCGACGAACCTTGGCGGCGGTGAGAAGCGCGAGTTCGCGCCACTTCCAGAGGCACTCGACCTGCGCGAAGCCGATGCCGCGCAACCAGGAAAGCTGTAGCTCGGGCTCGACCAGTTGGTTCGAAGGATCATCGTCCTCTGGCTTCACGCCGATGGCGTCGAGGAATTCGAGGTGGCGTTCGGGCGTGGGCGAGTCGACGTGCTCGAGGTTCGCGAACAAGCCGCCGGGTTCGAGGCGCGCGAACACTTCGCCGTAGAGCGAGCGTTGCCGTTCGGGCGCGCAGTGGTGGATCGCGAAGCTGCTCACGACGAGATCGAACTCGCCGAGTTCGGAGAGCGGCTCATCGAGGTTGTGTCGCGCGATCGCGACGCGCCCGTCAGGTTCGGCTGCGAACCTTTCGCCCGCGAGGCGCAGCATCTCGGCATTGAAATCCAGCCCGACACCGACCGCGTCGGGGAACATGCCGAGCACGAGGCCGAGCGTGTAGCCGTCGCCTGTCCCGAGGTCGAGCACCCGCGTGACCTCGCGGCCGTCGAGCAGCTCCATCAGGACTTCGTAGCCCTGCTGGCGGAACGGGATCTGGCCGCGGTCGCGTAGGTAGCGCTGCGCCCAGGCATCGTCGACCCAGCGGTTGACGCGACTCACAGCCCGGTCATTCCCTCGCGAGTCGCGCTGCCGCGCAGCCGCACGATCTTGTTCACGGCGTTCAGGTAGGCGCGGGCCGACGCCTCGACGACATCGGTCGCGATACCGCGCCCCGTGACCTTGCGCGCTTCGGCTTCGAGCTCGAGCGCGACCGCGCCGAGCGCGTCGGAGCCACCCGTCACCGACTGAACCTGGAAGTTGGTCAGCTTCCCGGCGACGCCGCTCGCGGCCGAGATCGCGGCGATTGCGGCGTCGATCATGCCGTCACCGGTCCCGGACGCGTCGAGCTTGCCCCCGCCCTCACTGTCGGCGAGCACCACGGTCGCGGTCGGAGGTTGGGTCGTGCCGCCCACCAGCGACAACTCGGCGAGCGCGAAGCGATGCACGATGCCCGTTCCCAACTCCTCGGCGATGATCGCTTCGAGGTCGGCCTCGGTGATCTCGACCTTGCGGTCGGCAAGTTCCTTGAACCGCACGAAGGCGTTGTTGAGCGCGTCGCCCTGGACGTGAAGGCCCATCTTCTCGAGCGTGTCGCGGAACGCGTGACGGCCGCTGTGCTTGCCGAGCACGATCTGCACCGCTTCTTGGCCGACAGTCGCAGCGTCGATGATCTCGTAGGTCTCGCGATCCTCGAGGACGCCGTGTTGGTGGATACCGCTCTCGTGGGCGAAGGCGTTGCGACCGACCACCGCCTTGTTGTACTGGACCGCGTACCCCGTGAGGCGCGACACGATGCGCGACGTGCGGGCGAGTTCTTCGGTGCGGATCCCGACGTCGAGCTCACCGTAGTGATCCGCACGCGTGCGGATCGCCATGACGACCTCTTCGAGCGCAGCGTTGCCCGCGCGCTCGCCGAGTCCGTTGATCGCGCACTCGATCTGGCGGGCACCGTTCATCACGCCCGCGAGCGAGTTCGCGACGGCGAGCCCCAGGTCGTTGTGGCAGTGGGTCGAGACGATGAACTCGCCCTTCAGGTTCTCGACGACGAATCGGATCAGCCGGCCGAAGTCCTCGGGGACCGCGTACCCGACGGTGTCGGGGATGTTGATAGTCGTCGCCCCGTTGTCCAGCGCGATCTGGCAGACCTCGAGCATGAAGTCGGGATCGGAGCGATAGCCGTCCTCGGGTGAGAACTCGACGTCGGACGTGTACGAGCGAGCACGCGCGACGCCAGCGGCCGCCTCGGCCCTCACCTGCTCGGGCGTCATCTTGAGCTTCTTCTCCATGTGGATCTTCGAGGTCGCGATGAACACATGGATTCGGTTGCGCTCGGCGTGGCGGACGGCCTCCCACGCACGGTCGATGTCCTTAAAGCCGGTGCGTGAGAGACCACAGATCACGGGCCCCCGCACCGACTTGGCGATCGCCTCGACCGCCTCGAAGTCACCGTCGGACGCGATCGGGAAACCCGCCTCGATGATGTCGACGCCCAGGCGCGCGAGCTGCTCGGCGATCTCGAGCTTCTCGCCGACGTCGAGGCTGATGCCGGGGCTCTGCTCGCCGTCTCGCAGCGTCGTGTCGAAGATCCTGACCGTGTCCATGGAGTGCTCCCATTCGGTCGTGCGCCGGTGGTTCGGTTCGGGTTGGTTCGTTCGTGGTTGGCGGGTTTCCGGGCAAGAAAAAACGCCCAGGCCGAGAGGCCAGGGCGTGTCCCGCGAGCACCGAAGGGCGCTCGCGGCTAACGAAGGAGGAGGCTCAGTGCGCTGGTGGCGGGCTCCGTCTTCATGGTGTCGCCCACCTTATCGGCTCCCAGCCCCCGCCGCCCACCCAAAAAACACGGCTTCTATCGAAGAACCCGCGGCCCTGGCAGCGAGTTTGACCAACAGAGCCGCGACACGGCGTGCCCCTCAGCCGAGGTTGATGGCCCGGGCGTCGATGACGCCTGGGCTCGAGCGGATCTCGGCAACCACGGCGGCGGGTACCTCGGTCGCGGTGCTGATCGCCATCATCGCCGCGGCACCCGACGGCGAGCGGCCGACGTCCATGTCGTCGATGTTGACCCCGGCGCGGCCGAGCACCGTGCCGACCATGCCGATGATGCCGGGAACATCGTCGTTACGTACGACGAGCATGTGCGACGACGGCGGCAGGTCGACGATGTGTTCGTCGATGCCGACGATGCGAGGCGCGTCGTTCTTCCCGTAGAGCGTCCCCGCGACGTGGACCGGACGATCGCCGGCGACACCGCGGACCGAGATGAGATTCACGTAGTCGCGCGCGGTCGACGTCTTCGTCTCGCGCACCGAGATGCCACGCTCCTCGGCGACCTGTGGCGCGTTCACGAAGGTGACGGGTTCTTCGACGACGGGTCCGAGCACGCCGCGCAGGATCGACAACGTGAGCACGCGACAGTCGTAATCGGCGAGCGCGCCCTCGTACTCGACGTCGATCGTGTTCGCGCCGTGGCCGGCCAAGCCGGTGAACAACCGGCCGAGTCGCTCGGCGAGCGCGAGGAACGGACGCACCGTGTTACTCGCCTCGGACGCGGCGACGTTCACCGCGAACGGCACGAAGTCGCCGACCAACGCCAGCTGGACCTGCTCGGCGATCGTGACCCCGGCCTTGTCCTGCGCCTCGGCGGTCGACGCGCCGAGGTGCGGCGTGACGACGATCGACGGCAACCCGAACAGCGGCGAGGCAGTCGTCGGCTCGCTCGCGAACACGTCGATCGCGGCGCCGCCGACCACGCCGGACGCGACGGCATCGGCCAGCGCAGCTTCGTCGATGATCCCACCGCGCCCGACGTTGACGATCCGCAATCCGGGCTTCGCCTTCGCGAGCACGTCGGCGTTGATGAGCCCGACGGTCTCGGGCGTCTTCGTTGCGTGAATGGTGAGGAAGTCGCTCTCGGCAACGAGCGCCTCGATGCTCGGCACGAGCCTGACGCCGAGTTGACGCGCTCGATCGTCGGAGACGTAGGGGTCGAAGGCGACCAGCGTCATCCCGAACGCAAGACACCGTTGCGCGACGAGCACGCCGATGCGGCCGAGACCGACGATGCCAATGACCTTGCCGTAGAGCTCGACGCCCTCCCAGCGACTACGTTCCCATTTACCCTCGGTCAGGGCGGCATGCGCCTGCGGCACGTTGCGCGCCTGCGCGAGCAGCAGCGCCATCGTGTGTTCGGCCGCCGAAAGGACGTTGGACTGCGGAGCGTTCACGACCATCACCCCGCGCCGGGTCGCCTCGGCGACGTCGACGTTGTCGAGGCCGATGCCCGCGCGCCCGACGACGACAAGGTCGGCTCCGGCCTCGAGCAGTTCGGCGGTGACCTGGGTCGCCGAGCGGATCACGAGTGCGTGTGCACCGCGCACCGCGTCGAGCAACTCCTCCGCGCTGAGCCCGAGGCGTTCCTCGACATCGAAGCCCGCATCGCGCAGCAACTCAAGCCCGCGTGGCGCGAGTTGCTCGGTGACGAGGACCCGGGTCATCGGGCGCGCCCCAGTACCTCGGCGATGCGGGTGACGCCTTCGCCGAGATCGTCGTCGCCGAGCGCGAACGACAACCGCGCGTACCCCGGCGCGCCGAAAGCCTCGCCGGGCACAATGGCGACCTTGGCGATCTCGAGGAGCACTTCGCACAGCTCCAGTGTCGTCACCGGCCGCCGGCCGTCGATGTCCTTGCCGAGTACACCCTCGAAGCTCGGGAAGCAGTAGAACGCGCCCTGCGGCTCGATGCACGACACGCCGGGGATCTCGCTCAGGACCCGGTGCATGAGCCGGCCGCGCCGCTCGAACGCTGCACGCATCTCAGCGACTGCCTCGAGGTCGCCGCTCACCGCCGCAAGTGCGGCGACCTGCGCGACGTTGGACACGTTCGAGGTGCTGTGCGACTGGAGGTTGATGGCCGCGGCGGCGAAGTCGGCCGGACCGAGTAGCCAGCCAACTCGCCAACCAGTCATCGCATAGGTCTTCGCCACGCCGTTGAGGATCACGCACGTGTCGGCAAGTTCGGGGACGAGCGCGGGCATCGACGCGTGCGCGTGCGCACGGCCGTCGCTCCTGGTGAAGGTCAGGTGCTCGTAGATCTCGTCGGTGACGACCCAGATGTCGCGCTCGTGCGCCCAGCGGCCGATCGCCTCGACTTCGTCCGGCGGGTAGACCGCGCCCGTCGGGTTCGACGGTGACACGAAGAGCAGCGCCTTGGTGCGCGGAGTTCGCGCGGCCTCGAGTTGATCGAGCGCGACCCGAAACCCAGTCGTCTCGTCGGTCGGCACGACGACTGGGACGCCACCGGCGATGCGGATCGTCTCGGGGTAGGTGGTCCAGTACGGCGCCGGGCAGATCACCTCGTCGCCGGGGTCGCACAACGTCTGGAACGCGTTATACACGGCGTGCTTGCCGCCGTTGGTGACGAGTACCTGGTTCGCGCCGACACTCACACCGCTGTCGCGCTTGGTCTTCATCGCGATCGCGTCGCGCAGTTCGGGGAGCCCGGCGGTCGGCGAGTAGCGGTGGTAGCGCGGGTCGCGACACGCCGCGACCGCGGCTTCGACGATGTGCGGCGGCGTCGGGAAGTCGGGTTCACCGGCACCGAAGCCGATGACGGGTTCGCCGGCGGCCTTGAGTGCTTTCGCCCGCGCGTCGACCGCGAGGGTCGCGGACTCTTGGATCGCGGCGATGCGAACGGAGATACGGGACACGTCGGCTCCTCGGGCAGCGGTCCTCGATGTTCGCCCGCAATGTTCGCATGCGCGGCACACCGAGCCGGAACGATTCCCCGGCGCCGGACGCGCGGGTGCGATGCGAACGATCCCCTACCCTGCCCGCACGATGGTCCGCACCCGGCACTCGCACGCGATCCATCGGCGTTGGGTGCCGCTGCGAGCGGCGCGTCGCGCCGCAGCCGCGGGGCTCGTCCTCGCCGTGGCACTCGCCCTCACCAGCGCCGCGCCGTCCGAGATCGCAGCCCAGACCGACACGCCCCAGCCTCCCGTCGGTATCACCGAGCCCGCCGCGTGGGTCCTCGTCGACGCCGATACGGGGACGGTGCTGGCGTCGCACAACGCCCACGAGCCGCTCCCGCCCGCGAGCCTCGCCAAGGTCATGACGGCGCTTGTCGCTGCAGAGCGGCTGAGCGATGACGACCGGATCAGGGTCAGCGCGCTCGCGGCGAACCAACCACCGTCGAAGCTCGGGATTGCGCCCGGGGAGCGGTACCGCCTCGATGACGCGCTCGCCTCGCTCATCATGGAGTCGGCGAACGACATGTCGTACGCGGTCGCCGAGACGGTCGGAGGCGATCTCGACGGCTTCGCCGATTTGTTGAACGCGACCGCGGCGCGTTACGGCATGGACGACAGCGAACTCTCGGACCCCGCGGGGCTCGACGACGATTCGTCGTTTCGCGGCGGGCCGCGCATGAGTGCATTCGACGTGGCGATCTCGATCCAGAACGCGCGGCAGGTGTTCTCGATCGCGAAGTGGGCGACGACGGCCGAGTACACCTTCGACGGGCCGAACGCTCGGTTCACGCTGTCGAACCACAACGACCTGCTCCCTGGCGGCGCGTACGAGACCGATGGCGCCAACGGGTTCAAGACCGGCGGCACGACGCTCGCGGGCCGCACCCTCGCGGCGACCGCGGGCCGCGACGGTCGGACGATGATCGCCGTGGTGCTCAACACACCGGGCCCGTACGAGTGGGCGCGCTACTTGTTCGATCTCGGCTTCTCGATGCCGGAGAACAGTGACGGAACGGGCGAGACGATCCCCGCGCCCGCGGTGAGCGTGCGCGCGGTCCGCGAACGCGATCGCAACGAATTCGTCGCGCTCGTCACCGGCGAGCCGATCGGCAACGCGACGACGACGACCCAGGCCGGCCTCGCCAACGTCGAGCCCTTCGTCACCACCGCGACGACCGCAGCCGAGGTCCGTTCGACCGGCAACGGCGGGTCGGGTGGGTCGGCGATGAGGATGGTGTGGATCGCCCTCGTCGCGCTGCTCGTCGCCTTCGTCGCGCGACGCGAACAGGTCAAGCGCCGCAAGCGGCGCCGCGCCGCCGCGCGCCGCGAGAGGGCCGTCATGATCCGGCGCGGCTCGCTCCCGGTCGTCGACGGCCGGTACCGCAGAGGCCAACGGACCGGCCCCGCGCCGCAAGCCCACATCCGCGTGAAGCGAGTCGACGCCCCACCGGACGAGGACTGGGAGGAGTGGGCCGGCTGGGACGACGAACCCCCCGGCCCCGCCCGCTGAACGCTCGGACGCGGCGCACGGCCGCGGCGCGCCGCATTCTTGGTTTGGCCCGGGAGTCGGCGACGTCGGCAGAATCGGCGCATGTCTGGCACTCATGGCACCGATGGCACCGATGGCACCGATGGCACCGAGCCCGAAGTTCTCACGTCGACCGACGGTCACGTCACGACGCTCACGCTGAACCGACCGCGTCGCCGCAATGCGATCTCGGTCCGGATGCTGACCGAGCTCACGGACGCGCTGCAACACGCCGATCGCGATCGCTCGGTGCGCTGTGTGGTGATCACCGGCGCGGGCAGCGGATTCTGCGCCGGCCTCGACATCAAGGACGCGATGGCTGGCACCGGCATCGGTGGCGGCGGAAGCGTCGGTCAGGGCGGCGGCGCGGTGAACGCGAACATCCGTGACCTGCCGACCGTCGTCTTGCACGAGATGGACACGCCGACGATCGCCGCGATCAACGGTGGCGTCGCGGGCTACGGCCTCGACCTCGCGCTCGGTTGCGACATTCGCATCGTGACCCGCGGCACTCGGATCGTTCCCGGCTTCGCGAAACGCGGGATCGTGCCCGAGAGCGGCGGGACCTGGTATCTCCCGCGCCTCGTTGGCTGGGCAAGAGCCGCCGAGATCTCGTTCCTCGGTCGCGATCTCACACCCGAGCGCGCCGCGGAACTCGGCATCGTGAACGACGTCGTCGACGACGCGCTGGCCACCGCAACCGAGTGGGCGAACGAGATCGCCGCCAACGCGCCGCTCGCGATCCAGGCGATGAAGCGCCTGTTCCGTCACGGATTGAACGAGACGTTCCAGGCGCACAGCGACCACGTCCTGCTGCAACTCGTGCCGTTGATGGCGAGCAAGGACTTCCAAGAAGGGATGGCGAGCTTCGTCGAACATCGCCCGCCGCAGTTCCAGGGCCGCTGACGACCCTGAACGATGCCGCGCCGCGGCCCGAGCGCCGCAGCCCGAGGTCAGGCCGAGGTCAGGCCGAAGCGATCTCCGCACGCGGGGTCCAGGCCGCGAGATCCGCGAGCACAGGGTTGTTCGAGAAGACCTCGACGATCGGTTCGTCGAGTTGCAGGCGCCGCATCAGGAACCGCACCGAGTTCTCCTGGTTCCAGAGCATCAGGGTGACCGCGACACCACTCTCACCGGCGCGAGCGGTGCGACCGCTGCGGTGCAGGTAGCCCTTGTGGTCCTCAGCAGGGTCGTAGTGCACGACGACGTCGACGCCGTCGATGTGCAGCCCGCGCGCCGCGACATCGGTCGCGACGAGCGCCTCGATCTTGCCGCTGGCAAAGTCGGCAAGCGCCTTTTCGCGTGAGGTCTGGCGCAGGTCGCCATGGATCGCGGCCACGGTCACTCCCTCGCGGCGCATGGCGCGTTCGAGTTGGTCGGCGGCGCGCTTGGTCTGCGTGAAGAGCAAGGTGCGGCCGTGACCGTGCGCGATCGCCGCGGCGACCTTGACCTTGTCCATCTCGTGCACGAGCAGGAACCGGTGGTGCATCTCCTCGACCGTCACGTCGCTCGACGCGACTTCGTGATGCACCGGATCGCGCATGTAGCGCTTCACGATGGCGTTGACGCCGCCGTCGAGCGTCGCCGAGAACAGCATCGTCTGCGGTTCGGTAGGGATGCGATACAGGATCTTTTGCACCTGAGGAAGGAAGCCCATGTCGGCCATGCGGTCGGCCTCGTCGAGCACGAGCACACTCACCGCGTCGAGGTGCATCTCGCCCCGTTCGAGCAGGTCAATGAGCCGGCCCGGGGTCCCGATCACAATGTCGCAACCCCGTTCGAGCATCTCGATCTGCCTGACCATCGACGCGCCGCCGTAGACCGCTCCGACCTCCATGCCACGGACGTGGCTGAGCGGATCGAGGGCCTCGGCGACCTGGACGGCGAGTTCGCGGGTTGGGACGAGCACGAGCCCGGTCGGGTGGCGGGCCTCGGCGTGGCCGACCCGTTCGAGCATGGGGATGCCGAACGCGAGGGTCTTGCCAGAGCCGGTCTTCGCCTTGCCGAGCACGTCGCGACCCGCGAGACCGTCGCGGATCGTCAGGCCTTGGATCGCAAATGGCTCGTTGATGCCCCGGGCGGCGAGGGCCGCCACGAGGTCGGCGGAGACGCCGAGGGCCTCGAAGGAATTGCTCACGGTTGGACGGTTCCGATGTTCGGTTTTCGTCAGGCTACCGGGCACGGCCTCGCCACCGGACCACCACCGCCAACCCCCGGACCAGCCACTCAGCGACCCACCCCCGACCCGCGGCACGGCTTCCGTCGGCATTTCGGTAGCCAGGACGACGAGTTTGGCGGTAGAAGCCGTGGCTGGGTGCCTGAGACCTCGCTCAGGCGCGCGCTTGTCGGGTCGGTGGCATGGCCGACAATGGTGAGGTGCGCGTGTTGGTGGTCGACGACGAGGTTGCCCTCGCCGAGGCCATCGAGCGCGGCTTGCGCGCCGAAGGGTTCGAGGTCGAACTCGCGCACGACGGCCTCGAGGGTCTCGGGCTCGCCCGCGAGCGCGACTACGGCGCGATCGTGCTCGACATCTTGCTCCCGGGTATGAACGGCTACCGCGTCTGTCAGACGTTGCGCGACGAAGGCGTGCCGACGCCGATCCTGATGCTCACCGCCAAGGACGGCGAATACGACGAGGCCGAGGCGCTCGACACCGGCGCCGACGACTTCTTGAGCAAGCCGTTCTCGTTCGTCGTGCTGGTCGCCCGCCTCCGGGCGCTCGCCCGCCGCGGCAGTCACTACCGCGACGGCGCGCGCACGTTCGGTTCGTTGATCCTCGACCCTGCGACGGCCTCGTGCACCCGTGCCGGACGCGCGATCCCCCTCACGCGCCGCGAGTTCGCGTTGCTCGACGCGCTGATGCGACGTGAGGGTACCGTCGTGGCCAAGCTCGACCTGCTCTGCGAGGTCTGGGGCGACGACGCTGACTGCGACCCCAACATCGTCGAGGTCTACATCGGTTATCTGCGGAAGAAGATCGACCGCGGCGAGCCCGACGCGATGATCCGGACCGTGCGCGGTATCGGCTACCGGTTGGTGTGCGATGCGTGAGCGGCGAGTCGCCCGGGCGCGCATCACGCTCGTGTCCACTGCGCTGTTCGCGGCAGCGTTCGCCGGCTTGGCCGTGCTGCTCGTCACGAACGTACGCGGCTCGCTCGAACGCCACGCACGCAGCGCGACGCGCGACGCCGTCGACGATCTCACGAGCGGGCTCCGCCGCGGTGTCGACCCCGAGCAGATCGTCTCGCAATCCGGCTTCCGCATCCAGCCCGGTATCGACTTCGTGATCCTCGACAGCAACGGCCGCGTGATCGCGGGCACGCTGGCACCCGCGTTCGTCATCGGCACCGCGCCAGAGCCGCTGCCCGGCCAGATCGTCGAGACGCGTATTACGCGCCTCGGCGACGTGGAGTACACCGTCGCCGCGGCGAACCCGCTCGACGACATCAATCGCAGCATCGACACCCTCGCGGCATCGCTGTGGGCGGGTGTGCCCCTGCTCACGCTGCTCGTCGGCCTCATCGTCTGGTTCCTGGTCGGTCGCGCGCTCGAGCCGGTCGCGGTCGCCGAAGCGCGCCAGCGCGCCTTCATCTCCGACGCGTCGCACGAACTACGCAGCCCCATCGCCACGATCCGCGCCGAACTCGAAGTAGCCATGGTCGACACGACAACCGACTGGCCATCGGTCGCGAGCCGGGTGCTCGATGAGCAGGCCCGACTCGAGGCGCTCGTCGACGACCTGCTCGATCTCGCACGCTTCGACGAGCACGAACGCCGATCGCACCTCACCGACGTCGACCTCGACGAATTGGTGCTCGAAGAAGCGAGCCGGACCCGGCGCGTCCAGATCGACACGACGAAGGTGTCGGCCGGTCGCGTCCACGGCGAGGCTCGACTGCTCGGCCGGGTCGTCCGCAACCTGCTCGACAACGCCGCGCGGCACGCTCAGTCGCGTGTCGCGGTCGAGGTGCGGACGCGAGGCGACGAGGTCGAGTTGATCGTCGACGACGACGGCCCGGGCGTCCCCGAGGCGCTGCGCGCCTCGGTCTTCGAGCGTTTCGCCCGCCTCGAAGAGTCGCGCGACCGCTACCGTGGCGGTACCGGCTTGGGGCTCGCCGTCGTCGACGAGGCGGCCCAGCATCACGGCGGTCGGGTCGTGTGCCAGGACTCACCCCTCGGCGGCGCCCGGTTCGTCGTCACGCTCCCGGCGCCGAGCTCCGACGGTGACGCGCGTGAGGCCGACATCGCGGGTGACGCCACCGCGAGTGACGACGCTGCGAGTGACGGGGTCGATGCCGCGACCACCGACGATCCCGTCGCGCCGGAACCCGAGATCCCTGCGACCGGCTGAGCGGGCTGCGAAGATCTCACGCCGATGACCCACACCGCCGAACCTCCGAGCGGCACTCCGACGCACGCCGCGCCCACGGGCGAGGTGTCGGTCGCGTCGTTGAACCTGCGGTTCGGCATCCGCCCGTACACCGAGCAGCCGTTCGACGTCACCGCGGCGATCGGCACGCTCGATGCCGATGTGGTCGCACTGCAAGAAGTGTGGCGCCCGAAGCACGGCGAGGCGCCGCACGAGGTCGCTGCCCACGCGCTGGGCTACCAGTTCGTCGATCTTCGCCTCCGGCGGGCGCACAACAAGTCGTCGCCTCCCTACGTGCGCGAGCGCGACGGGATGCACGGCACGTGGTGGGGAGTGTCGCTGCTGTCGCGCCGGCCGATTCTCGACGAGGACGCGGTCGACTTTCGCCCGATCCGCCTCGACGCCGCCGATCGGCGCGCGCTGGTCGCTCGCATCGACCTCGGCGACGGGCGCACCCTGCGGATCGTGACGCCTCACCTCACGTATCGGCTGTGGGCATCACACGTGCATCTCCGTGCGCTCGCACGCGCCGCGAGCGAATGGAGCGGACCGACCGCGATCCTCGGCGACTTCAACATGTGGGGACCAGTGGTCGCGCGCTTCCTGCCCGACTGGCAGCGTCCGGTGCGCGGCCGGACGTGGCCCGCGCACCGACCCCACAGTCAGATCGACCACGTGTTGGTGTCGCCCGAACTCGCCGCAGCCGACGCCACGGTGCTCCCCGAGGTCGGCTCGGATCACCGGCCGGTACGGGTGCGACTCCGCGTCGGCAGCTGACGCGCACTTCCGATTCCTACGTCACACGGCGCGGTGCACGCTCACCGCGTAGTCGCCGGCGTCGTACGGATCGCCATCCCACGTCGAGTACCGGTCGACGAACGCGAGGCCCTCTGCGCGCGCGTGCGCGTCGTAGTCGGCGAGCGTCAAGCGGTCGCCGCGCACCTGGAATCCGGCAATGACCAACCCGCCCGGCGCCAGGTGCGCGACGAGGCGGGCGAGCACTTCGCCCTCGCTTCCGGGGGCGACGAAGATCATGACGTTGCCGGCAAGCACCGCCGCCCCGAAACTCCGCCCGAGCTTGAAAGCGACGAGATCGGACTGGACCCACTCGATGTGCGCCGCCTTGTCACGCGCGCTCGCGAGCATCGACGCGTCGAGATCGACACCCACGACATCGAAACCGCGGCGCGCCAGTTCGATGGCGACGCGCCCGGTTCCACAACCCGCGTCGAGCACCGACCGCGGTAGCCCCTGGCCCGTGATCAATCGCTCGACGCAGTTCGCCTCGCCGTGAATGTCTGCACCCGCGGCAGCGAGAGCCTTCCACCGCTCGTCGTAGGCATCACCCCGCGGCGCGTCGGTCCCCTCCCAGCGCGATGACCCGCTCACGAACGAGGTTCTACCAACCCGAGCCTGACCCGTCACCGGCGGGACAGCGCTACGAGGTGCCTGATCGCGGCGGAGCGGGCCGGTGGGCGACAATGGCCGAGTGCGCGACATGCTCGGCCTGGGATGGCGCTTTCGTGAGGTGTCGGCGGGCGCGTACGTCGTGGCGTTTGCGGGCGGGCTGATCTCGTTCCTGTCACCGTGCGTCCTTCCGCTCGCACCGGGCTACCTGTCGATGGTGAGCGGCCTCGATCTGCCGACCATCGAGGCAGGCGGGCGCGGCCGCCGTTCGCGGATCGTCGCGACCACCGCGCTGTTCATCGCCGGCTTCGGGACCGTGTTCACGCTGCTCGGCCTCTCGGCTTCGGCGCTCGGCAGCCTGCTACTCGACCACCAGGTCGGCCTCACACGCGCCGCCGGTGCGCTGATGATCGGCATGGCCGCGTTCATGATCGGCTCGCTCGTCCTGCGCGCGCCGTGGCTCTACCGCGAGATGCGCTTCCATCCCGAGTTCGGCGGCTTCGGCAAGGCCGCTCCGGTCGTGATGGGCGCCGCATTCGGGTTCGGCTGGAGCCCCTGCTTCGGACCGGCGATGACCTCGATCCTCGGCCTCGCCGGTCAGGAAGGGCAGGCGTTCGCGGGGGCAACGCTGATGATGACCTACTCGCTCGGGCTCGGCGTCCCGTTCCTCGTGCTCGGGCTCGGCTTGGGTCGCCTCGCGGGGTTGATGGGACTTCTGAAGCGGCACTCGGCGGCCGTGGTGGTGATCTCGTCGCTCGTCCTCGTCGGTTTCGGGATGTTGCTCGTGACCGACAACCTCGTGACCCTGTCGGCGCGGTTGTCCGAATGGCTCGACGGCACCCCCCTCGAGTGGATGGTCAACCTCGGCTGACCTGCTACCAATCAACGCACAACCGTCGATCCCACGCAGTTACGCACGAAACGGTGAGCGCCGCGACCACAGGCGACGCACAACTGTCGTTTCCGCGCAGTCGTGCACCGAACGGCGGAGGGTCGTGTGGTCTACTGACCGGCATGCGCATCGGGGTGTCGCTGCGAAGCGCCTACGCCACCGACGATCACCGTCTCGGCGCCCGTTGGATGATCGAGCGGGCCCGCGCCGCCTACGCGGCGGGCCTCGACTCGCTCTTCGTCGGCGATCACCACAACACGGCCGCGTTCCCCTACTACCAGAACGTCGCCATCATGGGTCGCCTGCTCGCCGATTGGCACGAACGGACCGCCGGCGTGTTGATGCTGCTGCCGCTCTGGAACCCGGTGCTCGCCGCCGAGCAGGTCGGCACCCTCGCCGCGATTCACGACGGTCCGTTCGTCCTGCAGTGCGCGATCGGAGCCGGCGAGGGCCAGTTCGCCGCGCTCGGCGCCGACCTACGGACTCGTCCCTCGCGCTTCGAAGCCGCGCTCGACGTGGTCCGGCGACTCCTCGCGGGCGAGGTCGTCACCCAGGAGTCGCCCTTCCGGATCGGCCCGACCCGCATCGCACCGATCACGCCGGAACCGCTCGAGGTGTGGATCGGTGCCGCGGCGCCCGCGGCCATCGATCGCGCCGCGCGCCTCGGCGACGTTTTCCTGGCCGGACCCGAGGCGACCCCGGCCGACGCCCGGCGGCTCATCGACGAATACCGCGCCCGCTGCGATGCCCACGGCCGCAATCCGACCCGGATCGCGATCCGGCGCGACATCCACATCGGCGCCGACGCCACCGAGATCGCCCGGGTCGTCCAGCCGATCATCGATCGCGGCTACCGCGGCTTCGATCCGGCCGCGCTCGTCGTCGGCGAGGCCGCCACCGCCGGCGACGCCTTCGCCGAACTGGCGACGATGGGCTACACCGATGTGATCGTTCGTCACCTCGCGGATGATCACGCTGCCGTCCTGTCCAGCTTCGAGCGTCTCGCCGGGGTGCGTGACGCGCTGGCCGATCTGTAGCAAGCTGTCCTGATGTCACCGCTCTGGGTGGATTCGGAGGCGGACCTCGTCCGCGTCGTCGAACGCGTTGCCGACGAGTCTCGCTACGCGCTCGACACCGAGTTCCATGCCGAGCGCACCTACCACCCCCAACTTGCGCTCGTGCAGGTTGCGTGGTCGGAAGGACTCGCGCTCATCGACCCGTTGGCCGTCGATCTCGCACCCCTCGCCGAGGTGCTGCGTGGCGACGCCACCATGGTCGCCCACGCCGGCGAGCAGGACCTCGCGATTCTCGAACGGATGTGCGGGTCGCTGCCGAGCCGCCTCTTCGACACGCAGATCGCCGCGGGGTTCTGCGGGCTCGGCACACCGGCGCTCGTCGCGCTCGCCGAGAAACTGGTCAAGGTGCGCATCGCCAAGGGCGACCGCCTCACCGACTGGACCAAGCGACCGCTCACCGAACCGCAGCGCGAGTACGCGGCATCCGACGTCGCGCATCTGCTCGCGATCACCGACGCGCTCCAACTCGATCTCGAAGCGCGCGGCCGTCTCGATTGGGCCCACGACGAATGCGAGGCACGCCGCGTCCGGCCCCGCGGCCGCAGCGACCCCCTCACTGCGTGGTGGCGCGTCAAGGGCAGCCGCCAGTTCCGAGGCAAGACCCGCGGAGTCGCGCAGGAAGTCTGCGCCTGGCGGGAGCGCGACGCCGAGACGCAGGACATCCCGCCGCGCTACGTACTCCCCGACCTCGCGCTGATGGGCATCATCCAGAAGCCGCCGCGCAGCCGCGGCGAACTCAGCGCGATCCGCGGTGTCGACGGCCGCCACACGCGCGACAGCGTTGCGACCGAGTTGCTCGCCGCAGTCGAGCGCGGCCTCGCCCTCGGCACCGCCGAGTTGCGGCTCCCCGATCGCGACGACGCCGATCGATCGCTCGGACCTGCGGTCTCGGTGATCTCGGCGTGGCTCGCGCAGCGCGCCCATGAGCTCGAACTCGAGTCGCAGTTGCTCGGTACTCGTGCCGACCTCGTCGAGTTGCTCAACACCGGCCGGGGCCGCCTCGCCGAGGGCTGGCGCAACGAACTCGTCGGCGAACCGATCCGCGCGCTGATGAACGGACACGCGGCGATCACCCTTGCCGACGGCGGTCGCCGGATCGTGCTCGACCGGTCGGAGTGAACGACCGGTTGGAGCGGTCCGAGCCATATCCTCGCCGCATGACGAGATTCAGGGTCGGGGTGCAGCTCCATCCCCAGGCGTGCAGCGTGCACCAACTCCGCGCGGCTTGGCGTGCGGCCGACGAACTCGGTGTTGACACGATCTGGTTGTGGGACCACTTCTTCCCGCTCTACGACAATCCCGACGCCGCGCACTACGAGTGCTACACGCTGCTCGCAGCGATGGCGATCGACACCCAACACGCCGAGTTCGGCGCGCTCGTCACCTGCAACTCGTACCGGAACCCGCACCTACTCGCCGACATGTCGCGCACGATCGATCACCTCGGCGAGGGCCGGTTCATCCTCGGGCTCGGCTCGGGCTGGTTCGCGCGCGACTACGACGAGTACGAGTACGAGTTCGGGACGGCCCGTTCCCGGCTCGCCGACCTCGAGTCCGCACTCCCGAAGATCTTGCACCGCTTCGACGCGCTCGTCCCGCAACCCATCTCCATCCCGATCCTGATCGGCGGGAACGGCGAGCGCGTCACGCTGCGTCTCGTCGCCGAGCACGCGGACGCGTGGAACACCTTCGGCCCGCCGGCGAACTTCGCGGCCAAGAACGCGGTGCTCGACTCGTGGTGCGCGAAGGTCGGGCGTGACCCCGCGCAGATCGAACGCACCGTGGCGATCCAGCCACGCGAACTCGACAGCGAGGACTGCGTCGAGGCCTATCTCGACGCCGGCGCGCAGCACATCATCGTGATGGCCGGCGCGCCGTACGACCTCGAACCGGTCGAACGGCTCCTCGACATCGCGCGCGCGTGATGGTCCCGAGCGCGCTGGACGGGCCGACCGGGCCGTGAGCCGACCGCGCGACCACGTGGGCGGGATCCTGGGCGGGCCGGTCGACGGACCTCGCCGGATCGCCGCACGATTCCCCGACGTCGCGGCACGGCCGGGGCTCGTGGTCGAGCACCGTGGGTCACGAGTGCGGGGCCGGGTGGTCCGCGTCGGCGCGACCGAGATCGAACTCCGTGGCGAGACCGGCCTCACCCGGGTCTTTCCTCTCGTGCCCGGCAGCTTCAGTGTCGACGGCGTCGCCTGCAACCTCGTACCCGCACACGCGAGCGCATTACCTGCGCGCACCGCGAGCGGGTCCCGTGCGGTCAGCGCGGCGAGGGCGCGGGTTGCGCGCGCGGCGCGCATCGTCGTCGAGGGCGTGCACGACGCGGAGTTGCTCGAGAAGGTGTGGGGCGACGATCTGCGGATCGAGGGCGTCGTCGTCGAGCGGCTCGACGGGCTCGACCACCTACCCGCGTTCGTGCGCGACTTCGCGCCGGGGCCGACGCGCCGCCTCGGGGTGCTCGCCGATCATCTCGTGCCGGGC